>Ga0070740_10004241_pt1 | contig 14299 bp, 14 predicted proteins | sample Coa_R2_FD_67286 | JGI IMG/M metagenome (GOLD analysis project Ga0070740, IMG submission 67286) | Surface soil microbial communities from Centralia Pennsylvania, which are recovering from an underground coalmine fire - Coalmine... | ecosystem: Environmental > Terrestrial > Soil > Unclassified ... | reverse complement strand
AGGCATTGGCGTATCGGGGGTCGGCGCCGCGGGATTGGCGGATGGCGACAGCCAGGTCGCGCTTGCGGCGCTGAAGGTCGTCGAAGCAAAGAACAAAAGATGACACTCTGTGCAGCGGGCGAGATCACATCTGGTCTCGTCCGCCGCGCATTCCTTGTACATCTCAAAAGATCCGCATCGCGGCTGCCAAATTGCCACGCGCGGTGAATGCCCCAATAAACTATCACTGTCTTCTCTGCTGTCTCTTGGGGCCAGGTCCCGCAATGGCTGATCGCCGAAATTACCTCAGGTCGCCCCTCATATGCACGTTGCTCATAATCTAGATGAATCGGCGTCAGTGGATTCAGCGAATATCGCGCGCCTATAGTTTTTAAAACCTTGAACTGACACACGAGGAAACGTCCCGACATGCTGTCAAAAGAGGAAAATGAGCTACTGACTCGAATCGGTCCGGGAACCCCGATGGGTACGTTGTTTCGGAGGTTCTGGATTCCAGCGCTGCTTTCTGAAGAGCTGCCAGGTCCGGACTGCGCACCTGTGCGCGTGACCCTGATGAACGAAAAACTAATCGCGTTCCGCGACACCGATGGAAAGGTCGGCTTGCTGAACCGGTACTGCTCGCATCGTGGTGCGGATTTATTTTACGGCCGCAACGAGGAGCGGGGGCTGCGATGCGTGTACCACGGCTGGAAGTTCGACGTTAAGGGCCGCTGCATCGAAATTCCGAATGCCACGGTCGGCTCCGCTTTCATGAATAAATGCGGCCTGAAAAGCTATCCCACGCAGGAAAGTGGCGGCATGATTTGGACATACATGGGGCCGCCCGAGCTTATGCCAGAACTTCCGCACTACGAATTTCTTCAAGTGCCGCCTTCGCATTGCTACGTTTCCAAATTTAGAGCGGAAGGAAATTATCTTCAGTCGCTAGAAGGCGAGTGCGACTCAGGTCACGTCGGCTTTCTCCACCGGTATCTGCAGCAAGACGGAGTTTCTGCAGCCTCTGCCGGCGGACAGAATTTTGTGACCCGGATTCCTCACGTGAGCTGGGAAATCGATGAAACGGATTACGGGCTGATGATGGCCGCGCAGCGTGATCTGGGCGATGGCCGTGCGAACTGGCGCGCCAACTTGTTTATGCTCCCGCACACGGTGCCGATCGCGACGGTTCGAGGTGTGACGATGACTTGTCATATTCGCGTCCCGATCGACGACGAGAGCAGCTGGCTCTATCGGCCACGGTGGAATCCTTCGCGTCCGCTTACGGTGAATGAGTTGGCTCAGTTCAAGCACGGCGGCGAGGACTATCCCGAGCTCATCCCCGGGACATACATTCCAAAGGAAAACAAATCCAACGACTACATGATCGATCGATCCGTACAGCGGCATTTCAGCTATACCGGAATTAGATCGCTGGCCGCGCAGGACATGGCCGTGCAGTCGGACCAAGCCGGGGTCATCGCGGATCGAACCCAAGAAAATCTGGTGAGTGCCGATCGTGCGGTTATCATGATGCGGCAAAAGCTTTTGAAATCTGCGCGCGATCTTCAAGCGGGCAAGGAGCCCCCTGAAGCAAAACGACCGGAAAGCTTCAGCGCGCGCGCCTTGGACATTGTCGTGCCGATTGATGCCGACTGGCGGCACGAAATGAGAGCGGCCATGGCGCCTGAGCGTCCCTGGGTGGCTGCCGCAAGTTAGCGTTGAGGCGGCGAGCATCGTTATGAAGATTGGGTTCATCGGCTTGGGTGCTATGGGGCGGCCGATGGCCTCGAGTCTTCGCCGGGCCGGCCATCGGCTGCGTCTCTACGACGTGCGACGGCAGGCACTCCGCGAGCTAAACGGAGAATCGGCATCCTTCGTCGAAACGCCAGCCGAAGCAGGCGAGGATGCCGACGTCGTGTTTACCTGCCTCCCTGGTCCGCCAGAAGTTGAGGCTGTTGCACTAGGCGCTGATGGTCTCCTGAACGCGATGAGCAAGGGCTCGGTATGGTTTGATCTCACAACCAATGCACCCCATCTGGTGCGCTCGTTACACGACAAATTTGCCTTGCGCGGCGTTGATGTGCTCGACGCGCCGGTAAGCGGCGGGCCAAAGGGCGCGCAGTCGCGTCAATTGGCATTGTGGGTAGGCGGCAACAAAAGCATCTTTGAAAAATTCTTTTCCTTGCTCCGTGAGATCGGCGACGAGCCGACTTACGTTGGTCCGATTGGTTCGGGCTGTGTTGTCAAGCTCGTACACAACAGCGCGAGCTTCGCCGTACAGAGCGTCCTCGCCGAAGCTTTCACCATGGGAGTGAAAGCCGGTATCGATTCCACGGTACTGTTCGAGGCATTGCGACAAGGTACGACGGGACGTAGCCGCACATTCGACAGGCTCGCGGAGCAGTTTTTACCAGGTGTGTATGAGCCAGCTTCCTTCGCGCTGCGTCTTGCTCACAAGGACATGAACCTCGCTCTCGCATTGGCGCGTGATTGCGGCGTTCCGATGCGCATGATCGAGATTGCCAGGGAGGACATGTCCGAGGCGCTGGATCGCGGCTGGGGCGAACGCGATGCGCGTGTGACTCTGACACTTCAGGAAGAGCGCGCCGGAGTCTCGGTGAAGAGATCGAGCGAATCCAGCTGTGGGGCTTTGACGGCTGACATGACATGAAACGAAACAAGAAGCCTAGAGGGAGGAGGAAGAAATGCTGCTCAAGGAGAAAAACAGGATAGGCGCTTTCGTCGTCTGTTCATTGATACTGGGACTTTTGATCTGCGGCTTTACATCGGCATCCGCATCGGCCGTCGAGAAGGTGAAGGTCAGGGTTATCTCCGATTGGGCTTTTCAGGCGCAAGCGGCGGTATTCACGAACGCCATCGATAAGGGCTATTTCGCCGAGCAGAATCTCGACGTGTCGATCGACCGCGGATACGGCTCCGCCGATGCGATTACGAAGCTTGCGAGCGGCGCCTATGATATCGCCTTCGGCGACATCAATTCGATGATGGATTTCAACGCGAAGAATCCTGACAAGAGTCAGGCCATCGCCGTCATGATGATCTTTGATCGGCCACCGCTATCCATCTTTACGTTTGAAGACTCGATCAAGACGCCGAAAGATCTCGAGGGCAAAAAAATGGTTACGAGCCCGGGTGAGGCAAATCTTCGCATGTTTCCTCTGTTTGCGAAGCTTGCGCGCTTTGATAAGTCAAAAGTTCACCTCGTGAATGTGCAGCCGCAACTGCGTGAACAGATGTTGCTAAAGGGCGCCGGCGATGCCGCCACGGGCTTCTACTATGTGAGCCTGATGAATTTTAAGCAGCTCGGCGCGGATACAAAGAAGCTTAAGTCGTTTCTTTATTCGAACTACGGCATCAAAATATACGGAAATGCCATCATCACGACGAAAGCGTTCGAAGCGGCAAAACCTGATGTCATAAAGGCATTCAACGCCGCGGTGGCAAAATCGATGCACGACACGATAAGGACGCCTGCCGCCACGATCCCGTCCATCAAGAAACGCGACCCGACCGTGGACGAGGCGATCGAAAAAGAGCGGCTCGACATCATAAATCGCGAATTTGTCCTGACGCCATACGTGCAACAGCACGGCTTTGGCAACATCGACAAACAGAGAATGGCGGAAAGTATTGAGCAGGTCACGGAAGCGCTACAGCTCCCCAAGAAGCCAAAGGTCGACGACGTATTTACCGACAAGTTCCTGCCACCCCTCAAGGACCGCATGTTGAAATGAATACGCGTACGGACGGCCCGCGAGCAGGCGCGAATGTGACGGCAATACGGCCGCAGCAATTGCAAAGCGCATCGCAGGGTCAAGCTGCGCCTTTGATCGAAATTGATGGTGTGTCGCTCACGTATGGTGAGGATCATCACAGCGTTCTGGCGCTGCATGACTTCAGCCTGAAAGTCGCAAGAGGGGAGTTCGCGGCAATCGTGGGCCCGTCCGGTTGCGGTAAGTCAACGTTCTTGAAGCTTGTGTCCGGCCTGCGCAGGCCGACGGCTGGGACGGTTACCGTCGCAAATCAAACGGTTGACAAGCCCGTGAAAATCGTCGGCATGGCATTTCAGAACGCAGCATTAATGCCGTGGCGGACCTGCCTCGAAAACGTGATGCTGCCCTTCGAGGTCGTTCAACCGCATCGCAAGCGGAAGCGAACGGATTATGCGTTGCACCGCGAGAGGGCTGTCGCGCTGCTTGCCTCTGTTGGTCTTGCCGATGCGCTCTCGCGCTATCCGGCGCAGCTGTCGGGCGGCATGCAACAACGCGTTGCACTATGTCGCTCACTCGTTCACGAGCCTGAACTTTTGCTCGTCGATGAACCGTTCTCGGCTCTTGACGCTTTCACGCGTGAGGAGTTGTGGGACGTCCTGCAAGGGTTGCACGCACAGCGGCGGTTTACGGTCGTTCTTGTGACGCACGATTTGACGGAGGCTGTTTATCTTGCTGATGCCGTCCACGTCTTATCTGCCCGGCCGGGCCGAGTCATACATTCCGAAATAATAAGAATTCACCGCCCGCGCACCCCGCGTGACCGTTTTATGCCGGCATTCGCGGACATGGTGTTGTCGCTGAGATCGAAAATCGGAGCAGCAAGGGGCCAAGTGTCATGATACAGGCCCGCCTGCGCAGTTTTATCGAGCCCGCCGTCACGGCATTGCTGTTCTTTGCCCTTTGGGAACTGATGTGCAGGGTTTTTCAAATTCCCGAATTCGTTCTGCCGACGCCGTCGCGAACGGTGGCAGCCTTGGTCAAAGATTGGAATCTGATCTGGCCAAATGCGCAGCAGACACTCATTACGACCATGATCGGATTTTGCATTTCCGTGGTGTTCGGGATGGCGTTGGGGATCTTGGTCGGCTCGTCGGCTTTTCTCAATCGATGCTTAAGTCCTTTGCTCGTGGCATTCAATTCGGTGCCGAAAGTTGCGGTCGTTCCCGTCTTGGTACTCTGGTTCGGTATCGGGACTGTTCCCGCTGTCCTTACCGCCTTCGTTCTTTCGTTCTTCCCGATCACCGTTAATGTCGCTGCAGGCGTGGCGGCCACTGACCGCGAGCTGATTGATGTTCTCCGATCTCTGGGTGCGTCACAGTGGGATGTCATTGTTAAGGCCGGCATTCCTCGGTCTTTGCCCTATTTTTTCGCGTCATTGAAGATCGCAATCACCTTGGCTTTTGTTGGATCTGTGATAGCGGAAACCGTCGCGAGCAATAATGGCATCGGCTATTTGATGCTGTCGGCAAGCGCTTCGTTCAAAATTCCGCTCGTTTTTGCGTCCCTCCTGTTTATTGGATTTCTCGGTGTTTCGATGTACGCGGTCACAGCCTTTCTCGAGACTCGATTGACCTCGTGGAATGCCCATACCGCTGATCAAGCTAACTTTGCGATTGGTGGGTGAAAGTGCCTCTCATGTCCGATAAAGCGCTCGATCCGAGAAACCCCAAAGTTGATGAAATACTCGCGACCATCGCGGCGGATTTCCGCCGTGCGCTGGAGGCGGAGCGGATCTTCGTCGAGTGGGAACGGACTCATCGTGGCGCTGAATTCGACGAGTTCGCCAAACGATACGTCGAATGGATCGACGCGAGCGAGGCGTATGTCCGAAAATTTCATACGATCGAGGAGTTCTTTCCAGTCTTCAGCGACAAGATGCATGCCACCCTAATTCCGGTGCGGCGCGAATTTGAAAGGTAGTGGCCGTATTTGATGTTCGCTTAGAAAGAACAGGAGTTCTGTCGGATCATCACATTGCTTTTATGTCCGTGGCTCCCCACTCACTCGCTTTTCGGCCCCGTGCGTCTCCAAACAGCTCAATATACGTTGCGCGCAACCATTGATTTCCGGCATCGCGATTAAATCGTTCATGCCAAAAGAGTGAAACATTGTAAGTTGGCAGCTTAATCGGCGGTGGCAAAACCTCTAACGGCGCCATTTGCGCGAAAGCATGAGCGAGGCGGCTGGCCATTATCAGCAACAAGTCCGTTCTGCGAATGACCGGGAGCAGCGACAAAAAATACGGAACATGTAGCTTGGCCTTTCTCGGCACGTCGCGCTGCGTCAGTAGATGATCGAGTTGTTCGTGGACATACCCTCTCGGGTCCACAACGGCTTGCGGCACTTTACGGAACGCTTCAGCTGACATGCCTTTTCTGAACAGCGGGTGATCTCGACGGACAACACATGCGTACTGCTCCCGATAAAGCCGGCGCTGACGACAACCCACAATAAAGCCAGTAAATGCGCCAACGGCCAGATCGACTTCGCCACTCTCCAGCAAGACGTGCGGCGCCTTCGACGGCACAGGGCGGGCCCTAACGACGATATGAGGGGCCTCTGACGAGGCGCGCGCGAGCAGGGCTGGAAGAAACAAAAACTGGCTGACGTCGCTCATAATGATGTTGAAGGTGCGGGCCGAGGTCCGCGGTACAAAGTCGGGATGTTGCGACATCCCTGTATTCAACGCCTGCAGGGCGAACTTCGATGATTCCGCTAGGCGACGTCCGAACGGAGTCGGCTGCATGCCGCCGGAGGTGCGGACGAACAAAGGGTCATGCAATTCCTTGCGAAGTTTGGCCAAGGTGTGGCTAGCGGCCGATTGAGTCATGCCGAGTTCATCGGCGGCCGCAGTTAAACTGCCCGTGCGAGCCACCGCTTCTACGACCTGCAACTGGCTGATGTACAAAGAACCAAAATGCATAGGACTCATGTCTACTATGAAAGGACATCCCTGTACACGCCAGCGCGACCCTCATTAGGTTCGCGAAACCAGTAGCGCCATGCGGCGCGCGAACTGGACGGTCCTTCGAGGAAAAGTCTTGCCGCAACCGTCACGGAATGGGTCATTCGATTCAAAACAGGAGAGGGTTCTGACGTGAGTAAGACACCAGTTCCACACCAGCATCCCTATGGTGAGCGCATCTCATTGGAGCTCGCGAAAGAAATGGCGGCGGCCGGCGAAGCCTACGCCACGGCGAAGGGCTGGAATGCAACGATCGCGATCTGCGACGATGGCGGTCATCTCGTTCTGCTCCACCGCATGAGCAACGGTCAGTTCGGAAGCATCGATCTGGCGCCGCCGAAGGCGAGGGCTGCAGCTGCGTTCAGGCGGCCGACGCAAATCTTTCATGACGATCTCACGGCCGGCAAGTTCACGTCGTTCTGGCATCTTCGCCAGGAAGCCGCCATTCCCTTGGAGGGCGGATATCCCATTCTTCTCGACGGCAAACTGATCGGAGGCATTGGCGTATCGGGGGTCGGCGCCGCGGGATTGGCGGATGGCGACAGCCAGGTCGCGCTTGCGGCGCTGAAGGTCGTCGAAGCAAAGAACAAGAAGTGATGGTGGCTAAGGCGGCCGGTTTCAGCAAGCCGACCGCCTCCGACCACGCGCAAGCATCGGAAGAGAAAGGTCTTGTTCGCCCTGGGCCTCATGGGAGGACGTCACAAGCGGTCCTTAGCGTCGACAAGATCGAAGGCGGCAGATGAACTTCGCTGAAATAACAGCAACAGCGTATTCACAATCCGATAGCGCGGCGGCGCGACGACCATGGGGGGACGACACGTCGTCTAAAAGTGAATCAATCTCCGACACGACGAATAACGCGCTCATTCCCGCCAAGCTCGTCGGCATCCGATTTGGAGCGAGGAATATAAATCTCTACGAATTCGAGGCTCTAGACGGTCGAGCGTTGCCTCCCGTTACGCCTGGCTCGCACATAGACGTCCATATTCCGAATGGGCTTGTCAGGCAGTATTCCCTGCTCGAAGCAGGCCCTTCTCTGAAATCCTATTTGATCGGCGTTAAGCGTGACGAAAATAGTCGCGGAGGATCAAGTTTCCTGCACGAACAGATTCGGGTGGGCACGACCTTAACTATCGGAAGCCCGCGCAATAATTTTCCATTGGCTGAAGACGCGAAGCATAGCGTGCTCATCGCCGGCGGCATCGGCATCACGCCGATCTGGTGCATGTGGTCTGCGCTTAAGCAGCGTGGCTCCTCGGTAGAACTCATTTATTCGTGCCGCTCGCGCGCAGAGGCCTTGTTCATCAATCGGCTTAGTGCGGGCGACAAAGTCATGTTGAACTTCGACGACGAGAGCCAAAACCGGGTGCTCGATTTGGTACGAGTTCTTTCGCGTGTTCCAAAAGAGTCACACCTTTTCTGCTGTGGTCCAATGCCAATGTTGAAGGCGTTTGAGGCCGCATCAGCAGATTGGGCCGCCGACCACGTGCACGTGGAATACTTCAAACCGGCTGCGGAAGCCGCCATTGACGGCGGTTTCACTGTTGAGCTGGCAAGGTCTGGAAAGGAGGTTCGTGTAATGCCAGGTCAATCGATTTTAGTTGCGTTGCGAGAGGCAGGGATCGACGCGCCTTACTCGTGCGAGGAAGGAATATGCGGTGCGTGTATGACAACCGTGATCTCTGGCCAACCGGATCACCGCGACTCTGTCTTGACCACGGCAGAACGAAGTTCGGGGAAAAAGATAATGATCTGCTGCTCAGGGAGCAAAACGGATCGGCTTGTCCTCGATCTGTAGCCGCCGAAGCAGCAGAACATCAGGAGCATAAAAGAGCTCAATCATGGAACTGAATCCAGTCGTCTCTGAGTGGCTAAGCATGATTGTGCGCTGGCTGCACGTCACGACGGCCATGGCATGGATAGGTGCCTCATTCTATTTCATGGCAACGGACATGAAGCTCAAGCCCGGTGAAGATCTGCCGGAGGGAGCGGCTGGAGAGGCGTGGCAAGTCCACGGCGGAAATTTCTGGCGGATGGTGAAGTTCACTGTTGCGCCGGCGCAAATGCCGCGCATTTTCACCTGGTACCTTTGGGATTCCCGTGTGACATGGCTGTCGGGATTCGCGCTTCTTATTCTCGTCTACTACATGCAGGCCGATCTCTTTCTCATCGACAAGTCGGTGATGGATCTCACGCCTCTCGAGGCCGGCCTCTTTAGCCTGATCAGTCTTCTGGTGGCTTGGTTCGCTTATGACGCGCTCTGCCGATCGCCATTAGGAAAACATGAAGTCGCGCTGGCGATCGTGGTTTATGTTTTTCTCGTCGTAATCACCTACGCTTTTACGCAGGTGTTGAGTGGACGTGCTGCAGTCAACCAGATCGGGGCTATCGTCGGCACCATGATGGTGGCAAATGCGTTCACCGTTATTCATCCCAACCAGCGCAAATCTGTGAATGCATTGTTTGCTGGCCAGCGGCCATCTGCAGAACTGGTTGTCAAAGCGCGTCAGCGATCGATTCATAACAACTATCTGACGCTGCCGGTCATATTGTTGATGATAAGCAATCATTATCCGTTGCTTTATGCCACTCGCTTCAATTGGCTGATCGTCGCAATCGTACTCGCACTCGGGCCTTTCATCCGTCATTTCTTTAATTCTCGAAACGCGGGCAAAGGCAATCCCTGGTGGACTTGGGGCGTGGTCGCGGCGGGGATGCTGGCAGTCGCTTATTTGTCTTCGCTCGGACCGCGCGAAAAGATTTCAGGCGCCGTGCCTAAGACCACTTTCGCCGAGGTGCAGGAAATTGTTTCGTCGCGGTGCAGTATGTGTCACATGGAATCGCCGGTCTGGGCAGGAATCGCAACACCAGGTGGGGGCATACTGCTGGACAATCCAGCAAATATCCGTCGAAACGCCAGGCTCATAGATGTTGCGGCGGTTCTGTCGAACGCGATGCCACCCGGCAACGTTACCGAAATGAGCCCGAAAGAGCGATCGGTGCTGGCGAGCTGGTTAGCCGAATCGCGAACCGAAACTACACGACCATAGCCGTGCTGTAGGCCTTAGCGAGGGCGAGAGAAATGCCAGTAATGGTGCGGGGCAGTGCCAAGATTGCTGAGGCGGCTAGTATGTCCGCTCCGGAGGAGGAAATTTTCAAGGTCGTCTGCCGGATGTGCCACGGAGGCTGCGGGACGCTCGTGCACAGGCAAGAGGGACGGATCACAAAAGTCGTCGGCGACCCCGATCATCCAATCAACAAGGGCTTGCTTTGCTCAAAGGCAGGTTTGCCCGCGATCGAACAACTCTATCATCCGGATCGCCTCAACTATCCTCTGATCCGGGCAGGTGAACGGGGAAGTGGCAAGTGGCGCCGTGCCAGCTGGGATGAGGCCTTGCAGTTGGTCGCCAAGCAGATGCAGGAGATCAAGACTCGTTACGGTGCAGAGGCCGTGGTGTTTGGCCGCGGTATGGGCCTCAACAACACCAATATCATCAGCCGGCTAGCCAATGTGTTCGGCACACCGAACGTGATGGCAATCAGCTATTTCTGTTATGCCGTCCGCGTAGCGGTTTGCCAGATCATGGCGACCGGCAAGTTTAGCGGCAAACTTTGGGATGGCGCCGTTGTTCCCGACTTTTATTCGGATCCCAAGTGCATCGTCGAATGGGGGTCTCAGAAGCGTACCAGCAACGATCACGGCCTGATTGGCCACGCACCGTTTACCGATGCGTTGCGGGGAAATCCCACACATATCTTGGTCGACCCGCGTTGGCCGGGTTCGGCAGGTCCTGTTGATATATGGCTTCCTATCCGCCCTGGCACCGACGCGGCCATGGCGCTCGGTTGGATTAATCTCATTATTGAGGAGGAGCTCTACGATCGTGAGTTCGTAGAAAACTACTGCCATGGGTTCGATGAGTTACGGGCGAGGGCGCGCGAATATCCGCTAGACCGTGTGGCCGATATTACTTGGTGCGATCCACACATGATCGCGCGCGCGGCGCGCCTGTATGCTCGGACGAAGCCGGCTTGTCTGGTCCTCGGCAACGGAACCGATCATGCGGGATTGAACACGTTTCAATCCATTCGCGCCTTGTTCTGCCTCATGGGCATTACCGGAAATATCGATGTTCCCGGCGGCAATATCTTCTACCCGGCTGTGCCACTCGCGTACCCCGATCTGAAGGACGCGCTCTCGCCGCAGCAGGCGGCGAAGCGGATCGGTGGACAGAAGTTCAAAGCGCTCAATCGACACGGATACGCGCATCCGCCGAGTACATTGGATGCGATGTTGTCAAACAAACCTTACCCCGTGCGCGGCCTTATCGCCGTCGGCACGAACGTAGCAACCACTTATCCAAATACTGAAAAGGTCGTTCAGGCGCTGAAGAGCTTGGACCTGCTCGCGGTGCAGGACATTTTTATGACGCCGACCGCCGAGCTTGCTGACGTGGTGCTCCCGGCAGCGGCGAATTTGGAGCGCGACGATCCGAGGCTCCATCTGCACATAAAGGGGCCGCATGCGACATACATGGATAACGTATCTTCGAAGCTCGCCAGCATTGCGGAACGCAAATCCGATTGGGAGTTCATCATCGAGCTCGGAAAAAAGCTTGGCTACGAAAAATATTTTCCTTCACTGGAAGAAATTGCGGACGCGACGTTGTCCCCGTTGCGGGTTACATGGCAAGAGCTAAAGGCGCGCGAATACATAGAGATTCCTGTTGAATACAAGAAGTATGAAAAAGTGGGATTTGGGACGGCGACCGGTAAGTTTGAGCTTTATTCGACGGTCATGCGCGACTGGGGTTACGATCCATTGCCTTCGCACATCGAGCCGCCCGAGAGTCCAGTGCGAACGCCGGAGATCTACAAGGAGTATCCTTTAATTTTGATAACCGGCGCCAAACAACCGATGTATATGCACTCGCAGAGTCGGCAACTTAAGTCTCTGCGGCGCCTATCGCCGGAGCCGATTCTCGAGATTCATCCAAAAACGGCGGCACGTCTGGGAATAGCGGATCACGAATTCGCCTGGATCGAAACGCGACGCGGACGCTTGCGTATGCGCGCACATTTGCATGACCGGATTCATGAGAATGTCGTCGCCATCCCGCACGGCTGGTGGTTGCCAGAGCAGCCGGGACCGCTGCACGGCATCTACGAGACGTGCTCAAACATCCTCACTGACGACGATCCCGAGCTTTGCGATGTTGCTTTCGGATCAAGTCCCCTAAAGGGACTACTTTGCCGCGTCCGCAAGGCAGACATGTAGGCTCAATCACGTATGATCGGCTGCTGCCGCTGCCGCAACAGCTTCGCACAGCTAAATTGTCCTTCGTTGCTCCTGAAAACGCGACTGCGCTAACGCGACAGATGGCGCCGCATCGAAGACTGCGGTGCCAATTTTTGCGCCATCGGCTCATCTCGAAATACATTCGTCAGGTCGCGAATGTGATCACGCATTAATTTCTCGGCTAGTTCGGGCTTCTGTTTTTCCAGTGCCTTCAAGATTTCCTCGTGATCATCACAAGACTGCGGAAGGTGCATGGGAGCGGAGCTTCGTTGCACCCGCATCGCGCGAATTTGTGCAAAAATGGACTGCAGTAAGCGTTCAACGGTGTTGTTCTTCGCAATTCTTGCAATATCCTCGTGAAACTCGACAGCAGCCGCGTAATAGGCATCAATCTTGTTTTCTTTTATGAGTTTTCGTTGCTGGTTGACGTTTGCTCGCAGGGCTTCGACTTCGCGACCCACAATCTTCTCGGCAGCGAGCCGGGCGGCCACTCCTTCAAGTGCCTCTCGCGCCATGTAGATATCGATAATCCGCTGCGGATCGTAATCGATGAGAAATACGCCGAGACGGGGCGCGATTTCGACTATGCCTTCTGCTTCGAGCCGGTTGATGGCGCCCCACAACGGCGTGCGACTGACTCCCAACTCCCGACTAAGTTCTTCCACGCTGATCTTGTCGCCAGGGTTGTAGCGCTTGCCGTTGATAAAAAGGTCGCGAAGAAACGAGTAAGCGTCCTCGCTCAAGTTCGAGCGGACGAGTTTCTTGGCCATTGGGTGCTCCAGGAACGCGGCTTTCGCGAAACTTATAAAAGCTTCGGGGTCTGAAATGAAGGATCAGGATCAAAACGCTTCCGCTCTTTACTCCCGCTCTGAAATGTAACATGATACACGAACGGGAGTAACCGCGGAGAAGACCGATGACCGTACAAACACCTCTGCCCATGCAATCGGCTCCTTTGGCTGATCGGTTTTCCTGCACAGACGCAGCATTGGTCAATGATTGGCACGTCGTCGGCTTTTCCAAGGATCTGCTGCCTGGAAAGCTTGAGCCGGTCCGGCTGCTGGGACACGAACTGGTAATGTGGCGAGACACCGCGGGAGAACCGCACGTCTGGGAGGACTTGTGCATTCATCGCGGCGCCAAACTGTCCAAAGGATGGATCGAGAAGGACACGGTCATTTGCCCTTATCACGGGTGGCGCTACGACGGCACGGCAAAATGCGTCCTCATTCCTTCCGCGCCGGATGAACCGCCGCCACAGAAGGCGCGGGCGTTTCCATACAAAGTTGTCGAACGCTTCGGGATGATCTGGGCCACTCTCGGAAATCCTCAACATGACGTTCCGGTGTTTCCCGAATGGGGCAACACCGCCTTCCGCGTATTTCACGCGGGGCCATATCCATTTAATGCCAATGGCTTCCGCTCCGTAGAAAACTTCGTAGACGCCACGCATTTTCCATTCGTCCATGCCGGACTGAATGGCGTGCAAGACAATCCTGACAAAATCGAAAGCTACGAAGTTTTCGAGGAACCAGACGGTAGTCTGAAAACCTCCGAAATTGTCGTTTTTCAGCCATACGGTGACCACCGCCAAGTTCCCGTGGAAGCAGGGTACACGTACCGCTGTTTGCGTCCGCTTGTGGCGCACTTTTCCAAGCGTGTGAAAATCAAAGACGAGGGCTCAAAATACAAAAGCTCGCCGAATGATCGCTTCTGTACTTTTTTGACCGCTCAGCCGGTGGACGAAGTCAGCTGCATTATTCGACTCGGTGTTGCGATCAATTTCGCGCCCGAGCTCACGGAAGCCGACATACTTCGCCGGCAGGATCTCGTGTTCGCCCAAGACCGTGCGATTGTAGAGACGCAGCGGCCAGAACGGATACCGCTCGATCTGCGAATGGAGCTGCATCATCGCACTGATCGACTTGGCCTCGCGTACCGCCGCTGGCTTGGCTCGCTTGGCATCCAATACGGCACAATATAGCTGGCGATTCTACAGGCTCGCCCCGACAGTAATGTGGCTATTTGCGCCTGCGTCATTCGGCGCACGCGCTCGCATGGGTTCGGCTCTGCGAAGAGCTCGGCCGAGACTCGCGATTCGACTGCCACGGTGAGGGACTGTCCAAAAATTGCGAGTGCTCCACTCATCTGTTCCCTATGACTTGCGATTCTGTGGCTTCGCCTTTCAGCCGGCCACCGATCATTGACGAAACGTAAAAAATGAAACATGCTATCCCGAACAGCGAGCCTGAACGGCCGCAG
>Ga0070740_10004238_pt1 | contig 14305 bp, 9 predicted proteins | sample Coa_R2_FD_67286 | JGI IMG/M metagenome (GOLD analysis project Ga0070740, IMG submission 67286) | Surface soil microbial communities from Centralia Pennsylvania, which are recovering from an underground coalmine fire - Coalmine... | ecosystem: Environmental > Terrestrial > Soil > Unclassified ... | reverse complement strand
CTTCGACACGGTCAACGGTCGCGGGGTCGGGCTGCTGAGTACGCCGGTCGAGGGTCTGAACGGCGCGGGCAGCGCGGCGCTGCTCGACATCGCCAACCAGCAGGGCGGCGCGCAGGGGCTTCGAGTCGTTTACACTCGCCGCGTCGGCCAGCGCATGAAGGCTTCCGCCGCCTACGCCTTCGGTCGCGGGCAGAGCCTCTGGCCCGAAGGCATCACGACGCCCGACAGGCTTTTCCAAAACGCTTTCTTCCAGACCGCGGCGGCGCAGCTCGACGCGAGCGTCGCCGAAGGGACGACCGTGCGGACGATCCTTCGGTTCTCGCCGCGCGCGTCGGTCTTCGCCATCGACCCGTTCGCCGGACGCCTCGCCGTTTACGACCCGTCTCTGAGCATCCTCGTCACGCAGGAGCTTCCGAGCTTCGGGTTGCCCGTGCGCGCGCAGGCGACGATTGACGCGCGCAACCTCTTCGACCTTTTGACGGGCGTCGAGGACGGCGACGGCAACCAGCTCGCGCTCGGCGCGCTCAGACGTTCGCTGCGCGGCGGCATCTCCGTCAGGTTCTGAATCGGACAAGACCTCGCGGCGGCCTCTCGCGCGAAGCGGGGCCGAGAGCCGACGAAGTGAATTCAAGGGCAGCCGACTTTCAAGACAGAAGTCCCGCGCTCGTTCGTCGAAGCGAAAAACGCGGGGCTTTTGTGTATCGAAGCCCTATCCGAATTTTCGGAGGCGATACGAAAATCTGAATAGCCCTGCCGCCGCCCCAAAGCGGGCCGCGAAGCACGGATGATTCAAACATCGCCGGTGTCGTGAAAAGCGCGGGCGATTCGCGCGTGCCGCGGTCGTCGGCGCGGCGTCCGCGCGGCCTCGCCCGCGCGTCAGAAGTTGGAATACTGCTTGCTTCAAAACTTTTGATTTGGGCAGGGCTTGTCTTTACGAATCGGGGCAAGCCGGCGGACAAGAGCAGGCGCGCGGGCCGCCGCTCCTCGAAGGTCAGACGAAAAGGGTCGCGTGTGAGACGATGAAGGGTTCCGTGCTGACGACGAAGGGCTGGGCGCTGCTGATCGTGGCGGCGGTGCTCGTCGCCGCGGGCACGCTCAACTTCGCGCAGCGCCTCACGCACACGGCCCCGCCCACGGACGGCGTTGACTGGGTTCAGACTCCGCAGGGCGTCTTCGCAGGCGCGGTCAAGTCAGACCTCGCCGCGGGACGCAAGGGCGTCTTCGGCATCCTCCCCGGCGACCGGCTCGTCGCCATCAGCTTCGACGAGAAGAAGGATGAGCAGGTCATCGCGGCCTCGGACGTTCAGGTCTATCTCGAAGAGGCGGGAAACGGCGGCCACCTCCGCTACTTCATCGAGCGGCCCTCGAACCCGCCGGAGGCGCGCTTCTACTACGTCTATCTCGACAACCTGACGCCGCCGCCGACGCTCACCGCGCACGACATCTACATCAACCTGATCGGCGTCGTCTATCTGCTCGTCGGCTTTTTCGTCTTCTTCAAGCAGGGCGGGCGCGCGCCCTTCGCCCTGCACTTCGCGACGCTCTGCCTCGTCGCCTTCGTCTTCCACTTCTACAAGCCCTACGGCGCCTACGAAGACTTAGACCTCGCGGTCTCGTTCCTCGACGACGCGGCCTTCGCGCTCTTCGCGCCCGTCTTCCTGCACTTCTGCGCGGTCTATCCCGTCCGCTACCGTTTCTCTGAGCGCAAGCCGTGGCTCGTCTATCTGCTTTACGCGCCCGCGGCGGTGCTGATCGCGTTGACGGCCTTCTTCGACTTTACCGCGCCGCTCTACAATCGTTGGCCTCATAACGCTGTTTACTCGTTCCTCTACGCGCTCTACCAACCACTGACCGAAGTCTTCGCCGCGCGCCTCGCGGTCGCCGAGGTCGCGTGCCTGACGGTCGCGCTCGTCGCGGGAGCGGTGATTCTCGTGCGTCGGTTCGTCAAGAGCGAGTCGGCCATCGTGCGCCAACAGCTCAAGTGGGTCGTGTGGGGTTCGGCACTCGCCATCGCGCCGTTCACGCTGCTCTACGCCGCCGGGTACGTCTTCGGCGGGGGCGTCGCCAATTCGTTTTTGAGCGAGACGACGCAGCGCTGGGTGACGGACGCGGCTGTCTTGCCGCTCGTCCTCATCCCGCTCACGTTCGGCAACTCCGTCGTGCGCTACCGGCTGATGGACGTTGACATGGTCGTGCGGCGCACGGCTGTTTACGTCCTGACGACGCTCGCGATCTCTTTGATGATCGGCTCGGTCGTGTACGTCGCGGGCCTTTACGCCTTCGGCGGCGAGGTCATCACGCCCGGCGTCGTCTCGATGCGCGTCATCATCGCGGTCGCGGCGATGGCGGTGATCGTGATGACCGCCGCGCCGCTCAAGAATTTTTTGCAGGAGCGCACCGACCGCTTCTTCTACGGCGAGCGTTATGATCTGCGCGCCAGCCTGCTCGACTTCGGGCGCACGCTCTCGGCGACGACTTCGCTCGAACCGCTCTTGGACGCGCTCGCCGGTCGGCTCCAGCAAGTCCTCGGCGTCGAGCGCATCGCCATCTTCATCGAGGACGCGCGCGCGGCGAGCGGCTACCGCGTCGCGCGCGCAGTCGGACTCTCGAACGACGTGATCGTCCCGCCCGACTTCCGCGACATGATTCGCTCGCGCTCCGCCGAGGACGGCATCGTCCGCGCCGACGGACTCGACATGCCGCCCGAAACCAACGGCTTCGTCCGACGCACGCTCCACTACTACGTGCCTTGCGTCGTGCGCGGTCGGATGGTCGCGGTCATCGGCCTGGGCCGCTCGACCGGCGGCGCTCTGCTCTCCAGCGAAGACCTCGAAATCCTCCGCACCGTTTCGGGCTACGTCGCCGTCGCCATCGAGAACAGCCTGCTCTACCAGGAGCAGAAGGAGCGCACGGAAGAACTCGCGCTGCTCAAAGAGTTCAACGAGTCAATCGTCGAGTCAATCAACGTCGGCATCCTCGCCGCCGACTCCGCCGGGCGCGTCACGGCCTGCAACTCGGCGCTCGAAGAGATGCTCGGACTCCGCCGCGACGAGGCGACGGGCCAGCGCGTCGAAGACCTCTTCTCCGAAGACTTCGCCGAGACGCTGCGGCAAGTCCTCGGCGAACACGGCTGGGAGTTGTCCGGGCTTCGCAACATCTACAAGCTCCACACGGCGACGCGCCGGGGCCGGACGCTCATCATCAACATCTCGATTGCGCCCCTGAAGCGCGCAGACTCCGAGGCGCACACCGGCGTCCTCGTCGTCCTCGAAGACGTGACCGGGCGCGTCCGACTCGAAGAGCAGTTGCAGCAGCGCGAGAAGCTTTCGTCAATCGGCCTGCTCGCCGCGGGCGTCGCGCACGAGATCAACACGCCGCTCACGGGCGTGTCGAGCTACACGCAGATGCTTCTCGGAATGCTCGCCGAGGCCGACCCGAAGCACGCGCTCCTGCAAAAGATTCGCCGCCAGACCGACCGCGCCACAGGCATCGTCAACAACCTCCTGAACTTCTCGCGCACGGGCGGCGTGACGGAGTTCTCCGAGGTCGAAGTCAACCGCGTGCTCGACGACACGCTCCAACTGCTCGAACCGCAGTTCCGACAGAGCCGCATCGAACTCGCGCGCGACTACGACGGCGAGTTGCCGCGCGTTTACGGGAACGCCGGCAAGCTCCAACAGGTCTTCACGAACCTTTTGCTGAACGCGCGCGACGCAATCCCCGACGGCGGCAGCATCCGACTCATCACCCGCGCCGAAGGCCGCGACACCGTCACCGTCGAGGTCGCCGACACCGGCATCGGCATCGCGCCCGAAAACGTCGCGCGCATCTACGACCCGTTCTTCACGACGAAGGGCGTCGGTCGCGGCACGGGACTCGGCCTCGCCGTCTCCTACGGCATCGTGCAGGAGCACTCCGGCCACATCTCTGTCGAGAGCGCGCCCGGACGCGGCACGACCTTCCGCATCACGCTCCCCACGACCGCCGCGCGCACGCGCCTGCAAGCCGCGAGCGACTGAACGACTTTCCGCATCTCACGCCTCGTCGCTTCTCGTTAATTCGCCTCTAAGCTCAAGAGGCGCGGCTTTCTTCGTTCGTGTGCAGCCGCCTCCGGCCAGGCGCGAAAATTCATTTGCTTTTATCCGCGCCGGTGCTAATCTCACTCGCGCACTCGCTCTAATATTTCTGAAGACAGGTTCGACCCCCATGCCAAAGCGCAATCAAACGCGGCCTGCGTGCGCGCGAGTCTTCGCGTGCGCGCTCGCCGCCGGCCTGACGTTCGTCGCCGCAACACTCTTCGGCTCGCGCACCTCTTCGTCACACTCGAAGCGCGCGCCGCGCGCCGCCGCGGCCCAGCGCGGCACGACGCAACGCGTGGACATACCCTTGCGCTCGCTGACGACGCGCGCGCGCGGCAAACTCACCATCGTGTCGAGCGAGGGCGGCGGGCGGGCGCGCCTGACGGCGATGAACCTGCCCGACCCGCAGACGGTCGCGGCGGGCGCGACAACCTACGTCGTCTGGGCCGTGAGCGGCGGGCGCATCGTCCGCCTCGGAGAACTGAAGCGCGACGCGCGCGGCAACGGCGGCCTCGCCTTCGAGCGACCCGAAGGACTCGACCATTACGGCGTCATCGTCACGGCGGAGCAGAGCGCCGACGCGCCGCGCCCCTCCGACCCCGTGCTCACGACGCGCGCCGACGAGGCCGCCGCGCTCTACCCGAAGACCGAGGACGTGAACCCGGCGGGCGATGCGGGCGGGGCCGCGAGCGCGGCAAGCGACGCCGACAACGCCAAGAGTGCGAAGCCGCCCGTGCCGGACTTGAACTCGGACAGGCACGCGCGCCGCGCTCGGGCCGGCGACTTCTACGCCGAAGTTGACGACGCGCTCGTCTCGAACGGCGGCGGGCGCGTCATCGAACTCGACGGCGACTCGAACGCGCCGCGGGCGAGAGGTGCGGCGCGCGCGACGATGCAGCGCGGCAGCGCGTATGTGCGCGCGAACTTCCGCGGCGTGCCGCTCCCGCCCGCCATCGGCGCGAACGTCTATATCCTCTGGGGCGTCTTCCCCGACGGTCGGATCGTTTACATGGGGAGTCTGCCCGCCGACGAGGCGATCAACACGGCGGAGATTTACGTCCGCGTCGCCGGCTTCGACTCCGACGACTACGCGCTCTTCGTCACGGCGGAGCAGCAGCGCCCCGCGCCCGCGCCTTCGCCGCGCCGCGTGCTCACGCCGAGGAATGCGAGCTACGTCGTCAAGTGAGCGCGCGAAGCTCGCCCGAACGGAGAGGCCGCGTTCGTCAACGCGCCGCGTCCCGTTATAAAATGAGTGACGAGTGATGGGTGATGAGTAACGAGTGAAAACCTCTTGACTCATCACCCATCACTCATCACTCATTACTGCTTCTGAGGTTTTCGGATGGCGAAGAAAGGCTCCGTCCTCGTCGTTGACGACGAGGAGATCATGCGCGACGTACTCGAAACGCTGCTCTCGGCGGAAGGGTATCGCGTTGATTTGGCGAAGACGGGCGAGGAAGGTTTGGAGTGCTACGGGCGGCGCGCTTACGACGTGGTGCTGATGGACGTTTCGATGCCGGGCATGGGCGGGCTGCGCGCGCTCGAAGAGATTTTGAAGGTTGACCCGGAGGCCGTCGTCATCATCATCACGGCCTACGCGACGTTCGACACGGCCATCGGCGCTTGGGAGCGCGGGGCCGCGGGGTGCATCCGCAAGCCTTTCCAGAACGAGCAGATCATCACAACCGTCGCCGACGGCATCAAGCGCCGCCGCAAGGAGGAGGAGCGGCAGACCTTGAGGCGCGCGATGAGCCGCAGCGTCGAGCGCGGGCAGATCATCGGTCGCTCCGAGAAGATGCAGGCCATCTTCTCGCTCGTTGACCAGGTCGCGCCCGCGCGCTCGACCGTCCTCATCACCGGCGAGTCGGGCACGGGCAAGGAACTCATCGCCAAGGCCATCCACGAGCAGAGCACGCGCGCCGCCAAAGCCTTCGTCACGGTCAACTCGTCGAACATCCCTTCGGAGCTTTTGGAGTCCGAACTCTTCGGCCACACGCGCGGCGCGTTCACCGGGGCCATCGCCGCGAAGAAAGGTCTGTTTGAAGTCGCCGACGGCGGCTCGCTCTTCCTCGACGAGATCGGCGACATCCCGCCGGAGACGCAGGCGCGGCTGCTGCGCGTGCTTCAGGAGCGCGAGTTCACGCCCCTCGGCGACACCACGCCGCGCAAGGTTGACGTTCGCATCGTCGCCGCGACGAACATTGATTTGAAGGAGGCGGTCAGGCAGGGGAGCTTCCGCGAGGATTTGTACTACCGGCTCGCGGTCGTGCCCATCGAGCTTCCGCCCTTGCGCGAGCGGCGCGAGGACATACTCCCGCTCGCGCAGCACTTCATACGCAAGTACAACGAGGAGAACGCGCGCGAAGTCTCCGACCAGCTCGCGCCCGAAGTGCTGGCGCTCCTGGAACAGTACACGTGGCCCGGCAACGTGCGCGAGCTTGAGAACGTCATCGAGCGCGCCGTCGTCATCGCGCCCGGAAAAGAGGTCACGCGCGACTGCCTGCCCGCCGAGATCGCCGACCCGTCGAAGGCCATTAGCTCCGCGCCGCTCTCGTCCGCCGCGGGCGCGCTCGACGTGAGCCACGGCGTCAACTTCTACGACGAGGTGCGGCGCTTCGAGGTTGACCTCATCCGCCGCGCGCTCGACCGCACGGGCGGCCACCAGTCGCGCGCCGCGCGCCTCTTAGGCATGAACGCGACGACGCTCAACTCGAAGATCAAGACCTACAACATACAACTCCGCTCTTGACTTTTCGAGTGCGCGCCGACAGTAGAGTCAGACTTCTGGCCTACTTCTCAACCCTCAAAACAGAGGACGCATCATGCATCTCCAGCAAACTAAGAAGGGCAGCTTAGGAACGGGCGGCCCGCAGTATTATTTCCACAACTTGGATGACCACATAAGGTTGTACTTGCGTAGCAAGGGAGCAGTGGGAGTGGCCTTGGTTACGCCTTATGGTGCGACCAAATCCGATTATTTCGCCGTGAGCTTAGACCGCAAATTTGACCGGGGCGGAAATCTGGTTCCGGGCAACGTCGGGCACGACAGGATTCAGCAGGGCCGAGCAGGCGAGAGTATCGGAGAGTCAATACGAATGTGGTATAAACTCCCGGCAGGCGATTTCGACAGGATCGGTATTGACATAGATGTGAAGGATGAAGTGTTCTACCTGAAGCCGCATTCCTATAAATTCATCGGCTCGAAGAAGGAGTGCGACATTGCGACTCTGGACAAACCTCTCACCTTCACGAAGGATTACGTCAGCCCTTTCTGGCTGCGGCAGATGTCCCACGTCGATAAAAAGCAACCGGGCATCGTGTCGTGGTCGCTCGAAGAGATTTGCAGGATAGTGCAGGCGCATAAAGCCAAAACCAAGCTCGCGCACATTCAGGAAACCGACATACTGCGTGCGTCCGGCCCGCTGAGGCATCTGGGCGTCGCGATAGGCGGATACGTCGGCAAAGGGTACGATTGCATTACAGAGTTTACTTTCCTGCATTATCCTGCATACACGGTGCCCGTCGAGATTAAGAAGAACAGCAGGGACTTCGAGTATCAGCAGAAGAAGTACGGGAAAGACCTTCTCTCCCGCGCCGTTATTCTTTGTGCAGTACATGACCACAAGCGCGTGCCTAAGAACATTGACGTTATAGAACTCGACGCGATGTGCGACCATTGGAAGAGCTTCCCCTCATGACAAAGACGGTGAGTGTTTACGATAATATAGCCCCGCTTGACTCGCCTATACCGGCGAACCGGCAAAGTGCCAAAAGGCACTACGGGGTACATCCTTACTTTACCCGCAGGCCGCACAACGTAGTGCGTCGCTACATCCTGCACTACACGCGGGAGCGAGACCGCGTGTTAGACCCATTCGGCGGCTCAGGGGTCACGGCCATTGAGGCATTCCTCGAAAACAGGGTCGGCATTCAGAACGACATCAACCCACTGGCGAACTTTATCGCCACTGGCGTCGCAGGGCTAGCTCAAGGGAGCCTCGCCGATTACGAAAGGGCCTTGAGCAATCTCAAGCACGTTTGCCGGGACAGGCTTCACCAGGTTAGTGGGATGAGCGAAGACGAAGTGCGCGCAGTTCTCACCCGGCTGAAGCTACCCGAAAACGTTTCGCTGCCGAACACGGCGGATGTCGAGCAGTATCACGAGCTATTTTCCCCACGCCAACTCGCGTCGCTTGCGATTCTTAAAGAGGCGGTCGAATCAGTCGAAGACCCGCACGCGAAGAGGGCGATGCTCCTTGCCTGGTCGGCTACGCTCGCCAAACTAAACAAGACATTCCTCTCGGCTGAAGGGAGGGCAGAGTCGCGCGGCGGTTCCAGCATCTTCAGCATCTATCGTTACAAAGTCGCTAAGCACCCCGTGGAATTACCGCCGTGGGAGACCTTCAACGAGAGGGCGCTGAACATAATCACCGCCAAGGCGGAAATTGATAAAATCATAGACACGAAGAAGCGCACCGGCGGCTGGTTCGGGAAGTTCGAGGCACACGCCTTCGACATCGAGGACTTGAGCAGTGAGTTCAAAAACTCCATTGACTACATCTTCACCGATCCACCATACGGAGGGCACATCTCATATCTCGACCTGTCGGTGCTGTGGAGTACGTGGCTTGGCCGCTCACCGGACATTAAAACGAGGGAGAAGGAACTAATCGTCGGCGGTGAGCTGGCCCTGACAGAAACCTCTTACGTCGAGCGGCTGGGTAAAAGCGTGGCAGCTTGCATACGAATGCTGAAGCCGGGCCGCTGGCTCTCAGTGGTATTCCAACACTGGAATACCAGCTACTTCGATGCGATTCTCACCTCCGCCACCGAGTCGGGCGCAGAATTGCGTGCCGCCGTATCGCAAATCGGTGACCCTATTTGGTCAATGCATAAAAAGAAGAGTAACGAGTCAGTCTTGGCCGGCGAGATGATTCTGACTTTTCGTAAGACGGGGAAGGCAGCAAAGGTTAAGAAGAATGGAAGCTTCAGCGTGTCGAGCGCATTGAAAGAGATTTTGGACTCAAGTAAATCCGATAAGATTTACAGTGAATACATATTCAACCAGGTAATCATAGAGGCTTGGAAGAGATCGGCGATAGGATCGCTCAATATCTCCAAGGCAGAGTTTATAGACCTACTTAAAAATTATGGCTGGCAGTATGATGAAAGGAATCATTATTGGGTCAAGAACGGGAAGATCAATATGTCACTATTTAGCGTTCAGAGCGACATGGGCGATGATCCTACATCCTATTACTAACAGCACGTGTCATGTGCATATTTTCCGCTTTTAACTCCGAATCGTGAACGCGACGACGCTCAACTCGAAGATCAAGACCTACAACATACAACTCCGCTCTTGAGAATCGCGCGGCCCGCCGGGGCCGACGGAGAGAACGGCCTTGCGGCGAATGACTGAAGTCGGGCGTAAGACGAGGGCGGGCCGCGTTCTCTTCATCGCCGCCGCCTGCGCGCTCGCCCTCTCGCTCTACGCCGCGGGCGTGCCGCGCGACCCGCCGGGCTTCTACATTGACGAGTCTTCAATCGCCTACAACGCGCAACGGATCGCGCAGACCGGCGCGGACGAGTACGGCACGCCGTGGCCGCTCTACTTCCGAGCCTTCGGCGAATACAAGAACCCCGTCTTCGTCTATCTGCTCGCCGCCGTCTTCCGCGTGACGGGGCCGAGCGTCCTCGCGGCGCGACTCCTGAGCGCGTCACTCGGCGCGCTCGCCGCGCTCCTGCTCGGACTCCTCGCCGCACAGATCAGCCGGAGGAGGGAAGCGTTCGCCGTCGTCGCGCTCTCCGCGCTTCTCACGCCGTGGCTCTACGAAGGCAGCCGCCTCGCTTTCGAGGCGGCAATCTATCCGCCCGCCGCGGCGCTCCTTCTCCTCGCGCTCCGGCGCGCGTCGTCGAAAGAGCGTTGGGCCGTTTCGGACGTTCTCGCGGTCGCGGGCGTGCTCGCGCTTCTGACTTACTCGTACTCGGTCGGCAGACTCCTCGGCCCGCTGCTCGCCGCGGGACTCGTCTTCTTCGTCACGCGCCGCAACCTCGCGCGCGTCTTGCAGACGTGGGCCGCGTACTCGCTCGCCCTCTTGCCTCTGCTCTTCTTCGTTACTCAAAACCCCGGCGCGCTGACCGGCAGGTTCAAGCTCATTACCTACGTCACGCCGCAGAGCACTTTCGCCTCGGACGCGTCGGAGTTCGCCCGACACTTCGTCGCCGACATCAACCCCTGGCGCTGGCTCGTGACGGGCGAAGCGAACGTGCGCGACCACGTGCCGGGCGCGGGCGCGCTGCTCGCACCGACGGTCGCGCTCGCCGCGTGCGGACTCTTCCTCGTCGCGCGCAAACACCGGAGAGAACCCTGGTGGCGCTTTCTTCTCTACGCGCTCGCCGCCTCGGTCGTGCCCGCCGCGCTGACGACCGACGACTTCCCGCAACTGCGCCTGATAGCCTTCCCCGTTTCCTTCCACGCGCTCGCGATTCCCGCGGTCGCGTGGCTGCTCGGCGGCGAGCGCGACGTTGAGAGTTCGCGGACAACGAAGGACGAGGACTTGTACGCCGCCACGAGCAAAGCGCCGGATGACGAGCGAGCGCCGTCTCGAACTTTGTCGAGAAGACGCGCGGTCGTCTATGCGGTCGTCGCGATCATGCTCATTCAAGGCGCTCACTTCCAGTGGCTCTTTCACAGCCGCGCGCAGGATCGCTGGTACGTCTTCGACGCGCGGTTCGCGCGGACGATTCTCGCGCCCGCGCTCGCGACCGGGCGAAGCACAATCTATCTCTACGACCCGCCGGGCCGCTCCGGCTACATTCAGGCGCTCTGGCACGGCGCGCTCGAAGGCGTCGAAGCCTCGCGATTCGTCCGTCTCGCGCCCGACGCAGCGCCGCCGCCCGGCGCGCTCGTCATCAGCACCGAAGACGACTGCTCCGACTGCCGACTGCTCGCGCGCTCGATCAACTACATTCTCTACGCCGTGCCGCCGACGGACTTGAGCACTCGCGCCTCGCCGCTCCCGCCCGAAGACCTGCGCGCACTCGTCACGTCGGACGAAATGCCGCGCGCGCTCAAGGCGGGCGAGCGACGCGCGCTCAGCGTCATCGTCAGGAACGTCGGCGGCGCGACGTGGCCCGCGGTCGGCGACGGCGAGGGCCGCTACGCCGTCGTCCTTCGCGACCGCTGGCTGAAGGCCGACGGCTCAATCTCCGAGGACGGCGCGGCGCGAATCCCTTACGACCTCGAACCCGGCGACACGGTCGGGCTGTCGCTTCAGACGAAAGCGCCCGACGCGCCCGGCGACTACGTTCTCGAACTCGACGTGACGCAGGAGGGCGCGGCGCGCTTCGGCTCGCGCGGCGCGGGGAAGTTGAGGGCGCGGGTCGTCGTCAACGCGCCGACGCCTTGACCGAGGCGACGACGCCCCGGACAGTTTTCTTTCTCTACAGTTTTCTTTCTCGACGGACAGACTTTTTCAAGGAGGCGCATGGAGACGATTGTCTTTCTCGAACGCGACACGCTGCGGGCGGAGTTGCGCCGCCCGGCGTTCGAGCACCGCTGGACGGATTACGGCGTGACGCGGCCCGAAGAAGTTTTGGAGAGGCTGCGCGACGCGACCGTCGCCGTCGTCAACAAGCTGCCGCTGCGCGCCGAAGTCCTCGCGCGGCTTCCGGCGCTCAAACTCGTCGCGGTCGCGGCGACGGGCACGGACAACATTGACCTTGAGTTCTGCCGCGAGCGCGACATCGCCGTCTCGAACGTGCGCGGCTACGCGCAGAACACTCTGCCCGAACACGTCCTGACGCTCGCGCTCGCGCTGCGCCGAAACCTCTTCGCGTACCGCGACGCGATGCGGGCGGGCGCGTGGCAGCGCGCCGAACAGTTCTGCGTTCACGCCGCCGCGATTCACGACCTGCACGGCTCGACGCTCGGACTCTTCGGACACGGCACGCTCGGACGCGGCGTCGAACGGCTCGCGCGCGCCTTCGGGATGCGCGTCCTCGTCGCCGAGCGCAGAGACGCGCCGTCAGCGCGCGAGGGACGCACGCCGTTCGAGGAAGTTTTAAGACGGAGTGATGTCGTGAGCCTTCACGTGCCCCTCAACGCGGGGACGCGCGGGATGATCGGTCGAGAGGAACTCGCACTGATGAAGCCCTCGGCGATTCTGATTAACTGCGCGCGCGGCGGGGTCGTTGACGAGGGCGCGCTCGCCGACGCTCTGCGCGAAGGAAGGATCGCGGGCGCGGGCGTTGACGTTCTGTCGCGCGAGCCGCCGACGGGCGACAACCCGCTGCTCGCGCCCGACTTCCCCAACCTCATCGTCACGCCCCACGTCGCCTGGGCCAGCCGCGAGGCGCAACAGGCGCTCGCCGACCGGCTCGTCGAAAACATCGAGGCGTTCTTCGAGGCGAAAGCAGTGAAGAGTGACAAGTGACGAGCGACGAGCAAAGCGAATGCTTCAACTAGCCACTCGTCACTTGTCACTCTTCACTGCTTTTATTCTCCGTGCTCCGCCGTGTAGAGACGCAAAATCTCCAGACCCTGGCGCGAGCGCGGGTCAATGGTGCGGAGGTGCTTGCGGCCCTGCATCTCCCAGATGGCCGTGACCTGCCCGTCCTTCTCGACGGCGTGGTAGGTGATCTCTTCGGGCGTCGCTGCCTGCTGCTGCGACGCCTCGCCGGTCGCCTCGCCGGTGCCTTCCGCGGCGGGCGCGGCGTTCTCGTTCTCTGACATGTTCTTCACTCTCCGACTGTGCTTCAGAATTTTTGAGTTTGGTTTGCGGCGAAGATTTTGGCACAGCCGCCGCGCGGAAGGCAAAGGTGGAAGAACGGGCACGGAACGAGACCTCGCTTTTAACTCGATGACACTTGCCTTCGCCGCTTTTCACGCGGCTTCTCTCCGGGTGACGAGCGCGGCGCGCTCCTGCTGTCGCTTGTGCTCCATGTCGCGCCGCCAGAGTTCGCGCTGCGTGCGGAAGACGACGACGCAGAGCGCGGCGAGTCCGCACGCGACGACGTAAGGGAGCGAGTTCGCCATCGGTCGCGTGCCGTTGAAGACGAGGAGCGTGTTGATGACGACGACGGCGACGCGGAACTCCGTCGGGCCGAGCTTGCCGTGGCTGATGTGCAGTTGCCCCGTCGCCGTGAACGCGAGGAACGAGTTAACGAAGAAGCCGCCGAAGACCGAGAGGACGAGCAGCAGGTCGAGGTGCGACGACGAGGGCAGCACGAACGAGTAGCCCGCGACGAGCGCGCAGAGGAAGAAAAAGTCGAGCAGGTGATCCATGTAGAAGCCCCAGCGCACCAGCCCCGTGCCGCGGAACTTCCCGACCTTGCCGTCGAAGTGGTCGGTCACGTAGTGCAACACGACCATCAAAGACGAGGCCCACAGCCAGCGAATGTCCCGGCCTGCGAGCCGCCCGAAGAAGACGAGTCCGGCGCACCACACGAGCGTCAGCATCGTCAGGTGATAAGTCTCAAGCCAAAGCGGCACGTGCGGCAGAACCCGCCGCGCCATCCTCCGTTCCAGCGGCGACAGCAGCGACGAACTCGCCTTCGTCGCCAACGCCTGTTCTTCCCTCTGCATCTCGAAAACTCCTGCCCGAAGATTCGGGCACGCTCTCGAACTGCAAAGCTCAGGCCACGCGCGTTACGTTTCAAACTAAGGCGAACGCGGGCGAAAGCCGCACGCTGTGCCGAGTTGTCCTACATGCTCGTGCAGGAAAAAACTTTCACGTGGCAGGTTCACTCCTGAAACAGAGGGACGCAAAGTGAGATGTTCAGGCGTCGGGCGGGCGGAGCGCGAGCGCGAACTCGACGGCTCGGCGCGGGGCGATGACGCCCCAGCCCTGCCGGTCAATCTCCACGTCGGGCAGGCGCTCGGCGGTGTCGATGAGGATGCGCTTGACCTGCTGCGGCGTGAGCGAGGGGTTGGCCTCGATCATGCAGGCGACCGTCGAGGAGACGACGGGCGCGGCGAAGGAGGTGCCGTCAACGAACTTGTAGTGTTCGCTGATCACGTCGGCCTCGTGGAGCTTTACCGAGACGAGTTGACGGATGAGGTATGTCGGCAGCGTGAGCGCGTCGGTGATGTCGCGGTCAACACCCCTGTTCTCTTCGATGATCGGGCGCAGCTCTTCGTCCGCGGCGCGGTCGAGCCTCGCATACAGCTCGGCCTCGGCGGCGGTCGGCGTGTGCGGGAGGATCGGCGCGGGAACCCAGAT
>Ga0070740_10004236_pt1 | contig 14308 bp, 11 predicted proteins | sample Coa_R2_FD_67286 | JGI IMG/M metagenome (GOLD analysis project Ga0070740, IMG submission 67286) | Surface soil microbial communities from Centralia Pennsylvania, which are recovering from an underground coalmine fire - Coalmine... | ecosystem: Environmental > Terrestrial > Soil > Unclassified ... | reverse complement strand
AAGCTGGTGAGAAAAGGACTGCCATCTACAAAGACATCTGCCGTCGCCACAAACGGCGAAGCATGAATGATGCGCACGAATGCAGGAGTGGCGGCCTGCGCGCGCGAAGCGGGGAATAGAAAAAAGCTGGTCAGTGCAAACATGCCACAGAGGAGGAGGGCCAACCCTCCAGGAGAACGCCGCGTTTTTTTCATTTTCATAACACCTGTCCTCTTTCCAATAACTTGCGGGTACTCAGCATGCGTAGCCAGGAATAGTATTGCCGGTTGCTTTTATAAAAATACCAACATTTGTGTACACAAATGTTACTCTCCCTATTACATACGTTTAAATTAATGACCGGTAACTCTTTTTGAGATGATTTTTCGTAAACTAAAATAACAGGTTGCACAAGAAATACAGGAAATTTCATCTGCGGAGCGATAGAGCCATGCCAGAGGAACAGACTATGTTGACGACTTTGCCAGTGGGGTCGCTTGTACGCAGGCGTTACCAGGTCAGAAGCGTGCTTGCTTCGGGAAGCGCCGGAACAGTTTACCTGATTAAAGATCAGCAAACGAAAAACATCAAATATCAACTCTTCGCGCTCAAAGAGATCGTCGGGCTGGACCAGCAAGCGCGTTATCATCTGACCGTTGGCAGCATGACTCTGCGCCAGCTCCGACATCCGGCCCTGCCCGTAGTTCACTCGATCTTTAACGACGATAAACGTGGCTGCGTCTATGTGGTCATGGATTATGTTGAAGGGGTGAGCCTGGAAGCACTGCGCCTGCAACAACCCAGAAAACGCCTGAGCTGGTCGGAGTTGCGAGGGCCTTGCGAACAGATCGCCGGCGCCCTCACCTATCTGCACCTCCAGGAGAATCCTCTCTTCCACGGCGACCTCAAACCGTCCAGTATTGTGCGCAACAACGCCGGCAGGATTCTGCTCCTCGGCCTGGACTATACTCAGTCGGCCATGTCAGAACAGATAAAGCGCATCCCTTCGCCCTCAAGTTACCATGCGCCTGAACAGTTCACAGGCCAGACCGACGCGCTCAGCGATGTCTACGGCCTGGGAGCCGCGCTCTACGAATTGCTGACCGGCCAGAAGCCCGCAGACGCGCCCACCCGCCTGGCGCGCGTGAACAAAAGAAGGTCCGATCCTCTGGCGCTGGCGAGCAAAGTAGCGCCTGGTGTGTCGCGTCCTCTGGCCGAAGCACTCCAGAAGGCACTCGCACTCAATCCGTCAGAGCGTTTTCGGTCGATCAAGGAATTCTGGCAGGCACTTAGCGTGGCTCCCGTATTAGAAGAGGAAGCCGCTCCGTTTGTCCTCGGGCAAAAAACGCCCGCAGCTAGCGCGGCCACTCCTATAGATGCATTGCCCACCCAAAGCTCTGACGCTACTCCCGCCGTCAAGATCGTGCGGGTAGACAGGCCGCGCCGCTCGCTCCTGCCTATCGTCGCCATCCTCTGCGCCCTGATCCTGCTGCTCGCCGGACTTGGCACTCTGGCCCTGACTCACAACCAGGCTGCGCCAACCGGCCGGTCCGGGCAAAATACTCCCTCTGGCCAGCCCACAGCGTCGATAACAGGCACTTCGATACTTACCTCCACTCCCGGCCAATATACGAATATCATAGGTACATATCAGGGCAGACTCTTCTTTATCGGAGGAACGTACACCACCTTTACACTCTTTATCACTCACCAGATCGGCGGTCAGTTCACAGGAAACTTTGTTTCACCCCTCCCCTCCCTTCAGAGTGGTACCGTCGTCGGCACGATAGATACTGCGAAAAATCCAGATATAGACATGACATTTCTGGATTCCTCACAAAACGCTCTTCTTTATCTTTCAGGCGGCCTTAATGGTATTACCGACTCACGAATTAATACAAATGATAGTGCAGCAGGTACATTCTTTACATGCAGGCCCCATAGCGGTCCGAATTGTATCCATGGGGGCAGTACGGGCGGCTCCTGGAGCCTCAATTTTGAATCCTCCGCACTTCTCGCGAAGCCGTTCCCCTGGTCATAGAGGTACAGTTTATCCTCCCAACGCTGCATGTGCTACACTATAAGCCAGACAGCAAAAATTTCCTTCACGACCCAATCCTTGTTAGGAAGGAGCCAGTTACCGATGGCCCTGAAAACGCCGGACCCGCGCAAGGTCCGCATTCTTTTTAATCAGCGCGTGCCCATGCGCGATGGTGTTATGCTCTCCGCCGATGTCTATCTGCCCGTTGGCGAGCCGCGCCAACGCCCGGTTATCTTGAGCCGCACGCCTTACCTCAAGGCGGATATGGTGGTGGTCGAGCGCGCACAGGAGTTTGTGAAGCGGGGCTATGCCTATGTGGCGATGGATGTGCGCGGACGTGGCGATTCTGACGGCGGCGAGTTCAATCCCTATTTCAACGAGGGCCGCGATGGCTACGATAGTATCGAGTGGTGCGCGAGCCAGGAGTGGTCGGACGGCAACGTGGGCACCTACGGCGGCTCGTACCTGGGCGCGATTCAGTGGCTGGCCGCGCTGGAGCAGCCGCCGCACCTGCGCGCGATGGTCGTGCTGGTTCCACCCTCCGATCCTTTCGTCGAAACGCCCACCGGCCTGCCCAGTCCGATGCATCTCTGCTGGCTGCACCTGGTCAGCGGTCGCGTCACCCAGCCGATGGAGGCGGTGGACTGGGAGCAGGTCTACTGGCATCTGCCTCTGCTGACGATGGACGAGCAGGCCGGGCGCGTGAATCCGCGCTGGCGCGCGGACTTTGAGCACACACAGCTTGATGAGTACTGGCGACCGCTCTGCTATCAGCGGCGCTTCGAGGAACTCAGCGTGCCCACCCTGCATATCTCCGGCTGGTACGACGACGAGCAGGTTGGGACGCCGCTCAACTATATCGGCATGACTACGCGCGCCGCGACTCCCGAGGCCCGCGCCAGCCAGCGCCTGCTGATGGGACCCTGGGGACACGCCAGTAATGCCTCCTCGAAGATCGGCGAGCTTGACTTCGGCGAGTCGGCGGTGATCGATCTCTACGGCGAGGTCACGCGCTGGTTCGATCGCTGGCTGCGCAGCATCAACGTCCTCACTGCCCCGGTGCGCATCTTTGTGATGGGTGCGAATACCTGGCGCGATGAACAGGAGTGGCCGCTGGCGCGCACACAGTGGACGCCGTTCTATCTGCACAGCCACGGACGCGCCAACAGCCGCTTCGGCGATGGCACGCTCAGCACGACCGCTCCCGAGGCGGACGAGCCTGCCGACAGCTATACCTACAATCCCGGCAATCCCACGCCGTTTATCACCGACCCAACCTCATCCCAGATTGGCGGTCCCGACGACTATACGGCCATCCAGCGGCGCGACGATGTGCTGGTCTATGAAACCGAACCACTGGAGCAGGATACGGAGATCACCGGCCCGATTCGCGTGGACCTCTACGCCTCGTCCTCAGCGCCCGACACCGATTTTATGGCGATGCTGCTCGATGTCTGGCCCAATGGTTTCCGCCAGCGCCTCTGCGATGGCATGGTGCGCGCCCGCTTCCGCGACGGCATGGATCGTCCCTCGCTGATCGAACCGGGCAAGATTTACCACTACACCATTGATGCCTGGAATACCTCCCAGGTCTTCCAGGCCGGCCACCGCATCTGCGTGCAAATTACGTCCAGCGCCTTCCCCAAGTTTGATCGCAATCTCAACACGGGCGCGCCCCTGGGCCGGACTAGCGAGTTTGTCAGCGCCGAACAGAGGATTTATCATAATGCGGAGTATCCTTCGGCGGTGGTACTGCCGGTGATTCCTCAGTAGCCGAGCAAATCCTGCAATTCTTTCTCTGATTGCTTGCTCAGCGGAATCATTGTCTCCTGTTTGTCATCCAGTTGCAGCATGTAGCTGTTGCGCGTGTACTGGATGACAGCCCGGATGTGCTGGAGGTTGACCAGGTAGGCGCGGTGGGCCTTGAAGAAGCCGCGCCCGCTCAGGCGACTCTCCAGCTCTTGCAGGGTGAAGCTTGTGACCGCCTCCTCGCTGGCGGTGCGCAGGTAGGTTTTGCTCTCGCGGCTGGTGGCGTAGAGGATATCGCCGGGATCGTAGAGCAGAATGCGATCCTCCTTGCGCGCGGGCACCTTGAAAGGCGTAAAGTGTTCGGGGGCGGCAGCACCGCTCTCCTCTCGCTCAAAGGCGTAGTCATTGACGATGCGCCCACCCTCCAACTCAATCACCCGCGTGCAGCACTGGCCGGCCCACACCAGGTCCTCGTCGGTCAGCACAACCGCCGCGCCCCCGGCTGCAAGCTGACGGAGCAGGCGCGCGAAAAGCTCCTGCGTACTCAGATCGGTACGCAGAACCGGCTGGTCGAGGAGCAGCAGGCGATGCTGGCCCAGCAGGAGACGTGCGAAGGCCAGGCGGCGCTGCTCCGAGGGAGAGAGCTTCGAGACGGCTTTCTGCGCCTGGTCGCTCAGACCTATCTGCGTCAGAACCGCACCTATGTGGCTGGTGGGCAGGCCATAGAGATGACAGTAGAAGACCAGGTTTCCCCGCACGCTGTGCCGATCGTAGAGCAGGTCCTCTTCAAACAGGACGCCGATCTCCCTGCGCACCTTATGCGATTCAGGCGCAATATGCTCGTCTGCGAATACAATGCTGCCGCCGCTTGGAATGAGTATCCCGGCCAGCAGGCGAATGAGCAGCGTCTTGCCGGAGCCCTGGGGGCCCAGCACGGCCACGATTTCGCCAGGCTCGATATCCAGCGCCTCTATGACCAGCGCACTGTGTCCATCAATGATTTTCTCCAAACGCCGTATCTGTAACATCTCCACATCCCTGAAAATTTCTTCTGCTCGCTCCCGGTCATTTTATCATCTTTCGCAACGCATACCAGCCTCCATTGAAGGCCAAATTTGCTCCATTCAGCAGATTCGCCGCCCATTCAGCCCCTCTTTTACTCCTGTTGACCCCTTTTCTCTTCCATCCAGCCATTTTTTGTAGCGCGTTCACTTTGAGCATGCTACAGTTGCCCTCAGTGAAAGTCGTCTTCAGAAAAAATTTCACGAGAACAAGGAGACAACATATGTCATACCAGAAACAACCAACCGCTAAAAAAGAAATCATCATCAACATACGAAAGCTTGTAGCTCTGGATATCGTTTTGCACGGCTATCGTTTTATACTTGCTGAATGTGCTTTTGGAGTAGTCGCCAGCCTCGGTCTGGGGATTTTCGTCCTTTTCAACTTCTTTTTTAATCCCGCCCACCAGCTCTTTAGTGGCATGATGGGCGTGGCAGGAGTGTGGATCGGCTTGAACTACGTACCCTTGCTGCTCTATGCTATCGCGTTGTTCAGGCGTAGAAGTGCCGCACAGGAAGTGGCATCTGAGGTGGGACAAAGAGGAATCTACCTGAAATATACCTTGCAATCAGCGTTTGTTGTGCTCCCGCTTGTTGTGCCTGTTCTCTCGCTTGTGCAAGAAGCGCGGAAACGTTCGTATCGTCCTGCCTGAAAAGGCAGACAGACAGGCGGGCAAATATGTATCAAGAAACGGAGAATCGCATACAATGATGATGACGGATAGTGATCTGATGATCGAGGCTGTCAATCTACGGCGCAGCTTTAAAAACAAAGAGGCTGTGGCGGGTATCAGCCTTAGCGTGCAGCGCGGCGAGATCTTTGGTCTGCTGGGACCCAACGGCGCGGGCAAAACCACGACCATTCGCTTGCTGACCGGTCAGATTGTGCCGGATGCGGGACACGCCACCGTCGCCGGCTGTGATGTTGTGAAGGATTTGCAGCAACTCAAAGAGCGCATTGGCGTCGTGCCCGAAGAGCAGAATCTCTACGAGCGGCTGTCGGCACGCAACAATCTGCGCTTTAGCTGCTGGCTCTATAACCTGCCGGAGAGCCGGGCTGAGGAGGTGCTTGATCTTGTGCGCCTGCGCGACCGGGCCAAAGACCCCGTGCGCACCTACTCTAACGGGATGAAGCAGCGCCTGCTGATCGCGCGCGCGCTCCTGCACAAACCACCCGTACTCTTCCTCGACGAGCCCAGCCGGGGCCTCGATCCCATCTCAGCCCGCGAGGTGCGCGGCACCATCGAGCAGTTGAGCCGGGAAGGCATGACCATCTTGCTGACCACCCACCTGCTCGAAGAGGCCGATCAGCTCTGCCAGCGCGTGGCCTTTATCAACCAGGGGCGCATCGTCGCCAACGATACGCCGCGCAACCTCAAACTCGCGCATGGCCGGCGCACGCTGGTCGCGAGCCTGGCCGATGGGGCCACAAACGGGAATAGCCAGGCGTTCACAGAGATCACGCTGCACATGGACGATCCCAACGACCAGGTTCGCCTGGCTCAGTTAATGGCCGAGGGCAAGGTGCTATCGCTTCATTCCCAGGAAGCAACTTTAGAGGAAGTGTTTATTGAAGTTGCCGGCGTTCGCCCGGCATAAGCGCGAAAGGAGTCTTTACCATGCATCCACGCTCAGTGCTGGCCATTGCCCGCAAAGACGCTATCGATATCCTTGTCAATAAATCAACAATGACTGTGCTGATTATGCCGATCGCGCTGGCCATCCTCTTTCTCTTCATCAGCAAGCTGATCGGCGGCCACACGACGAATATGCTGGTCTATAATCCCGGTCATTCGCGAGTCGTTCAGGTGGTTAGCAGCGCCTTCGACTCTGTGAAGATTACAGAGGCCAGTTCCCCCGCCGATGTGACGGCGGCCTTTGGTCCAAATGGAACGCATAAAGATTCTTCATACGACGTGGGCCTGATTGTTCCCGCCGACTTCGACCATGCGTTACAGACCGGCGGCCATCCTGAAGTCAGCCTTTATACCAACGGCAGCAACAATATTGATCAGCATCAGAATATGCTGCTCCAGGCTGCGATCACCAACTACGCGCGCCAGGTCGCCAATCCGCAGCCGCCGCTCGAACTCACCGCGGCGATGATTAACCCCCCGCCGACCACCAACATTGGGAATACGCTGGGCATGTACTACGGTGCGGTTTCGCTGGTGGTCTCCTTTATAGTTGGCCTCACCCTGATGCCCGGCCTGCTGATCGAGGAGAAGGAGAAGAAGACGCTGCGCATGCTGATGGTCACGCCGGCCTCGTTCACCGATGTGATTCTTGGCAAACTGCTGATCGCCCTGGGCTATCAACTTGCTCTCTCGTTGATCGTTCTGGTCATTCAGAGCGCGTTCACCGGGCAGATACCGCTGGTCCTGCTCTACACATTGCTCGGTTCGTGCTTTAGCCTGGCTCTGGGACTGCTGCTGGGCTGCATTTTCTCGACCGCAAGCGCGGCGGGTGCTGCCGGCGGCATGGTCTTCTTCATCTACCTCGTTCCGGCCATCTTCGCCGGTCCACTGGGCACGCTACTGGTCAACAATCCAATCGCCCAGATCGTCAAGGTTCTGCCACCCTATTACATGGCCGAGGGCGCGTACAACGCCATGCAGAGCCAGGGATCACTCAGCAGCAATCTGCTCGACATCGCTATCATCGCAGGAAGTACGCTTGTCCTGCTGCTGATCGCTGCCTGGCTGCTGCGCCGCCAATCGTCGGTGGCTGCGACAATTTAGCTGAAAGGAGACACTATGGATCAACCACCTGCTGAACACAGGCCGGAGAGACGCCTGCCATCCGGCGGAGGGCTTGCTCTTGGAATTGGCGTGGGGGTGGCTCTGGGAGCAGCGCTCAACAACCTCGCTATCGGAATAGCGATAGGCGCGGCTATTGGAGTCGTTCTTGACCAGGCGAACGCCCGCAGGAACAGACATGAGCAATAAGCTCTCCTGAGGACAAAGGGCCTCCAACTCGCCCAGGTATTGCCAGGCGAGTTGGAGGCCCTTTGTCCTGGCGGTACACTGTGTGCCACAGGTCCGGCAATTCCAATGCTCCACATGTTCTCCTTACCTCTTTGCCCAAAAATACTCCCTACCCGCTCAGTATATCAGATCGAGCCGGCCCCGACAGGTTGGACGAGCCAGCTCCCATACCCTCCGACGGCGGGATTACAATGCCCTTTGGCATCCAGGCTGCAATAGGTGCCGCTGATATTGCCATCTTTCTGGACGGTGCCGGAGAAGTACAGTGGCGCAGAAGCCTCTGAACTATGGATCGTAAACTGAACGAGGCCGCCAGTCGTAACAGAGCCGGTGAATGGCCCGTTGCCGCTGAGGGGCGGGCTGACCACAAAGTTCCCCTGAATGTGCTGCTGCTGTTGAACGATCCCGGTGAGAGACATGGAGGTGTCGATATTGCCGTTATTGTCATGAATTGTCCCGCTGTAGGCAGGGGCCAGCGAAGGAAAGACGGTCGCTGGGGCCGAAGTGGTGGTTGGTGAAAGGGTCCGCGTTGGTTGCGGCGATGGTGAGGGCCGGGGACTAGCCGTATGCGTGGCAGGTCCAACCGCCACGGTAGCAGTTGAAGAGCGCACCGGCTGGCCGTGCAAACCAGGAAACAGGAGGAGAGCCGAGGCAAAACCTACGCCAAGCGCGAGCAGGAGAAGCAGGAAAAGAGCGGCCCACCCGCCGTGTGAACGGGAACGACTGACCGCTGGCACGTGCGCTGGTCCTTCTTTCTCACTGGGAACCGCCCGCCCAACCTCGCCCGCAGATGCAACGGCCTGCTTGGGAAAGGTATCCAACCGATCAATTTGCAGAGCTTGCCAGAAATCCCTGACAGTAGCAAAACGCTCGTCATTTTCTAGCGCCAGCGCGCGTTCAAGTGCAGCAGAAACGTGGTCGGGAATATCTGGCACAAGCTGTTTGACAGGCGTCAGAGGGTCGGCATTTTTACTCAAATGCTGGGTCAGACGGAAAAACGCGTCGATAGGGACCATGCCGGTCAGCAGGGTATAGATGGTCGCACCCAGGCCATAGATGTCTGTGCGCGCATTCGTGCCGGTGCTATATTGTTCGGGCGCCCCATAGCCCGGCGAGACATGGCGGATGGCGGTTGTCGTGGCATCCTGGTCAAACTCCTTCGCAATGCCGAGGTCAACCAACACAGTCGGCCCGCCAGAGGTGGGAGCGATGATATTCGAGGGCTTGATATCACGGTGAATGATCGGCGGCGTCTGAGCATGCAAGTAGGCAATAGCCTCGACGACTGGCTGAATCAGTGTGAGCACTTCGTCCAGGGGAAGCCGCTGGCCAGGCCGCTCGCGGCGCAGTCGCTCCAGATTGACGCCCTCAATATAGTCCATCAGCATATACACGCGATTCTGAGCAGGATTGTCAAAGACACGATAGACGCGGGGAAGCGAGGGGTGGTCCGCGCGCTTGAGAAATTCGGCCTCCAGAGTAAAATGACGCCGCCCGCGCTGATCAGGATCAATAATTTCTTTCAGTGCAAAAACATTTTGCCGCACGCGCAAATCGCGCACAAGGTAGACCGCTCCAAAACCACCCCGGCCCAACAAAGCCTCGATTTGATAGCGATCGCCAACGATGCTCCCAACCGGGAGAGTAGTTTGCATTTCTTGCATATCAAACCCCCTATAGAGAGCTTTTAGAGAATGAAAAGAGAGAAACTGTACAAGTCTATCACTCTTTTGAACGAAGAAAATGTTTCTTCGCTCAAATTCAATGCAGTGGGTAGTATATCTGGTGGCTTGCCTACGCTGGTTTCCTGGCCAGGATCAGCGCTACAGGTAGCGTAAAGCCAAGCGTCCCATCGCGCTCCTCGATGCGCAGGCGCTCGCGCGCCTCCGGCGAGGCGGCGCGCATCAGCCGCTCAATCGTGGCTACGGCGTCGGGCGGCGTGCGCATGCGCTGCGTCCAGGAGGGAATGTCCAGGTAGAGTCCCCACTCGCGGGCAGTCTCAACGGTAAAGCCGGCCTGTGTGAGAAGGACCGTCCATGCCGAAATTCGGTGGTTGCGCACATGCGATGGATCGCGCAGGACCTCTATTTCGTGGAGCAGGGCCTCCGCCTCCGCCTCCTCCGGCGAGGTTGAGTCAACCAGCAACAGTTTGCCGCCAGGCTTGAGCACGCGCGCCCACTCCCGCGCGGCCACGTCTGCCCGCGGAAAGTGGTGGGGAGCGTGCCGGCAGGTTACAACTTCAAAGCTCGCGTCCTCGCAAGGCAGAGCCTGTGCATCGCCCTCCAGATAGCGAATATTGTGCAGTCCCCGCGCCAGCGCCTCCTGCTGCGCTACCTCCAGCATAGGCCGGGTAAGATCCAGCGCCACAACCTCCGCCGCGTATGGAGCCAGGGCAAAGGCAGTATGTCCACCGCCCGTGGCTACATCCAGCACGCGCTCCGTGCCGGTGAGAGCTGCGGCCTCCACCAGCCAATCGAGGTCCGGTCCACGGGCGTGAACCTTGCTGGTAACGTAAGCGGCGGCTACCGCGCCAAAGTTCTCCTGCACCAGGCGGCGCTTCTCCTGTTCGCCGGCCTCCTGGGAAATATCTTGCTGCTCGCTTTCAGACATGCATGTTCCTTTCAAGGGGTACGGAATGACTCTCGTTATCCACTATCTTAGCACATCCACAAGCTGCCCTTCATTTTTGACATTTTCGCTTATGAGGAGGAAATTCCAGAAAAACACCTGGCAGGCCCAGGTGGCGCGCCCGCTCACGCCATTGTAAGGGGCACGCCGCCCGGACCTGCCAGGCGCGGTATCTGACTATAGAGACGGAGAATGCGCATACGGAGCGGCAGAACGAAATCGTTCTATCCCTCTGCCATATACTCCATCGGCGCCTTGAAAGCGCTCTCAGCCGGGGCAAGCATGCCGGCCAGCGCGGCGTACCAGGCGACCAGCGCACAAACAATTGCGATCCAGCCGCCAATCATCAGCAGTGGTGTGTTCGCATTGGCAAATTGTCCAATCGTCAGGAGAAGGTAGGCCAGGCCAAGCAGAGCAAGCACTGCCATCAACATCATGTTGTTTGTTTTTAACGAACCTACAAGGAGCACGCCAAGACAGATCGTCCAGCAGAGGAACAGCAGGCCAAGCGCGTGATTGAGCGCCAGAAGATCAACTCCGAAGTAATTCAGCAGGGCCGTTGATGGCAGAAAGAACACGCCAAAGGTGGCGAGAAAACCGCCATACGCGGCGAAAACGGTCCCGGTAATCGAGCTGCCGCGCCGGAATTCCAGCAGGCCGGCAATAAATTGGACAATCCCACCGAAGATGAGCGCCGCCGCCGTGACCAGGCCGGTGCCCTTGCCGGGACCGGGCAGCAGAAAATGCGCAAAACTACAGCCGATCAGCGCAGTTGTAAAAGCCAGGGCGATTAAACCGAGTGGGCGCGCGTTCGTGATTTCACCCGCCCGCTCCTCTGTGTAATGGGTCCGTGAGGTCATTTGAGCCATCGATCTTTCTCCCTTTCACCTGAAAAATTCCCAAAAAGGAATCTTTGTTCAACAAACTGAGCCGCGCCTACTCCTCTGCGCAGGCGCTGCAATCCGTCACAGGTGAATCATTCACCACTGCATGGCTTCTGGCTCATCCTCCAGATTTAAAGCAGAGCTACTATCCTCTTATCTCTCACCTCCTTCCTCCCTCCTATTACGTACCTCTTCAAAATGTCGTATTACGACATAAATTGTAACGGATCGATCCAGGCGATGCAAGCGCGGCTGTATGCGGCAGTGCCGGAACGAAAAAGGCGGGTGGACCGTTTTAAAATCTCGGCCCGACCGTAAAATATCCCTCATTCGCCAGGCAGGGACCGGCCTGCGTGCGGCAATAGTAACCATGCAAATAATTGCCAGGCTGGTTGGCGCCGTAAAAGTAGTATGGCGTCTGTCCAGAGGGTTGTTGGACCGTAAAGGAAAAGTTACCCTTGAGATCGACGACTCCATTGAGCAGGTACACCTGCTGGCTGGATGAGTTAAAGGTCACTGAGCCTTGCAGGGCACCTTGACCCTGCGTCTGGACAAGATGCACCGAGAGCTGCGTTACCTGCTGCGTATTGTTGTCCGTCATCGTCCCGTTATACGTACCGGCGATATAGAGGCCGGGTTGCGGCGTTGGCGAGGGAGTTGCCGTGGGAAGCACAGTCGCCGTCCTCTGAGCCGTAGATGTCGGAGTTGATTGCGAGCCTGAAGAGGCGCCAGATTGGCGTACAATATAGAAAGAGACCGCACCTATAACCAGCACAAGGACGAGGACCAGGGAAACGAAAACTCGCAAGCCGGGACGTCGCCCCGAGGGGGGACGTGGCGCATCGGTCACTTGTTGTTTCGATATTGAGGCCGCGACCGTAGGCAAATCGTGTTCCGCAGGCACTTCAGGTGAGGGCTGCAACTTGATCTGCGGGGTTTCCGGCGATTTCACAACGCGCCCTTCTGAACTGGCTATTGAAATATCTTCCGGCGTGGCACGACTTACCAGCACATCAGAGGCCGGCGTGAAAACTTCACCTGTGCGTGTTGCTTGGATTACCTGATCTTCGCGCGGGCTTGCAGAGGCAGGCCGCGTCTCGTCCTGGCCTTCTGCCAGGGTGAGGAGCTGACTGAGACCAACCTGCTCCTGGTTGATGGCCAGCGTCTCATAGTCGGACATATCGTCAGTTCTGGCCGGCTGCTGCGCAGCCTCCGCAAACGCGCTGGCAAAGTCGGCGACCGACGGGAAACGCTCCTCCGGCTTCTTAGCCAGCGAGCGCAGCAGCACCGCGTCGAGAGCCTCAGGCAGACGCGGGTTAAACTTGCTGGGCGGGGGCGCCTGAACCGCGAAATGTTGATACATCAACTGCTCCATGCTTCCCGTGAAAGGCGGGCGTCCGGCCAGCAATTCATAAGCCATGACCGCCAGCGCATACTGGTCGCTCGCAAACACAGGGCTGCCGCTCCACTGCTCTGGCGCCATCGAGGTCGGCGTGCCGCGAATCGTGCGGCTGGAACTGGAAACCGTCGTAAAATTGCGCGCAATGCCAAAATCGGCGAGGAGAAGCGTTGGACGTTGCGAATCCCTGCGGTTGCGGCGCAGGAGAAAGTTCGAGGGCTTCACATCCAGGTGAACAACCCCGTGATCATGGGCATACTGAAGCGCCTCAGCCGCCTGCTCAACCAGGTAGGCTACCTCCTGCGGAGGGAGAAACCGCTCACTTTGCCCACGCTGCCAGCTCTCAAGCGAGCCATCCGCACAATAGGGCATAACCATGTAGGTAATTGCCATCCCATCGCGCGTCTCCTCGCCGAAATCGTAGAGCGGCAAAATATTGGGGTGCTCAAGCGCGGCAATTGCCTTTGCCTCGCGCTGGAAAAGGCGAGCGGCGTCCGTCGCTCGCTCGCCTTCGGCAGAGCCTTCTGCTCGCACAACTTTAATAGCCACCTGGCGACTCACGCGCGTATCCTGCATCAAATAAACCTCGCCCATGCCGCCACTTCCAAGCAAACGCTCGTAGCGGTAGCGACCGCCCTGGAGTTCTTCTATGGCCATCTTTCAACCTCGCATTCTCAGCTCTCCCTCTCCAAAGGCCAGAGAGGCGCACTCTCTGGCCAGGAAGTAGGAGGAATAAATATAGACATACTATATACCACTATCTCTACAGAAGACAACGAGCAATGCTTATCTCACGCTCTGGAATCCTTGCGCTTTAGAAAGAGCCCCATCACAATGACAAGGAGGACGATGAGCACGCCCAGAGCGATCCAACTCAGTATCAGCCGGTGCAGGGCGTCGGTCTGGCTATAGATCGAGTAGAGCGTGCTATGATAGGTAGGATCGTCGCCAAACAGCCGATCGCCGCCAATCTTATCGGCATGCAGGCCAATGGAGGAGCCCAGTGCGGCCATCGCCCAGCGGGTCGGGAAGATCGCGGCCAGGATCTGCGTCAGCCAGTCCTTGAGTGGGATGATCGCTCCCGAAAAGATGACCTGCGGAATAAGAATAATCGGCACAAAGCTGATGGCACGATCATTGTTGGGAGCAATCGCCGAGATGGTTAAACCGATCATCAGGCCCGCCAGCGAGGTCAGGCTCAGGGTGATATAGACCTCAAGAAGCGGGGGGAGAAAGACGCCCTGGCCCAGCGGCTCACCCAAATTCACTACCAGCACCAGCACCGCGCTCTGGAGCAGGCAGAGGACCCCCAGCACTACGATCTTCGAGAACATATACGGTAAAATGCCCAGATTGACGGTGCGCTCGCGCCGGTAAATCGGCGCCTCTTTCACAATCTCGCGCGCTCCGTTAATACACCCAAACAGCACCGTCGCGAAAGCCATAATAAACAGCACCTTCTGCGCGTCCGCTCCCGGTCCCGGCAGCAGAAAAGCCTGCAACGCCTGATTTACCCCACCATGGCCGAGAGCATAAGCCTGGCCGTTGGGATCACTTTGCAGAAAATGGAGAACCTGCTG
>Ga0070740_10004235_pt1 | contig 14312 bp, 10 predicted proteins | sample Coa_R2_FD_67286 | JGI IMG/M metagenome (GOLD analysis project Ga0070740, IMG submission 67286) | Surface soil microbial communities from Centralia Pennsylvania, which are recovering from an underground coalmine fire - Coalmine... | ecosystem: Environmental > Terrestrial > Soil > Unclassified ... | reverse complement strand
GGCGCATCGGAATCTGCGCCTTGCGGCAGTTTCGGCGAACGCAAGAGCACCGCAAGGTCGCGCGCGAGAGTGGATGGGTCGCAGGAAAGATATGCGATTTCCGGAGAGCGCAACCCAGCCAGACTTGACGCGGCGGCGACTCCGAGCCCCGCGCGCGGCGGATCGAGCACGACGAAATCCGGCTTCTCGCGGAACTTTGTCAGAAACTTTTCGGCGTGTTCATTTTCGGAAACCACTGCGAGACCGGCTGCCTCCGCGTTGCTGCGCAAATCCCGGGTGGCTGCCAGATTCGCGTCCACGCCGATTATTTTGCCAAAACGCCGGGCGAGCGGAAGGGTGAAGAATCCGACGCCCGCATAGAGATCGAGCGCCATATCGCCCTTTGCGCGGGAGACGACCGTTTCCAGCAAATCCGCGATGAGGAAGCGGTTCACCTGGAAAAAGGAGAGATGGCCGACGCGGTAAGAAAATCCGCTGGCCTTGTGAACGAGGTAGCCCGGCCCGGTCAGTTCAAAACGATTTTTCTTTTCATCGAGCAGAAGCAGGCTTTCCAGTTCGGGAATCGCTTCGCGGAAAAGCCCGGCCAGTTCGGATGGCGGCTTGGAAAAGTGTGAAAACGCCACGTTCAGAGCGATCTGCCGGTCCTCCGAATCCGCGAAGGCTTCGATTTCCTTCGTCTCCGCCGGCAGATTTCCAGTGCGCGCCAGTTCTTGCAGAGTGCGGAACGTCTGGGCGAGCAAAGGGGAGAGTACGGGACAGTCGTCTATCGGAACGATGACCGAGCTTTCCGGCAAGTAGTAACCCAAGGCGCGAGGCATCGCGTGGCGAACGCCCCATTGAGCGCGATTGCGGTAACCGTAGGGTTCGGCCGAATGTTCGAGGATTTCGCCCGTCCACGTGACGCCTCCGAGGCGCGCGAGGGTCTCCCGCAAGATGTCCTTCTTGAGGCGAACCTGTTCCGGTTGCGAAATATGCTGGTAATGGCAGCCGCCGCAGGTGCGGAAGTGCGGACAACGCGGCGCGATGCGCTCGCTTGCCGGCGAAGTGACTTCCAATAGGCTCGTCCAGACCAGTTTCTTCTTCTTCGTGCGGATCGTAGCCCGAACTTCCTCGCCTGGCAGCACGTACGGCACAAAGACGGTGTTCCCGTCGGCGTGGGCCAGTCCGTCGCCGCCGTACACCAATTTCTCAATCGAGATACGTAATTCGTCCGTCATCATCCGTCCTATTCTCTGTCTATTTGTTCCGAAAAGGTAGTCCCGAATTTCACTCGCGGGAGTTCCCATCAGCCCCGCGGGTTACGACAGGTAGAAGAGGCTGAGCCGCGGCAGCTTGAATTCCTCGAGAAGCCTCTTCTGGATGTATTGCTTTTCGATAAGCGCAATCTGTTCGGCGCGCATCTTGCGGCGGTACACGGCTAATTGCGCGTCCATTTCCCGCCGGATTCGCAGCATCAGCTCTTCGCTTGCCGCGCCCAGCAGAGCCGCGTGAATCTTCTCATCGAGAATCGTCAATCGTCTTTCGAGATCTTCGAAATCCGGGGTTCCCGGCGTTTGCAGGAGAATCTTGCAACTCTCGAGCGAATCCGCGGCTTCGCGTAATCTCAGAGCAAGCTCCGGGCCGCAAGAAGCCGAAGAATCAAGCGCCCTTCGGAGCGACGCGATGTTCCGGTCCAGGTACCCGTGAATTTCCTCGCGGCGAAAAGGTTCGCCCGGCGGCCCGGAGGCTTTTCCGGCGGAAGCCTCGCTGGTCTCCTCCGCCGCCTCGAGAACGGCGTCCGTGCAATACGCTAGACTCTTCAGCGGCTTGCCGGCGCCGCGCCGCGAGCGTGAATAGCTCTCAAATGCGCGATCGATTCCCTTAAAAACAGCCTCAAGCGGCACGCCGGCTTTTTGCCACGCTTCCATAATGGCCCAGTCCAAAGGAGAGACCAGGAGATGCGCTCCCCGCTTCTTCCAGAAATATTCCTCGATTTCCGTGAAGTAGTTGAAGTAGTTCCAGCTTTCCATGCAGTCTTAACGCGAGGCCCGCTTTTCCTGTCTTCGGCCTGCTTCGGTCGGTTGGTTCTTCTCCCAAATGAGCCGGAGACCCGTGAGCGTCAGGAATTCGTCCGTATCCTCGATGTGTTTGGAGCCTTTGGCTATGAGACTCGCCTGGCCGCCCGTGGCTACAACCTTTACCTTTACGCGCAGCTCGCCTTTGATGCGCGCCAGCACGCCATCCACCATGTCCACCGCGCCGTAGTAAAGTCCCGCCTGCATGTTCGTCACGGTATTGGTTCCAATGACTCTCCCCGGATCTTTGAATTCAACACGCGGCAGGCGCGCTGCCTTTGCGAACAGAGCTTCGGAGGTAATCCCCAAACCGGGAGCGATCACGCCCCCAAGGTATTCGCATTTTGCGGAGATGACGTCGAAAGTGATCGCCGTGCCGAAGTCCACCACGATGCACGGACCGCCGTACTTGTGAAACGCGGCGACGCCGTTCACTATGCGGTCCGCTCCCACTTCCAGGGGATTGTCCACCAGCACAGCCATGCCCGTTTTGACTCCCGGCTCGACGAACATGGCTTTGTGGCCGAAATAGGTCTGCGACATTTCCGCCAAGGTCCAGTTCACCGGCGGCACGACGGAACTGATGATGATCCCGTGAACTTCGGAAGGGTCCAGTCCCCTGATCGAAAAAAGATTTCGCGTCAGGACGCCGTACTCATCGACGGTTTGAAGCGGAGCGGTGGCGAGCCTCCAATGCGCGGCGAGAACCTCGCCGCGGAAGACTCCGAGCACCGTATTCGTATTGCCCACGTCAATCGTCAATAGCATCTAGCGTGCCTCGCTTACGTCTCCGGCGATGACCGTAACCACGCTGCCGCCGTCGCGCTCCACGCGCAGCAACCCTTCCGGGCTCAGCCCCGCGGTCGTGCCGGAAAAGACTTCGTTCCCGCTCGTCACGCGTACTCTCTTCCCAAGCGCGTAGCTCGAGATGGCTTGAAAGTTCTGCGTGACGCCGGCGGGGCCTTCCCGCAGGAAACGATTGTAGTCGCTCTCGAATTCGCGCAGCAACCGAACGAGCAACTGCAGTCGCGAATGAGCTTTTCCCGATTCCAGCCGCAGAGAAGTCGCGACCGAGGAGAGTTCTGGAGGGAATCGCTCCTGGTTGACATTGATGCCGATCCCGACGATCACGAATCGAACCTGGGACGGCTCCGCGTGCATCTCCGTCAAGATGCCTCCGAGCTTCTTGCCGGACACCATGAGGTCGTTGGGCCATTTCAGGTCGATAGCCAGGCCCGTCTGCGCCTGGATGGCGGCATGCGCAGAGAGTCCGGCCATCATGGTAAGCAACGGCGCCTGGACCGGCGCGAGCTTCGGCCGCAAAAGAATTGTCACATAGAGCCCCGTGCCGCGTTCGGAATGCCAGGATCGTCCTGCGCGGCCCCGGCCGGAGGTCTGTTCTTCGGCCACGACCACCGCGCCTTCCGGTTCGCCGCCGTGGCCGAGCTCCATCGCCACGCGGTTGGTCGAATCCGTCTTGAAGAAATGGTAGATGCGCTTGCCAAACAGACTGTTCTTCAGCCCCTGCCGCAGGAGATCGGGCGTGAGGATGTCCGGCACTTTCTCCAGAGCATACCCCGTGCCGGGGTGCCCCTTCACTTTGACTCCCAGTTCGCGCAGGCGCTCGACCCAACTCCAGACGGTGTGCCCGGAAACGCCGATTTCCCTCGCGATGCGCGCGCCGCTCAGGACGATGGTTGCGTTTTCGGAGAGCAACGTCAGTAGGGAGGCGATTCTCCGGTCGGTCGGGCCTGGAAGAGATTTTGGTGGCATCGTAGCGCCGAATCGGTAGAAGAGAGCTTACTTGTCCGCGATGCTATCGACAAGCAGGCTCAGGTTTGCGGCCGGGGCAGAGTGCGTCAGCATGCCGGAGGAAAGATAATCCGCTCCGGTCTCCGCATAGGCGCGCGCATTCGCCAGCGTGATGCCGCCGGAAATCTCCACGACGCAAGCGGGCCGGATGCTCCGTACGATTTGTACGCAACGCGCGGCCTCCGCGGGCGGCATATTATCGAGCAGAAGGGACTCGGCGCCCGCTTCGAGCGCTTCCCGCAACTCTCTTTCATCGCGCACTTCAACTTGCACCGGGAGTGCCACGGATTTCTGCGCTTCGGGCGCGCCCGGTTCCTCGTAAGGTGTTGCGGCGTGAGTTCGCGCATGCAGGGCCGCATAGCTGTGCGCCTGATCCAGCGCCTGTTTCACCCCCCCAGCCAGCGCGATGTGATTTTCCTTGAGCAGAATGGCGTCGTACAAACCGATGCGGTGATTCGTGCCGCCGCCCGTTTTCACGGCGTATTTTTCCAGCAGCCGCAGTCCGGGCGTGGTTTTTCGCGTGTCGCGAATCATTGCCTTTGTGCCGGCAATGGCCTGAACAAATTGGTTCGTCAGCGTCGCAATCCCCGAAAGCCGCGCAAGAAAATTCAGTGCAGTTCGCTCACCGGTCAGAATCGCGCGAGCGTTCCCGGAAAGATGCAGTAGTTCGCCGCCTTTTTCGACGCGCCGGCCGTCGCTCGCGTTTCGCTCCAAACGCATCCGAGGGTCGAGGGCAAGGAAGACTTGTTCGGCCAGCGGCAACCCCGCGCAGATCAGCGACTCCCGGGCAATAATCCTTGCCCGGCCCACGGCGCGAATGGGAATGGCCGCTTCCGCCGTGATGTCGCCGGAGCCAACGTCCTCGGCGAGTGCCTTCGCCACCAAGTCACGGATGTATTGTGAATCCCAATTCATGGAGTGTGCCCACCCGCGAATCGCGCTTCCCGCCTAACCGGCCGCATCGAGTTCCTGGAGCCGGGCGGACATCTTTTCGATCTCGATCCTTTGCTGTGCCAGGGAACTCTCCATGTCCGAAATGATATTCGCGGGCGCTTTGCTGCGAAACATCTCGTTCGAGAGTTGCCGCGCCTTCGATTCCACCGCCTTCTGCAGTTTGTCCATCTCTTTCTTCAGGCGCGTGATTTCAGCCGCTTTGTCCACGGCGTCCGTGTAGGCGATCCGAACGTCAAAATCCGCGGTGGATCGCACTGTGCCGCCCGTTTGCGGAAGCTTCTCGGAGCCGATCTTCAGTTCTGAGAGAATCGCCAGTCTCAGAACGCCGTCCAGGTTTTCCCGGATCAGCGCGAGCAGCTCGGGCGATTGGCTGGAAAATTCCGCTGCGATCTTTTTCCTTGGATCCAGCTTCATTTCCGCGCGGATGTTCCGGAGCGAAACGATGGTCTCCTGCAGAACGGCAAAGTCGCGCACCGCTTTTGCATCGAACCAGCGGCTTTCCGCCTCTGGATACTCCGCCAGGGCAATCGACTTGCTGCCGGCCTTTTGCGGAAGCTGATGCCAGAGCTCTTCCGTTAGAAACGGCATGACCGGATGCAGCAGCCGGAGCGCGCTTTCGAACGCCGCGAATAGGTTCTTCCAGGCTGCTTCCGCCCGCGCGCGATTCGTGCTTTGCAGTTCCGGCTTCACCCACTCGATGTACCAATCGCAAAAATCGCCCCAGAAAAACTGGTAGATCTCGCGCGAGGCTTCGTGGAAGCGGTAGTTGGCCAGTGCATCGTTCACGGAATGGATCGTCTCCGCCAAACGCCCGAAGAGCCAGGCATCCACGAGTGAAACGCGGCCCTCGAGGGCATAAGGAGCCTGGGAGCGCTTTTCCGCCGACGCAAGCTCGTCCAGCGAGGTGCCTCCTTGTTCGAACTTCTCCAAATTCAGGAACAGGAAGCGCGCCGCGTTCCAGATTTTGTTCGCAAAGTTCCGCGAACTGACGAGCCGGTCGTCGCTCAAAACGATGTCCGTTCCGGGCGCGGCCATCGAAGCGAGGCAAAACCGCATGGCGTCCGTGCCGTATTGCTGATTGAGGAGTACCGGATCCAGTCCCGTTCCCTTGGACTTGGACATCTTTTCGCCGCTGCCCGTGCGCACGAGAGAATGCAAATACACGGCGCGGAAAGGCACTTTGCCAGTGAAGTGCAAGCCCATCATGATCATCCGCGCGACCCAGAAGAAAATGATGTCGTAGGCGGTGATCAGCAGGCTGGTCGGGTAATAGGTCTTGAAATCCTCGGTCTGTTCCGGCCAGCCCAGCGTGGAAAAAGGCCACAGCGCCGAACTGAACCAGGTGTCCAGTACGTCGGGATCCTGCTGAAGCTTTTCCGATCCGCACTTCGCGCAAGTCTTCGGCGCTTCGCGGGCGACGGTCATCTCCTTACAGTTCTGGCAATACCACGCAGGGATTCGATGCCCCCACCACAACTGCCGCGAGATCGCCCAGTCGCGGATGTTGCGCATCCAGTTCAGGTATTCCGTGCGCCGGTTTTCCGGAACCATCAGGATCTCGCCTCTTTCCACGGCCGCAATAGCCGGTTCGGCGAGCGGTTTCATCTTGCAGAACCATTGCGTGGAAGCGCGCGGCTCGACAATCGTCTTGCACCGTTCGCACAAGCCGACCGCGTAGATATGATCGCCAATTTTTTCGAGCAGTCCTTGTGCCTTCAGATCCTCGACAATTTTTTTGCGCGCTTCAAAACGGTCCATTCCCGCGTAGGCGCCGGCGTTTCGGCTCATGTGCCCGTCGTCGGTCATCACGTCGATTTCCGCAAGCCCGTGCCTCTTGCCGGCTTCGAAGTCGTTCGGGTCATGCGCCGGAGTAATCTTCACCACGCCTGTGCCGAATTCGCGGTCCACCATCGCGTCGGCAATCACGGGTATTTCGCGCTTCATCAACGGCAAAATCGCTTTCTTCCCCACCAGATGCTTGTAGCGTTCGTCCTCGGGATGGACCGCCACCGCCGTGTCGCCCAGCATCGTTTCCGGCCGCGTGGTCGCGACCACCAGAAACTCCTGAGAATTCACAATCGGGTAGCGGATGTGCCACAGATGCCCCTGCCGCTCTTCGTGCACGACTTCCAGGTCGCTCAGCGTCGTCAAGCAGCTTGGGCACCAGTTGATGAGATAGTGTCCACGGTAGATGAGCCCCTCTTCGTAAAGCCGCACGAAGACTTCCCGCACCACCCGCGAAAGTTCCGGGGACAGCGTGAACCTCTCCCGCGACCAGTCGCAGGTATCCCCGATCTGCCGCATCTGCTCGGAGATCTTGCCGCCGCTTTCCGCCTTCCATTGCCAGACGCGCTTTTCGAACTCTTCCCGGCCCAGCTTGCGATAGTCGATTCCTTTCTCCGCCAGTTGGCGCGCCACGACGCGCTGCGTCGAGATTCCCGCATGGTCCATGCCCGGGAGAAACAACGTGTTGTAGCCGCGCATGCGGTGCCAGCGCGTCAGGATGTCGATCTCTGTGTGATTCAGCATGTGGCCGATGTGCAGAGAGCCGGTCACATTGGGCGGAGGAATCACAATCGAGAAAACCGGCGGCGGGGCGGCCGGATTGGCGCGGAAGAGCTGTTCTTTCACCCAGAATTCGGCCCATTTCGGCTCAATCAATTGCGGTTCATAGGCTTTGGCGATCTCTCGGGCCATTCCGGAATCAACTCCCCCTCGGTTTGCGGCTGGATAGGTCCGCGATTTACCTGCAGAGTAATCTTTGACTATACGGGCAGAAAAGCGCGCGCGTCAAACGCACGCCAATAGGCCCTTCGGTGACGGGAGATTAGCAGGGAACTACTTCTTGCCGAGTTCGTCCCGAACGATGGCTTCGACCACCGGCTTCAGGATCTCCTTGGTTACGGCTTGCAGAACTTCCGGGCTCATTTTCGCCAGGACTTTGGCGACGACGTCATCCAAATTTGCCGCTGTCGCTGGAGCTTCGGACGGAGCAGCGGCCGCGGGCTGCGCTTCCTGCTGCGCTTGCTCCACAATTTGAGCCGTTTCCTCGCGGATCGCTTCTTCCGTTGCCGCCGGCAATTCTGGTTCGAGTATCGGCTCCGGCGTGGATGCGGCGAAGGATGCGCTCGGGAGCGTTTCGCTGGAAGCTGCCACCGTTTCAGTCGCGCTTTCCGCTTCCTCCAAAACAGCAGGCGAGGGAGCGTCCCAGGTCGATGCCAGCTGAGTCGCCTTTTTCACCTCGGCATCCCAGGGGCTCGAAGGCACGCTGAACCATTGGCTCGTGGGTGGCGCTGACAGCGCAGGCTCACTCGAGGTAACGGGTTCCCGAGCGACGGCAGATTCTGCCGCTTGCGCCTGCGGAGCAGTTTCGGCAGTTTCGTGGGTCGTGACCAGCTCAGGCTCTTCCGCGGAATAAGCGGATGGAAGCTCCGTAACAAAGCTCTCCGTCTGCTCAATGCCGCTCGGAGTGGCGGAGGAATCCAGCCAGCTTTCCGTTGCCGCCGGTGCGGCTGAAGCAGAATTCTGCGGCCCCGTTGCAGGCAGCGGCTCGGGTTCCACGAATGGCACAGTGTCCGCGTGAATCTCTGTCTCGACGGCCGGCTGCCGGGGTGCGCTCTTCTGAGCGCTCTCAATCGCTTCGAACGCAGCTTCCCGCCAGTCTTTTCTTCCCGCCGGAATGTCGTCCAAATCGTCTCCGCCGCCGAGCGGCCGCCACGCGTGCGTTGGGGCCTCTTCCTCAGCGGCTTCTTCCTCCGCTTCTTCCGCTCCCCAGGTTCTCTCCGGCGCAAGGGAAGAGCTGGCCGGCGTCACATACGCGGTTTCTTCTTCCGCGGGAGTTTCAAGGAGGCTTCCAAACGCCAAGGGCTGCGTGCTCGAATCGATGTTGAACGGCTCCGGCTTTGGCGGGATCGCTTCGGGGAAAGGCTCAGGCTCCGGGAACGCGGCAGGCTCCGGGGGCGCCGCAGGTTTCTGCTGCGGAGTGAGCAAATCCGTTCCGCGCAGCGGAGGCGGCGCAGCTTCGTGGGCGGGATCCGCGCCGGAGTGCGGCACGCCCGCGCGGCTCAAGGCCGACTTCACCATCGAGATCAGCGGATCGGGCGGAACAAAAGGCTTTTTCAGGACGCCGTCGGCGCCCACTCTCTGCGCCTCCTGCTCGTCCAGCGGGTCAAATGCGCCGACCAGCAGAATCACAGGGATATGAGACAAGGCGGAATCTTCTTTGACGTATTTGCAGACTTCGTACCCGTTGCGCACGGGCATGAACACATCGGCCAGCACCAAATCCGGCCGCACGTCGGAAATTTTGCGCACCGCAGCTTCGCCGTTCCCCACGGCGACAACGTCTATGCCCTGGTCTTTCAGAGCCAGACCGACCATCTTCTGTATGTTGCTGTTGTCGTCTGCTACCAGGATTTTGGCCACCGAACGTCCTCCGCGTAGTCCTCCGCCAACATCAGACACCCGTTACGCGTATTCTTCGGGCGCGATTGCGCCCAAACTACGACACTCTTGTATTGGAGCACCCGGCAAAAAGCCCGTCAACGTAATCGGGATGGAGATGTGTCGGAAGGGAACATGGCGCTTTTTTCCGCCTGTTCAGTCAAAAAACTCGATTAGTGAGCCTCTTGAGCTGCTGCGCTCCGGCTACCAGGGAATGATCTTCCGCAAGCCCTTCTTTTTCTTGCTGCTGGACTCTTTCTGGTTCTTGCCGTTCTTGTTGTCGCCATTAACAGTCGAAGCGCCGTTTCCGTTGGCGGAAGTCTGGCCGCTTTCCGCTTGAGACTTGGGATCGCTCGCGGGACTGCCGGCGGATGGCGGAGCGCTCGGAGTCGGAGCCACATCGCTTCCGGTTTCCGCTCCGCTGCCGTTCGTGGTATCGCTAATCGGAGTGGAACTGTTGGCATCTCCGGCCGGCGCCGATGTGTTTTCGGTCGAGCCGCTACTCGCGGGCTTTCCCGGCGTGGCGATCTCGACGACGGCCTGATTGCCCGTCGGATTGGCGCTGCCTCCTCCGCCGATGCGCGACTCCCCGCCTGGAGTCAAAATATCAGCTGCGGCACTTGTTTCCGTGTCCGGCTGCAAATTGGGCTCGCCGTTTCTAGCCGCGGAGGTCACTTCCTTCTCCGGGCGGCTCTTGACCAGCGCAAGAGGCTTGCTTATGAAGCTCGAGTGCGGCCGCTCGGCTTTTGCCTCTGCCTGCATCCATGCCAGCGCCTTTGGATCGGGCTGGGGCACCGGCACGCCAAAACTCACCAGCTTCTGCTTTGCGTCGGAAACAAGAGGCGACAGCGGGTACTCCTTGACAATCCTCGCGTAATACAGCGATGCAATCTCTTTCTTCTCGCTCTTTTCAAAAATGTCCCCCAGCATCCAAAGCGCCTTGTCGGATTTGCTGTAAAGCGGGTAGCGCTTCGCCAGGGGAATCAGGCGTCCTGCAGCGGCGCGCCGGTCGCCTCTCACGTAGTAGAAATAGCCGACGCGGTACTCGCCTTCGGCCAGGATCTCCTGAACCTCCCGCAAACGCTGCTCCGCGCGAGGCACCAGCGGATCGTTCGGGTATTTCTGCAAGTAGGTCTGAAACTCGGCTTCCGCGGCCAGCGCTTCGGAACGGTCCCGGTCCGGCTTCTCCATCTGCCGGTAATGCGTCATCGCCACCTGCATCTGCGCGTAAGGCGCTTCTGGCAGGAACGGGAAAAACACGATGAAATCCTTGTATGCCGCGATCGCTTGCGTCCAATTCGCCGAGCCTCCTTCCTTGAAGTAGGAATCCGCGATCGCCAGTTTGGCCTTGGCCAGATACTCGCTGTCCGGGTACGTGTTGATAAGGGTTTGCAGGGTCAGGCGCGCGACCTCGTGCCGTCCTTTCTTGATGTCCTTCATCGCCCGGTCATAGAGAACCTTGTCCGGAGCCGCGACCGACCCGGAATCCTGGGCCGCTTCCTTCTTGCTCTGCTTTTCGGCCTTCTTTGTTTTCTTGGATTGATGTTGCGCGGAGGCCGGCAGGGCCCACAGCAGCGCAAGCGCGGTCATCGATGCGAATAAGGTGCGACGCAATCCTCACCTCTCTGACGGGACTCAGTGCCTCGGCGCTTCAGGGACGGGAGTTAACGTGAGCAGGAGACAAGAAACAGCCGGAAGCTCGCCCCATCGCGCCAGACGTTTCAGTATAACCTGAACTTTAGGCCAGGTGCCCCGGGAAACTTTTGCTCGGCCGGGCAGCCCTGGCTAGACTATGCCCACACACTGGGATGCACAATCTCGCCTCCCGGGGTTGCCCGGCCCTTCATCGCGCAAAGTAGCCGGTTTTGGCGCGCACCGTCAGGCCGTCCTGCTTGGGCTTGATCGTGATTCTCCGGAAGCTGTCGTCCTTCATCGGATTCGACGGGTAATACGCGAGCTCGTAAGAGGTCCGAAGTTCTTCCGCAATTTGCCGGAAGTATTCCCGCGGGTCGGTCAGCTTCGCGTCGATGTGAGCCCCCCCGGTTTCCTTGGCGATGCGCTCCATGACGCCGATGCCATACTTGTTGCGCGCCGTCAGCTCTCCGTTCTTCTTCGTTTCCGTGTAGCGAATCGCGTACACCCGCACGTTCTCCAGTTGCGCCGCTTCGATGGTTTCCATCATGTTGTGCGAACTGGAATTGTCCTCCCCGTCGCTGAAGACCAGCAGCGCCCGCCGTCCCGTTTCGTTCCGAAGCTTCTCGGAAATCGAGTAGAAGATGGAGTCGTAAAACGCGGTCCCCAGGTCGCGGTCTTCTTGAGGGCCGATTTCCGGGAAGCGTTCCACGTGCTTCTCATACTCTTTCAGGCGCTGAAGCACCTCTTCGCCCGCCTGCGTAAAGTCGCTGACCAGCCTTAAATGATTGCCGAAACACAGGAGGAACACGCGATCCTTGGGCCCAAGCACGCGCTTGAGGAACACCTCCAGGTCCTTCTCATGCTTCTTGGAGAAGTGCTCCTGGCTGCCGCTGGCGTCCACGATCAGCCCCAGCGTCAGCGGAACGTCCTCGCTCCTGGCGAAAAACGCGATCTTCTGCGGGACGGAGTCCTCAAAAACCTCCACGTCGTCGCGCGTGAGACTGTCCACCAGTGCTCCTCGCGAATCGCGCGCGGAGAACGCGACGTTCACGAGATTCACCCTGGCCCGCAGTGGCGCGGATTCCTGCGCTCTCCCTGTTCCCGGGAACGCAGCCAGGACGAAGAGCCACACCGCGGTTTGCAACCCGCGTTGTTGTATTTTCGCCCGCAAATTCCTTGCTGTGGGCATCATCTAGCTCCAGCCAACCGTTGCAGTGGTAGAGACGGAATCCGGAATTTCTATTGCGGCCGCTCATCCCCATCCACGCCGCGAGTCTCGAGATAAACCAACTGAAAGACCGTGCCTTGTCCCTGTGGCCGAATGCCAACTAGGTGCTGCCGGTGTTTTGTGCCTGCCTTGAAAAGCATTCCGCCTTCGTCCGGCTTGTCGTCCTCGCAGCTCAGCACATTTGAGTCCTTTGGGTTGTCGTCTTTCTTGCTTTGCGGCGGGTGGCTGCAGTCCAGCACCTTGCCGTATTTGGCCAAAGCTTGCTGGTAGTAAGCCACGACCTTCCGGGGCGCGTCCTTAGTTTCCATCTTCAGGACGATAAGCTTGATGCCGAACGAGCCACCCCAAAACCCCAGATTCGCCCCGGAGGAGTCCTCCTTATCGTCCCGGTGTGGCGTCGCTCCCGGATAGACAGGCAGCCCTACCTCTCTTGCCGTTGCCTGAGTGCTGATTTTGATTCCGGCGTCGATCTCCTTCGGCTCCTTTGCCTTCGATTTTTCTTGCCCTGCTAAGGTGCTGCCAGCGAACGATAACGCCAGGCCCACCAACAGCAAAACTCCAGCTTCTGTTCGGTATCTGGGCATGATCCCCCCCGCCATCAATACGCCTGTGTCGCATGAAATGTTCCGTTGCAAATCGAAAGAGAGGCGCCCGGGTGGCTAACCGTAGCGCTTTGTCTTGCGCAGATATCCGCCCGCAACTCGCGCGTAGTCCGCGATCGCAATTTCTGGGTCGGCCAGTTCCGGGTGCCACACTCTCTCCCACTCGAAGCAGAAGTAGCCGGTATAGCCGATGCGCGCCAAGGAGTCGATCTGACGCTCCACCGGCACGTCACCCCGGCCCGTCAACACATAGTGCCGCTCGCCGTTTCTCATCTCCGAATCCTTCAAGTGCGTGTGCCGGATCCATCTTCCCAGTTCGCGCACTGTAGTCTCCGGCTGCTCGTGTCCTGACGCAAAAGTATGATGCGCGTCCCAAAGCAGTCCTGCGTGAGGCGAATCGGCGCGCAGCAAAATTTCCTTCAGCGTTGGCGAGTCCGTGAAATCCCCGTGCGATTCGAGAAGCACGGCTACGCCCCGCTCCCCCGCATAGGAGCCCAATTCCTTCAGGCCCGCCGCGACACGGGCGACCGCATTTTCCCTGGATCCGTGAATCTCGTTGCCGAAGACCCTCACGTAGGGAGCGCCGAGAGCCGCCGCCAAATCAATGAATCTCTTCGCATCTCCGAATTCCTTCGTGCGTTTCGCGGCATCCGATTCGTGGAGCGCCGCGGAGCTGCTCACGCACGCTATCTTCAGACCATGTGCCGCGAAGCTCTTCTTCGTCGCTTCGAGCTGATCCGCGGAAAATTCCGGCCTTGCGGGCAAATCCATCGTCCCCATCAGGCCGCGCAGCTCGATAGCCGCGAATCCGTGCTCTCCCCCGAAGTCCAGGATCTTCGTGAGCTCCCACGCGGGGCAGCCCAGCGTGGAAAAGGCCAGCGGCAATCGTTGTGGCGCGGGCAAATGAAGAGCCGAAGAAAATCCTGCCGCGGCTGCTCCGGCAAGGAATTCACGCCGAGGGACCTTGATCGCCATTCGCGCCGCTCCTTGTTCTAAACATGAAACGATGGGTGGCCTAGGCCTTCTGGATGGTGCGCAGCAGCCCTTCCATGGATTCACGGCTCGAAGCCTCTTTGTCCTCGGCGGCGTTCAGATAATGCGTTTCGAGTGATAGCGTTCCTTCGAAGCCGTCCTGGATCAGCGCGCGAAACTGTCCGAGATAATCAATCTGTCCACCGCCGATCGGGCGCCACACGAAGCTTTTTCCCTGTGGGGCATCTTGCGCGTCCTTGAGATGCATGTGCCAGATTCGCTTTTTGTCCAGTAACTCGTAACCATCCGGATAGGGCCTTTTCTCGCCGGCCGCGAAAGCGTTCCCGGGATCCCAATTCAATCCCAATGCAGGCGAATGGACCGCCTCCAGCATCGCCGCAGCTTCCGCGCCGGTCGCCACGTTGCACGAATACTCATTCTCCAGCACCACGCGGATGTTCTGCCGCCGCGCGATCTCCGCGGCCCGTTCCAATTCGCGCGCGATCCGCTCCTCCGCCTTTCGCGGGTCTTGCACCCGCAAGAAGGCGAAGATTCGGACCTTGTCCGTGCCGAAATCCTTGGCTCGCGCAATGGCGGTTTCGAGAATGGATT
>Ga0070740_10004234_pt1 | contig 14312 bp, 9 predicted proteins | sample Coa_R2_FD_67286 | JGI IMG/M metagenome (GOLD analysis project Ga0070740, IMG submission 67286) | Surface soil microbial communities from Centralia Pennsylvania, which are recovering from an underground coalmine fire - Coalmine... | ecosystem: Environmental > Terrestrial > Soil > Unclassified ... | reverse complement strand
TACAAACCGGCGGGCGGCCTGGCGATGGCGCGGCAGAACGAAAACTGCGCGCAATGCCACCGGGAGCAAACGCGGCCGTTCGTGTTCGAGCATCCGGCGCTGCGCGAAGGCTGCACGGTCTGTCACAACCCGCACGGCTCGATCAATCGCGCGTTGCTCACGCAGGCGGACGACAATTTGTGTCTGCGTTGCCACGCCCAGACGCAGGGAACCGCGGGCGCCGTTTACATCGGCAGCATTGATCACATGTCCTTTCTGCCAGTGGGCACGTGCTGGTCCTGCCACACGGCCGTGCACGGCTCGGACGTGGACCCCCGGCTGCGATATTGAACGCAAAACGTGAAACGTGATGCGTGAATCGAAGAAACAAACGGATGGCCGCGCGCCCGCCGGCCCTGTTTCACGTTGCGCGTTTCATGTTTCATTCGCTGCCTTTCCTCTGGCCGGCCTCCTGTCACTTGTCGGCGTTTCGCTTTTCGCCGCCGAAACAAATATCGTTTCCTTCGATCGCGACGTGCGGCCGATTTTCGAGCAAAGCTGTTTCCGCTGTCACGGACCGGTCAAGCCCAAAAGCGATTTTAGGCTTGACAGCCGCGCCGGGGCGCTCCAGGGCGGTGACGACAACACCAACGACATCGTCCCCGGCCACAGCGACCGGAGCATGTTGATCCGTTATGTGGCCGGATTGGACAGGGAAATTCGCATGCCGCCGGAGGCCAGCGGGTTGCCGCCGCTCACGCCGGCGCAAGTCGCCACGCTGAAAGCGTGGATTGATCAGGGCGCGCCGTGGGGCACGAACGCCGGACCGCCGGTGTTGGTATTCGACGTCTCGCCAACGCTGCGCTGGATCGGCGTCAGCGGCGACGAGAAAAAGTTCCGCGAACTGGAAGGCCTTCCCGCCGGATTCGGCGGCGGCGTGGCGGATTTTTACAGTCAGCAGCGCAACGGCGATTCGACCTTGACGCTGTCCGGCCACGCCCTGTTTCCTGAACGCGATCTCAAATTCTCGCTCCAACTGGAAAAAAACAGCGTTGGATTCGTGGACGGCGGGGTGGAAACCTGGCGGAAATACTACGATGACACCGGCGGCTATTATCCGGGATTCACGCCGCCAAGCTATTCACTGGGCCGGGATTTGTTTGTGGACCTCGGGCGCATCTGGCTGGATTTGGGCTGGACGCCGCGCCGCGGGCCGAACGTCGTGCTCGGCTACGAATACCGATTCCGGCAGGGCAATGAAGCTTCGCTGGCCTGGGGCGCGGTTTCCCCGGGCGCCGGCATCAAGAGCATTTACCCCAACGTCCAGGGCGTAAGCGAGCACACGCACATTTTGAAACTGGACATCACGGAGAAATGGCGCGGCTGGGAGATGGAAGACCACGCGCGTGGCGAATTTTACCGGCTCGGCGAATCGCGCGACGACATGCCCGCACTTCCAATCATCGGTAGCCAACAACAACGGAACCAGAAGGTGACCTACACGCAGGGCGCAAACACTTTCCGCGTCGAACGGCAGATCACCGACTGGTGGCGCGTTTCGGCGGGGAGTTTGTATTCCCGGTTCGATGGCACGACATTTTTTCAGCTCAACGCCGCCGATTCGTTTGGGGCGCTCGTCCCCAACACCTATTGGCGCGCGGACGGGGTGACGCTGGAGCGCGATTCGCGCGTGGTCAGCCTGGCCACCCTGCTGTTGCCGGTCAACGGCTTGAGCGTTTCGGCCGCCGGACAGGCCGAATGGACGCACGAACAGGGCTTCGGCAACGTGGCGCTGGATTTCGGCGATCCCACGCCCACCTTTCCGGGTATCGTGAGCGCGAATCAGGATCAGACCGAATTTTCGGAAAATTTCCGCGCTCAATTCAATCGCCTGCCGCGCACCGTTCTCTTTGCCGAGGCGCGCCTGCAACAGGAAAGCGTCGCGCAATCCGACCAGGCAAACGGCGGCATTACGGCGGTGGATATGGATTTTCTGCCGAACAATTCCATCGGCCAGCACACTGACGCGCTCAATCACCTTTACGACGCCCGCGCCGGCTTTACGTCGTCGCCGTGGCCGTGGCTGGAATTTGGCGGCCACTATCGGCGCCGCGAGAGCAGCACCGGCTACAACAACCTCGCCTTCGAACCGGGCAACGGTTATCCCGGCTTCATCACCCATCGCGACATCGCACTGGACGAAATCGAGAGCCGGCTCGTGCTGCGCCCGGCCGTGTGGCTGAATGCCCGGTTGACCTACGATTGGGACGTGACGCGTTATTCCAGCGCGACGGCCGGTGCGACGAATTTTCCTGGCGGCGCCCCCGCCGCACTCGGCGGCCCGCTGCTCGATGGCCGGACGGAGTCGGATCGCGTGGGGCTGAATTTGATGTTCACGCCGCTGGCGCGGTTTTGGTTTTCCGCCTCGTTCACCTACGGCTGGTCACGCACGACCACCGAGAGCGCCGCCGCACCGGAAGTCGCGCCGTATTTCGGCAACACCTGGACGGCGGGTGCGAGTGCCGGTTGGGCGTTGAACGCGAAAACGGAGATGAACGCCGGTTATGCCTTTTCGCGCTCCACTTACGGGCAAAACAACACGGCCGGCTTGCCGTTGGGCCTGGATTTCACCCGCCATGAACTGCGCGTGGGCCTTACACGGCAAATCACCAAACGGCTGTCCGGCAGCCTGCGCTGCCAGTTTTCCGATTATTCCGAGCCAAGCTCCGGCGGCGTGAACAATTTTACCGCCCACGGCGTTTTCGCGACGTTGGCTTACAAATGGCCGTGAGCCGTGAAAGGGGAAAGGGATGGGCGAAAACGCTTCTGTTCACGCGTCACGTTTCACGTCCCACCACGTCAACCGCAAACCTTCCAGAGTCAAATCCGGTTTGACGGCGGAAATTTCCGGCAGTTTGGCCGCCATCAGTTCCGCGTAACCGCCCGTGGCCACGACCGGCAGGCGCTCCGCCTGCAAGGCGCGTTTCAATTCGGCAATCAATTCGCGCACCAGGCCGCGATAGCCGTGCACGGCGCCAATGAGCATGGCCTGCTCGGTGCTTTTGCCCACCACCGAGCGGATTTCGCGGATGCGGATGCGCGGCAGCAATGCCGTTTTTTCGTGCAGATAATCCGTCATCGCCGCCAGTCCCGGCGCGATGACGCCGCCGGCGTAACGGCCCGCTGCATTGACCACGTCAAACGTCACCGCCGTTCCAAAATCCACCACGACCACCGGCGCGCCGAAATGTTGTTTGGCTGCCACGGCGTTGGCCAGCCGGTCGGCGCCGATGGTTTCCGGCCGCGGATAATCAATGCCTACGCCGCGCACGGTCCGGAAATTCAACTCCAGCGTGTCCAGTTTCCAAAACGCGCGAATCATTCGGCGCACCAGCGGCGTGGCGCGCGGGACGACGCTGCACAGCGCCGCGCCGGAGATTTTCTCCGCGCCGACAAATTTTTTCACCCGCGCCGATGCGCCGCCGTCGAACCATTCGCGCGTGGGAAAATGAATCAACCGGCGCACGCGCCGCTCGTCCGCCAGGCCGAGGTGCGTGTGCGTGTTGCCGAGGTCCAAAAGCAAAAGCATAAATCCGCCCATGGCGCGAATGATCCCGAATTCGACGGCGTTTTTCAAAAATTCACAGCCGTTTGCATCCGGCGCAAATTCATTTCTCCAGCGTCACATCGCCGCCGGTGATGCGCTCCAGGCGACCGTGTTCGGTGCGCAGGAGCAGTGCGCCGGTCTCATCCAGGGATTCGGCGCGGCCACGCAGTTTGCGGTGGCCGATGTGGACCACGACATCCTGGCCGAGGGTGGCGCAATGAGATTCCCATTCGGCGGCAATGTCCTTGAATTTTCCGGCGCTGAGGCGGGCGTAATCGTCATCCAGCGCGCGCAGCACCGCGGCGGCCAGCGCCGGACGAAAGATTGTCCGACCGGATTCGATTTTCAGCGAGGTGGCGGTTTTTCTCAAATCGGCCGGCAGTTCGTGGGCGCCGACATTCACGTCCAGACCGATGCCGAGGATGACATGGCGGACGCGATCCAGTTCAGCGCTTAATTCGGTCAGGATGCCGGCGAATTTTTTGCCACCGAGCAACAGGTCGTTCGGCCATTTGATTTCCGGCAGAAGATTGGTTTCGGAAACGACGGCGCGGCGCAGGGCGGCGGCGGCGGTGACGGTCAGTTGGGTGGTTTCCTGCGGGCGCAAATCGGGCCGCAGGAGGATGGAAAACCAAAGCCCCTTGCGCGCGGGAGAAAGCCATTTGCGGCCCAGCCGGCCGCGTCCGCGCGTTTGCGATTCGGCAAAGATCACGATCCCTTCGCGGACGCCGTCCCGCGCCAGTTTTTCGACCACGTCGTTGGTGGAGGTGGTCTGCTCGAACACGCGGATGTCGCGACCGATGATTCGGGTCTGGCCGAGCCGCGCCAGCAGGTCGTCCGCCAGCAACCGATCCGGCTCGCCGGCCAGCCGATAACCCCAATGGGGTTCGGCCTGGATGTCAAAGCCCACGCGGCGCAGGTCCTCAATGTGCGCCCAGACGGCTGCGCGGCTGATGCCCAGTTGTTCGGCCAGTTGCGTGCCGGACAGGCCGCCGGGATGGGCGCGCAGCGCCGAGAGAATTTTGGCATCGGGAGTCATGGCTCAAAATCCAGTCCGATGTCCACCGCACGGGCGGAGTGGGTGAGGGCGCCGACGGAAATGAAATCCACGCCGGTCCGGGCGATGGCGCGAACGGTTTTCAGGGTCACGCCGCCGCTGGCTTCGGTGCGGGCGCGGCCATTCACGAGCCGGACCGCAGCTCGCAGGTGCTTCAAATCCATGTTGTCCAGCAGCACGATGTCGGCGCCGGCTTCCACGGCCTGCGTCACCTGCCTGAGGGTGTCGGCTTCCACTTCAATTTTCAACTGCGGAAATTTTTTTCGCGCGCGGGCGACGGCGGCAGCGACGGCATTGGGTTTTTCATTTCGCAAGGCGGTCAGGTGATTGTCCTTGATCAAAATCATGTCGAAAAGGCCCAGGCGATGATTTTTCCCGCCGCCGCAGGCGACGGCGTATTTCTCAAAGCGCCGCCAGCCGGGCGTGGTTTTGCGGGTGTCGAGAATCTGCGCTCCGGTTCCGTGAACCGCGGCGACGAATTGCGCGGTCAACGTCGCCACGCCGGAGAGCCGCTGCAGGAAATTCAACGCCACGCGTTCGGCGCTCAAAATGGCGCGGGCCGGGCCGTGAATTTTCAGCAGCGCGGCGCCGGCGGCCACAGGCTGGCCATCGCGGGCGCACTGTTTGATTTGGATGCGCGGCGACAAAGCCCGAAAGGCCGCCTCCGCAAAAGACAGGCCGGCCAGGACCAGATTTTCCCGGGCGCGCAGGACGGCGACGGCGGTGGCGCCGGCGGGAATCACCGCCAGGGTGGTGACGTCGCCCCGGCCAAGATCCTCGGCCAGCGCGGCGCGGACGGCTTTGCGGATTTCGGCGGCGGATAATTTCACGGCGCCAAGGTGTCGGCAAAACCCGGCCGGGAAAAGGAAAAAGCGGCGGAGGAAACGGATTTGATTCCTCGTTCGGAATGTTTCATTCTTCGGGGCGTGAATATTCCCGAACACCGTCAGGCCATTGACCGGCTGGACGCGCAGATCGTGCGGCTGCTCAACGCACGCACGCGCCATGTGCTGGCCATCGGCGACATCAAACGCCGGGCCGGCGAGGAGATTTACGCGCCGCACCGGGAACGCGCCGTGCTCGACCGCGTGACGGCGCTGAATCAAGGGCCGATGACCGATGAGCAATTGCGCGCCGTTTACCGGGAAATCATGTCTGCCGCGCTGGCGCTCGAAAAGACCATGATCATTGCCTACCTCGGCCCGGAAGCCACCTTCACTCATCAGGCGGCCATCCGGCGGTTCGGTTCCAGCCTGAACTACGCCGCGCAGAAGACCATTACCGACGTGTTCATCGAGGTCAGCAAAGGCCGCGCCGATTACGGCGTCGTGCCCGTGGAAAATTCCACCGAAGGCATCGTCACGCACACGCTGGACATGTTTGTGGACAGCGATTTGAAGATCGTTTCGCAAATCGTTTTGCCGATTCAATACTGTCTGGCCGCCAAAACCAAAACGGCCCGGGCCAGGATCGGGAAGATTTACGTCCATCCGCAGGCGCTCGGACAGTGCCGCTCGTGGATTCAGAACAACCTGCCGCAGGCGGAAATTCTGGAGGCCTCCTCCAACGCGCGCTCGGCCGAACTGGCCGCCCGGGACCGGACGGCCGCCGCCGTGACCGGCTTTCTGGCCGCCGAAAAATACGGTTTGCAAATCCTGGAACCGGACATCCAGGACAACGCCGCCAACGCCACCCGCTTTCTGGTGCTGGGCCGCCAGTGCAGTCCGCCCACTGGCCGCGACCGCACCAGCCTGATGATTTCCGTTTCGGACAAGGTCGGGGCGTTGCACCAGGCCCTGTCGGCCTTCCGCCGTTACAAAATCAACTTGACAAAAATCGAGTCGCGCCCCAGCAAGCGCCGGGCGTGGGAGTATTTTTTCTTCATTGATTGCGACGGCCATGCGCAGGACAAGGACGTGGCCCGGGCCATCGAACTGCTGGGCCGGCACTGCCACTTCGTCAAAATCCTCGGTTCCTATCCCAACGCGGAATGAATCCCCTCGCCAAAGCCCGCGAAGTCTTTGACGTGGAAATTGCGTCGCTAAAACAGGTGCGCGCGCAACTGGACCGGTCGTTCGCGCTGGCGGTCGAAGCCGTCGTCGAAACGCTCAAACGCCGCGGCAAACTGGTCGTCGTCGGAATCGGCAAGTCCGGAAACATCGGCCGGAAAATTGCCGCCACGCTCACCAGCACCGGTTCGACCGCGGTGGTGTTGGACCCCGTGGATGCCGTGCACGGCGACCTGGGGATCGTCAGCGACGGCGACCTGATTCTGGCCTTGAGTTACTCCGGCGAATCGGAGGAACTGCTCCATCTGCTGCCGGCGCTCAAACGCTTTTCCGTCAAAATCATTTCCTTCACCGGCAATCTGAAATCCTCGCTGGCGCGGCACAGCGACCTGGCGCTGAACATCAAAGTGCCGCGCGAGGCCTGTCCCTTCAATCTGGCCCCCACCAGCAGCACGACGGCCATGCTGGTGCTGGGCGACGCGCTGGCCATGGCGGTGCTGCAGGCGCGCGGCTTCCGGCAAAAGGATTACGCGCGGCTGCATCCCGGCGGCGCCATCGGCCGCGCCATGCTGCTCAAGGTCGGGGACATCATGCGCACGGGCGAACGCAACGCTGTGGCGCATGAAAATCTGCCCGTCAAGGAGGCGTTGCTGGTGATGACGCGCGCCCGCTCCGGCAGCCTGAGCGTGGTCAACGCGCGCCGCAAACTGGTGGGCGTGTTCACCGACGGCGATTTCCGGCGTCGCATGGCGGCTGACGGGAACCTGCTCTCCCAACCGCTTAAAAAAGTGATGACGCGGAATCCGGTATGCATTTCCGAAAATGCCCTGGCCGCCGAGGCCTTGAAAATTTTCAACGAACGGAACGTGGACGATTTGATTGTGGTAAACGCAAAACACGAGCCGGTCGGCCTGGTGGACTCGCAGGATCTGCCGAAGTTGAAAATCATGTGACGCGCCGGGAAAGCTCCAGTTGCGGGGCGGCGTCATGGAGGGGCTCCCGTTGACCGCCGTCCACCGGGGCGTGGGCGAGCCGGCGCTGCCGTCGCTCCTGTTCGATGACGCGCAGGGGGTCTATTTTGGCGCAGCGCAGCCGCAGCAGGGCTTTCAACCACGTGAGCGGGTCCCGAAGCAGCCGGACTTTTTTGCCCTCCTGAAAGGAGCGTGAGCGGTAATTCACCGGCAGTTCCACCGGGCGATAACCTTTGCGAATGAGCTTGATGAGCAGCTCGAAATCAAAATCAAACCGGTCGCATTCCCATTCCAATCCGTAAAGGCAATCCCGGCGGAAGACTTTGAACATGGTGAAGGGGTCGCGCAGGCGCTGGAGGAACAGCAGGTTGATGAGCGCGGTGAAAAACCAGTGGCCGAGATTGAACCACACACTCAAGAGCCGCCGTCCGGTAAATTGTCGCATTTTCATCACGTGACGTCCGCCGTGGCGGGAGCCGAGCACGAAGGCGCTGCGGCCGGCGAGCAGTTGCTCCAGCAACGCCTCGTAGTCCTCAAGATCGTATTCCAGGTCGGCGTCCTGGATCAACACGAAGTCGCCGGTGGCGGCCTTCAGGCCGGCGCGGACGGCGCGGCCCTTGCCGCGCGGCCGGTCTTCCAGAATCAACTTCACGCGGGGATGATTTTGATATTGACGGGCGATTTCGCGCGTGCCGTCGGTGGAGTGGCTTTCCACGACGATGATTTCCATTTGGAGGCCGGGCAGTTCCTTGCGCAGCAGGGCGTCCATCAGCACGCCGAAGGTCTTCGCTTCATTGAAGACCGGGACGATGACGGACAACACCGGTTGCGGGCGGCACTCTGATTTCCGGGCAAAGGCCATGATGCCGCTGGCGACCAGTCGCCGCGGTCGAAGCTGCGCGGCGCGGGGCAGGAGGCGCCCGGCCCCGTTCAACATCGGGGTGAGGATCGGCACGGGAAAACGCGCGAAATTTTTTTGGATGTAATCGAAATTGAGAATTTTCCAGCCCGCTTGAACGATCAGGTCGCGAAAACCGGCTTTGAACAGCGCGGTCTGAAGCGTTTGACGGTCGAAATAGGTGAGATGCTCGGTTTTGAATTCCATCCATTTCTGACGCAGAAAGCGGGCCGACCAGGAATCCAGGGACGGAGTGGCCACAAACAGCACGCCGCCGGGCTTGAGCAGGCGATGAATTTCCCGGAGAAAATCCAGCGGCGCGCGGACGTGTTCCAGCACATCGGAAATCACGCAAAGGTCGAAGCGGGCGTCCGGGAATTTTGCCTGCGACAATTCGCCGCAGAAAACCTCGCCGTTTTTCAATTGCCGCCGCGCCTTTTCGCAGGCGGCGGGCGAGTATTCGACGCCAGTGACGCGCCAGCCGGCGCCTTCCGCCACCGCCAGGAAATCGCCTTCGCCGCATCCGATTTCCAGCAATTGACCGGCGGACCCGCCGCGGTAACGGCCGATTTCCGACAGATACAGTTGGGCAGTGGCGCGTTTGAGTTCGCGGACGGTTTGCTGGTCGGACGGGCTGTTGCCCCCCAGAAAATAGTTGGCGCCATAAATCCTGGCCAGTTCATCGTCGCTCGGCTGCGGGTTCAGAAACATCAGCCCGCAATCGTCGCAGCGCACCACGCGGCAGCCGGCGGCGGAAAAAAGATAATAAATCCTGGCGCTGCCGCAGACGTGGCAGGATTTGACTGCGGGGCGTTCGGAGGCGGAGGCGTTCATTGGGGCAAAGGGGTGGGGTTAATGCTGCGGCGGGCGCGGATCAGGCGGGTAACTGTCAGCGCAACGACGGTTCCCGCGGCCAGCCAAAATAAAAGACAGGCCAGCCGCCAGTACCGCGGGCGATACGTGAACACGATGTGGTAACGGCCCGGCCGGTCCAGATAAATGCCCTTGAAGGCGCGGTTGACGGTGAGCACCGCCTGGACCTGGCCATTGGCCGTAGCGGTAAAATCCCTGGCCTGCCCTTCCGTCAGGCAGACCACGCCGGCGGACGTCGCGTGAATGTCGAAGGCGGTGGAGTTGGGCAGCAGTTGATAATTCGTCGCCGGGGCGACGTCGCCGGGTGCGGTGTTTTTCAATGCGCGCAGGCCGGGATGGTTTTGAATTTCGCCGGGTGTCAGGGCGATGAAAGGTTGCGTCCCGTGCGCCTGGAGGTAACGGATGAATTCGTCGGTGGAGGAAAGGGCGACCACCCGGTCCGAAAAAAACGCCCGCGGCCAGCACTGCGGATTTTCCAAAACGGTCAGGCCGCCCTGCTCGACGACAGGGAAGGCGGCCCGGGTCCGCGGCCCGATTTCCTGATCCGCCAACAGGTATTTGACATTCAGCAAATTCAAAAGCGGCTGGGCCGCCGGCGGGTCGAGCAGATCAATCATCCAGTCCCGCTCCAGTTTCAGCCCCGGGCTGTGGCGGATCAAACGAATGAATTCGCCGTTGCTCAACGGCGCGCAGGAGCGGATGTCTTCCAGGCCATAGACCGCCGCATAATCTCCAAAGAAAATTTCGATGGGTGCCGCGATGCGAAACGGCCCGTCCCGGTCGCTTTTGATTTTTTCGATCACCGGGCTGGCGGGGTTCAAGACGGTGCGCGGCCCCGGAAGCAGCAGCATTTGGCCGTTGCCGGAGCTGTAAAGGCCAAAACGAAATTGGGGGATGAATCCCAGGATGACGACGCCGGCCCATCCCGCGGCCGGCATCCGCGGGTAGTGAAATTTCAAAAAGGCAAACAGCAGGGGCGCGCCCGCGGCTCCGGCCGCTGCGCAGACAAAATAATTCCAGGGAATGGGGCGGTGCGAAATCCCGAAATCGAAACCCAGCAGCAGAAGGGCGAACACCAGCAGGGCGCCCAGGCAGCCCGCCGCCGCCCCGCGAAAATTTTTTGCCGCCGTCAAGCCTTTGAAACCGTAAGCGCTTTGGAGCGTCAGGTGGATCGCCAGCAGGTAGGAAAAATCCGTTTGCGTATGGCCCACCCGGTTCAGTAAAGGAACGGCCTTGATGATCGCGCCCGGCAACCAGCCAAAAATCAATCCACCCCACACGAAAATGGCGCTGCTGTTGATCCAAAAAAACCGGTCGCCGCTCCAATATCGCCATTGCGCCGCGGAGAGAACGCAGCCCGCCAGCACCAACAGACTGGTCCCCGGCGCGAGGGCGTCGGCGACATCAGGCCGCATCAGCAAATAAAACAGATCGTCAACCGCTCCCGGCAGACTGAGAAACGGAAGCTGAACTGCCTCGACCTTTTCGTGCGCGGAATAGGCGCCCTTCAACGCCACCAGGAATGACATCCACACCGGCGCGGTCAGTCCCAGAAACAGCAGCGTGCCGGCCGCCAGTCGCGCCAGCCGCGCCGCAGCCTCACCGCCGGTTTGGCATCCGGTCAAGGCCCAGGCCAGCGCCGCCAGATTCAATCCGCCGATCAAAACCACGGCCACTTCCACGTGTCCGGCATTGAAACACGCGAAATTGGCCAACAACCAGACCAGTCCCCAGCCCCGGCGGCGGGCGGGCGACCCGGCCAGCCACTCCAGCGCGGAAAGCAAAATCCACGGGGCGTCACAGAAGACAAAGAACACCGGATGATTGTTGATGTAGAAAAATGCGCCGCAATACGCCGCCAGCGCCGCATACAACAGCGCCAGACCCACGCCACCCAGCAGCCGGCGAATCAACAATCCGAACCCGGCGCAGAAAAGAAATTTCGCCGTCAGAAATTTCATGTCCCACGCCCAGGCCGAGCCATGGCCCAGGATGACCATCCACTGAAGCGGATCGCCCAGCATCGTGATCGCTTGCCCGATAAACGGCGCGCCGGCGTGGCCGTATCGGTCCCACAAAGGCAGCTCGCCGTGGTTCCAAATGCTGCGCGATTCAATGAAACCCGCCGGCACGCTCCAAACCAGCATGGCCGCCACGTCGCTGCCGTGCGTCGGCCCCACCTGGAGGGCGACGAAACTTTTGCCGCAGAAAATGACCGGGTAACAATTCACCATGACCGCCACCAGGGAAACGCAGAGAATGGTCAAAACCGGATGTCGCGCGCCGGCCGCCGCCAGCCGCTGTCTCCAGACTGGCGACTTCACCGGAGATTCCCTCTCCGGCAGCGTCTCGGCGGCTTGTGTCAAGGCTGATTTCATCAATCTCCGGTTTTAGAAAGCAAATTTGGTTTCCTGTTTTGCAGGATGAACACCAATTGCCAGCACTTTGCGTGCCTGAATTGCCGATGGAGTCCTTCCCGTTTCCGGGGAAAAGAAACGACGCCGGTCCTGTGCGTGAAGCCGCGGGCCGCGGCTCGGTGGGCGTGGCGGGTTTCGCGTTTCCAATCGAGCGGCTTTTCCCGACAGCTCCGAATTTTGGACAGTCGGCACCACTGACGCGGCGAGCGGTGCGTGCCGGAGTCGGCGGAGGGGGGTTATTTCACCGCGGCCCAGACGCGGTGGACGTCGTCGTGCTCGCTCAGCTCATGCAGAAATTGCCCGACTTCCTCCCGCTGGGATTCGGTCAATTCGGGGAATTGTTTGGCGACGTAGCCGATTTCGCTGGTAACAACCGTCCAGCCGTGAGCGGTGAGCCACTGGGAGACGGCGGCCACGGCGGTGCGGTCGCAAATAAATTTCGCGCCCGCGGTTCCTTCGGGAATGTCGTCGTTCTGGTCGTTGGTCAGAAGCTCGACTTCGTTGGCGCCGGCTTCGATGGCCGCGGCTTCGCGATCTGCGTGCGGGTTGGGATGATATGCCTCCACCAGGCCGACGTGGTCAAAGAGGAATTTGTTGCTGCCGGCAGCGCCGAGGTGACCTTTTTTGAACAACACGCGGATCTCCGGTGCGGTGCGGTTCACATTGTCGGTGTAGGCCTCGACAATGACCGGCACGTTGTGCGGCGCTTTGCCTTCGAACACCACGTGTTCCATCACCAGTTTTTCGTCGCCCAGCCCGGCGCCTTTTTTGATGGCGCGTTCGATGACGTCCTTGCTGACGCTTTCCTTTTTGGCTTTTTCAATGGCGGTGGCCAGCCGCGCGTTCATCGCCGGGTCCGGTCCGCCCATTCGGGCGGCGACGGAAATTTCGCGCACGAGTTTGCTGGTGGTGCGGCCTTTTTTCAGGCCGACGGCCAGGCGTTTGGCATGGAGCCATTGACGTCCCATAACGAAAACATTGAAACAAACAGAAGGTCGCAAGGCGAGCAGGAATCACGGCTGTCTTCATTCCCAAACCTTGACGGCGAAGGGGCCTGAACAGGCATTTTTTGGGCTCCTGGCAGCCGAGGCGCATTCCCGTTTTTTGGCCGAGGCAGAAGTTCCGTGGGCCGGTGTTTGCGGCTGCTGTTTTCGTCGGTTGGAACCGCACGGGTGGAGGAAGTCCACGGGCGCTTGTCCGGCAGACATTTCAGAAATACCGAAGCGACAATGAATGTTGCGAGTTTGACAAAATCGGTGGGGGCCGGCCCGCGACGACAGTTTATGGTGAATCGGCGCCGGTCGCGATTTCGAGCGGCGCTGAATTCAATTCTTTTCCGCATGAATGCAAGTGAAAAATCCGGGCTTCTGACGGTGGACGGCTGCGAGGCGGCCGCCCGCGTGGCCTATCGGCTGAATGAAACCATGGCCATTTATCCCATCACTCCCTCCTCGCCCATCGCCGAGTGGTGCGATCAATGGGCCTCGGAAGGCAGAAAAAATCTCTGGGGCACTGTTCCGTCCATCGTGGAAATGCAGAGTGAGGGCGGGGCGGCGGGCGCGGTACACGGCATGCTGCAGACCGGCTCGCTGGCGACCACGTTCACCGCCTCGCAGGGGTTGCTGTTGATGATCCCCAACATGTTCAAGATTGCCGGGGAGTTGTTGCCGACGGTTTTTCACGTGACCGCCCGCGCGGTGGCGACTCATGCGCTTTCCATTTTCGGCGATCACAGCGACATCATGGCCTGTCGCTCGACGGGGTGGGCAATGCTGGGCGCAGCCTCGGTGCAGGAGGCAAGCGATTTCGCGCTCATTGCGCAAGCGGCCACGTTGCGCGCGCGGGTTCCCTTTATTCATTTCTTCGACGGCTTCCGAACCTCGCACGAAGTGCAAAAGATTGCCACGCTGCCCGACGAGATTTTGCGGGCGATGATGGACGACGACTTGATTGCCGGCCACCGTGCGCGGGCGTTGTCACCGGATCGCCCGGTCCTGCGCGGCTCGGCGCAAAATCCCGACGCCTTTTTCCAGGCACGGGAGGCGTGCAATCCGTTTTACGCCGCCTGTCCGGACATCGTGCAGCGGGCGATGGACCAATTCGCTGCGCTGACCGGTCGCGCATACCATTTGTTCGATTACGTGGGCGCGCCGGATGCGGAATCGGTGTTGGTGCTCATGGGTTCGGGCTGCGAAACGGCGCACGAGACGGTGGAGTATCTGAACGCGCGCGGCGCCAGGGTCGGTCTGGTGAAGGTGCGGTTGTACCGGCCGTTCGACACCCGGCGGTTTGTGGAGGCGTTGCCGCCATCCGTCAAGGCAATTGGAGTGCTGGATCGCACCAAGGAACCCGGAGCAGCGGGCGAGCCGTTGTCTCAGGATGTGGTGGCGGCGGTGTTCGAAGGCCTGAGCCACGGCCGGGGGGATTTGAAGCGGCTGCCGAAAATCGTTGGCGGGCGCTACGGCTTGTCCTCCAAGGAATTCACGCCGGCCATGGTCAAG
>Ga0070740_10004233_pt1 | contig 14315 bp, 36 predicted proteins | sample Coa_R2_FD_67286 | JGI IMG/M metagenome (GOLD analysis project Ga0070740, IMG submission 67286) | Surface soil microbial communities from Centralia Pennsylvania, which are recovering from an underground coalmine fire - Coalmine... | ecosystem: Environmental > Terrestrial > Soil > Unclassified ... | reverse complement strand
AGTCGGACCTGATGGTGCAGCTTTCCATTCACTGTCCGTTCCTGTCCCACAAGGACTACCTGACGGAGACGCAGGACTACCTGTTCTCACACTTCGACCGGGTGTTCACCTTTCACCCCAAGGACGGACGTTCGACCCTGCACGTTCGCTGATTCCCACCCTGCCCATCATGTAAGTCATGGTGGGCAGAAGGGAGGCAACGGATGACAACGTTTCTCTGTCTCCTACCGTTGATTCTGGCGGTAGTAAGCGCACAATGGCCCGACAAGAGGAGGAGGTAGGCGTATGAAGTACATCGTCTTCTACCGCACGGACGAGGCGTTCAGGGACGCCTATCGCACCAACACCGACAACATCGACCCTGCCCACTACTATGTGGTGGGACGTGTGGAAGCCTCCGACCTGGAAGACCTCTTCCGTCGCATGAACTATGTGGACGGATCGGAGGTGGAGTACGTGGGACGGGGCAAGCTGGAGGTGCGCTCCCTCAGTGTGGGAGACGTGGCTCTGGACGAGCAGGGTGTCGCACATCTGTGCGCTTCGGTGGGATGGGAGGCGTTCACCGGCAAGGGGTTCGACCTGCCGAAAGAGCGCACCTGCAAGGTGCATGGGCACCACTGTGAGCGTCACAACTACATCGAGCGCCTGGATAGCAGGCGACCCGAGCAGCCCGCCAAGGTGTGGGCATACGACCCACACGGTGAGAGCCGCCCCGCCGACCTGTACCAAGGTACCAAGCAGGGGTGTCAGGCGTACATCGACTCCTTCCAGGGGTTGACGCAGGAGGAGCAGGAGGAGCACACGCTCCCCAAGTTCCCCACCTTGAAGTTGGAGGAGAGCGATCGGTGCCTGGTGTGCGACCTGTACGATGCTCGGCGGGAGGCCACCTCACAAGGTAGGATGCCTCCCTTCTTCGTGGTGGCGTGGGGCATCGGCACCAGCGGCTTTCCCCACACCTGCCCAGCATGTCGGGCGGAGAGGGACAAGCTGGTCAAGGGGTAGCTCACTTCCCCACGTCCCGCTCACAAGGGAGACTTTGTGAGCGGCGGTGGTGAAAGGAGACGCCATGAAGGTCAATGACATCGGTGAGGCGCTGGTGTGTGCGAGGTGCGGCAAGACCTCGGAAGGGTGCGAGTGTGTGGGAAAGGGAGGAGAATCCGGCCCCTTCTCCACCATCCTGGTCAACGCCCTTTCACGTAACGAAACCTCCTACTTCAACATCCGAGAGGAGGACAAGAAGTACATCAAGGAGATTCGTACGGTGTACGCCTACAACCCCGAGCTAGGTGTTCACTTGTGCGAGCTGACCCCCTCGCACGAGCTTCGGTTCCTCCACACCTACATCGTCTTCACGGACGAGCTGGAAAAGGTGCGCTTGTCGGATGATCTGCGAGACGAGCTGGACATGCGCTACTGTCACGAGGGCAGTGATGACATGTACATGCATGTCGTAGATGTGCGACAGTTCGCCAAGGATCACCCCGAGCACCACAAGGAGTGTGGGGAGTTTGACGACATGGATGCTGCCTGTGAGCATCTGAACGGAAACTGGCCTTTTTGAGCAGGAGGTAGGACCATGCCGCAGCAGCGAGTACATAACGAGTGGTTTCAGCCTACGGTCGCCATGAGGTGCGATTGTGGGAGCAACAAGAAGTCTCGCACCGCCAACCACCAAGACCTACAGGTGTGGGTGTGGGGCGAGTACGTCATCGGCAAGTGGCGCACGGTGCAGAAGGTGTGCGAGGCGTGCTTCGAGACGCAGGTTATCCCACGTCTCCGCCAGCATGCCGCCCCGTGTGGTTGCACGTTTGCCTTGTGTGCTCGGAGCGGACACGGCCCGCTCGCACCTTGGCTCACCTTGCCCGCCGACTTCAACACCTGTCACGTCAAGAAGGAGAGCAACTGACATGTCCGGCTACCTCTTCCTCAAGCGAGATTGTCCCACATGGAATCAAGTGTGGGACAGTCTCAAGGCCAAGTTCGGAGACGTGGTGTGCGAAAACCCACAGAATGGGGAATGCTGGCAGTACATGGGTTCCACCATGGAAGGTCAGAAAGTGGCACACACCTTCCGACACCGCTCCCTTCCTGCCAAGAAGGGCGAGCGGGAATACTTCGTCACACGGACGGAGTACAAGTCAGAGGATTACATCAAGTCCTCTCAGTGACCCACACCCTGCCTATCATCCTACATGGTGGGCAGGCGTGGGTCAGTGAGGTACACTGGCTCTCAACAAGGAGACTGTCAGATGAAGGACACATTGGCGCGCATTCTGGAGACCCTGGGAGGAAGTGATCGCGTGGTGGTGTTGGTGGTGGGAGGAGAGGCCAACATCGCACCCGAGCCCACCCACACCGCTCAGGTGATCCCCATCACGCAGAAGGTGGCACACAAGGGCACGACGACCACCAAGGCGTCCGATCCGTGTGCCGTGCATCCCATGTCGCAGTACCGCACCGCTCCCGAGGTGATCCACGCAGCCATGCTCACGGTGTGGGAGCGCAACGGCAAGAAGGGAGGGGTCACCTTTCAGGACATCAGGGACGAGCTGAACAGTTCTCCCACCCGTGGAGGCCATGCTCGCAGGGTGTCGGATGCCACCATCCGTCAGACTCTCAGCACCTACAACGAGGTGCGCTGGGATCGCATCGCCTTCGGGGCCTATCGCCCCCGCCCCTGCAAGTAATCGCGAGTCCGCGTCCTGCCCACAAGTGACGTGCTTGTGGGCAGTGGTGGGCTTCCGAACTACATTTGAGGAGAGTATCATGTTCAAGTTCATCTTCCATGTGTTCGTGGCCATGAGTGTGCTATACTGCTCCAGCCTGGTCATCGTCCACTTTTTCCCTTCATCCAGGGCAACGGTGTTCCAGGTGGGTGAGTATCCTATCACGTGGGTACTCATCGGATCGGTGTCGCTCGCTTTTGCCGCCTGGCGTTCCCTGAAGTAAGTTTAGGGAGGGCCTTTTCTTACACTATGTGTGGAAGGAAAACAGAATCTCCAACCTGGGCTCTGGTGGCATCAGGTAGGATGAGTGTGAACGATCTAACACACAGTGCGACTGAAGAATCTGACCATAGGCGCCAATGTAAGTAGGCAGCCGACCTAGGGATACATCGAACCAGTTCAGTCACAACGAACGGAGATCGTTACCATGGGCGCAGTGATCAAGACCATCAAGTGGGAGGATGTGAGAGCGGGGTCAAGGGGTACGAGAGTCTGACCTATGGGTGGTGGGCCACCCACATCAGCAAGCTGTACCGGGACCGCAAGTGGGGAGCGCTGCTCTTTGCGCTCACCATGTTGCAGGAGGTGGGAGCGCTGTACCGCGTGACCGAAGTGTCGCGCAGTGCGGTGTTCCTGGCAGAAGAGGCGAAGACGGAGGAAGAGGAGAGGAATGACCCCACAATGCGGGCCAAGGTACTGCCACGTAGGACTGCCAGTGCGGTCATGCGAGCGGCCAAGGTCAAGTCGTAACTGTCAGAGGATATCTGACATCCTGCCTCAGCGGTCACTTTAGCATACACTCCTGGGGTAGTAGTCAGGTGGTCTCTTTCAAACCCACACTTGGAGGGAAGGTAGTCATGGAGAAGCAACTGGAAGCGTTCGTGGCAGCCGTGGTGCAGGCACACCGCAACGGTGTTAGCATCAGTGTGCTGCGCGCGCAGCTCATCCTCAACGGTATGGATGGGGAGGAGACTTCCCTACTGTTGGACATCGTGGCCATCGAGGTGCGCAAGTCACCCACCGTCCAGCCCGGTCAGATCATCGACACCTACGTGTGAGGAGCTGTCATGAAAGCACACAAGTTCACTCAGTTCCCCAGCCAGGACCAGTGCTCACACTGTATGTGGGCAGGCAACGAGTGCCCCACTAAGGAGGATCCCATGAAGAAGTATCGTACCATTCAGGACATCAAGCGAGCCAATCACGAGTGGGCAATCACCCACAAGAGGGTCAGCATCTTCGATCGTGGGGCCATGGAGTTCTTTTCCTCACAGGTACACGACAAGGTGTACGGTGGGCGCTACTTCATCACCTCGGAGCAGTTCATCGCCACGGACTACGGCAAAACGCTCGGCTTCAAGGATGGTGACCGTCTCTACACGGTGCGTGAGTGTAGGCCGGATGGCTCCTGCGACACCATCGGTGAGTTCCAGGCGTACAAGAGCATCGAGGATGCGGAAAGGTACATCAACTCGCACCTCCTCGCCAACTGATGCGCGAGGTGGGCCGCGCGAGATCGGCCAAGTGTGTCGTGCGCCAAGGTAGGTCAATTTCATAAATTGAAGGAGGCTGTCATGAATGGTCCCGAAGATGACGACATGTACGAGGAGGACGGAGAGTACGAGGGGGAGTATGACGATGAGGAATACCTCATCGATGGTGTGGGCTTTGCCGACCCTGGTGGCAATAGCTCACTTCGTGCGGAGACTCCCGACAATCCGCGCAACCTTCCCTGCCCTACTTGTGGGGAAGAGAACCGCCTGACCCCACTGGATGTGGCGGCGGGCTACCAGTGCAACGCTTGTGCGGATCGGTGCGAGCGGGGCTACTGATATGGTGAAAAGCAAGGTGCGAACCGACATGAAGCGTGTTGTCATGCAGGCGGAGCACGTCATCCGACAGTGCCAGGCATGGCACGAAGATTGCGAGAAGCACAAGCCGCGCCCGGCCATGACGCACCGTGCCATACCCCGACACACCTGAACGGAATGGTGGCACGTATCTTGCCCTGCGATACCGTTATTCCGACGCAAGATACGTGCCACCCCTAGATGCGAAAGGCGGTTCGCAGTAGGTGCGTAAACGTGAAGCACCTTTCGCATGTGGGACAATTCAATTCCCAAAGGAATCAACGAATTACGCTTTGGCAAAAGGCTTGCATTACATACGCGCGAGCGTACGATCTGCCGAGAGCCCGAGCTACAGAGTGAGGAGAGGTAGGACAATGAAGACGATCAAGCTGACCAGGGAGCGTTGCGAGGAGATCGTGCGGCAGTGTCAGGAAAAGGCGTCCTATGGTCCCTGGGTGGATCAGATGGGCAAGGTCATGACACGTGAGGAGCAGATGGAGGTGATGGAGCTGTGGTGTAGCATGCCCGGCCACACGTCGTTCTACGACGCCTTCTGTCGGTTCTGGAAGGGGCGTGTCAACTTCGTGGAGATCACGGAGGAGCATGTGGGCAAGATGCTCTTTCCTGCCTTCGGCCGACACTGGCGGGTGTCTGACTTCATCGGGCGCATCTTGAAGCAGGATGTAGGCAAGCGAGTCTACAAGGTGGCCGATGATCTGCTCCAAGTGGAGAACGAGGAGCAGAGGACGGAACGTTTGCGGGTGCCTACCTACAAGCAGTTCCAAACGGAGAAGAAGTAGGAGCATGAACCAACTTGTAGCCATCGAGGTACGTCTCACTATTCAGGACAAGGTGGAGAAAGCTCTTATCCTTCTCACCGTTGCACTGAAAGAGGGTCGTATCTCGGAAGAGGCGCGCAACCAACTTCTGGAAGCCCACGATCACCTACACATGGCGTCTGTTCTCTGCAAGATGCAGAGTGGACCTACTAGTACGGAAACGGAGGACAAAGATGCCGCGTAAGGATCCCATCACGGGGTGCAACGTTCTCACCATGGGGGAGTTTCTCTCACAGGAAGCGGAACGTGAGGGCAAAGGTAGGACGGGAGGTGACATCCTCTCCGACATGATGGAGGAGGTGGGCAAGGAAGAGGAGGCGCGTTGCGCACAACTGCGCACGCCCACCGAGGCCATGCGACTTCTCAACGAAGGTATCAAGGAATCCGACGAGGCCGACCCCGAGTATGCCTTTGGCTACAAGGTGGTGGGGGTGCTCAAGGTGTGGGCAGCATCCGCATCCTTCGGCATGCGTCAGTCCTCAGAGGGATTCCGCGCACAATGCAAGTGCGATGACGGCAAGGAGCGCACCTTGTCCTTCACCACCTGGCATTCCAGCGGTTCATTCTACGAGCCCCCGGATGGTGAGACCACGGTGCAGGAAGTCCTACCTGCCAAGCCCGAGACTCCCCACCACTGCCCCAAGTGTGGGGTGGAGAACTACGAACACTCCAAGGGTCGGAGCAAGACTCCCTCGCGCGGACAGTTGCTCACCTGCCACAAGTGCTACATCGCCTGGCCTGTCACCATCCCTGGGCTGGTGGACTACACAGTGGGACAGGGTGAGAACGGTGCGTGGTACGTCACCAAGACGGTGCATGCCAAGGTGAGTCCAGGTGATGACTCCCCCGAGGATGGAGGAATCATCTTCGAGGGTGAGGAAAAGCAGGAAGCGGTGGAGTACGCACAACAGCAGGCCCGCAACCACATCACCTTTCAGTGGGCGCAACAGTCGGCAGTTTTCGTGGATGGTGAGGAAGTCCTTCACCTCACACTGCCCGAGGAAGTATGATGGCTACCCATACTGTTCCCACTGTGTTCATCGGTGTGGACTACATCTACATTGCCGATGACGAGGGTGAGATTGTGTATTGGGATGCGGCCGAGTGGCATGAAGATCCCGACCTCATCGTACAGATCACCGAGGCTATCCGTTTGGCCTACACGGAAGGTACCGAGGCGCTACGTAAGCGTCTGAAAAACGAGGCGCGATGTAAGCGCCTGAGAAGAAAGGTGTGACCATGTGCATGGATCGCGCAGAGCTGGGTGAGCGCATGCTTCAGTGGCATGCTTCCATGAGTGACCCTATCTATGCGGTGGGGTCGTTCTATGTGGACGGTCAGGTGTATCCCACGCAGGATACCGTCCAGTGTGCGCTGGATGCTCTCACCCAAGACCTGGAGCAGAGCAAAGGTATGCTCGAAGGTCACAAGGTGATGGTCGAGCGCGGAGGTGTGAAGGTGGACCTCAAGGTGTTCGCCGGTTACACCGAGGAGCAGTTGAAGGAGAACATCGCAGACCTGGAGGAGATCACCCTCTACCTGGGTCAGTATCTCGCAGAGGACTACTAGGAGGTTTCCATGTTCAAGGTAGGAGACAGAGTGTTTCACCTGGGGCATGGTAGGGGAACGGTGATCGAAGTGCGCCAGGCTCCTACCAGCACGGACAATTCCGCCATTCGGTACTTCACTTCACCACGTGGTAGGGAAATGAGGGGTAACCCGCACGTGGCAGCGCTGGCGTTGTCTGTCATGTGCGGATACGGTCCCGAAAGGTATCCGTACCGCGTTCGTTTCGACAAGAACGGCTACACCGACGTATACGGTGAGACAGAGTTGTCGCAGGCCGCTTTCAAGGATCTCAGGTAGGAGGAAGTGTCATGACTCAGAAGTCGTACGAGGAAGCCCTCAAGAAGTGGGTTCGTACCTGGCGGGATGAGCACCTGTCGGAAGATGTGCGCAAGCTGATCAAGCAGGCCAACTACGACCTGTTCTATGGTCCCATCAACGACGGGGCTGTGGGTGATCCTGCCGAAGAGGACGAGGAGCTGGCGAAGTATCCCGGTTTCACCTCCGCCTGTAAGCAGATTCGGGATGCTATCGACGGTCTCCCCTCCGATCTCTACATCGACACCGATAGTGGGGAAGTGAGGGACAGCGAGCCCGAGGCGGAACGCTGCGAAGCGTGCGAGGGGGAGGGTGTGGTGGACGGCATCACGTGTGAGGAATGCCAGGGCCATGGCGGATTCGACCCCTCGGGTGACTGGTGGCACGCAGAGCGTAGGGAGATCCGCGCGTGCCTGCTTGGAACGGAGTTGGTCTCCTACCTCTGATGCCATGAAGTACGGCATCGCTTTTTTCTCGAACGGTGAGCACCCTCTCACACCTGGAGCCATCCTGGTAGGGTGGCGGCAAGCCAACGGTCAGGATGAGGTGTGGGATGACAAAGACACTGCCCTATACGAGAACGATATGGGCGGCTGGACCGGATATGTATGTGAATATCCGTCTGGTAAATTCAACTACGTCGGGCCTGGAGGTAAGTAAATGAAGGTGTACATCCTGAAAGAGCGCAGCGTGCAGGGGCGCATGACTCCCATCCTGGCCACCTATGTGGTCAACGATGACATCGCTCCTCCCGCTTCACTACAGACCAAGCTGGCTGCGCTGGGGTACGAGCTGCAAGTACACGTGCCCAACATGGTCAACTCTGTCTCCGCATTCGAGCTGAGTGTGCGAGACGAGGTGCGCATCGACCACGACCTGGAGCCGGGTGTGGAAGAGTGGCCGGAGAAGTTCTGAGGTACCACATGAACCGCCTGGAAGCAGTCAGAGACCTACACAACTCGCACCATTCCTTCAGCAATGGGGATGGCACCTACACGATGCTCATTCATATCCCCAAGGGGCAGGAGTGGGACGAGTGGCCCAGCGGCATCTACACCACCACCTCCCGAACGGAGGGCCTGGGTGGGTGCTCGCCTCACTTCAAGGACTGGCGGAGGATGACGTGGCAGGAGGTACGCAAGTTGTACCATCAAGCCTACCCTCAACGCCATTCGTACCAGTGTGAGCATCGGTACGAGTCGGGCGCACGTTGCACCCACGCCAAGGATGATCACAATCACTGCAAGTGTTGTGACGCGGCCACCTGCATGGTGAGTCTCTGTTTCACATGTGAGACCAAGGCCGACAAGGTACGACGTGACATCACCAAGTTGCTGGCCGACTACAGCAACACCTTCGGCATCCCTTTCAAGAGGGATGACGACCTGTACGACGGTCTCACGGGTGCGCACGATGACGACGGAGGCGTACCTCGTACGTGGCGTGAAGACTTTCACTCCGATGGATGAAGGAGGTAGGACAATGGAGTTCAACAAGGGAGATCGTGTGACCACGCACCTGGGTCCGGGCACCGTGGTCTACAAGCGCATGAAGCCGCCCACCTTTTCCGAGGTGGAGGTGTACAGCGTGTGCCTGGACCACAAGAAGGCAGAAAGTGAGAAGCCTCCTTTCTCTTCCTACAGCGGCACCATCGTCAAGGCCGAGGACTGCCAACCGGAGGTGAAGTAAGGTCATGAAGGTCATCACCATCATCACTAGGTCCGAAATCTACAAGGTGAACGAGAAGGACCAGATCACCTACGCGCGCTGGGGGCACGCATCCGACACCTGGAGACTCCGTGGGGCCATGGAGTTTCGGTTCGGCATGACTCACAAGGTGTACTCCGTGGAGGACATCCGCGCAGGCAAGGTGCCGTGGAAGTACAAGAACGGCAAGCAGCGCTGTTTCATCATGGACTACGACCATGGCACCTACCGTGTGTGGATGTCGCCTGGCATCATCGATGTCATGGTGACGGAGGAAGAGGAGAAGAAGGTGGGATGATGGGCTCCACAGCCGGCATCGACCTTTCCCTACACATCCAGAGGTGTATGACCAAGGAGGAGTGCAAGACCTTCTTGGACAACTTCTGCCGAAACAACCCACACTATCGGGGTGCGGAGGTGGCTGACGTGCTCACCACCCTGTACGATACCGACTCACACCTGGAGGTGACGGACGCCATGTACGAGGCCCACCGACAGGAGATTGCTCCTTACCCTTTGGGCCTGTACAGCATGACGTGCTACGTGGCCATCTACCTGCGACAAGGTACGGAATGGCCCACCATTCACTCGCTGATGGAACGGTTCAATCCGAAGAAGGGAGATCGCTGACATGCACACACAACTGCCGGAAGTCATCACCAAGCACTTCAACATCACCGAAGGTGGGAAGGAGTTCCACCTTCGTTGCAAGAGGTGCGACAAGGAGTACAAGGTGGCCAAGCCCGCACAGGGTAAGAGCTTCAACAACCTCGTGCTTCGCAACATCACCAAGCACACGGAATCGCATCCGCTCCCACAGGAGCAGGCCAAGGTGCTTCCCTTCGTGCGTAAAGAGGTGCCATCCTCACCCGAGATCACCTTGGAGGAGCCGGCCTTCCCTCACACGTACGAGGTGGTGATCGTGGGAGGAATGGTCACCACCAACCGCATCGAGCCCGTCCACGTCTTCAAGGAGCCGAGGGTGGAGAAGGTGGGCGAAGCTGGGTGGATGGTCACCCTCCACGCAGCCAATCGTGAACATGCGGAGGTGATGGCCAAAGGTATCATCGGTAAGATGATGCCGCAGAACAAGCGCCGCAACTGGCGGGATCGCCTCCGCGAGCGCATGTCATGATTCTCTACATCCAGTCACGGGGGCGTACATCCTTCACCATCGACCTTCCCAATGTGGAAGATAACGATGATGTGAGAGAGTGTGCCCGCGATGAGCTGGGTAGCGCACTTCAGATCATCTACAACGATCCTTCCCTGCAAGTCAGGACGGAGGAGGAAGTTCTCGACACGCAGAACCAAGTGGTGGAGCTTTTGACCACCTTGCAAGGAAAGATGTAACCAGTCATGGAAAAGAACTACGTCATCCCGATTCTGCTCACCATTCCCGCCGCTTCCTACGAAGAGGCGGAGAAGGTGGCCGAAAGTGTGGCCGACAACCTCTCTACCGATGCAGGTATGGGGGTGGAGGCGGTCACCTCTTTCGAGTACGACAACGACGGACAGCGTGTGCTGTACCTCCACCCCGAAGAGGAGCCTGGAGACTGACATGTCGGAGCATGTAGCCAAGACGCCGGATGGCACCACGGTCATCGTCTCTACGTTGGACACCTACCTGCGCGCTATCTGTCTGCTGACGGATATCGAGTGGGACAAGGAGTCCGAAGGTGAGGAGCTTCGGGTGGACCTCCCCAAGCAGGTGGAAGTGGAGGTGGATATCCCGACACAGGCGGATGATAACGACGATTCCACCAAGGACATCGCCATCGACATCGCCTCCGACTTCGTGGGTTTCTGTATCAAGAATGCCCACGTTCACATCAAAGCGAAGTACACGCCGTAAAGGAGTCCACACATGAAGCCAATCACCGACGTTTCCTCCTATGTCCAGAAGATGAAGGAGGAGTTCTCCAAGCAGTTGGACCAGCTTCCCCGACATGCGCTGAAACCCAAGACGAGGGGCGACCTGGAAGCAGGTTTCGCAGATGGTGTGCGCATGACCATCCTTCAGCTCATCAAGGACGGTCACCTCAAGCTCGAAGGTGAGTAAGGTGTACACCGTTCTCCTCATCGCCCTCAATGGTGCGGGCGAAACCTTCACGCTCTCGCGTCCGTGCAACACCGAAGACTTGCCTACACTGTACAACTACATGAAGGCAGAGGCGAAAGTGTCGGATGATGAGATGGACACTCTTCTACTGTGGGAAAATGGGCCACACTATCCTACAGTGAAGCATATGTGGCGCGCTGCCAACGGTGACTTCGAGGGAGTCTGACATGCCCCGATACGACCATCGCAAGTGCGAGGATGATCAGGACGCCACCAGAATGGCGGAGACTATCCTACGTACACTCGGATACACCGACCTCAAGCTGGGTAGTAATGCCCTGAACGTTCAGGACCAATACACACCCACACAGTTGCTCAAAATCGCCCAGCACGCAGAACGTATTGCACGGTGGGCTCGTGCAGAACTAAAACTCACCAAGTAAGAAAGGACACACAACATCATGAATGCTCGCACTCGCTACCTCTTCTCGGCTGCTCTCCCACTGGTGGCCTTCGTCTCCTTCGTGGGCACGGGCACCTACATCGACCACAAGAGGGCCGAGCCTCCCACGGTCAACCACGATTCGGACTTCAAGGTTCCGCCCGTGGAGCTTCCGCCACCTGCTCCTACCTTCGAGGAGAGCCGCGTACTGGTCATCCCCACCATCACCATCAAGTCGGATCGGCGTAAGCCTGCGCCCGTGAAGGCAAAGGTGGAAGCCATCGATCGCAAGTTCGTGAATTGCAAGCCGTGGCGCCCCTTGGTCATGGGCAGCGGCAATGTGCAGGAATGTGATCTGGAGTAGGAGGAAGTCATGAAGACGTACGAGGTGGATTACGAAGTGGAACGTGGTGAGGAGGTGATCCACCTCCGCGTCAGAGGTACGGTTTCTCCCTACGTTCCCGCCAAAACCTGGGGACCTCCCGAAAACTGCTACCCCGCAGAAGGTGGGGAAGTGGAGATTGAAGTCATCCTCGAAGGGGAAAAGGGTGACAATGAATGGAAAGGTGAACTGACCGACTCCGAACGTGAGGCGGTGGAGGAGATGCTGACCGAGCAGGCGCAGGATGATGACGACGGCCCCGATCCTGACGACTACTACGACAGCAGATTCGACGACTGACATGTACGACTATCTAGCCATTCGTAGGCGCACTCTCTACAAAGCCAAGCCCGAGAACGTTGTGCGCCTGGCTCGGTTCCTGAAGCTCAATGTAGACGGTATGTCACATAGACAGACATGTCGTCTCGTGGCTTGGCGTCTCTCACGTCACCGCATGTACGGCTGAAAGGTAAGACACCATGAGCGACTTCAACTACGCCACCTACATTCCCGTACTGGATGGGATTCGGGCGGCCCTCGAAAAGTTCAAGCATTACAAGGAGTTCACGCAGCGCGTCAAGCCCATGTTGCAGGAGCACCTACCTGGCTACACGGTGTGGGTGGAAGTGGACAAGAAGCTCTCGCTCAGCACCAGCTACCACATTGGGGTGTGGGGAAAGGATATTCCCTACGACAAGAAGCTGTATCTGGTGTGGTCCGACATGGTGGACAGTCAGCCCCGTCCATGGGTGGATGGACTACTGAACGCCATCGCAGTTGCCGACCCGCGCGATTGGCTGGAACGGCAGGAGCAAGAGCGCGCCTTGTATCCGGCCTTTGCCTTGATCAATTCCGAAGTGGAGGCATTGATCAGAAAAGCGCAGTCAATGATCAAGAATCTTCCGATTCCCTCTTGCGCAACCGTGAGGAATGATCATCCTTCATGGAGGAACGCTAGCGATCCGCTCCGAAAGACGTTTCCCTTGTTGTTCGATACGGACCTACCCACGAAAGAGAACGAGTAAAAGCACCGTGTCAGATATGGTGTACCTCATTCACTTTCATCGTAGGATTGGTAACCACACCAACCCACGTGGACAGGCTCAGCATTACCTGGGGTACGCCTCGCGCCTATGGGACCGTATGACGGAGCACGAGGTAGGTAATGGTGCGGCTATCATGGCCTATCTCGCCCAACAGGGAATCGGGTGGTCGCTGGTACGAACCTGGGATGGAGGTAGGAAGTTGGAGCGCAAACTGAAGAATCGTAAGAATGCGTCTCACCTCTGTCCTATCTGTAGGAAGGCACGGAAACGATGAAGGGAAAGCAGCCGAAAGAAGCCTGGCCCATCGACTTGAAGCATACCGAAGTCAAAGGTGTGTTCGTCGGGGGTTGTGTGGCACGAGGGGTCGGCTCTCGTTTCCGTGCCAAAGCCCACGCTCACACACATGGCCCATACCAGGGCTGGGTGTGCTTTCTTTCTGACAAGTGGCTATCTTGTCGGGAACTGTGCAAGCACGAACTTGCCCACATCGTCACACGAGAGGGACACACCAAGCGGTGGAGGGAGTACCTGTTGCAGATTGGTGGGACACTGAACGAAGTGCCCGGCATCCTGCGCAGCTATCTCCCTCGCAAACGAAACGTCACACACCAGGGAGATCCACATGGAAACGCAGACCAACACCGACACGAAGACCCGCAAGACCAGGAAGCCCGACAAGAGGACCATCCGTAAGACGGTGGAGCACATCCTCGCACTGGCGCCCAACTCGCGCCTGAGCAGGACCATGCTCATCACACGGGTGGCTCAGCACCTCCAGTATCCCACCGAGGAGGTGGACATGGTGGTGGAGGCCATCGGGGAGTACCTCGACGCCAACACGGGCAGGGGCAAGCAGCTTTCCTACAGGGACGGATGCAATGGGGGCTACGCCCTCAAGCACACTCCCGCCAATGCTCGCTGACACGGTTGAGCAGATCATCGCACAACTGAGGACACTCTCCCAGGAGGACCGAGAGGAAGCCCTGGGAGAGATCCTCAACCACTTCTGCGTAGGTTGTGGGGCAGAGGGGGACTTCGTGAACACAACCTGCGACTGTCCACCCCGCTGGATGCGGGAGGAAGAGAAGGCGGCCGAATGAGCACGCACGTGGAGAAGTGGGACGAAAGGTGGCACATCGAGCGCGAGAACCCACCCGGTAAGGTGGTGTGGGAAATCGTGGTCAACAACGACATGGTGATCGTGCGGAGCCCGAGGTACGGCATCAACGTACTGCGACACCCCTTCACCGACAAGTGGCGTGAGGAGCTACACGCCCTCATTACGACCACCATGAAAGGTCGTGTGTTCAAGGTGGAGATGCAGTACGAGGAACCGCCGCAAGAGGCCGCTGCGCAATAGCGTTTGCACCTCTGCCT
>Ga0070740_10004232_pt1 | contig 14319 bp, 11 predicted proteins | sample Coa_R2_FD_67286 | JGI IMG/M metagenome (GOLD analysis project Ga0070740, IMG submission 67286) | Surface soil microbial communities from Centralia Pennsylvania, which are recovering from an underground coalmine fire - Coalmine... | ecosystem: Environmental > Terrestrial > Soil > Unclassified ... | reverse complement strand
GCCGTACCTGCCTCTTCTGTATGTAAATGTAACTTACAACAGCCCTTTACTCTGCAAAAACGTTGTGGCTACTTCGGTGACACTCTTTCCATCGACAACCTCAGCCTGCAACTGCTGGCTCACCTGGGTGGTCAGGAAAGGCGCCAGCTTGTTCAGAACGGTCGCGATCTGCGGCGCTTTTTGCAGCGTACTATCGCGCACGATAGGCGCGGGATTGTAGATCGGGAACGCGTTCTTGTCGTCCTGCAGCAAAGTGAAGTTGAGCTTAGCGATCTGCGCGCTGGTGGTATAGCACACGTTCAGATCCTGCGCGCCGGAGGTGACTGCCGGGAAGGTCAGGCCCTCCTCATTGTAGGTCACGACCTTTTTGAAGGTGAAGCCATAGACCGACTTGACCACATCGACGCCGTACTGCACGCCATCGGGCGGAGTCGCGATGGTCAGGCTGCTCGCCTTCGAGGCCAGGTCCGAGATTTTGGTCGCGCCCAGGCTGCTGGCTTTGGCCTGGGTGGTGCAAATCCCATAGGTATCGTTCAGCGGCGAGGGATCGAGCCAGGTAATATGATACTGCTGCTCGTAGCCCTGCTTGACGATCTGGTAGTCCTGCTGTGCGTTGCCGGTGCTGTTCTTGCCCAGCTTCGCCAGGCCGGTCGCGGTAAATTCAGGGTAGAGATCGATCTGTCCGCTGGTGATTGCATTGAAGACAACCGCGTTGGTGCCGAGCGCGGCCTTCTCGATCACGTTAAAGCCGGCATGTCGAAGCAAGAGCACGTACATCTTGGTCAGCAATTGCGCCTCGGTATCCAGCTTCCCGCCGACGGTCAGCGTGATCGAAGAATTCGAGGGGGTGCCGTTGCCACCGCCGTTGCCGGTGGTCGTGCTGCCGCAGGCGGCGAGTACGAGCATCAGCACGATCGCCAGGAGAGCAAACGATTTTGCTCTCAGTGAATGAAACAAGGGTACCATTTGAGCCTCCTTAGTCAGATACGACGACAAAAAACAGCCCCACGTCCGCTCAGATCAACGGCAGCGCCGCGCCTCTACACGCGAGGCAATTCGACGCTGGCCTGCACACGCAGGCCGCGTGGGGTCAGAATGCGCTCCAGCCAGCCCATCAGCAATTCAACGAGAATCGCCAGAATCGTCACCGGCAGAGCACCAGCGATGAGTTGTGTATTGTTAAATTCGCGCAAACCCAGGTAGATATATTCGCCATAACCGCCTGCGCCGATAATCGCCGCCAGGGTTGCGGTCGCGATGATCTGGACCGCCGAGGTGCGCACGCCAGCGGCGATCAGCGGCAGGATCAGCGGCGTCTGAATGCGCGTGATGATCTGCCAGGTGGTCATGCCCATGCCGCGCGCTGCGTCGATGATCGCCGGGTCAATCCCCTGGATCGCTGTGCAGGTGTTTAAGAGAATGGGCGGAATACCCAGCACAATTAAAGCAACTAGCGCGGGACGGGAACCAACGCCTAAGATCGGCAATGCAGCGGCGAGAAAGGCAAGGACCGGTATCGCGCGCATTAATCCACTCAGATTAATCGTGATGAACGCAAAGACGCGTCTGCGTGCCACGGCTGTTCCCAGCGGGATGCTAATTACCATCGCCAGGACGATGGCCGCCACGCAAAGTTTGATATAGTCGCCGCTGTGTCCGGCAAAGTCGTTGTTCGGGTCCAGGATAAATTGCCACAGGCTGTTCATGCTTCTTCCCCTCCTGAAAATCTACGCGAGCGAAACCGCGCCTCGTCCTCGATTCAGCGCGCTCTGAACGGCGAGCAGCAGCAGATCGGCGATGATCGCAAGCAGACTGATCAGGATGGCTCCCGCAACAACCTGGTCATCTTGCAGGTTCTCCAGGCCCAGGAAGATCAGATCGCCCAGGCTGTGGACCGCGATCAGCGTGGCCAACGAAGCGATACCGATCGAGGTCACGGTCGCCACGCGGATGCCGGCGACGATGACAGGCAGGGCCAGGGGGAGCGAGACGCGCCAGAGAAGCTGCCAGCGATTCATTCCCATCGCCCTGCCCACTTCGAGCAGCAGCGGATCGATGGCGTTGATGCCGGCGGCGGTGTTACGCACCAGCACCAACTGCGCGTAGAGCACCAGGGGAAGAATGATGCTGGGCATGGATAGTCCAAAGCCTGGGACCAGCTGGAGGAACCCCAGCAGCGCCAGTGCCGGCAGGGTGTAGAGGATGCCGGTAAAGCCGATTACCGGCCCTCGGATGACCTTATAGCGCGCGACCAGAATGCCCAGGGGGATGCCAATCGCTATCGAGATGAGCATGCTGATGCCCACGATCAACATATGCTGGGCCAGCAAGTTTGGAATGCTCCCTGGATCGCTCAGATCATAGTTAAACGGATCAAACAAATAGCTCATAAAAATCCCTTTCCAGGACGCGTATGCGCTCCAGAGAACGACTAAATGCGGGTTTCCGCCTGCTCGCCACTTATTTGCGCGGCCTGCACGTGAGCCGAGGTAATTTCGCGGTTAATGCTGGCGAGAGTGATAGATCCAAGTGGTTCGCGGGTCTGGTTGTCGATGACTGTGAGGGAGGGAGCTTTTGTGGAGAGGAGTTGCAACATAGCATCAAGCAAGGTAGCATCAGACGGGCATATTGCCTCATCTCCCCAGTGCGCCGAAGAAACCACCTCGGGCCGGTTATCCAGAGCAGCCGTGACGGGTTGGTACTGGAGCTGGCGCAGGGTGTTATCGGCCCCCACAAGTTTGCTCACGAAGTCGTTGACCGGGCTGGTGAGCAACTCGATCGGCGTGCCCAACTGGACCAGTTTGCCCTCGGAGAGGACTGCGATCTGGTCGCCGAGCTTAAAGGCTTCCTCGACATCGTGGGTGACAAACAGCACGGTCTTGCGCACGCCGCGCTGGATGCGCAGCAATTCATCCTGCATGCGCTCGCGGGTAATCGCGTCCAGCGCGCCAAAGGGTTCGTCCATCAGCAGAATGGTGGGATCGGTCGCCAGGGCGCGGGCCAGGCCGACGCGCTGCTGCTGCCCGCCGGAGAGCTGGCGCGGGAAACGCCTGCGATACTCGTCCGGTGGCAGCCCGACTAGATCCAGCAGTTCGTCAACACGCCGGTTGATCTTCTCACGCGACCAGCCGCCGGCGATATCGGCGGTGACGCGAATATTCTCCGCGACGGTCATATGCGGAAAGAGGCCGACCTGCTGAATGACATAGCCAATGCGCCGCCGGAGCTCGATCGGATTCTCCGCTAAAATATTCTTGCCGTCGATAAATATCTCGCCCGCGCCTGGCTCGATCAGGCGGTTAACCATGCGTAAGAGCGTGGTCTTACCTGAACCTGAAGTGCCCAGCAGCATACAAACCTCCCCTTCCGCTACCTCGAAACTTACCGCGTCTACAGCGGGACTGCTGGCCCCCTTATACTGCTTGCTCACCCCGGCGAATGCAATCTTTGCCATGCCCTGTTTCTCCTCTCTGCCTGTCCATCGCTGGATGGCCGAGGTATTTCTCGTTGATCTATTGCGTATAAATGCGATTATACGTGATTGACGGTGTTTCTTGCAAAGAATTTGAGTATACCTGCCACTTCATTAAGTACGAGCCACTCAACGGTCCTGGTTTCAACAAACTCTTGTACAGAATAACCTCAAACATTTTTTCTAACCATTGCCGGCGACCAAAAAATTCCCCCGCAGCGACCAATTTGGGGATGTTCCAGAAAATTGCCCGGTATCCGGGCGATTTTGCTATAAATTTGTGCTGATCGATGGTTTTCTCGTATCTTGACCCTGCTTCTTTCCATCCATACAATGATACTACGATCGTACACTCTCACTTTTTCACGCCCAGCAAGAGGCTGGTCGAAAGGAACGCATGCATATGACAACGACCGGGCAGCCAGTGGATTTCGCCGCCATTTTGAAGCCGCAGGAGGCCGGGATGGTCATCTCAGGCCAACTTGTCGCGGCCAGCGACGGCGAGACATTTCCCGTTCTCGATCCCGCGACCAACGAGGTGCTGGTCGAGGTTCCCAAAGGCACACCTGCCGATGTTGAGAAAGCCGTAGCCGGAGCGCAGGAGGCGTTCGAGGGCCAGGAATGGCAGTCCATGAGCGCCAATAAACGCGGACGACTGCTCCACGCGCTGGCCGCGCTGGTGCGCCGGGATCAGGAGCGCCTGGCCACGCTCGAGCTTTTGCAAACCGGCAAGACCTGGGCGCAGGCTTATGGGGACGTGGACGATTGCGCAGAGACGCTTGAGTATTATGCCGGGACCACCACGAAGAACTATGGTCTGAGCAGCGCGGCCTTTAATCAGCACCTGGGATATACCTTGCGCGAGCCGGTTGGCGTCTGCGCGCTGATCGTGCCCTGGAACTATCCCATCGCCATCGCCGCCTGGAAGGTCGCGCCGGCCCTGGCGACGGGCAACACCGCCGTGCTCAAGCCGGCATCGTGGACTCCCCTTACCGCGCTCGAACTGGGCAAGCTGGCTCTGGAGGCAGGCTTCCCGCCGGGCGTGCTGAACGTGATTACCGGGCCGGGCGCGCAGATCGGTTTCGCGCTCGCCAAACATCCCCTGGTGCAGCGTGTCTCGTTCACCGGCGAAACTACCACCGGACGCCTGCTCATGGAGGCCGGCGCGGCCAATATGCAGCGTCTCTCGCTCGAACTTGGCGGCAAGGCGCCCAATATCGTCATGGACGCGGCTGACCTGGATGAGGCTGTAGAGGGCTGCGTGGGCGCGATTTTCCGCAACCAGGGCGAGAATTGCTGCGCCGGCGCGCGCCTCTTCGTGCAGGCGGGCATCTACGATCAGTTTATGGCTCGCTACCTTGAACGCACGCGCAAAATTAAGGTCGGCCCCGGCCTCGAGCGCGCGAGCGAGATGGGACCGATCATCTCGCGCAGCCATTTGGAGAGGGTGCGCGAGTATATTCGCAAGGGCGTGGAGGAGGGCGCAACCTTGCTCTACGGCGGCACCGTTCCCCCCGGCCTTGAGGACAGTCCCGGCAACTGGCTGCTGCCAACCATTCTCACCGATGTGCAGAACTCAATGTGCGTGGCTCAGGAGGAGATCTTCGGCCCCGTCGTCACCGTGCAGCGTTTCCGGGACGAGAGCGAGGCCATTGCCCTGGCCAACGATACCATCTATGGCCTGGCCGCAGCCGTTTGGACGCGCGACACACCCCAGGCCCTCCGCATGACAAAGAAGATCAAGGCCGGCATCGTCTGGGTGAACACCTACAACAAAGTCTACTGCGAAATGCCTTTCGGCGGATATAAACAGAGCGGCATCGGACGCACCCTCGGCCCGCGCGCCATCGAGTTCTTCACCGAGGAGAAGACGGTGATTTTCAAAGCAGAGTGAATGTAGCGCCGGCCCTCGCGCCAGGCGCCTTCTCATCATCCGGCCTATCGTCCTTATGTCGTGGTCCAGCCGGCAATAGACATAGCCGTGCCATCGCTGATCGAGGCGAAGACGGTAGGCGCGCCGCCGTTGACCGGGCCGAATTCGAGCGTGTAGGTATTGTTGCTCAAATTAACCAGCCTCAGAGCGTAGAGCGTTTCGTCGCGCGAGACGTTGGACCAGAAGTATTGCGAGTATGCGTTTAGCTCGGCGAATTGAGTGCTCGGCGTACTGGTCAGGCGCAGAGGAGGGGCCGAGTTGTCCGCTTTGAGCAGGTACAGTCCGTCGTGCGCCGGATCTCCCCGCCCGGCCCCAAAGCCGCCGCTGTCGGAGGCGAGCGCGAGCAGTTTGATGCTGCGCGGATCGATCACGCGCACGGTGTTGAATGTCAGCGTTGAGCTGCTCAGGATAGGGGTAGGTGCGCCGCCATCGGACGGCTGCTGAACGATCGTACTGGAGCCGTTTGGCTCTCCATAGGTACACTGCGCGATAAAGAGCGAGCGGCCATCAAAGCTGCTGTCGAAGTCCCAGCACTGCTGCGACGAACTAAAGACCCGGGTCGTGCTGGCCAGGCTCTGGTGCGCCCCGTTGGTGATGTCCAGCACGTAGATATTCTGCGGGGGCGCGTCCGAATTGGGCACGATCCCGATCATCAGCACCCGGTGGTAGTCCAGCCAGGTGCGCGGCAGCAGGGCGATGCCGGAGGACGGGGCGTTGACCTCTACCTGCAGCGCGCCGCTCTGGATGTTCAACAGGTAAACCGTCGGGCCGCCGATGTTTTGCGGAAACTCGTCAAAGATAACATATTTCTGGTCGAGTGACCACTGAGAGCCGCGAATATTTGTGCCGGAGGGCGCGCAGAAGAGCGTTTGCAGGCCCTGTCCGTCCAGGCGCACCATGCGCAGTTCGGAGATCCCAGCGACCGTTGCAACGAACAGCACCCACTCCCCATCGTTCGAGACCTGCGCCTCCTCTACCCTGGTATGGTTCGTTTTGGCCAGCTCCGTCTTCTTGCCGCTCACCGTATCATAGAGCTTCACGGTGCCGAAGGTCGGATTCCCACTGCCATCGATTTCATTGACAAGGTAGACGATCGTGGGATCGTGTCCGAGCGTGAGCGGTGCCATGACGGCGGCGCGAGCGGTGCCGCTGGCCGGGCAGGTGGTCGTGGTCTGCGGAACTGCCTGGGAGGCACCGGGCGTGGGCGAATGCCCGCCGCGTATTGGCGGCGTCACGCCGTTGGTAATGGGCGTTGGCGTCGAGACTACGTGCGGGCCGAAAATCACTGAGCCTATGGGCGTGAGGAAAAGCGAGGCGACCAGGCCCGCCAGCAGCACAATTAGGATGAGCAAAACCACAATAGGAGCGCGCGAGCGCCTCTTCTGCGGCGCGGGTGGCGTTGGTGTAAGGGTAGGCGGCACGGTTTGCGACATGCCCCACGCCTGCACGGGCGGCGGGGGCGTCGCCGGGCTGCTCGCCTGGGCCGGCAGCACGACCGGACCCTGCTGCCAGGAATTGCCGACGCCCGCCTGGACGGTCCGGGCAGCCGGTCCCTGCTGGTTAAAGCCAGAATTGCCGGGTTGAATGCCGGCCGGTTCAATCCCCTGCGTCTGCGCCTGTGTCCAGCTTGTCGCGAGCGTCGGACCGTACCCGCCCTGACTGCTCTGGGGACCGGCCCCGACGAGTCCCGGATTGCTGGCGGGATTGTTACGCGAACCGACGATGCCGGCGTTGCTGCTGGGATTGCCAATCTGCTGTAAGGCTTGCAAAAAATCAGCGGGTCGTGCGAAACGCCGCTGCGGCTCCTTCTCCAGCGCCTTCTGGATGACCGCCTGCAATTGGGGCGAAACGTAGGGATTGAGTTCGCGTGGCGGGCGCGGCTGCTCGTTGGCATGCTTCATCAAAACGCTGAGCAGGCTATCGCCGGTAAAGGGGCGCTGGCCCGTGACCATCTCGTAGAGGACAATGCCCAGCGCATAAATATCGCTGGCCGGTACGGCCTTGCCCTGGATCTGCTCCGGGGCCATATATTCCGGCGTGCCCGCGATGCTCTGCCCGCTTTCGCTGATTGTTTGCACCGGCGAGCCGCCTTCCCCCTGCACCACTTTCACCAGGCCAAAATCGGCCAGCACCAGGCTGCCGTCGCCCTTAAAGAGCAGATTGCCGGGCTTGATGTCGCGGTGGATCAGGTTGCGATCGTGGGCATATTGCAGCGCGGGCAGCACCTGCGAGACAAGCTGAATCGCTTCCGAAGGGGGAATCGCTTTGCGTTCGCGCAGGACCTCTTTGAGCGTGCCGCCAGACATATAGGGAGTGACCAGGTAGGCCAGTTCGCCCTGCTCGCCGTAGTCGTACACTGGAAGGATGTTTGGATGATCAAGTTGAGCGAGCACCCGCGCCTCGCGCGCGAAGCGGCGCAGGAAGTCCTGCGTTTCTCCCGGTCGCGGCCAGAAAACCTTGAGCGCGACCTCACGGCCCAGATGAATATCTTCAGCCAGGAAGACCGTGGCCATTCCCCCATAGCCGACCTGGCGTTTAATCTGATAGTGCCCAAGCGTCTGACCAACGAGATCCTGTGGTTGCATGAATACCCATCCCTGAGGATGCATGCCAGCATCCAGATTTATAGTCTATAACGAGAGAACCCGGCCATAGGATACCATGACTTCCGATCGTGGTAAAGATGTGTTGTGTCCCGTCTCCGCAAGCGACCCGACGCCTGCGAAGGCGGGACACAACACATCTTTACATTGTGGTCCAGCCAGCGATTTCCATGTCCGTGCCGTCGCCGAGCGAGGCGAAGACGGTGGGCGCGCCGCCGCTCAGCGAGCCGTATTCGAGCGTGAAGACGTGCGACGCGCTGATCGTTTGCAGCGCGTACAGATTGTTGTCGCGCGAGACGTTGGACCAGGGGAATTGCGTCGCCGGATTCAGGTAGCTCCCTACGTGGGGCGCATCGCTGGTCAACCGCGTCAGGCCCGACCCGTTGGGATTCATCTTCCACAGCCCGTTGTGCGAGCTATCGCTAGAACCGAACGCCTGGTCGTTGCGAATGACCACCAGCAGCGTGCTGGCTGTAACCGCGCGCACAGTCACCGCGTCGTAATGCGCATCGTTGAAGATGGTCGTCTGCGGACCCCCGGTAGCCGGTTCAACCGTAATGCTGCTGGGCGGTGCGCAACCGCCCTGGCCACAATAGCCATAATCCACATAGAGCTGTCGTCCGTCGTAGCTGCTGTCGAAGTCGCCATAGGTTTTATTGACGAGCGCGGGCAGGCTGTGTACGTTCTGGTTGGGGCCGTTGTTGATGTCGAGTATATAGATGAGATTGGGCGGCTGATCGATCTGAATATTGGTCAGGTAGACACGGCTGTTATCGAGCCAGGTGCGCACGACTACGCCCTGCCCACCGCCGCTATCGGGCACGCTCAACTCGGTCTGCAGCGCGCCGGTCGCCATCGTCAGCAGGAAAACCGTCTCCACGCCAGTTCCGTAGGTGCTGAAGATCACATGCTTCTGGTCACTGGACCACTGGGGATTACCGATGCCCGCGCCGGATGTGCAGTAGAGCGTTTGTAAACCCTGTCCATCCATACGCACAAGCTGGAGCTTTGTTTGCGCGGAGGTGTACGTGGTGAAGAGTATCCATTTACCGTCCGCTGAGATCTGGGCGCTCTCGATGCTGACGTTTGGGATGCCGACGATCACTGTCTTCACGCCGGTCGTTACGTCGTAGCGTTTCAGCGTGCCGGCCTTCGGCGGAGGATTGGTCCCGCCGGCGAACTCGTTGACCACGTAGACTAGACTATTGTGGCCGCCCAGCGCCAGGTTGGCCGTGACCATCGCGCGTGCTGTGCCCGGGGCGGGACAGGAGGTCGAGGTCGGCGGCATGGCTTGTGTTTCATTGTTTGCATTTCCGCTATTTCCGCCGGAACCAGAGGTCGAGTTACCCTGCCCGTTGTTGGAGGATGCGGGTTGCCCTGTCGAAGAGCCGCTTGCATTGCCATTAGACGCCGGCGCGCCGCCGCAGGCAGCCAGTACCAGTGCCAGGCAACAGAGCAGGGGAAGACATATGCGTGCCGAAAGTCGCTTCATAGAGATTCTCCAAACTGGCCAATCATAGCCGGGATCATGGCCGATTGCGACGGATGAAGCGTGTCGCAACCAGAAAACGGTAGAAGAGAAGCTTTGGTGTGTCATAATCAGAAAAAAACATTCAAAGAACATAGTCGTTTTTTGCCGTCCGCCTTTACAGGGACGGAGAAGCGCGTGCTGGTCACTGCCCTGACTATAAAGCCGGGCCGCTCGAAGAAACAGGTCGAAAATCGCTTTACGAGCGTGAAGTAGTTCACATTCTCTTGACAGCGCCATTCCTTTCCTGTATCCTTCACACAACAACGCGCTGATCGGGATTAGTAAGCGCGCATCTCGTTGAGCAGCGAGCCGGGAGGGTGCAAGCCGGCGAACGATGAGCGCGTCGAACCCACCCGAGAGCGCCAGCGAGAAGCTGGCCGGAACCTCACCGTTATAAACCAGAGGAGCGGTTCAATAGTGACCGCGTGAGAGGCGTCTGTCGCGAGGCAGGGCGCAAACGAGGTGGTACCACGGGCAGCGGGCTCGTCCTTCAAAAGGACGAGTTTTTTTGTTGGCTTTTTTTTGGAAAGGCAGAAGAGCTATGCGAGTTTCACAACAATTGACCAGAACCCTGCGCGAGTCCCCGCGCGAGTCCGAAGGGGGCAACCATGAGCTCCTGGTGCGCGCCGGCTTTATTCGCCAGTTGACCGCAGGCGTGTATAGCTTTTTACCCCTGGGTCAGCGTGTAATCCGCAAGATTTCGCAGATTGTGCGCGAGGAGATGGACGCGGCTGGCGGCCAGGAGGTCAGCATGCCGGTCATCCAGCCGCTCGAACTCTGGGAGCAACGCCTGCCCAATGGCTCGACCCGCGCCGAACAGCTCGGCGATGTGCTGTTCAAGCTGCGCGACCGCCGAGGCCGCGAGATGGCGCTCGCCCCAACGCATGAGGAGGTTGTGACCATCCTGACCGGCGAGTTTGTTCGCAGCTATCGCGACCTGCCGCAGTTGATCTACCAGATCCAGACCAAGCTGCGCGACGAGCCGCGTCCGCGCGGTGGTCTGCTGCGCGTGCGCGAGTTTACCATGATGGATCTCTACAGCTTCGATGCCGATCCGGCAGGCATGGATGTGAGCTATCGCAGGGTCGCCCGGGCCTACTGCAACGCTTTCGATCGCATCGGCCTGCGTTACCTGGTGATCGAGGCCGATAGCGGAGCAATCGGCGGCAAGGACTCGCAGGAGTTTCTCGCGCTCACCGAGGCCGGCGAGGACGACGCGATGGTCTGCGCTCAGTGTGGCTACGCGGCCAATCGCGAAAAGGCCGAGTTTGTGCGCAGCGAACAGGCCCGCGAGGCCGAGGGAGCGCTGGAAGAGGTCTACACGCCCAATTGCGCATCGATCAACGACCTGGCAGCTTTCTTGCATATAGCCCCGGAAAAGACGATGAAGGCCGTGTGCTACCTCGCCTCTGGCCGGCTGGTCATGGCTCTTGTGCGTGGCGACCTGGAGATCAACGAGGTCAAGCTGACCAACGCCATCTATCGTGCCGGCTTCAACGCTGCGGACCTGCACCTGGCCACCGCCGAAGAATTGGCGGACGCTGGCATTGTGGCCGGCTTTACCTCACCGTTGAATAAAAGCGAGGATATCCTGATCGTGGCCGATCCCTCGCTGCAGATGGGCAATAACTTTGTCGCCGGGGCTAACCGCGTTGACTATCATCTCAAAAACGTCAACTATCCGCGTGACTTTCGCGTGGAGCGCTGGGAGGACATCGCCTCCGCCAATGAGGGCGCCCGGTGCGCGCGCTGCGGCGGCGAATTGCACGCCAGGCGCGGCACCGAGATCGGCCACATCTTTAAGGTTGGCAGCCGCTACTCCGACATCTTTGGCACTCTGTACCTGGACGCGCAAGGCAACTCGCACCCGCTCCTCATGTGCTGCTATGGTATCGGCATTGGACGCGTCATGGGCGCGCTGGTCGAGCAGAGTCACGACGCGAAGGGCCTGATCTGGCCTTTCAGCGTCGCGCCGTATCATGTCAACTTGCTCGGCCTCGACCTCGACACGGATGAGGTTCGCCAGGCCGCCGAGGAACTCTACAGCGGTCTGTGCTCCGCTGGCCTCGAGGTGCTTTACGACGATCGCGCCGAGTCAGCCGGGGTCAAATTCAACGACGCCGACTTGCTCGGTCTGCCCCTGCGCGCTGTCGTCAGCAAACGCTCGCTCAAAAACGGCGGCGTCGAACTCAAGCTGCGCAAAGAGAGCGCGGGCAGAATTGTGCCCCTGAACGAGGCTGTGCAGGCGATCGGAGATGAGGTGAGGAGAGGAAGCGAGGAAAGGCGGTAGCTGCAAGTCAGACGCTGGATTTTTTGACAGGACGCTTGTTTTCTGCTACCATTGCCGGGAGACAATGGTAGCAGAATATGAAAAGTCGGTTTTTTCTTACTTATAACTCAAAACAATCAGAAAAAAGGAAGAACAATCTATTGGAGAGCGGTGAGCAGATTATCCAATATCTCGAAGAGTTAGCGGAAGTGCTGGCTGACCTGAAAGTCAACGCGCCGTTCCATATGCTGATTACGGGCGGGGCCTATATGCTGCTGCGAGACAAACGCCGGTCAACGCTCGATATTGATTTTGCCCTCGTCGAGAATCCGCAACCGGAGATGCTCCCGGACCAGGCGTTTCCTCTTACGGTGAAAAAGACCGAGATTTCCCGCAAGACCACGACCGTCCCCTACTCAGCGGAGTTTAAGCAGGCTGTGCGGATCGTGGCCCGCAGGCATGGGAATCTGCCCCCCGACTGGCTCAACGATGAGGCCGCCGTCTATTACTACGACGACGCGCCGCAGGCCGAGGGCACGCTCTGGCGCTCGTTCGGTGGCATCCTCTATGTCTATCTGCCAACGATGGAGTATATCCTCGCGACGAAGATCGCCGCCTACCGTCCAAAAGATGCGGGCGATATTCAGCTTCTTATTCAAGAGCTAAATATCCACACGCGCGCGCAGGCAAGGGCGATCGTTGATAAATTTTTGCTGCCAGACGCCCAGGAGTTTTGGGAGGTGGACGAAAAACTTGAGATTTTATTCCCCTGAGTTTTTCGCTTCCCTATTCTTCTGGCCTTCCCCCATGTTATAATCAGACTGAAAGGAGGGATAGGACAGCATGATCACACAGGAAGAGCAACTAATAACGCTTGAAGTTATTGATACGGCCCAGGCATGTGATGTGCGTCTGCAAACGTTCAAACGCTCCTTCGAGGAGATCTGCGCTGGTTCCGATCCCTGGCTGCCCCTGGGCAATTTTATGCATCAGTTTTTCGGATACTACAAGCATCTGCGCGCGGAACTTGTGCGCGAGCCTATAGAATTGCCGGAGAATCTCTCTCCTGAGCAGTTTCGCTGGGCCGTCTTCTGCGCCGCCTCCGTCGAGTACCTCTGTGGGCAGTACGGTCTCGCCTGTCCAGAATGGGCGCTGGACCCGCAGTTCTCTCTGGCGGAACCCTGGTACTATGCGCTCGGCTCCGAGCTGCCTCATGTGCAGGAGAAGCTTCGCCAGACGACGCCCGAGCCGTTCAAACGACGAAACATCTTTTGTGGGGACCGCACGTATCGCAACAAGTATGAACATGAGGGGCGGCGTGGCCGCAGAACAGCGTAGCGAGCAAGACGCTCCGCTGTCTTTTCTTTCTCCTGATGACTCCTCGCGTTTATTTTTCCTTCACCACCACGACCAGCGGCAAGTTGACATAAGAATCGATCGTAATCTTCTGGCTGCCCGCGTTGAGGTAGAGGCCAGTGGACGAGCCGCCGTCCAGGTTGAGCGCGTTTACCAGCCCCAGGTCGGACTTTGCCAGCAGGGCAGCCAGATCGTCGAGGGTAAATTCCGCGCCGGGACTGACAATGAAGAGCAGGCGGCCCTGTTTGTCCATCGCGACCACGCTGCGGGGCGAGGCTTTGTTATCGGCGTTGAACTGCGTGCGCTTGCCGTTGAGCAGGAGCATAGGGGTGCATTGCGTGGCCTGTGTCAGTCCCTCGGAGGGCGCGTATGGCTGTTCGCGCAGGGAGCGCACTTGCACATGGCCCTGGGCGTCCACGTCGAGCATCCCACCAAAGCCATCGTATGAGGTGCCGAACGCCTGGCCGTTGGAGATCACCAGTGCCGTCGCATTATCCTGCCCGTCGAAGTATCCTCCATTAATCAGCGCCGTCGCGTGCTCCTTCTGCATCCAGTCCTCCATCGAAAGCGGCTGATCCGGCTGGTAGGCGACACTTAGTTTGACATAACGTAAATTAAAACGCACAATGCTGACGGTATCGCTGGCGCCGTCGGAGCTTTTCCAGATCTCGCTGCGCACCTCCACGCCCGGTGCGGCCTGATTCCAGGTATTGATCGTAGGCGTGGGCGTCTGCGCGGCCAGCCCGACCGAGATAGTCGGCAGGCCGTCGCAGGCCGCGAGAGAGGGTATGAGAAACAGGGAGCAGAGCAGGCAAACATGCCAGAAAAAGCTTTTTCGTAGCCGCATATACGTTCCTTCGTTTTTATAGAATGTCATACTTGATTTTTTTTACGTAGAGAGCAAGAAAGTCGTTTTAATCCCGCACCTCGTCCGCGTCCTCGCTACGTATATTCTAATCGCTTAGAGAAGGTCGAATATCACAGCGCGTGTGTCTGATTTTTAGCACTCTTACTCTTACTTTTTCTCGCTACAACCTCGCGCGCCTTCGCCGCGAAAAGGGTTTCACCTGATTTGCGGAAACGCGTGAAACCCCTTTGGCAAATCAGGTGAAACCGATACTAATGCTGTTATTTCTTCCATGTTGCAGCCTCGAT
>Ga0070740_10004227_pt1 | contig 14344 bp, 10 predicted proteins | sample Coa_R2_FD_67286 | JGI IMG/M metagenome (GOLD analysis project Ga0070740, IMG submission 67286) | Surface soil microbial communities from Centralia Pennsylvania, which are recovering from an underground coalmine fire - Coalmine... | ecosystem: Environmental > Terrestrial > Soil > Unclassified ... | reverse complement strand
CGTCTGGGCGCCGCGCGTCGCGCGGTCAGCGCGTGCGTCAACAACGGCACCGCCGCGGCCGTGAGCGGAGCGAAAGGGAAGTCCCGGTAGCGCGGATCGAATACGAGCTCCAGCGCCGCCTGCAGCGCGAGCAGCATCACCGCGCCGGCGAGCAGCACGAGCGTGCGCGCGAACGGATCATGCGTGCGTTGCTTCTTCGGTCCGAGCACATGGGCAAAGCACGGCATCGGGACGTTGCGGATGGTCGCGACGCTCATCAGCACGGGGCTCAGCACGGCAGCCGCGACAAGCGCGAGCGAGCGCAGCCAGCCGGAGATGCCGAGGCTCTCGAGCGGCACGTTCTCGATCGTCCAGCCGGCGCCTATTCCGCCGGCGATGGCGTTTGCGGTGAGCGCGAGCCAGCACGGCCATCGCCGCAGGGTCGCCCCGTGCCCCCGCGCCGTCAACGCGGCGCAGAAGAAGACGCAGACCGCGACCGCGACGCCGCCCGCGGCCTGCCAGCGCCACAAGGGATGGTCGCTCACCGGCGCGCCCCAGGCGAATTTCGGCTTGCGCGTGACGCCGTCCAACAGGCCCCAATGGCCGCCCACCGTCCCCTCGAGCGCGCGCTTCCATGGTTGATCAAAGGCCTCGATGACGTTCACATGGAATCCCTGCGCCTTGGCGAGTGCGAGCACCTCCTGGATGACGCGCGCCTGGTTGGACGGCGACGGCAGCGCGCCCTCGCGCATGCGTCCCGCGCTGGGCCAGCCGACCTCGCCGATCAGTACCTCCTTTCCCGGGAAGGCCGCCGCGACCTTCTCGCGGATGGCCTCGACATGCGAGGCGGCGGCATCCGCCGCGACCGGGAAGTCCTCCCAGTAGGGCAGGATGTGAATGGTGATGAAATCGACGGCGGACGCCAGGTCGCGGTTGCGCAGCCAGAATTCCCATACGTCGGCATAGGTCACCGGAACCCGCACGCGTGCCTTCACGGCACGAACGGTCTCGGCAAGCTCGCCGGCGGACATGTTGCCGCGCAGCAGCACCTCGTTGCCCACCACCAGGGAACGGACGGTGTCCGGATAACGGTTGGCGAGCGCGACCGCGGTGTCGATCTGGTAGCGGTTCTTTTCCGGCTGGTCGGAAAGCCACAGCCCCTGCATGACCTTGAGCCCGTGGCGCGCGGCGATGCCGGCGATCTGATCGAGGCCGAAATCAACCGAATAGGTGCGAACGCAATCGGTGATCGACGCAAGCGCGCCAAGATCCGCGTCGATCTCAGCGGCGGAGACGCGAGTGGACGGATCGAGCGGCGTCTCCCCGGCGCGGAAGGGCGCGTAGGACAGGCAATAGAGCTTCTCGCCCACTGCGAGTGGCGAGTGTGGCATGGCGACCGGCGCGCCCAGCCATGCCCAGCAACCGACCACGGCCGAGGCGGCCACGAGCAGGCAGGCGAGCAGGGGAACCGTCGCGGCGGTCGCGGGGCGAAGGCAATGGCGCACCCGGCGGACTTATCGCGCGGACGACCTCCTGCCAAGCGCGCCTGCGCCGAACGGCCCCGATCCCGCACGCGCGAAACACTGGACAAACCGATCGCGCTCGGCGCAAGTTGCGCCGACCGGCAGAGTCATCCGGTCCTTGCCCGCATGGCTGGCCAACGGCGATCGGGGAAAGGATCCGCGAGCGGGTTGTGACCCGGTGGACGGCGCCACGCGCCCCATTGGCGTCCCAATCCGATCGCAAAGGTCGGTCTGGGACGGGGCGGTCGGCCATCAAGCACATCACGACGGGGACAATGCGCGTTGCTTCTTTGTTTTTGCTGCGGGCCATAGGGCCGCTGGCGCTGGCGGGCTTGGCCGCTTCGATCCATCCGGTGCTTGCCCAGAGCGGCGACAGCAAGCCGCCGGAACAGACCAAGCCGGCGGACGCCGCCAAGGAAAGCCAGCAGAAGATCGACGAGATCGCCGAAGCCGGCCGCCTGCTCAGCGGTCCTGCCGGCAATCCGGAATGCGTCTGGCTCGGCCGGAGGGTGGTCAGTCTGCTCTGGCGCGACGACCTCGACACCGCCTTCCGCCATCTCGATCTGTACGACCGTTTCGGCTGCCCGAGCGCGCATATCCAGGCCACCTTCCGCTGCCTCATCCGGCAGGGCCATATCGATCCGAAGGCGCCGGAGACGCTCAACGGCCGCGTTCAAGCCTGCTGGATCAATCCCGCGCTCGAGCCGCCGCCGCCCGCGCCTCCCAAGCCGGCAGCTCAGCCCACCGACAAGGCGCCGGTGGCAAAATAGCCGCAGGCCGGAACCGTGCCGGTGACGACGCGTTGCTCACCGCGAACAAAATTTTGCCGGTTCATCTGCGGTTCATATCTGCGTCTAGGTTTTGCCATGTCTTGTACTTACGTCTGTTGGCACGCGACGCTGCGTATCCCTGCGTCGCCGCAGACCAGGCTTCGGCCGGGCCTTGGGGACGGGCTCGACGGTCTGCCCTCCTGCCCCGGTTGGTTCTAAGTCAATGCGCACCGTCGCTGCCGTGATCGCCCTCGTGGCGTGCGTGCAAGCCGGGATATGGGCTCTTACCCGAACCGAGCTGCAGGCCCCGGACGTCGACGTCCAGCTCGACAGCGTGTCCTATGCGCCCTTCGAGGGGTCGACGAGCCCTGACGAGGGGGCGCGAGCCCGCGCCGCGCGTATCCGCGCCGACCTCAAGATGCTGGCGCCTCTTACCCATACGGTCCGTCTCTATTCCTCGACCGGAGGGGTCGAACTGGTACCGGGCATCGCCGCGGAATTCGGGCTCAACGTGACGGTGGGCGCCTGGATCGACAAGCACCAGGATCGCAACGAACGCGAGATCGCCGCCGCGATCGACCTCGCGCGCCGCCACAGCAACGTCAAAAGCGTCATCGTCGGCAACGAGACGATCTTCCGCGGCGAGCAGACGGTCCCCGAGCTCATCAGGAAGATCCAGCGGGTCAAGCGCGCGACCAGCGTGCCGGTCTCGACCGGCGAAATCTGGCATGTCTGGCTCGAGCATCCCGAGCTCGTCTCGCAGGTCGATTTCATCGCCGCCCACGTGCTGCCCTATTGGGAAGGCCTGCCCGCTTCGCAGGCCGCCGAGCAGGCGGTGCTGATCTACGACAAGCTGCGGCAGGCCTATCCGGGCAAGCGCATCGTCATCGCCGAATTCGGCTGGCCGAGCGCGGGCTACAACCTGCGCGACGCCGTGCCGGGGCGCGAGGCCCAGGCCGCGGTGCTGCGCAATTTCGTCTCGCGCGCCGAGGCCTACGGCATCGAATACAACATCATCGAGGCCGTCGATCAGCCGTGGAAGACGTTCGAAGGCGGCGTCGGCCCCTATTGGGGTCTGTTCGACGCGGCGCGGCATGCGAAATTCTCCTGGACGGGTCCGATCACCGATCCCGACCATTGGCGGCTTGCCGGCATGGCCATTCTCATCAGCGTGCTGCTGTCGCTGCCGATCCTCGCCATGCGCGGGGTGACCGCGCGGCAGGCGGCCTTGATGGCAGGCGGCGCCAATGTGGTCGGCGCCTGGGCGACCGCCCTCTTCGCCTACTGGAATCGTCATTATTTCGTTCCGGGCGCCGCCTTCGCGCTCGGTCTGGGTACGGCGCTGCTCCTGCCGCTCGTCGTCATCGCGCTCGCGCGCATCGAGGAGATCGCGGTCATCGCCTTCGGCCGGCGGCCGCGGCGGCTGATCACCGCGCCGCTAGCCTCCGGCACGGCGACCGGTTTCGCGCCCAAGGTTTCGATCCACGTCCCCGCCTATTGCGAGCCGCCCGACATGCTCAAGCAGACGCTCGATGCGGTGGCGCGGCTCGACTACCCGAACTACGAATGCCTCGTCGTCATCAACAATACGCCGGATCCGGCCTTCTGGCGGCCGATCGAGGAACACTGCCGCGAGCTCGGCCCGCGTTTCAAATTCGTGCGCGCCGACGTCCTGTCCGGTTTCAAGGCCGGCGCGCTCCGGCTTGCGTTGGACCACACGGCCGCCGACGCCGAGATCATCGGCGTCATCGACGCCGATTACGTCGTGGACCCCAATTGGCTCAAGGACCTGGTGCCGGCCTTCCGCGATCCGACCGTGGGACTGGTGCAGGCGCCGCAGGACCATCGCGACGGCGGCCGCAGCCTCGCCCACTATGCCATGAACGGCGAATATGCCGGCTTCTTCGACATCGGCATGGTGCAGCGCAACGAGTACAACGCCATCGTGGTGCACGGGACCATGTGCCTCGTCCGCCGCGCCGCGCTGGAAATGGCCGGCAACTGGTCGAGCGACACGATCTGCGAGGATACGGACCTCGGCCTCACCCTGCTCGAGCTCGGCTGGCAGGCGCATTACACCAACCGCCGCTATGGCCACGGCCTGCTTCCCGACGGCTTCGAGGCCTACAAGAATCAGCGCCACCGCTGGGCCTATGGCGGATTCCAGATCATCCGCAAGCATTGGCGCCGCTTCCTTCCGGGCGGCAGCCGGCTTTCCCGCGACCAGAAGCGGGAATTCGCGCTCGGCTGGCTCAACTGGCTCGGCGCCGAGACGCTCGGGGTGGCGGTCGCGATCCTCAATATCCTGTGGGTGCCGGTCGTGGCGTTTCTGGGCATCGCGGTGCCGGACCGCATCCTCACCGTGCCCATCGTCGCGAGCTTCGCACTGTCGCTCGCGCACGCGCTCACGCTCTACCGGCTGCGCGTCGACGGCCGTGCGGGCCGCCTGACGGGCGCGATCGTCGCCGCCATGTCGCTGCAATGGACGGTCGCGCGCGCGGTCGGCTACGGTCTCGTCAAGGATCGTCTACCCTTCGTCCGTACCGCCAAGGGCGGCAGCCATCGCAACGCGGACTTTCCCGCTTTCTGGGAGGCGGTGCTGGCCAGTCTCCTGCTCGTCGGGGCCGTCGTGCTGCTCGAGACCAACTCCAAGGAAGTGCGCGAGATCGACATCTTCGCCGCCGTGCTGGTGATCCAGAGCCTGCCGTTCGCCGCCGCCGCGGGGCTCGCGCTCCTCGAGCGCACGAGGCTCAACGACTTCGCCTACTGGCGGCGGCTCGAGGCCAAGACGGCGCTGCGCCTTGCCAGGCGGGCGCCTTCCGCATTCGCCGGCGAGGCGACCGCCTCCGTCGCCATCGAACCGCGCGACAGGGCAAAATAGCGGTCCTCCGGGATTTCCCGGCGGCGGGAAACCCGCCGCCGCGGGGCTCGGCGCTCCGTCCTTCCCGGCCCCCGGAGGCGCCCTCTCGCTCGGCTCATCCGCCGAGCGCGGTTTCGACGAGCCTCACCCAATAGGACGTGCCGAAGGGGATCGCCTCGTCGTTGAAATCATAGGCCGGGTGATGCAGCCCCGCGCTGTCGCCGTTACCGATGAAGATGAAGGCTCCCGGCCGCGCATTGAGCATGAAGGCGAAATCCTCCGCCCCCATGACCGGCGCCATGTCGGTGTCGACCCGCTCGTCGCCGGCAATCTCCTTCGCCACCCCTGCGGCGAAGGCGGTTTGTGCCGCATGGTTGGCAAGAACCGGATAGCCGCGGCGATAGGTCACTTTCGCGGTCGCGCCGAGAAGGCGGGCCGTGCCCTGCGCGATTTCCGGCACGCGCGCCTCCAGGAGATCGCGCACCTCGGGGGTGAGGCTGCGCGCGGTGCCGCGCAGCTGCGCGGTCTGCGGGATGACATTGTCCGTCGTGCCGGCCTGGAACATGCAGATCGACACCACCGCCGATTCCAACGGATCGACGTTGCGCGCCACGATCGACTGCAGGTTGTTGATGATCTGCGCGCCGACGAGGATCGGATCGACGCCGAGATGCGGGCGCGCGGCATGCGCGCCCTTGCCTTCGATGTCGATCTTCACGTAATCGGCGGCCGCCATGATCGGGCCCGGCCGGATCGAGAACGCGCCGACGGGCAGGCCGGGGAAATTGTGCATGCCGTACACTTCGCCGATGTTGAAGCGATCCATCAGGCCGTCGTCGACCATGGCCTTGCCGCCCGCGCCGCCCTCCTCGGCCGGCTGGAAGATGACGACCGCGGTGCCGGCAAAATTCCGCGTTTCGGCAAGATAGCGCGCAGCGCCGAGCAGCATCGCGGTATGCCCGTCATGGCCGCAGGCGTGCATCTTGCCCGCAACGGTGGATTTGTAGGGAAGCTCGGTCGCCTCCTCGATGGGCAGCGCGTCCATGTCGGCGCGCAGGCCGATGACCTTGTCCGATGACCCCTTGCGACCGCGGATGACGCCGACCACGCCGGTGCGCCCCATCCCTGTCACCACCTCATCGCAGCCGAAGGCCCGCAATTTTTCCGCGACCACGCCGGCCGTGCGCGTGACGTCATAAAGAAGTTCCGGATGGGCGTGCAGGTCGTGCCGCCACGCGGCGATTTCGGCGGCGAGATCGGCGACGCGGTTGACGATCGGCATGACGAAAGGCTCCTCCGTGCGTCGATCTTTACCACATGTCCCGCACGGCGCAGGAACGCAAGGAATCCCCGACTCGCGCTATTGACCGGGCCGGCCGGCGCCCCTACACCGGCCTCGGCGCGTGGGCCGGATCGCGCAGGACAAGGCGGTCCTCCCCATGACGAGGCTCGACGGCGCGGGTTTGCGGTCGACACCGGTGCCGCCGGGAAGGAGCGCGTAGCTCAGGCGGTAGAGCAACTGACTTTTAATCAGTAGGTCCCGGGTTCGAGTCCCGGCGCGCTCACCAGTTTCGCCGGATCGCGCCAGCGCGGCGGGCGTGTGGGTTCGGCGCAAGCCGCGCCCCTTGGCGCCGTTTGCCGGGGCGCGTGCAGCGCGGCCGACGCAGGGCAAACCGGCACGCCGGCACTCGAGAGGCGGTCAGCCCGTCAATTCCTTGCGCACGATCCTGGCGCCCTCGACCATGGCCTGCAACTTGCCGAACGCCACGTCGCGCGGCAGGTATTTCATTCCGCAATCGGGCGCGACCACGATGCGATCGGCCGGCACGTAAGGCAGCGCACGGCGAATCCGCGCGGCGACCATCTCCGGGGTTTCGACGGTCATGTCGGAGAGATCGAGGACGCCGAGGATGACGGTCTTGTCGCCGAGCCTTGCGAGGACCGAGCAGTCGAGCCTGGATTGCGCCGTTTCGATCGACACCTGCCGCACCGCCGTGCGCGCGAGCTCGGGCAGGAACGCATAACCCTCCGGCCGCACGTGGATGATGGCCGCATAGCCGAAGCAGATGTGGATCGCGGTGGTGCCCTGCACGCCGTCGAGCGCGGCCGCAAGCCCCTCGAGACCGAATTTGCGCGCCTTGTCCGGTCGCGCCTGCATATAGGGCTCGTCGAGCTGCACGATGTCGGCGCCGGCGTTGAACAGGTCCTTGATCTCGGCATTCACCGCCGCGGCGTAGTCGAGCACCATCTCCTGTTCGTCCTTGTAGAAATCGTTCTGCGCCTGCTGCGACATGGTGAAGGGGCCGGGCACCGTGATCTTGATCACGCGGTCGGTATTGGCGCGGAGGAATTCGACGTCGCGCACTTCGACGGGAAATTTCCGCCTTATTCTGCCCACGACGCGCGGCACCGGATTGGGATGCCCCGAACGGTCGAGCGCGATGCCGGGATGGTCGATGTCGACCCCTTCGAGCGCGGTGGCGAAACGGTTCGAATAGCTCTCGCGCCGCTGCTCGCCGTCGGTGATGATGTCGAGGCCGGCGCGTTCCTGGTCGCGGATCGCAAGCCGCGTGGCGTCGTCCTGCGCCTCTTCCAGATGGTCCGGCGCGATCCGCCACAGCTCCCGCGCGCGCACCCGCGGCGGAAAGCGCCCCGCAAGCTGCTTGCGGTCGATCAGCCAATCCGGCTGCGGATAGGAGCCGACCAGCGAGGTCGGCAGCAACGGCAAGGGCAAGGGCATCGGCCCCTCCGAGCAAATGGACGCCGCGATGCTAACAAACCGGCGCGCCTAGGGCACGCGCCGCATGAGCGCGGCGCAGATTGCGCTGATGACGCCTGCCGCCGCGACATAGGCCGCGACCAACCACGGCCGCTCGCCGTTGGCATGCAGCAGCGCGGTGGCCGCGAGCGGTGTCAGCGACACCGAGAAGATCGCGCCGATCTGATAGACCAGGGAAACGCCGGTGTAGCGAACGCGGGTATCGAACAGATCGCAGAACATCGCCGCCTGCGGCCCGTAGACCGGCGCCCACAGCACGCCGAGCGCCAGCACGATGGCGGCCGACGCCATGACGCCGCTGCCCGAATACTGCATGAGCCAGAGGGCGGGAAAAGCCGCGAATCCGTTGATCAGCGAGAACAGGATATAGGTTCGTTTGCGGCTTGTGCGGTCGGCGAGCTTCGAACTGTAGGGGATGGTGAAGATCAGCACGAACGCAGCGAGCGTGATCGCCGCGAGCACGGTGGTGCGCGGGATCTTTGCGACCGTGGTGAGGTAGGACAGCGGGAAGATCGCGTAAATGGTGAAGGCGATGCCGTCGATCAGCCGCGCGCCCCAGCCGAGCAGAACCGTGCCCGGATAGTCGCGAATAACTTCCCACATGGGCACGCGCGCCACCTGTTTATTCGCCTGCGCCTTGGTGAATTCCGGCGTCTCCAGCACGCGCAGTCGGATGAAAAGACCGACGGCGAGCAGCACGATGCTGAGCATGAAGGCCACGCGCCAGCCCCAGGCGACGAAATCCGCGCTGCTGAGACTGTAGGACAGGAACGTCACCACTCCGGTGCTGCAGCACAGGCCGATGGCCAGGCCGATCTGCGGAAAGGAGGCGTAATAGGCGCGTGCGTCGGGCCCGGCGAACTCGTAGGACATGAGCACCGCGCCGCCCCACTCGCCGCCGAGCGCGACACCCTGGATCAGCCGCAGCGCGAGCAGCAGGACGGGCGCCCAGAGGCCGATGCGTTCGTAGGTGGGAACGAGGCCGATCAGGAAGGTCGCCGCGCCCATGATCATCAGCGTCAGAACCAGCAGCGGCTTGCGCCCGATGCGGTCGCCGAAATGGCCGAACAGCAATCCGCCGAACGGCCGGATGAGAAAACCGGCTGCGAACGTGCCGTAGGCGAGCAAGGTATTGATGAACGCGTCGCCTTTGGGAAAGAAATATTGGTTGAAGATGACGCCGGCCATCGTGGCGTATATGAGGAAGTCGTACCATTCGATGGTCGTGCCGACCAGGCTCGCCATCGCGACGCGGCGGACCTCGCGGTCGCGCGTCGAAATCGCCGATAAAGTGCCTGACGTTCTTTCCAACGCGGTCATGGCCTTTCCTCCCTGCGCGATCGTTTATTCCGTCTGCGCGCTGAGCCGGATGACAGCCCCCGTATGCTCGTCGTCGCACGCGTCGGGCTCGAAGTCGGCAAGCTTCGGCGGCTGTCCTGCCCGCACCTTCTCGTTGCTGAACCGAATCGGTTCCAGCGGCGCGCGGTTGACCTCAAGGCGGAAGATGTCGAAGCGGTTATAGTGACCGAGGATGTCGTGGTATTGCTTGGGTTCGATGCAGCGATTGAGATCGATTTCACCGTAGACGATCCCCTCACGGTCGATCAGGGGTTCGCTCACCAGCCGTCCGTCCGGACCGTAGATGCCGGAGAATGCGTTCGGTGTTCCCGTCAGCAGCTTCTCCTGCGGCGGCGTCGGCTCGAGCGCCGCGATGAGGGCCGGACTCATGGCCGAACAGGCCACGATGGTGAAGACCTTGCCTTCGAACGAATGTGCGCCGGCGCGAATACGGATCGCTTCCGGCATGTCGTAGTTCGAGACGAATGGGAAGGCGATATAGTTGGCCACGTGAATGAGCTCGCCCTGTGCCAGGAGGGTGTAGCGCGCAAGCGTATTGGTGTTTTCCCCGCAAGCCAGAACACCGAGCGGTCCGAGCGTGGTTTCATAGACACGCAGGCTGCTGCCGTCGCCGCTCGCCCAGGAGAGCTTTTCGGCGAAGGTGGGGACCAGCTTGCGGTGGCGCGCGATCAGTCCGTCCGGACCGATGATCACGTTGGTATTGAACACGGTACCGAGGCTGTAGGGGACGGACTCGTTCACGCCGATGACGATGTGGATCCCCAGCCGGGCCGCCTCGGCGCAGAGGCGCTCGATCTCCGGGCCCGGAATGCGCACCGCGCTTTGCTGCAGCCGCGCGAACCACGCGCTGCCTTCGAGCGGCGAGAGATACCAGTTCCAGTACGGGTAGCCCGCCACGAACACTTCCGGAAAGACCACGAGCTCGGCGCCGGCGCGGGCCGCCTCGCGGGCAAGCGCGCAGGCCTTGTCCACGGTCGCGACGGCATCGAGGAACACGGGCGCGGCCTGCACGGCCGCGGCTTTGAACGGCGAGAACGGCACGCATTCACTCCCTTGACGGCTGGCAGGCCATGCTAGCGGCGCGAAGGCGGCCGCCAATCGAATTCGGCGGGACTTGTTCCGACATACGGAACGCGAAATAATGCGATTGGGCACTTCGCCGCGGGTTCGGCGCGCGCGTGTTTCGCATTGCAAAATGGGGAAATCGCTCCACGCCCTCAACGAGGGTCGCATCGGCGTCAAGGCCATCGAGGTCGCCGGCCGCATCCTCGACCTGCTCGCGCGTTCGGAACAGCCGGTCGCTCTGCGCGAACTCGCGGCGGCCGGGCATATGTCGCCCGGCAAGGCGCATCGCTATCTCGCGAGCTTCGTGGCGAGCGGCCTCGCACGACAGGATGCGGCCACGCGACGTTACGCGCTCGGCCCCCTCGCGATGCGCCTCGGCCTTGCCGCGCTGAGCTCGCATCAGCCGCTGCGCGACGCCATTGCGCTGATGCGCGAGCTGCGCAATCGCCTCGACGAAACCATGGTCCTGTCGGTGTGGGGCGCGCAGGGTCCGACCGTGGTGCATGTCGAGGAAAGCAGCCAGCCGGTGATCATGACGATGCGGATCGGCGCCGTGCTGCCGATGCTTGCGACCGCGACCGGCCTCGTCTTCGCGGCATTCCTGCCGCCGCATTTCACCGAACCCCTGATCGCGGAGGCGCTCAAGGCGCGCGACTGCTCCAACCTGTTCGCGCGCAACCGCGCGGAGCTGCGGCACCTGCTCAACGCGGTCCGCGCGCAGGGCTACGCTTATAACCACGGCCATTTGATGCGAGGCGTCAGCGCCGCGGCATTTCCGCTGCTCGAGCGATCCTCCAAACTGGTCGGCGTCATGGCGGCGATGGGGCGCGACGACCGCATCAACCTCGACAGCGGCGCCGCGACCATTGCGCGGTTGATGGAGGCGGCAAGAAATTTCAACCGGTGACGACCCCGCCTTCATTGCGAGCGCGAGCGTGAGCGAGCGCGAAGCAATCCAGTTGTCCCCTTCACCGTCATTGCGAGCCCGCGCGCAAGCGCGGGCGAAGCAATCCAGAAGCGGCGCGGCAACAATGTACGCCTCGCGCTCATCACTCGCGGGCCGGCCCGCCTGGATTGCTTCGGCGGCTTCGCCGCCTCGCAATGACGGAGAAAGGCGCCGCCTCGCCATGACGGGCAAAAAACGCCGCCTCGCAATGACGGAAGAAGGCGTGTCGCAATGACGCGACCCCCCACGGCAGCGCCTTAACAAAATTTCACTCGGCGTCATCAGACTTTCATGCCGTCGTCCCATGCGCGCCATGATCGGCGGCTAGAGGATGACGGCCTGACGCAGAACGAGGATCACCCACAAGGAGGCCCCTATCATGCCGCTTCGTTGCGTCATGCCCGAAGCACCGCACAGGCTGGCGGCCGGGCCGCTCGCGCGCTGTGCCGCCTGCGGCGACTGGATGGTCGCGCCGCTCATGTCCGAATTCGATGCCGCGGGCGAAATCCGTCATCATTGGGTATGCGAATCGTGCGGGGAGGTTACCTGCACCGCCGTGTCGCTTAATGCCGCCGAATCGGAATAAGTGTCATCCCCGCGGGTTGTGATTCCGGCGGCTCGAAAAAGCCCAAGGGGAGATTGCCATGCGACTTCCATTCACGTGGCCACGATTGGCCGCGATCGCCGGCGCAGCCCTGCTGGCTTGCGGCGGCGCGGCCGGTGCATCGCCGGTCCTGTTCAAGGCGGAGCTCAGCGCGGCGAGCGAAGTACCGCCGAACGACAGCAAAGGCACGGGCTCGGTCGAAGCGACCTATGATCCCGACACCAGGGCGCTCACCTGGAAAGGGAGCATCAGCGGCCTGACCGGGCCGGCGACGGCCGCGCATTTCCACGGACCGGCGCCTGCCGGTAAGAATGCCAGCGTGGTCATCCCGATCTCGGGCGCCGAGAAAGGCTCGTTCCAGGGCTCGGCCACGCTTACCAACGAGCAATCCGCCGACCTCCTCGCCGGCCAGTGGTATGTCAATATCCATACCGCCGCCCACACGGCGGGCGAGATCCGCGGCCAGCTCCTGCGACAATAGCGCCGCAAGCTTGCGAAGCGCCCGCCGGCCCCGCGCGGCCGGCGGGATTTTTGTCGCGCGGTGCGCGCTTTACCGCGCGTGCCGGCCCGATCTAAGGTGCGCCGTCACGACAAAGACACAGGTGAGGGTGCCCCATGGTCGGCGGCAATGGTTCTGCCCCGTTTCTCGTCTCCGGCGGCGGCATCGGCGGGCTCGCCGCGGCCTATGCCCTGGCGCGGCAGGGTTTCCCGGTTCGCGTCTTCGAGCAATCGCCCGAATTCCGCGAAGTCGGGGCCGGCATCCAGCTCGGTCCCAATGTTTTCCGCGTGCTCGAGAAGCTCGGACTCAAGGATGCGGTGCTCGCCGACGCGCATCGCCCGCCGGCGCAGGAAATGCGCGACGCGCTCACCGGCAAGCTGATCACGCGCATTCCGCTCGAGGACGCCTTCGTCCGGCGTTTCGGGCAGCCTTACGCGGTGACCCACCGTGCCGATCTGCACGGGGCGTTCCTCGCCGCCTGCAAGGGGAGCAATCTGATCACGCTCGAGACCAGCCGGCGGGTCGACGGCTACGAGGATCACGGCGATCATGTAACGGTGACGCTGCAGGACGGGGAGCGCGTGTCCGGCCGCGCCCTGATCGGCTGCGACGGCATGTGGTCGAGGATCCGCGAACGCGTGGTCGGCGACGGCAAGCCGCGCGTATCGGGACATATCGCCTACCGCGCGGTGCTCAAGCGCAGCGAGGTGCCCGACGAGCTGTGGCGGCCGGACGTGGTGCTGTGGGCCGGCCCGCGTACCCATTTCGTGCATTATCCGCTGCGTCGCGGCGAGCTCTACAATCTCGTCGCCGTGTTCCACTCGGACCGCTACGAGGAAGGCTGGAATGCCGAAGGCAGCAAGGAAGTGATGTGGGAGCACTTCCGGATGCAGGTGCCGCAGGTGCTGCGCCTGCTCGAGCGCATCGAGACCTGGCGCATGTGGGTGCTGTGCGACCGCGAACCGGTGAAGATCTGGTCGAAGGGCGCCGTCACCCTGCTCGGCGACGCCGCGCATCCCATGCTGCAATATCTCGCGCAGGGCGCCTGCATGGCGATCGAGGACGCCGTGGTGCTCGCCGAGAAGGCCGCCGCCTTCCCGCATGATCCCGCCCGCGCCTTCGAGGCCTATCAGCAGGAGCGCTATCTGCGCACCGGTCGCGTGCAGATCATGGCGCGCGTCTACGGCGAGTTCTATCACGCGCGCGGCGTCGTCGCCGAGCTGCGCGACCTCATGCTGTCGCCGCGCACGCCGGAGCAGAGCTACGACGGCATCGCGTGGCTCTACGGCGGGCCTTGAGGCTCGACACGCGGCGCGGCCGCCCCGCCGCTCATGCCGCCTGTGCCCGCGGATGCGCGGCGGGCTCGTCGAGAGGCGCGGTGAGCGCGTCGTAGCCGTAGAGCCAGCTCGGATCGCCGTCGCCGTCGCGCAGCCAGGTGTTGGCCGAGGAGATGGCCTGCACCGCCGAGGTACGCGGCTTGCGGTGGGCCTCGTACCGGCGGAACGCGCCTTCGACATCCTCGCCGGCAACGGCCTTGAGGCAGCGCGCAAGCACCGCGGCATCCTCGATGGCGGTGGCCGCGCCCTGCGCCATATAGGGCGTCATCGGGTGCGCGGCATCGCCGAGCAGCACGACGCGCCCGTCGCTCCATCGCGGCAATGGCTCGCGTTCGAGAATCGCCCATTTGTGGCAATCCGGGCATGCCGCGAGCACCGTGCGCACGTCCCGATGGAAGTCGGCATAGGCCGCGCGCAGTTCCTTGACGTCGCCCTTGGCCGACCAGCTTTCGCGCGTCAGCCATTCCGCGGGCTCCGGCACGCTGGTGACGAAATAGACCTCGCTCTTGGTTGCGGTGGTATAATAGATGACGATGTGTCGATCGCGGCCCCACCATTTGGTGCGCGAGGGCCCGATGTCGAAACCGCCCATCAGCGCCGCCGGGAATACCGCGCGATAGGCG
>Ga0070740_10004225_pt1 | contig 14346 bp, 13 predicted proteins | sample Coa_R2_FD_67286 | JGI IMG/M metagenome (GOLD analysis project Ga0070740, IMG submission 67286) | Surface soil microbial communities from Centralia Pennsylvania, which are recovering from an underground coalmine fire - Coalmine... | ecosystem: Environmental > Terrestrial > Soil > Unclassified ... | reverse complement strand
AATTGAAAATATATTACTAAACGATATCGGCTTCATCGAAAAATTAGATTACAATGGCTTCTTAAATTTTGTTACTAAAGGCGAAATCAAAGGTAAAGACTTGATCTCTTTATGCAATTCATCCAAGAAATTAAATCAATTTTGTAATAAATCTTTAATTCTACCAAATGGGCAAATCCTAGATAAATATCTATTTAGATTATTGTTAGACGAGAAGGGAATTAAATTATCTCCTGGACAAAATCCTAGAGAAGTTTACAAACAAAGAATTATAGGAGGAAAAGTATGGGCTTTCGGTGATAATGAGGTAGGCAAATTAATTGCAAATGGAGAAGGTGTTTTATTAGTTCCAACTTTAATCCCTAATTTAAACGAAGTTATAGCTGTTAGCAGTGGTGCCTGGCATTCTTTAATTTTAAATAATCAAGGAATGGTTTTAAGTCTTGGTTTTAATAGATTAGGACAATTAGGTTTAGGAGATCAACAACCTAGATTAATTCCAACTTTGATTCCTAATTTAGAGAATATTGTAGCAATTAGTGCAGGACGATTTCATTCTTTAGTTCTGGATAATCGAGGAAAGGTTTGGAGTTTTGGTCTTAATGAAAATGGGCAATTAGGTTTAGGCGATACAAGTAATAAAAATATTCCAGTTTTGATTCCTAATTTAGATAATATTATAGCCATCAGTGCTGGAGAAGATCATTCTTTAGTTCTAAATAATCAGGGAAGAGTTTGGAGTTTTGGCGATAATGATTCCGGTCAATTAGGCTTAGGAAATTATCAGGATAAATTAATTCCAACTTTAATTCCTAATTTAGAGAATATTGTAGATATCAGCGCTGGAACATTTCATTCTTTACTTTTAGATAATCAAGGAAGAGTTTGGAGTTTCGGATATAATGAATGGGGTCAATTAGGTTTAGGCGATAAAGAAAATCGATTAATCCCAACTTTAATTCCTAATTTAAATGGTATTATAGCAATTAGTGCCGGAGACTATCATTCTTTAGTTTTAGATAATCAAGGAAGAGTTTGGAGTTTTGGTGATAACGAATTAGAAGAATTATGTTTAGGCGATAAAGAAAATCGATTAATTCCAACTTTAATTCCTAATTTAAATGGTATTATAGCAATTAGTGCCGGAGACTATCATTCTTTAGTTTTAGATAATCAAGGAAGAGTTTGGAGTTTCGGATATAATGAATTGGGTCGATTAGGTTTAGGAGATAAGGCTAGTAGATCAATTCCAACTTTAATTCCTAATTTAGAGAATGTTATGGCGATTAATACAGGAACAAAGTTTTCTTTGGTTATTAAATGAATTTATTATTTTTCTATAATCAATATTGATTATAGATTTTTAATTCTCTATATTATTACATCGTTTCTGTGTTATCGTTGTTATTATTCATATTAGAAGTAACAGAATGAATCTTTTGCTGAACTAAAGCATTATTGCCTTGAACGAGAGGATGACTTGCTCCTGCTCCAATAACAAGAGAATGTCCATGCTTTACTGCAGCTGGATCTACAACACATGCTGGATCCCATCTCCATTTATTTCCATAGCAGACATAAGTTTCATTTGCGGATAGTTTGTCAACATTGTTTCCATTTAGAACTCCTACTGCGATCCATCCTTCATTAGGTCTATTCTCAAAGACAATCCCTGAATCTTTATGGAAAAATTTTCCATCCGCAGTTTGGAATAAAGTGAGACTTCCAGGTCCTGCTTGTTCGCTAATAGCTTGTTGAATAGATGTCAAACTCTGAGGAACGGTTTTACCCTTTCCAGCATTTGCTGAATATGAAAATGTTTGACCAGACGCAGCACCTGAAGCAATAGCTCCGGCTTCAGAAATATTTCCTTTAGCAGGTCTAGATGTTTTGTGTGTAGAGCATTTAGGTCTACCATCAACTCCGACGTAATTCGCTGGTTTACCACAAATTTGACCTTCCTTTGATCCTTTAATAAAAGCATGTTGACATGTTGATCCTGTAGGTGCTTCTTGTCCTGGTTGAGGACCTTTTCTAAGACAATTTTGAATATAAACGTTAAGCATATTTCCTAATTTATTCTGATCTAAAGGTTCCGGTTTAGCAACCTCACCAAGAACGAAGCCGGCAAATTCTTGTAGAACATTAATAACTTCGGCATAAGGACCAGGTTCGAAATAATGAACTTGTGCAACTCCTTGTTGTGCCATTTTTCTTACTGATTTATAAGCCAATTTTTAGTTTTTTAGCATGGAAAACTTAATTTTCCATTTTTTGGTATGATTTCAGCTCTTTTTCAGTATAGTAACTATTACAACATTAATATTATAGACGATTAAGTTATAATTTTTATAACTTAATTTAGAAAGCTATTTCTAATGATAAATCAATGCATAAGCAATCTAATAATGATTATAAAAATTACGGCATGTAAAATTATCCCAAATAAATTTGGAATTCCAGTATCTTTAGTTGTTTTAAACCCTGCTACACCGACTACTCTATTAGTCAATCTATAAGTAAAAGGAAGGTAAATAATTATAGAAACTATTGTTATGATAACAGCAATAATCCATTTATCTAGACTGGTAACACGCATTGGACTTTTCTTATTCTCTTTATCCAACAAAAAGATGGAAGGTTTCCTATGGTTTTTAACCTTATCATCGTCTTCGGCACTCATTTATTTCAATCGTTATTTTCTTCTCAAAATTTTTATGTTAACTTTTTCTTCTTTTTACTGTTTCAAAAAAGTTTTGCATTTAAGCTTTCCTCAAAATAAAAGAAGAAAAAGTTGAAGATAAAACATTTGAAATATAAAAATACTTACAGAAAATAAATATCGTAATTTTTGATGTGTAGATGTCGAGAAAATTGTGAAGAAACTTTTTGGTTAAATTGCCCAAATTGCTTATTGTCTGATTTTAGAATAATACCTACAGAAGATATGACGTTAGAAGAGAAAATAAACACTATTACTAGATTAGTTATTATAGTATTTGTCATTATGTTAATTTTAAAATATAAATATGCTATTCACTTTTTAATTATAGCACTCGTTCTGTTAATTATAGCTTACTACTCTACAAAACATTCTAAAAGAAATCATAAGGAAGCGGAACATAAGAATAAAAGAAATTATGTAGAACATCCCAGATTTAAGGTTAAGGCAGGAAATGGGGGAGACAGCAGCGAAAGTGCCGAAGAAAATGAAGGGGATGGTGAATTTGAAGTAACCGCTGAAGGATTAGAGTTATTAAATAAACAAGCTGTTAATCCTAAACCCGCTAGTGGAAGAACAAATCCTAGGAGACCTTGGCCTAATATGATGCCTTCAGATTTGGAAGTAAAAGCAGAACATAAAGACATGGTAAACGAAACAAATAACCTACCGGAAAATGAAAGAACCGAAAATAATTATTTAGTTTATACTGGTAGATCTGTATCATTTTCTAAAGTTGATAGAATTAACGCAGAATCTAATATTGATAATAAGATCCCTATAGAAATTCCTATAGTAACAACTAAACGTCCAGTAAAAAAGAAATTTCAAACTAAAAACGGATCGGAACAAGAATCTACATACGTAGAAAGAGCAGAACATATGCATCCTGATCCACATGAACCTCAAACTAGAGTCACAGGTTCTGAACTTTATTTTAGACGAGCAAAAGAGATAGCTTATGTTACTTCTGCCAATGCAAGACCTACAGCGCAGAGCAGAATAAACTCAATATTTTGATCCAAAAATAGTCGAAATTTAAATGGAAATTTTATAATTCTGACCGAGTTATAAAATTAAAAGAAAGAAAATAGGCTAAAAATTCTTTAAAAAATCAAAATTTTCAATAAAATAAAGTAAAGAAAATACAAATACCGCAAAGATGAAAATCGCCAAACAAAAAGTTTCAGATGATTTGACTTTGCATGCCCAGCAAATGGCAATTGCTCGCAATAACGCTGTTACTGCCGATATCAATCATGGAACCAACTATGCTATTGTCCGTGCTCAAGCGGCTGATAGAGAAATGCATAAGAATGCCGTTATGCAAGGAAGTTCCCTTAGTCGTAGAAATCTTATTATGGCTAAGAATGCTGGAGGTAGAGTTATTGTTGAGACATCTAATGATCAGCGAGATAAGAGAACCGAAGCTGAACGTCTTAATGTTCGCGAATCCGTTCAATCTCAAATTCAAACTCGTAGAAGAGCTCAGATTGCAGCTCCCATTCATGAATCTCTTTCAACTCAAGAGCGTATAGCTTTGGAGAATGGTCCTATTCAACGTAGAAATGAAGTTTACACGCCCAATCAAGAGCCTGATCAGCGTCAAAATTTCGCCACTCAGAATGGATTTCAGAAGCCTCAAATTAGTCAAAATCCTGCTCAAGAAGCTCGTAACCGACGCAAGCTTGAACAGAAAATTAGAGAAATGGCTCGTAAGTAATTTCTAACATCTAAGTAGATTTATAACACTAATGTTATAAATTCCCAACAGATGAATTAGTTTCTGTTAAAGCTAGCAACTATTCATATTTATGAAGTTTATCGCGTTACATTCAGAGAACACATTAGCTAGACTTAATCAACACCAACAACCGGAACCTTTATTCTCTTTATAACTTTGCAATTTTACTGTATCAATTTCTTGCAATGCTGGTATGCTTTTTGCCATTTGTACTCGTTGAGCTTTTATTAATTGAATCAAAAGCGCTTTCATAGCGTCATCTATACCAAAGTTTACTTTAACGCTAATCGGATATGCTCCTATAAATCCATAGGATTTTGCCATGGCATCTATTTGGTCTATATCTATACCTTCGACTAAATCGCATTTGTTTACTAATAATATACAAGGACATTTATATTGTTCTCCTCTTAACGTACATTTTTCGTCAAGTAATTCTTTCCATTCTTCTATATTATTACTTTCTTGACTTCTTGTAATATCGTAAACAAAAACGGCACCATGAGTTTCACGAAACATTGACTGTACTTGAGTTCTTATACGTTCTTGGCCTGCCAAATCCCAGAGAAAGATGTCTACTCTATCTTTCTCTGTCCAATTAACAGCTTTAGTTGAAAAATCTACTCCAATTGTAGCTTTATAATTTTCTGAAAACTGACCATTGACATACCGTCTTACAAAAGATGTTTTACCCACACCCGCTTCTCCTAGTACCAAAACTTTAAACATATAAATACTTACATCTTTAAGAAGGCCATCTTCATCTTCAATTCTTGAATCCATCTTCTTAATAATTTTGAGGTTTTTTATAACAGAATATAATATTTAAATCGAAATTTATTTTCCAATAATTTGTTCCGCTTCACAATGATGCATAGAACGATTACCCTTCTTCGGCTTTGTTATGGCATGCCCGTTAGGACAAATACTCTTCTGGTAAATGACTTTTTCTAATTTACCTTCATAATGTCCTCTTATGACATAAAGGCAAATATGGTAAAGTTGGCTCATCATTTCTAAACTTAAATGTCCAAGAGTACAATCAGGATGAAGTTTTGCTACGTAAAGTATTTCAACTAATAAATATAGTCCTATTCCTGAACAAAGAGTATCTTGTTCCATAAGTATTCGTCTTAACATTCTGTCTTTTCCTAAATTTGTTATTCTATACATCCATTCTTCATGAGTTATAATAAATTTTCCTAAAAATCCAGGAGCTAATTTATTAAGCTCTATTGCCAATTCATATTCTGATGTCATAATTTTTACTTCTCCAAATCTCACATTAACGTAATAAACTTGTACCATAATTTCTTCTGCTTCATCAACAAAAATAAATTCCAATTCAGTATGAAGAACTTTACCTCTATTCATAAATTCAATTATTTTTAATCTATCTTCCACAGAATTGTTTCTCAATTCCTTAAGATTGTAATTATAGAATGACCAGCTTCCACTCATCATGAGATGAATTTTAATGCTGATATCATTAGAAAATCTAAGGAAAAAAGCTTTGCCTTTATAAAATATATCGACAAGAGGCTTGTTAAGACAAGGATTTAGAGCTTCTATGTTTATGTATTTATAAGGATTGGTATGGTTAGCTAAATATGCTAACTTCAACCATTTTCCATTTCTGTGTAGATTTTTAACAAGCTCATCGCTATATAAAGCTATCTCCACTCCTTCCGGCATTTTCTTTGTTGAGCTTTAAGCTAAAAATTTTATTTACTTTTATAAAAGTAAATTTATCGTTTTTTATTATTTCAGCAAAGGAATCAGTCCGATTCAAGTTTATGATTCTTTCAAGAATTACAAACTTAACGAATCAGACGGTTAGTTGCCCTTTGTTGATTTTCTCGATGAAATAATTGACAGCGTTGATGATAGAATCAAGCTTTGTAGGACCTCGCCCTCTACTATCATTTCTCCAAATTCCATTAATGCTCACTCTAATTTGAGTAACAAATTCTCCCACGACTTTCAAAGTTTTAATTGAAACTTCTTGATAGACATCGGACGTTTTAGCTAAAGCTAATTTAAGTTTTTCTAGAATATCGGGACGATCAGCGAGAGATTTTTCAATTCTTCTCATGTTAAGACGATTGAAAACTACTTCATATTGACTTACTTCGGCGAAGTTTACACCAAGAATTCTAAGTGCTTCTTCTGATGCTTTCTCTTTAGCTTCTGTTAAATTTTTTCCAAGACCACTTCCCAGAATTTTACCTCTGAATCGTGCAGGAAAATTAGACTTATTAGGAGCTTTGAGATCTACTGCAGCGAGCAACACTCCCGCTTCTTTAGCCGCCCTGGAATTAACTAAAGTAACATAAATAGGAGTACCCCAATTATTTATTTGCCAGATTTCATTAATCTTTGATACATTATCTACGTATTTGGAACTATTTTTAGGATCTATTTCCTCTTTAGTAAAAGTATTGAAGACTTGATACAACCATCTTTTAGCTAAAACGAATCCTAAATCTTTCACTATGTAATCTTCAGTAGAGAGAACTATGGCAGCAATTAGAGCTTCAAATACATCTTCTTTCATTTTGTCTGTAATTGGATTACCTTCTGCCACTTTAATCCAAGTATCAAAGCCAAGATTATCTGCTAGTCTACTTAAATATTCTGTTCCTACATATCTCTTTTCTATATTTGAGTAAACGCTTAAAACATTAGTTTCTTGTCCTATAAGTTCGTACACCCATAGTTGAAAGCAAGCGTTATAAATTCTATCACCTACTTTCTCGAGAACCTCGTAATTGAATTCTGAATCTTCCACACCAATAGAAAAAGTTTTATGAGTAAACGCTTTCTTAAAATAAGCATTGAAAGGAGCTTCAGAAAGCAAAATGTTCACATATTCTTCAGGTATAGCCGGAAGCAGAATAGAACGAAGAAACTCCCTAAAAGGATCTTGCATTATTAAAATTTTCCTTGATAAGTTTTAATTTTTATTTTCTAAAAGTAATTTTTTATTTTTTATAAGAAACATATGTAAAATTAGTTAAAGAAACTCTATTAGAATGTCGATAATGCGTGCTTCCAAAAGCCCTAAGAAAATAGTTTTCATTCAAGGCAATATTTCTTCAGGAAAGAGCACTCTAACTAGGAATCTTAAAGAAAAGGGTTACGTTGTTTATGAAGAGCCAGTCGATCTTTGGACTAATGATTATAAGGATGATCAAGGAACAAATTCTTTACAGTTGTTTTATCAAAAGATGAAAGAAACAGCATTTCTTTTCGAAATGTTAGTTGCTCGTACTAGATGGAAAATAATAACTAAAGCACTTCAAAGCGATGATGAAATTATCTTTATTGAAAGAAATCTCGATACCGATTTAAATGTTTTTGCTCTTAATCTTTTCGAAAGCGGTTTAATGAATGAATTGGAATGGAGACTTTTTAAGGAATATCATCAAGATAAAATAGAAGATATTAGCCATTTATTTAAAGACGTGGAGATTTTCCAACTTTATCTGAGAGCCAATCCAGAAGTCTGTTTTGAAAGAAAACATGGAAGAAATCGTCAAGAAGAAAAAGGAATACCTCTCGATTATTTTAAAGTTATTCATCAGAGACATGACAATTGGCTAGGAACAACAACTGTTCCTAAAAATAAGATCCATATCATTAATGGCAATGCAAGTATAGAAAAAGTTCTTGACGACTCTACCGTTTTTATAAATGATCATTTGCTTTGAAATTTCATTGAAAAATAAGATAAAAACTTTTGAAAAGTTTTTATCTAAACGATGATTTCGATTAAACAAAATGCAAGAGATTCAAATTTCAAAAGACGTTGTAAAGTGTTTTGACAGGCCAGTCAGTTCTGAAAACATTTTCATTTTAGTCACTAATTTAGATTCTTCATCACCCACAGAAGTAGATTTCATTTTCCGATGTTTTGTTGAAAATCTAGCAAAGGTACAAAAGAATTCAGTTAAATCTCCAGAAATGCTGGCTTCCTGGGGAATATATCTTTCTATAATTTTAAGATATGATCCAAATACTAATATTTATGTCAATGGAGAACATTTCCTTCTTATAGGGTTTAAGGCATATAGTCCTTACATATCTTTATACATAACTTATTTTATTATAGTTTCTGTAATCAGAAAAACTGATCTTGGTTTGCCTTATTCTGATAATGATTCAGAAAAGGGTTCTCCAAAAGAAGGATCTCCAAAACAATTTGCTAATATTAGTGCTAATAGAGATGCGCATAAAATAATAGCCAAGAAAGTAAATGGCGTGATGACTGCCAATTCCAAAACTCCAAAAATTAGCGAAGATAAAAGTATTATAAATCATCTGATAGAATTATGCCCAAAAGAAAGTCCAGAAAGAAAACTTTTGATAGAATTGAAGAAAGTATATACATCTAGTCCTAACTTTTTTATCATAAGAGTAGGCTTGAAAACTCAGAAACAAGAAATGGCAATCTTTCTTGACATGCCAGACTTGCTTGAAGATAAATTAAGCAAGGACGATATTATGAAAGCTATTTATACCCATTCTAACAATATTTTAAGATACGTTACTGATTTCAATTCTGAACATTTCGAAAGATCTATCGACTGTCTTAATTTAAAAATTGCTAAGAAAACATCTGAAGATTCCGATTGGGTATCTCCCGAAATTTTTAATAAACTTATTTACAATTGTAAAGAAATAAGACATGCTAAATGTTTAGAAATTTTATTATTAGCTGTAACTAAGAATGTAACAATATGCAAACATCATATGAAACGTTTACCAGAAGATTGGAGATCTAAAGTCATGGAAATTTACACAACTCCTAGATGGAAATCGTCTTCGTCTAAAATAATTAAAGAAGGAAAAGAAACCTATAAAATATGCAAGGCTACAAATGTTTATTATTTAACTAATTTATGTTCTACCAATACCGAAACTTTATATGAAAATTTAGAAGAGTTGTCAGAAAAGCTAAAAGATGACGAAGTTAAAATAGCTTTTCTAAATAATATCAAAACTATGAACAAAACCTATTTTATTTTGAAAACTGCTGGTTATGAAGATTTTCTTTCTGGCAAATTAACTTCTTTTGCCAATACTGAAGATTTTGTTTCCAACGATATCTTTGAAATTTCAAGAAATTTCATTATTGCCTTTCGTGAAGACGATAAAATATATATGTTCAGTTACGATTCGTTCCCGACTTTAATTTCAAAGAAAATTAATCCTTACAATAGGCAACCTATTCCTGAATTCGTTCTTAAACAAATAGTTGAAATTTATGACAGAATGAATGGGCTTAGACCGTCGTGTTGTACTATGTCAGAATTCATTCAAGAAATGGTTTCAGGAAGATCTATCGTGTCTGATTGCAATTGCGCGAAGAACTACAGGAAGAAATTAATAAGAATATTGCGTCATTACAACATAAAAGAAGAATCCATAGATTGGATAAATCTTGATGATATTTTGATGAAATTTGGCTTAATATCTTTAGATTTTCAAGCCGAAACTCTAGATCAACTCTGTGAAAAGCTATATCGCGCCATCAAGAACGCAGACGAAAATAGTAAAGAGCAATTAAGAGAAACTATTGCAAGTATTATTCTAATATATTCCCGTTCTGGTGGAGGTTTCGTCATCAACATATAATTCCAATATTTAATAAAATTATTAAATACTTTTATTTATTTCAAAAATTACTCTTCACTGGATTCTTCTTATACTTTTTCATCACTTTAACTCAGAATATTCCTAACATCCACAAATTATTTCTCAAAGATCGTCTCCAATTCTAGGTATGTTATTAATAGTTATTAACTATTAATTTTTTGCTACAGGAGTATTAAGCCAACTTCTCCGGATATTTTGTACTGAACCAAAAATGGCAACCTAGAGCATATTCGAGCTTTCCAGTAGTCACGTTCATAATGTAAGGACAACGAGCCTCAATGTAATGGGTGTTCTCAAAAACTTCGTTACCATTTCCCTTCCATACTGTAATGAAAGGTTGCTTATCTGTATGCGAGTCCAGACCTAAGAAGAGTACGCAGGCAGGATTGCCTTGCCAAGGGGCAGCCAAAGGAAAAGCGGCAACGGTAGTTGCATTAATTGGAATAGTCGCAGTTAAATCATTACCCACAAGACGCCCTTCTTTAAACCAAGATCCATCGTTTAGTATCGCATGGTGTTGAATAGAAGTTCCGTTGTTAATGAGAGTTACGTGCAACTTTCCAACATGTTTTCCATGTTGATTATAAAGTTTGCAATAAATGATAACATTAGGATCGGTTCCTATGTATTCATTCTTTCCAAAACAACGAACAAACGTGCCGTCGGATTCATGATGGCGATGAGATTGAACAGGCTTATCTTCAGTACATTCTAGAGAAATTAATTTTCCTTGAGGATCAGAAACGCCAGTACACTTATACTGAGGAGCGTTATTTTTCGGTTTGAACATCTTTTTACAAGATTTATTTTTTTCAAAATTTTAAGTTTGTTTTCTCTTTTTGAAATGAAATTTCAAATCTGAAGTGTTATCTTTTGCATCAGTTCTTTTATTCTGATGTTTTTCTCTTTTATGTCGGTTAAGATGAGAATTGTCAGAATATGACGCTTTACATTGATCACAATTGTAGCGTTTTCTTTGATGAACTGTTTTTATATGCCTTATTAAAGAAGATTTGCAAGAATAAGACGCGCTACATCTATCACATCGCGATTTCTTTTCGTTATGAACAGATTCTATATGTGTATTTAAAGTTCCTTGGTAAGAAAAATAAGAATCGCATTGTGCGCAATAATATCGTGCTGCTTGATGAATTATATTCATATGTATTTTTAGAATTCCTTTCTCAGAGCAAGAAAAATTACAATCTTTGCATTGATATAATTTACCTTGATGCAAAGATTCTATATGATTTTTAAGATTAGTTCTTTGAGAAAAAGAAAAACCGCATTGCTTGCATTTATATTGTCTATCTTTATGAACTACTTTTACATGTTCTAGTAAATCTTCATAAAATTTATTGCAAATTATACACTTGAACTTTATTGTATCTTGCTTCAGAAAGGAAATATTGTTAGATTTTTTCCTAGTCTGCCGCATCTTCATAAAAATTTTAAATTCGAAATTAAAAATAATAAGAAATTCGTTTTTAATGATTTCGAAATCATTAAATTCTGCTACAATTTATCAATCAATCGTTTGAGATCTTTGTCTTTTTCGAATTGCTTTCTAATGTCGAAATATCACTTTCTATAACATCTCGCTTCTGATGATTCTTTTGTTTATGCTTTTTAAGATTTTCACCGGTAGTATACGAGGATTCGCATTCATTACAGTAGTATCTTTTGCCTTCATGCGCTCTTTGTATATGTCTTTTCAAACTACGTTTATGAAACGTAGAAAACTTACAATACTCGCACATATGCAATTCGTTTCTTTCATGAATATTCTTTATATGAACTTGCAAATTAGACTTATAAACTGTAGAGAAGTTACAATTTTCGTATTCGCATTTTAATTCTATTTTTTCATGAGCCGAAGTAAAATGCCTTTCAAGACAATCCTTACGGTATGTAGAGTATTCGCATTTTTCACAATAAAATTGCTTTAGTTTCTTATGAATAGATTCGACATGACGTTTCAAACAATTAGCTGCTGAAAAGAAATCATTACATTCGAAGCATTTCCATTTTGCATCTGAATGTACTTGTTGTTTATGTGACATAATTGAGGTATTTCTATAAGCAGTATAATCGCAGAAATCGCATTTATACAATATTTCTTTAGTATGACAATTTAAATGCGCGCGAAATCCAGAATCGTGTTTAATACTCGCGTCACAATACTGGCAAATGTATCTTTCTTGATTGTGATTGTTGTATCTATGCGTATATAATTTCGATTCTTTATCACTGCGATAATCGCAATCAGAACATGTATAAGGATGATTCTTTTCATACCATTCTTTTAGCATTTCCCAATAATCGTCGCCATAAGATACAAGAATTTCTTCGCCTTTCTTTATATCTTTGAGAGCATGAACGGCTGAGACATAAAAACCTTTTATTTTTCTATCAGATTGGTAAAATTTGGCATTAGCCTGAGTATTAGGTAAACCTCTAGGATCATTAATGAATCTCATTTCGTTACCAATTGTTTGACCGTCAATATAATATTCTCCTTGAGGAACAGGAGTTAATTGATAAGGATTCCAATCTTCACAAGTATCATCTTCTTTGAAATACTTAATTTCGCCAGCATAATAACCTATACATTCATTTTCTTTAATAAGCTCGGTAGCAACTAACATCTTAGACCCTTTTCTGTTAAAAGCAGGATGATTTCGTATGGCAATATCTTCAACTCTAACGCTTTTTACAGGGCTGGAAAATGAGACTTTCACTCCGTCTGGAAGAACAATTCCGTTAAACAATTCTTCCATCTTTTTTCTTAAAAATTTTAAAATTTTTAAGATTTCTTTTTTATTAAAGACCTATGATATTTAGAATTTGAGTTTTCATAAAATCATGTATTTTAATTTTTAAGGTTATTCTGACTCTTCCAATCTACGTCTTTTATCAGAAATGGAAATGTCATTCTTTTCCATATCTCTCTTATGATGAAATCTAACTTTGTGACTTTTCATGTTGCCCTTGTCCATAAATAATGAAGGACATTGATCGCATTTGAATATTATACCGTTATGTATATAATCAATATGTGTTTTGAGACGCCTTTTATCTGTGAAAGAAGAAGGACATTGATCACATGTGTATCTTACTCCATTATGAATTAAATCAACGTGTCGTTTAAGATTGTGTTTTTCTGTGAAAAAAGAAGGACATTGATCACATGCGTATCTTACTCCATTATGCTTTGAATCAATATGGTTTTTGAGACGCGATTTTTGTTTGAAAGAAGAAGTGCATAGACTACATTCGAATCTTATGTGCTCAGAATTTATATGTAGTTTGAGACTGTTGAGATAAAACGTGGAAAAATCGCATTTATCGCAATGCAATTTTTCTCCTTCCATATGTTTTTCTTCAATATGATCTTTAAACATTGAAGATGTTTCAAATGTTTTATCGCAATCAAAGCATATCCATGTATTATTAGAATGATTATACATTGGAAGAACGATTCTATTGGGCGATTCTTCCATCTTTTTTTCTTAATTTTTTTTAAAAAATTAAATTTTCGTTTTTCTTAACAGCCGGTATAATGACGTTTGCGATTATTTTATAAAGACTTATTATTATCAACTATTTAATAGTTAAACTATTAAATTTTTTTTAAGTTTATTCTAATTCTTCCATTCTACGTCTTTTATCAGAAAGGGAAGTATCATCCCTTTCTATATCTCTCTTCTTTTGGTGAAATTTAACTTTATGTTTTTTCAGACTTCCTTTTTCCGTATACGAGGCTAGACATTGATCGCACTTAAATCTTATATTGCTATGCTTCGAATAAACATGTGCTCTAAGATGGCCTTTTCTCGTAAAGGACGAAGGACATTGATCGCAATTAAATTTTATACCTTTATGTTCTGAATCGATATGCGCTCTAAGATGGCCTTTTCTCGTAAAGGACGAAGGACATTGATCGCACTTAAATTTTATGTTTTTATGTTTTGAACTTATATGCCTGTTAAGATTAGATTGAAACGTGAAATATTTATCACATTGATCACATTTAAATCTCGCGTTGTTATGCTTCGAATCAACATGTTCTTTAAGATGCCCTTTTTGTGTAAAGGCCGAAGGGCATTGGTCGCATTTGAATTTTATGTTATTATGCTTGGAATCTATATGTAGTTTGAGACTGTTGGGATAAAACGTGGAAAAATTGCATTTATCGCAGTACAATTTCTTTTCTTTT
>Ga0070740_10004223_pt1 | contig 14351 bp, 10 predicted proteins | sample Coa_R2_FD_67286 | JGI IMG/M metagenome (GOLD analysis project Ga0070740, IMG submission 67286) | Surface soil microbial communities from Centralia Pennsylvania, which are recovering from an underground coalmine fire - Coalmine... | ecosystem: Environmental > Terrestrial > Soil > Unclassified ... | reverse complement strand
CGCCGCGAGATTGGACGGGGCCGGGGGGTCATTTTTTATATCGCCCCCGGGCCAGTCGCAGTCAAACCCCCGGGCCGCAAAACCCCCGCCCCGCCTCGCCAGGCGGCAGACTTTCCCCGCGCCTGCCTCCTTTCCGTTAATCCGCCTATTACACGAACCCCGCCGTCAGGCCCCGCCGTGGCCGCGGGCCAGCGCCGCCATGACGACCCGCGCCGCGCCGGCGGCGAGCAAGGCCCGCGCCGCTTCACTCGCGGTCGTGCCGGTGGTCAGCACGTCATCGACGAGAAGGACGGTTTTACCCGAAAGGTCGCCGCCGGCGCGGAAGGCGCCGCGGACGTTCGCGCGCCGGGCGGAGGGGGATTGCGCCGTCTGCCGCGGGGTGTTGCGGACGCGCCGCAGCCAGCGCGGGCGGCACGGCAGCCCCAGCCGGCCGGCCAGGCCGCGCGCCAGCGCCTCGCTCTGGTTGTAGCCGCGCCGCCAGCGCCGCCACCAGTGCAGCGGCACCGGCACCACCACGTCGGCCCCGGCGCCCCGCAGCGACTCCTCCCGATGCCCCGCCCACAGCTCGCCGACGGCCTCGGCCAGCCCCTCGCCCGGCAGGCGCTTCAGGCGCAGGACCACGTCGCGCAGCAGCCCCTCGTAGGGGCCGAGGCGGTGGACGCCGTGGAAGTGAAACGTGTCGTCGCGGCAGCGCGGGCAGCCGTCGGCGGACGGGGTGAACGCGCCGACATTGCCGCCGCAGCGGGGGCAGGTGAGGTGTGGGTCGGCCGTCAGCGCCGCCCGGCAGGGAGGGCAGAAGTCGCCGCGGCCCGGCCCCAGGGCAGCGCCACAGACCGCACAGGCGGCCGGATAGAGGAGCTGCACCAGCCCGCGGCCAAGTTCGGCGAGGACGGCCATTGTCAGGGGTAGGTGGTCGGTGGTCAGTGGTCAGTTGCCCGCGCCGGTGGGCGCTGGCCAGTATCCGAAACGATCTGCTTCCTGGCAACGGACAACTGGCAACTGGCAGCTGACCCCTACGCGGCCCGATCCAGTACCGGCCGGCCGCAGGCCCGCTCCAGGATGGCCGCCGGCGACTCGTCCGGCAGGGCCAGGTCGTCCGGGGAGATGAAGTACGAATGCTCCAGGGCGTAGCGGCCGCGCATCACCGCGTGGCTGCACGTGTCGGTCATCGCCAGCCAGGCCGAGCCGGGGGCGAACGACCAGAAGCGCTTGGGGCCGTGTTCCTGGAAGTCGTCGTGCGCCTTCAGGTAGTCGTGGAAGCGGAGCATGAAGGCGTCGTAGGCGGACCGGCTCACCCGCCGCGGGTGGAACAGCCGCAACACGCCCTGGCTGAGCTGACGGACCAGGCTTTCCCCGGCGGCGCCGGGCAATCCGGCCGCGGCGCCGTAGCGCGCGAACAACCTGGCGAACGGCTCCGACGTGACCCAGATGCGCGGGTCGGCCGGGTTCACGTTCACGAACAGCCGCAGGATGCGCCAGCCGTTGGTCGGCCGGCTGGGGAAGGCATCGACGTGGAGCAGGTCGTTGCGGGCCTTGAGCCGCAGCCGGCGGGTGGCCTCCTCCAGCGGGCGGTAGCTGACCATGTCGAGCCGCCAGTGGCGGGTGTAGCGGGGCAGGGCGCGGGCCAGCCAGGCGGTGGCGGTGGCCGAGAACCCGGCCAGCAGGTCGCGCAGGCGGGCCGATTCGGAGCGGGAGCGCCGGCGGAACCCCGACGCCCTGCCGGTGTGTGGGTCGAAGCTGATGTTCTTGTGCGCCCGGCTGCCGAGTTCCTGGGCCAACAGGAAGGCGCGGTCCTCGCCCTCCGGGGCCGGGAACGGACAAACCGGGTAGTAAACGACCTCGCCGCGCTCCAGCCGTTCCTCCAGGCCGGCGTCGGGGGGTGCGGTCATGGCTCTTGCCCTCCTTGCGTTCCGGTTCCACGTCGGTTGGGCGATTCAGGCCACGGCCCGCCCGTCGTTCGGCCCGGCGGGCAGGCTGAGGACGAAGCGCGTCGGCCCGTCGGGCAGGCCGACGAAGCGCACGTCGCCGCCGTGTTCGCGGGCCAGCCGCCAGGCGGTCGGCAGCCCCAGCCCGCGGCCGCGCCCGGCCTGCCGACCCGAAAAGAACGGGTCGAACAGGTGCTCGCGCTGCGCGGGCGTCGGCCCCGGCCCGCTGTCCTCGACCACCACCTCGACCCGCCCCGCCGGCCGCTCCAGGCGGACCCGTACCCAGCCGTCGGCGGTCGGCGGTCGGCCGTCGGCTGTCGGCTCCGGGCTGATGGCCGACAGCCGACCGCCGCCGGCCGCGGAAGCCGCCTCAACCGCGTTGCGCACCAGGCAGTTCAGCGCCGTCCGCAGCTGGGCCGGGTCGGCGGCGACGAACACCGCCGACTCGCCCTCCGGCGGCAGCAGGCGCACCTGGCGCGGGCCGGCCGATTCCTCCGCGGCGGTTAGCACCTCGCGGACCAGGCCGGCCACGTCCACCGGCTGCTTCTGCGGCCGCGGCGGGCGGGCGAACTGCATCAGCTCGCGCAGCACCTGGTGGATGCGCTGCGCCTGGCCGACGATGGTCCGCAGCGCCTTCTGCCGCTCCGGCTCCGGCTCGCGGGCCAGCAGGTACTGCGCCTGGCCGGAGATGACCGCCAGCGGGTTGTTGATCTCGTGGCCGGCCCCCGCGGCGAACTCGGCCAGCGCTTCCAGCTTCCGCGATTGCAGGTTGTCCTGTTCGGCCCGCCGCTGCCGCTCCAGCGCCTCGTGCAGCGCGTCCACGTCGGCCTCCAGGCGCTCGGCGGCGGGGGCGTTGTGCAGGCGTCGGTTCTCGACGGCCACCGCCAGCAGGTCGCGCAGCAGCGGTACGCCGCGCGGGTCGCCGGAAAGGGAAACCGGGAGACCGGCAGACACGGAGACAAGGAGACCGGCAGGCACGGAGACCGGCGCAGCGGCCTTCTCCCGGTCTCCCGGTCTCCCGGTCTCCCGGTCTTCGGCCAAATCGAGCGCATCAAGCTGCTGGGCGTCAAGGCCGAGGGCGGCGGCGGCGCCGGCGAGGGTGGCGCCCACGGGAAGGTGCAGGCACGGCCGGCCCGGGCGCTGGGCCAGGTGGACGGCGAGCTGCACGACGAGGAACAGGGCCGGCTCGGCCCCGAACGACTGGGCCAGGTCGAGCGGCAATCCGAGGTGGCCGACGACCGCCTCCAGCCAGGGCGGCAGCCCCCAGCGGCGGGCCAACCGGCGGGCCAGGGCGGCGTGGTCCAGGCCCCAGTGGCGGCGCTGCACGGCGGCCGGGTCGCGGGCCAGCTCGGGGTCGGCAAGGCAGGCGCCGACCTCCGCGGCGCCCCCGGCGGCGCAGACCGCGAGCCAGCCGAGCGGGGCCAGCAGTCCGGCGGCCCAGGCGTTGTCCGGGTCGCAGCGGCCGGTGGCCTCGGCGAGCCGGCCGGCCCAGCGCGCGCAGGTAAGGGCGGCCTGGTGGACAGGCTGGACGGCGGGCCGGCCCCAGTCCACGAACGGGGCGTCGGCGTCGAGGAGGCGGAGGGCTTCTTCGAGAACGAAGGGCGTGCGCAGGAGGGCAGGGAAGAAGGACAGCCCGGGGGCCGCGCGAACGGCGTCGGCGTGGCGCAGGGCGAGCAGCACCGCCCCGGGGTCGGGGCGGACTCGCTGCCAGCCGGCCGCGTCCGGCGACCGGGCCAGGGCCGTCAACGAGGCGGCGCTCGGCAGCCACCCCGGCAGGTGGCCGGCCGCCTCCGCCAGCGCCCTGGCTCTCGCGCGCGATCGGTCCATCGATCGCTCCCCGGGTCCGTGGTTCGTGGTCCGTGGTCCGTTGCAAGGCGGTCGGCCCTCGGCAACGGACCACGGACCCCGGACGCCTGACCCCTGACCAATCAGGCCGTGGTCTCGACCGGCTCCATCTCGAGTAGGCCGCACATGCGCTCGATCAGGTGCTCGATCTCGAACGGCTTGTTGAGGAAGTCGTCGGCGCCGGCGAGCTTCAGCTCCTGCACCTTGTCCTCCTCGATCATGCCGCTGATGCACAGGATGCGCACGTCCTCCAGGGTCGAGTCGGAGCGGACGCGGTGGCAGACTTCCTTGCCGTTGATGTCGGGGAGCATGACGTCGAGGACGATCAGGTCGGGGCGGTATTCCTTGACCATCATGCCGGCGTCGAAGCCGGTGTTGGCGATGCGGACCTCGAAGCGGCCGTCCTCTTCCAGGACCTTGGTCATCAGCTCGACGAGGTCGGTGTCGTCGTCCACGAGCAGGACCTTGCGCTTGCCGCTCTCGAGGGCGTCGGTCGGGATGCCGTTGTCCTTCATGAACTTGTACAGCGCCTCGCGGGGGATGCGGCGGAACCGGGAGCCTGGCACCCGGAAGCCCTTGAGCTGCCCGTTGTCGAAGCAGCGGATGATGGTTTGCTGGCTGACCTTGCAGATCTTGGCAGCCTCGCCGGTCGTGAAAACGGTTTTCATGCGTCGTCCGTCCCTCGCTGCCCCACCCCCGCCCCGGCCCCCCAAGGGCCGGCGCGACGGCCGGCGGCAGTCGCACGAGTTGGGCCTTCCGACGCCTTTCCGTAAGTCGTCCGAAAGGCCGAAATCATCCCTGACTTGCCTCTTGCCCGTCCCGTGAGCAGCGCCCCGGCGACACATGATCCTGCGCCGGGCGCATGTTCCCGTTGGGCGGATGGACAGAAGCCCACTTGGTCTAGCGGTGGCGGCTGACTCAACGAGAGGGGATTACCAATCTTTCCACCGACCGCGATTATAGCCAACTTGTCGAACGTGTCAACGCGAATCCTCCGACCGACCTTGCCACAAGTCGTTTAGTTGACCGTATTTCCTCCATCACCCCGAAAATCATTATGCAGTTGTTAACTCTTTGCCAAAGTGTGGCAACTTCCTGAGTCCTCAAGGCTCCCCCGGTCCCGCCGTCGCGCGGGATGGGCGGTCCTTTGCTCTTTCTATCGGAACCCCACAGTCGCCGGCTTTGCACCTTTTCTCCCAGATTGCCGGGTCGGCCACCCGCTCCCCGGCGGGCCAGTGGCCGACGACCCGCCGGGGAGGGCTGGCCGGCGGGCGCGAACGGGTTCCGACGGCCGGAGCCGGATTTTGACGTAAGCCCATGTCTGAGGTTCCTTAACGCCGATTTCACCGGGGCGGGCATTTTCTTCACCACCCCCCTTGCCCCTCGATTTTTCTAAAGGTAAAAATGGAAATCAGTTGCGCCGTTTAACCCCCCCCCCAGAGGGCCGAAAAACCGGTGAAAACCGGTGAAGGCCGGGGGCGCCGGGGGTCAGCCAGGGGGACATCCAAGATGTGCCTCCTCACGGAGCAAATAAACTTCGGAAAGGCCACCCGGCCCGGCGGTCTTTCGGCCGGGTACGCAACAGGATAGGGTAGGAGGACCGACCAAGGGCCGCTCCCATGACCGCGACCCCCGAGCACCTGCTGCAAGAGGCCCGCGCCGGCGACGCCGCGACGCTGGGGCAACTCCTCGAACTGTACCGCCGCTACCTCGCCCTGCTGGCCCGCGTACAGATCGGGCAGCGCCTGCAGGGCAAGGTCGATGCGTCGGACCTCGTCCAGGAAACCTTCCTCGAAGCGCACCGCAACTTCGCCCGCTTCCAGGGGGCCAGCGAGGCGCAGCTCGTCCGCTGGCTGCGGCAGATCCTGGCGGCGAAACTGGCCGGCCTGGTGCGCCACTACCTCGGCACCCAGGGCCGGGACGTGCGGCTGGAGCGCGAGATCGAGGACGCCTTCGACCGCTCCTCGGTGCTGCTCGACCGCGGGCTGGTGGCGGTGCAGTCGTCGCCGAGCCAGCAGGCCGCCCGCCGCGAACAGGCCGTGTTGCTGGCCGACGCCCTCGCCCAGTTGCCCGACGATTACCGCGAGGTGCTGGTGCTGCGCCACCTCGAAGGGCTGACGTTCCCCGAGGCGGCCCGGCGGATGGGCCGGAGCCTGGATAGCGTCGAGAAGCTGTGGATGCGCGCCCTGGTCCGTCTGCGGCAGTCGCTGGCGGGTCCGTGAAGCCAGCGCCGACCGACTCGGCCTCCCGCGAATTGATCCAACCCCTCATACCCCTTGTTCTCGGAGGTCCGTGCATGAGGTTCGCGATGATGACCGGGCTGGGCGTGTGCCTCCTGGCCTTCGGGCTGGCCGGCTGCACCAGGAAGAACGCCGACGGCCCCGGCGCCGGGACCGGGCCGGGATTCGTGCCGACCGGCGCCCCGCAGGGCGACCCGGTCGCGGAGGCCGGCCCGTTCGCCGCCGGCCGCAAGGTGTATGACGCCAACGGCTGCGCCCGCTGCCACACGATCAACGGCCAGGGCGGCTTCCCCGGCGGCCCGCCCAAGGATGCGTTCCCCGGCGGTCCCCCGAAGGACGCCTTTCCCGGCGGGCCTCCCAAGGGCGGTTTCCCTGGCGGCCCGATGGGCAAGGGCGGCAGGGCCAAGGGGCCTGACCTGGCCCACGTCGGCACCAAGCACCCAAGCGACTGGCTGATCGAACACGTCCGCAACCCGAAGGCCCACAAGCCCCAGTCGCGCATGCCAGGCTACGAAGGGAAGATCGGCAACGACGACCTGAAGGCGCTCGGCGACTACCTGAGCAGCCTGAAATGAGGCGGCTCCCCGCCGCCCGGAGGCCCCATGAACGCGGTTCCGGACCAGCCGCCGACCGAAGACGACCCCCGCCTGCTCCGCGCCGTGCAGGAGTACCTCGGCGAGCTGGAAGCCGGCCGCCGGCCCGACCGGGGCGAGTTCGCCGAGCGCTTCCCCGACCTGGTGGAGGCGGCGGCACCCTACCTCGACGCCCTGGACATGGTCCACGCGGCGGCCCCGTTGCTGTACCCCTCCGCCGAGGGCCGGCCCGCGCCGGCCGCGGCGGAGTCCATCCCGGCCGAGCCGCTCGGCGATTTCCACATCATCCGGGAGGTGGGCCGCGGCGGCATGGGCGTGGTGTACGAGGCGATTCAGTTGTCGCTGGGGCGGCGGGTGGCGCTGAAGGTGCTGCCCTTCGCCGCCACGCTGGACCCGCGGCAGCTGCAGCGCTTCCACAACGAGGCCCGCGCCGCCGCCTCCCTGCACCACCCGAACATCGTCCCGGTGTACGCGGTCGGCTGCGAGCGCGGCGTCCACTTCTACGCCATGCAGCTCATCGAGGGCCAGAACTTCGCCGCCGTCATCCAGGACCTGCGAAAGGCGGGCCGAGGCCCCGCGGGCGACATCCCGGTTCGGCCGGGCCAGGAATCGACCGGCCCGTATCCCTCGCCGCCCCCCTCGGCCAGCGCCCCGGCCGCGGCCACCCGGCCGAGCGTGTCGATAACCCTCTCGACGCAGCGCTCCGGCCGCTCGACGGACTTCTACCGCACCGTCGCCCGGCTGACGGCCCAGGCCGCGGAGGCGCTGGACTACGCCCACGGGCTGGGCATCATCCACCGCGACGTCAAGCCGGCCAACCTGCTCGTCGAGGGCCGCGGCAACGTCTGGGTGACCGACTTCGGCCTGGCCCAGTTCCACGCCGACGCCGGCCTGACGGCGACCGGCGACCTGCTCGGCACCCTCCGCTACATGAGCCCCGAGCAGGCCGGCGGCCAGCGCTCCCTCCTCGACCACCGCACCGACGTCTACTCGCTCGGGGCGACGCTGTACGAGTTGCTAACGCTGCGGCCGATCTTCGACGGCACCGACCGGCAGGCGCTCCTGCAGCAGATCATGCACGAGGAGCCGCGGCCGCCGCGGGCCATCGACCGCTCCATCCCGCCGGAGCTGGAAACGATCGTGCTGAAGGCCATCGCCAAGGCCCCGGAGGAGCGCTACGCCACGGCCCGCGAGTTCGCCGACGATTTGCAGCGCTTCCTCCGGGACGAGCCGGTACTGGCCCGGCGGCCGACGCTGGCCCAGCGGGCGCGGAAGTGGGCGCGGCGGCACCCGTCGGTCATCGCGGCGGGCGTGGTGCTGTTGGTTCTGGTGACGGTGGGATCGCTCATCAGCGCGGGGCTGGTCAGCGCGGAGCAGCGCAACACCCGGCTGGAGCAGCAGAAGACGAAGCAAGCCCTGGAGGATGCCGAGCGGCGCGCCCGCGAGGCAGAGGAGCGCTACCAACTCGCCCTGCGCTCCGTGGACGAAATGGTCCAGGTGAGCGAGGAAGAGCTGGCGGGCCAGTGGGGCATGGAGCTGGTGCGCAAGCGCCTGCTGCTCTCGGCACTGGGCTACTACCAGGACCTGATCGAGCAGCGCCGCGACGACCCGGAGACCCAGGGCCGCCTCGCCGCCGCCCAGGAGCGGGTCCAGAAGGTCCTCAACGACCTGAAGGAGAACCAGGTTAACTTCCAGATGCGGCTCCTCCGCGATGCCGCCGTCAGGGACGACCTGCGACTGACCACCGAACAGCGTGCGCGGCTGGACGAGCTGCACAGGGTCCTGGAGCGGCGCCCGGAAAGGTCTGCCAGCGACGGGGACCGGCAGCGCTTCTTCGAGGAGGTCCGCACCGCCGTTCAGGCCATCCGAAAGGTTCCCACGGAAAAGCAGGCGCATCGGCTCCAGCAGATCGACTTGCAACTCCAGGGGCCGCACGCCTTCCGAGACCCGGAAGTGGCCCGGGCCTTGAAACTGACGGCATGGCAGAAAGGGCGCATCCGGAAGATTGAGGGCGAAACGTTCTTCTTCGGCCAGCCCGATTCCGATAACCCGTGGATGACTCACGAGGAACGACTGAAGGCAGCCCGTGAGAGAATCCAGGCGCTGCTGACGCCGGAACAGAAGAAGCAGTGGGACGAAATGACGGGCGAGCCGTTCCAGGGGTTGGCACGGCCCTTCCCCGCCTTCGGACCCTTCGGCCGTCCGCCGCCCGGGGGACCGAAAGGTCCGGGCGGCCCCAACGGCCCCGGCGGCCGGCTGCGTGGTCCGGACGGCCCCGGTAGCCCAGGCCCGTGATGCGGCTATCCGAGCCGCGACCGTGAGGGAGCGGCGTGGTTCTTCCCCATTCCCTCGCGGCCCCGGCTCCGACGGACGACCCCCGCCACTTTTGACCCCTCACGGGGTTTTCACAAGGGGAAAGCATTCATCCTGGCGCCAGCCAGGGGAGGAATCCAACGGGAGCCGCCATGAGAAGCGCGAGTGCGACATCGGCCGTCCTCGTGGGTTGCGGGCTGCTGCTCGCCGCTAGCAGCCTGCGTGCGCAGGACTGGCCCCAGTGGCGCGGGCCGAACCGCGACGCCCGGGTGACGGGGTTCAAGGCCCCCAGGGAATGGCCCAAGGAGTTGACGAAAAAGTGGAAGGTCAAGGTGGGCGAGGGCGTCGCCACGCCGGCGCTGGTCGGCGACAGGCTGTACGTCTTCGTCCGCGAGGGCGGCGACGAGGTCATCCGCTGCCTCGACGCGGGCAACGGCAAGGAGCTATGGCAGGACAAGTACCCGGCCAAGGCCCCCACCCGGCCCGGCTCCGGGTTCAACAACGAGTTCGTCGGGCCGCGGGCGTCGCCGGCCGTGGCCGACGGCAAGGTGGTCACCTACGGCGCCAGCGGCATCCTGTCCTGCTACGACGCCGCCAGCGGCAAGAGGCTCTGGCGCAAGGACGACTTCAAAGGCTCCTGGCCCCGGTTCTTCACGTCCAGCTCGCCGATGATCGTGGGCGGCCTGGTCATCGCCCAGCTCGGCGGCGAAGGCAAGGGCGACGGCGGCATGATCGCCTACGACCTGGCCACCGGCGAGGAGAAGTGGAAGTGGACCGGCGACGGCACCGCCTACGCCTCGCCCGTCCTGCTCGCCGCCGACGGCGTCAAGGCGGTCATCGCGGAGGCGGCCCACAACGTCGTCGCCGTCAACGCCCGCGACGGCAAGCTCCTCTGGAAGACCTCGCTCGTTGCCCAGCGCATGTCGTACAACGCCTGCACCCCGATGGTCGTCGAGGGCCAGACGGTCATCTGGTCCGGCTCCGGGCAGGGCACGAAGGCGGTGAGGCTCGAGAAGAAGGGCGACGAACTGGCGGCGAAGGAACTGTGGACCAACCCGGAGTCGGTGCAGTTCAACACGCCGGTCGTCAAGGACGGTTTCGTTTACGGGATTTCCAACCGCAACCAGCTGTTCTGCATCAACGCCCGGGACGGCAAGACCGCGTGGACCCGGCCCCTCGGCGCCGGGGGCGGCGGCCGGCGCGGGCCGAGCGGCTACGGCTCGGTCGTGGACGCCGGCCCCGTCCTGTTCGCCCTGACGCCCAGCGCCGAGCTGGTCGTCTTCGCGACCGGCGGCAAGGAGTTCAAGGAGGTCGCCAAGTACAAGGTCGCCGATTCGCAGACCTACGCTTACCCCGTCGTTTCCGGCAACCGGGTGTTTGTGAAGGACCGCGACTCGCTGACCCTGTGGACCATCGAATAGGCGGCCCACGAGTCCCACCGGCCGGCACGCGGGGGCCTGCCCCGCGTGCCGGCCGCTCCAGACCTGTCCCGCCCCACGGGCTACCGGCTGATCCGCATCCCCGCCCCCTTCAGCAGGGCCTCGACCTCCTCGCGCGTCACCCAGTTGAAGTCGCCGGGGATCGAGTGCTTGAGGGCGCTGGCGGCCACGCCGTAATCCAGCCCCTTCTGCAAGTCGTCGTCCAGCAGCCCGTGGATCAGTCCGGCGGCGAACGAGTCGCCCGCTCCCAGCCGGTCCACGATCTCCACCTCATGAAGGCGGGTCTTGCAGACCGTCCCCTCCCGCCAGGCGATGGCCGTCCAGGTGTTCTTCCACACCAGCGGGTTTTCGCGCAGGGTGATGGCCACGGTCTGCAGCGGGAAGCGGCGGGCGAGCTGGGCGGCCACGTCGGCGTGGTCCTTGCCGGTGATGCCGAAGACGCGCTCGGCGTCCTCCTCGGTGGTGATGAGCACGTCGCAGAACTGCATCAGGTCGGCCATGCAGCGGCCGGCCTCCGCCTGGCTCCAGAGCTTGGCCCGGTAGTTCAGGTCGATGCTGACCCGCAGCCCGGCGGCGCGGGCCGCTTGCAGCGCCTCGCGGGTCGTCTCGGCGGCGGAGGGGCTGAGGGCCGGCGTGATGCCGGTGACGTGGAACCAGCGGCAGCCGCGGAAGGCCGACGCCCACGGCACCATCCCCGGCCGCACGCCGGCGGCGGCCGACCCCTTGCGGTCGTACAGCACGCTGCTGGCCCGCGGCGCCGCCCCGAACTCCAGGAAGTACAGGCCGACGCGGTCTTCGCCGGTCCACACGACGTGGTCGGTCGAGACGCCGGCCTCGCGGGCGTGGTTGGCGATCAGCCGGCCGAGGGGGTTGTTCGTCAGCCGCGACACCCACGCCGCCGACCGCCCCAGCCGGGCCACGCCGACGGCGGTGTTCAGCTCGGCCCCGCCGACCTGCACGTCGAGGCTGCGGGCCTGTTCGAGCCGGCGGAAATTGGGCGGGCTGAGGCGGACCATCGCCTCGCCGAAAGTGACGACGTCGTGCGGCATGTTGCTGCCCCCTGGGTGGGATGGAGTCCGGGCCGGGGCGGCCCTGCCCCTATCCTATGGAGGCGGTGCGGCGTCAGTCCCGCGGGGGCTGGGTGGGTGGAAACGTCGCGCGTCAGGGGGAAGGCGTACCGCTCCGGGGCGGCCCCGACCCCGACGGGGGCGCCGGCGGGACCTGCGGCGGGTGGGTCACCTGCTCGACCCAGTTGAGCCACCACTGGCGGTCGCGGCCCTCGGGCTGGTTGAGGAACTGCACGTCGTCCATCTGCTTCAGGGCGTCGCGGATCTGCTCGACCGCCTTCAGGGCGGCGGCGTTGTCCTGCATGGCCCACGAGCAGCTGGCCACGCCACGGAGGGCGTACAGCCCCTCGACGCGCTTCGGCGGCGGGTAGCGGTCCGCCAGCGCCGCGTACATCTGCCGCGCCTGCTTGTACTTCTCCAGCGCCTTCTGGTCCTCCACCGGCAGGAAGAACTGGCACTCGGCCGCGGCGAACCCGGCCTGCCGCAGCATCTGCTCCTCCTCGGCCGAGAGCATCGGCCGCTTGCCCAGCAACTCGGTCAGCTCGTTGTACCTTTCGACGGCGCGGGTCAGGCGCAGGCGGTACTGCTCCAGGTAGTGCTCCTGTGTCCGCTTGTCCTGGGAGACGCTCGCGAAGGAATTCTGGCTCTCCCGGGCCGCCAGGAGCCGGTGGCACTCGGCCAGCTGGAACAGGCCGCGCGGCGCCTCGGGGCTTTTGGGGTACTTGGTCACCGCCTCCTCGAGGTAGGCGACGGCCGGCTCGTAGTTGCGGCGGAGCATCAGCAGGTGGCCCAGGGCGTACAGCGACTTCTCCTGGGCCTCCGGGTCGGGGGCGTAGCGCAGGCTGCGGACGTTGTCCTGAAGGATGTCGGCGGCGTGGTCGAGCTGGCCGGCCTGCCAGGCGGCGGCGGCCAGGTGGTAGCGCGCCCGGTAGGCGAACGGGCTGCCCTCGCCGTGCTCGATGCACCGCTGGTAAGCCTCCAGGGCGGCTCCCTCGTCGCCCAGCGCCCGGTGCGCCTCGGCCAGGGCGTACCACGCCTCGGCGTAGCGCGGCCTCGCCGCCGGCAGGGTCACGACCCGGTTGAGGACCTCGACGGCCCGCCTGGTCTCGCCGGCGTCCCGCCAGCAGCCGGCCGCCAGCCACTGGCGCTCGGCCTGGTCGCGCGGGGCGGCCGACGCGGCGGCGGCCTGCTCGAAGGCGGTGGCCGCGTCGCGGAAGTGCTGCCGCGACGCGTCCTCCGCCCGGCGGGCCTCGTCGCCGGCGGACTTCCTCGCCTCGTCGCGCTTCGCCTTGCCCCACTCCTGGGCCGCCTGGCCGAGCAGCTCCTGGGCCTTGCCGGGCGGCGACAACTTTTCGTACAGCCGGGCCAGCCGCGTCGAGTTCTCGTAACTGCCGATCATCCGGTAGGCGAGGCAGCCGTGCTCAAAGACCGCCCGCGCCCGGGCCAGGCTGACCAGCGGGTTGCGCCAGTCGGCCGGCGACTGGACGCCGCGCAGGGCGCGCTCGAAGGCCTCCAGTGCCGCCGCCGATTCCTTGGAGTGCAGGCGCAGCTCGGCCAGGGCCAGCGCGGCGGCCGCGCCTTCGTCCCCCGCGTCGGGCCGGGCGGCACAGTCGGACCAGAGCCGGGCGGCCTCCTCGGGCTGCTCCAGCTTCTGACAGCAGACGCCCAGCAGGTACAGGATGCCGGCGGGGCGGGCGGGCGGCTCGTTGCGGTCGGCCAGCGCCTCGCGCCACAGCTCGGCGGCCTTGTCCCACTGGCCCTCGTCCTGGAAGCTGCGGGCGCGGAGCAGGCGGGCCTGGGAGCGCATGCCGGCCGGCTTCGGGCCGACCTTCGCCAGCACCCGCCGCGCCTCGTCGGGCCGGCCCACCTTCAGCAGCAGCTCGCCGCGCAGCAGCCGCGCGGGGGTGAGCAGCGATTCGTCGGTGATCGGCAAGGCCAGTAGCTTCTCGTTCGCCGCCAGGGCGGCCTTCAGGTCCGGCCGCGGCAGCCGCAGGTAGGCCTGGGTGAGCAGGGCGTAGCCCTGCACGGCGTCGTCGGCGGCCCCGTCCACGGAGCGCCCCAGCCGCTCGATGACGGCCCTCGGGTCGCCGCCGGACAAGGCCCACACCTTGCCGAGCCGGTAGTCGAGCTTCGGCCGGTCGTCGTCGGCAACGCCGAGGCGGTCGGCCTGCTCCAGGTGGGCGCGGGCGTGGCGGCGCCGGTCCTCGGCCACCCCCGGCGGGGCGGCGTCGGCCAGCTTCAGGTAGACGGAGCCGAGGAGGAAATGGACCTCGGCGGCGCGGGCGGGGCCGCCGTCGGGGCTTTCAAGGGCTTGCTGGAGCTGCGACGCGAGGGCTTCGAGGTCGGCGCCGGGCTGGTCGATCTGGCGGCGGAGGGCTTGCAGGTCGCCGCCCGGGCGGCGGGCGTGGCCGTCGCGGAGCCAGGGCTGCGCGAGGACGGCGCCGGCCAGGGCGAGCAGGCCGAGGAAGAACACCGGCACCTGCCAGAGTTGCCCGGCGCCGGGGCCGGCGGCGGGCGGATCGGTGGTAGCCGTCGTGCTGGCCATGAGCTTGCCCGTGAGTGCGCCCGCCGGCACCGCGCCGGCGCAGCCTCGCTCCCCTCAGGGGCCGGGCTTGTCACAAATCCGGGGGAGGCTGTCAAGGCCAAGGGTTGGCGGGGGTGCCCCTCTGATTTTGGCGGGGCTGGCTTCGCGGCGGCCGCTGTCGGCCCCAGGTGTCCACCGGGGGGCGGCCGTTTTTTGGCGGCGAAAAAATGCCCGGAAGTTGTCCGCTAATTCGGCGTTTGCGCGGGCCGGACATTCGGAAGCAAGCGGCAGCCGCACAAGGACTTGTACCAAAAAAAGGGGTGCCCGAAACCCTATTTCCCCCGGCGTTTGTCCATTATTGCCGCCTCTTTGACTTCTGATCGGATGTTTACTAGAATGCAGACA
>Ga0070740_10004222_pt1 | contig 14353 bp, 12 predicted proteins | sample Coa_R2_FD_67286 | JGI IMG/M metagenome (GOLD analysis project Ga0070740, IMG submission 67286) | Surface soil microbial communities from Centralia Pennsylvania, which are recovering from an underground coalmine fire - Coalmine... | ecosystem: Environmental > Terrestrial > Soil > Unclassified ... | reverse complement strand
AGCATCGCCGCGCCCTTTGCACTGTGGTTTTTTACGCGCAACTGGTGGCTGACCGCTTACGGCGTCTTCTCGGCGCTGCTCATCCTCTACACGCACCGCGAAAACATCGCCCGCATTCGGGCTGGGCGCGAAAGCGGCATCTCGTTTTTGCGCCCCCGCCACCCCGCGCCCTAGCGCAGGTTCACCGGATAGCCTCCCATCTGCGGCGGAGCCGCCGATGGGACGTTGGCGTGTGCGTTCAGCATCTGGCGTGCGATCGCGACGAGCGCTTCGACGTGCGCGCGCGTCAGGTCGTCAAGCCGCGATGAGCCCAATGCCGCATTGCCATCGCGTACCACGCGCGTGAGCGTCAGGCGCGCAAGCGCTTGCGCGTCCGGCGGAGTCCCTGCCGCGGGCGAGGTCCACATCGTTCCCAGTTGCTTGACGAAGCGCATCTGCAGGTTGCGCCGCACGACGCCGTCCTGCGTCTCATGTCCGTTCGTAAGATCGCCGAACATGCTGCGCTGCGCCCACTGGAAGAGATCGACTAGCGTCATCGTGTGATGGCCGGGGTATTTGGTCTGCAGTTCGTCGATGCGCGTGAGCGTTAGCGGAGCGAAGAGCTCGCGAAGCGCGCGATCCTGCGCCTGCGCTGCAATCTCGACGACCGGTACGTCGTGGCGATCCGGCGGATTGTAGAACCAGCTCTGATTGTTGTTGAGCGAGCTGAGTTCCGAGTACGTCAGGCGCGTGAGCACGGCCGGATTGAAGTGCCACGCTGTGTCGGAAAAGAGCCACCGGTCGAGCAAGCCCCACGCTTTTTGCTCTTCGGCGAGCGGGACCGCTTGCAGCGGCATCTCCTCGTGCGGATCGCCGGCCGCGTTACGCGACAGATACTCGCCGCCGATCGTGTCGGCCGGCCGCGTCGCGCACGTCAAGTACGACCCGAGGGGGACCATGAACGCGCGGCGCGCCTGATCGTACGAACGGCCGTGCCACGGAAAGCGCGCATTGACGGCATCCATGACGCCGTGCCACATGCTCACTTCCTTCCCGCACCACGCCATCGGATCGTCGGTGAGATCGAACATTTCGACGCGCGGATCGACCGAGTGACCCATACCGAAGCCTTGCGCGTCCTCGTCGGAAGCAAAGCGGTGCGACGGATTGGTCCAGTCCGACGCCCAGCGCCGAAGCGTCGGCAGCTCGTCCTCGGGGCGTTTTGCGCCAGGAATGTACGCGTAACCGTAGCGGATCGCATAGTAGTCGTACGGGCCTAGGACCGTCTGCTCGTAGTCGCCGTTAGGCGTACCTTTGGGCCAAACGTTCGCGACCGGCGAGTATTCCATCACCGAACTGGCGATGCCGTATCGCGACGTGAAGGCCTTACTCTGCAACTCTTTTGCCGTGTACGCCAGCGAGCCGATGAAATTGTGCTGCAGGCCCATGTCGTGCCCGGACTCGTGGAGAACGATGGCGCGTTCCAGCTCTTGATTGAATGCTTCTTCCTGTACGGGCGAATCCGTAAGGCCGCGGGCCGGCGCGATCATGAAGCGGTAGACGAAGCCCGCAGCAGCTCCGCCGGTAGCGTCGACGTTGACGCCCACGTTGAGCTCTTCGCCGGTCCGCGGATCGTCGACGATCAGCGCCTCGGCGCCGTACAGCGGCTGCGTATTGGCCACCCAGCGTACCATATTATGCCGGATGTCTTCGGGATCCCAATTGGGGTCGTTCGGCTGCTCCTGCACTTGAATGGCGTTCAAAATGCCGATCCGCTTGTACGCGTCGTTCCACGTGAGGAGCGCCTCTTTGACCGTAGTGCGGTACTGCTCGGGGATCGTGTTGCTCAAGTAATACACGATAGGGTTGGTCGCATTGGACGGGTGCGCGGGATCGGCCGGTGCGAAGTTCCAGCGCGTCACGTATTGCAGGCCCCGATCCTCTTGGTCCTCGCGCGTGAAGTCGATCAAGCCCTGTTCGAAGAAGCCTACGCGCGGATCCGCCAGCCGCGGCATGTATCCATCGTGGGGAGCGGCGATCAAATTGTACGTCATGTCGACTTCGAGGCTGCGCGCATCCGGCGCGCTGTCGATGAGGTTCGGTTTGTCGGCCGACCACGTTTGGGCTACGCGAAGCACGTCGTTTTGCGGAAACGCTTTCGTGGCGGCAAAATACGAGCGCTCCGGATCCAGATGATATCCGTGCATCGGATTCTGGATGACGTTGTCAAACATTGCCGAAAAGTTCGCAATGTCGCCGAGAAACGCACTTGCGGAGATCACGACGTGCTGATCGTCCTGCGCCGCGATTGGCGCTACCGCGATGATCGATGCGGGCATCGAGGCCTGCGTGTCGAGTGCTGCCGGCGAACCCGTGTGGACTCGCGCGTATGTGTTCGGCCAGCGGATGATGATCTGATCGTCGACGCGCTCGAAGCGCAAGATGCGCGCGGGTGCAACGTACGGCTCACCCGGCGCCGGTCCGTATCCGCCCAATCCCGTCGACGGCACCGACGTCTCGATGAAGTCGGCGCCGATCTGATCCTTCGAAAGGGCCAGATAAACTTTGCCGTCTTTCTTCACGATCGGAATGAGCCCGGGAAGCACCGTCGCACTCTTGACGAAATCCGCGTACGGCGCGGGACCCGACGGCGGTCCGCCCCCGCTGCCGCCGGGGCCGCCGGGCGGCGGGGCTGCCAGCGCCGGTGCGCTGGTGAAAGCGGCGACGGCGCACGCGATGAGGATACGACGAAGGTCGGAAAGCATAAGCGGACCCCTTTGAGAGAGCATCGCACGACGCTTCGCAGCAAGCGATCCCGCCCCTGTCGGACCGTGCCGCGCGTTTGGCGTTTAAGTCGTGCTCGTCGACCAGGGCCGGGGTCCCTCTGCTCCGTATTGCCCGGGGTCATGATTTCATCGAACGACCTTCGGAACGGCGTCACGATCGTCGAGAACGGCCAGCTCTGGACGGTGATCGAGTTCTTGCACGTTAAACCGGGCAAGGGATCGGCGTTCGTCCGGACGCGGCTCAAGAACGTGCGCACCGGCGCCACCGTCGAAAAGACGTTCCGGGCCGGTGAAAAGCTCGAGCGCGCCACCGTCGACAACCGGCAGATGCAGATGCTGTACAACGACACCGACGGGTACCATTTCATGGATCAGGAGACGTTCGAGAACGTGACGCTCCAGCGCGACGTCATCGGGGATCCGGCCGACTTCTTGAAAGACGGCATGATCGTCGACGTGCAATTCTACGACGGCAACCCGATCGGATGCGATCTTCCCGCACACGTGGAGCTTCGCGTCGAAGAAACCGACCCGGGCTTCAAGGGCGACACCGCAACCGGAACGACGAAGCCGGCGACGCTCGAAACCGGCGCGGTCGTCAACGTTCCGCTGTTCGTCAATCCGGGCGACGTCATCCGGATCGATACGCGCGACCGCCGCTACATCGGCCGCGTAGGCACCTAGCGGCGGCCCATCTCACACACGCTCTGGCTGTACGTTTGGCTCTTTGCGGCCGGCTTGGGCGCATCGATCTTCGGTTCGATGGTCGGGCTGGGCGGCGGCTTCGTCATCGTGCCGGTGCTGCGCCTGTTCTTCGGTTTGAATCCGGCTGCAGCTTCGGGTACGTCGCTCGCGCTGGTGGTTGCCAATAGCGCAAGCGGATCGCTTGCGTACATGCTGCAGCGGCGCGTGCACGTTCGCGTGGGGTTACTGCTCTCGGCGGCCGCCTTTCCCGCGAGCATCTTGGGTGCGATCGCGGTCAAGCGCCTCCCGTCGAACTGGTACGATCTGCTCTTTGCCGCGTTCATCACCGCGATCGCGATCGATATCTTGCGCAGCAGCGGGCGGCGCCTCGAGCGGCGGCACGACGCGGCGGCCGTCGACGGTCTTGCCGGTATGCGCTGGCCGATTGCCGTCGCGGCGGGCTTTGCAGTCGGCCTGATTTCGAGCCTATTCGGCGTCGGCGGGGGCGTCGTGCTTATCCCCTCGCTGCTCTATCTCTCGGTTCTACCGGCGCATGCCATTACGGCAACTTCACAATTCGCCATCCTCTTAACCTCGCCGGTAGGGCTGGCTGCCCACTACGCGCAGCACGATATCGATTGGAACTACGTTGTGCCGCTGGTGGCCGGCGGTCTGATCGGGGGCCCGGTGGGCGCTCGCCTTTCCCTGCGCGTTCGCTCGCCCCGGCTGATGAAGTTCATCGCGGGGGCCCTGATCGCGGCGGCAGCCGCGTTGGTCTCCCGGCACGTGTTTGGCTAACTCTTGACACGCGCAACCGGGAAAGCAGGGTGCGCCTCCTCAAATCTAGCGACCTGGATTATGTATCCAATTGGAGCGTTGTCGAGCGGCGCCGGTTCGGTTACCGAACTGGAGCGGCTCTTCGAAATTACGCGCGACGTGTTGGGCGCCCCATCGTTGGATGCGGCGCTCACTTCGCTGGCGCGCGGCGTTCAAGAGCTGTTCGGATGGCGTTTCATTACGATGGTCGCCGCCGAGGAGCCCAACGGCGAGTTGCGCCGGCGCGTCATGCTCGGCTATCCGGACGACGTCATCGAGCAGCGCTTGTACGAGCGCATCGATCGCGGCGCGTTCGACGACATGCTCCAGCAGGCCGTCCGCTTCTTCGAAGACTGCTACTTCTTCCCGGCGGAACGCGAAGCACACTGGGAACGATCCATCTACACCGGCGAGCTGCCCAACGCACCGCAGCGCAAGTATCCCAGCCAATGGCACGAGCGCGACGCGCTCGTCCTCACGCTGCACGATCGCGACGGCGTCATGATCGGCTACATGTCGCCCGACGGCCCGACCAGCGGCGAAATTCCGAGCGGCCAAACGCTGCGCGCGATGCAGGTCTTCGTCAACCTCATGGGCATGGCGCTGGCCACGGCGCGCTCGCAGAGCCGCCTGCAGTACGAGGCGACGCACGATTCGCTCACGGGTCTTCCGAACCGGACGGTCTTCTCGCTGGAGTTGGCGCGAGCGCTTGAGGCCGTGCAGCGCGGTGATGCCTTGCAGCGCGCGGTGCTCTACATGGACCTCGACGAGTTCAAGTCGATCAACGATACGCTCGGACACATCGCGGGCGACGACGTTCTCAAAGAAGCCGCGACGCGTCTACGCACGGTGATCGACGAGCGCTTCACGCTTTCGCGCATGGCCGGAGACGAATTCGCCGTCCTCATCGCCGATGCCACGCCGGAACGCATCGCCGCGGTGCTCGACGTCGTGCACAAGACGCTTCGCCGTCCCTATCACGTCGCCGGGCGGGAGATCGTGATGACCGCCAGCATCGGCGTCGCACCGGTGGACAAGCAGTACACCTCCATCGCCGAAGTTTTGCGCGACGCGGATACCGCGATGTACTACGCCAAGAGCGAAGGCCGCAACCGCAGCGCCTATTTCGTCGAAAGCATGCACGAAGAAGCGCTCCGGCGCCTCTCGCTGCGCATGCACTTGCGATCGGCGATCGAAGAAAAGCAGTTCGTCGTGCTCTACCAGCCCATCGTCGAACTGGCGACCGGCGCGATCTCCGGTTTCGAAGCGCTCTTGCGCTGGAACCACCCCGAGCAAGGGTATCTGACGCCCGCGTCGTTCTTGCCGCTCGCCGAAGAGATGGGGCTCATGGTCCCGGTTGGGCGCTTCGTGCTGTCGAGCGCGTGCAATCAGCTGCGCCACTGGCGCGCGCTGACCGGCGATCACGATCTGAAGATCAACGTCAACCTGTCGGTTCAGGAAGTGCTGCAGCCGGATCTCCCCGAGTTCCTTGCGGCGCTGATCGAGGAGTTCGAGATTCGCCCCGGCCAGCTCTCGCTGGAGATTACTGAAACGTCGATCCTGCAGAGTGAGCTGCGCGCGGCCGGGGTGCTCGCCCAATTAAAGGCCGTCGGCGTCGAGCTGTGCATCGACGACTTCGGAACCGGCTATTCCTCACTGCGCTACATCAAATCGCTGCCGATCGACGCATTCAAGATCGACCAAACCTTCATCTCCGACCTCGACGACGTCAAGAGCCGGCAGATCGTCGAGATGCTCGTCGGCCTGGGCCAGGCCTGCAATTTACGCGTGACCGCCGAGGGTGTGGAGACGCCGATGCAGGCGCAGCGCCTTCTGGCGCTGGGCTGTACATACGGCCAGGGCCTCTATTTCCACGCCGCGATGCCCGCGCAGATGGTGGCCCCCCTTCTGGCCCTGGCCTCCTGATTCAAGCAGCCGGACCCTGGGTAGAAGGGCCGCGATGGTCCTTCAAACTGCGGCCGCGACCTTGCGTCTCGGCGACCCGTCCACTACCACCGAACGCGGCACGATCGAATTCGACCAAGTGACGTATTCGCAGCGTTGGAATTGGCCCTGCGGATGTGCGGGCGAGATCATCGCGGGCTCGCTGATCGACGTGCGCTCCTGCGCACTGCACGCTAAACCAGCGCGATAGCGCGCGCCGCGATGCGCGCGGCCAACCCGGCGCACCGTCGGCCTTCCCTCATCAGAAACGGTAAATCGCGCCAAGCGCGGGCGTGCAGCAACACGCTTGCAGGGCGCTGCCATGCCGGATCGATCTCCCGTTGCGGCGTGTCGAGCACCACGCGCACGCATGCGATTCGCGGCGCTTGCAACAAACCGGTCTCCATGTCGGCCCCCGCATAGCCGAGCTCCGCGTAGCGGCTCCGCGCACGGCCGTGAATCAGCACGCAGCTCGTAATCATGGGTGCTTCGATGGCCCGCTTTCGGCAGTCTTGGGTGCTGCGGATCAATGCCTGCGTCATCTCCGGATCGCAGACCAATTCGCTTCCATCAGGGCGGCGCACGCTGCGCGGAACCAGGACCGAGCCCGTCGGCACGTCCGGGCGCAGGCCGCCTGCAAGCCCGCAACTGATGACCGCCGTCTCAAACGTGTTGCGCTTTGCGCAGGCGATGCCGACTTTGAACACCAGCGTCCCAGGGGCAGCCCAACGTGCGGCCGATGCTTCGACGCCGGTCGCAGCCACGATCGCGACCTTCACAGGTACCCGTTCTCACGGTACCACGCGACGGCGCGCTCGAGCGCACCGCGTATGGGCGACGGCGCGATGCCAAGCTCGCGCTGCGCCTTCGAGCCGTCGACGAACATCAGCTCGCGCGACATCCTCACCCCTTCAATTGGCACAGCGGGCTGCGCTCCGGTCATCCTGCAGCGCAACTCGTCGCCGTAGGCGATCGCGTTCAACAGCGGGCTGGGAACCCGCATTCCCGGCATCGGTTTGCCCGTCACCCGCGCGAGCAGCTCCCACAGATCGTCGAGCATCAGGTTTTCGCCCGCAATGATGTAGCGCTCGCCGGCGGTCCCGCGTTCGAGAGCGGCAACGTGTGCACGCGCGACGTCTTCTACCGCGACGAGGTTCATGCCGCCCGGCGGCGGTTTGGCTACCATCCTGCCGCGCGCAAAGTCGAGGATCATTCGCCCGGTCGGCGTCGGCTTCCAATCACCCGGTCCAACCGGTGCGGTCGGCAAGAGCGCGATCGCGGGCACTCGCGATGCAAAGGCAGCGCGTTCCTGATCGAGTTTGGAATGATGGTAGCCTCGAGAGGAGCCGTCGGATGCCCAGTCACGCTCGTCCCGCAAGCGCCCGTCCGTCATCGGTCCCAGCGTTGCCGAGCTCGACGTCACGACGGCACGTTCCACACCGGCTAAGTGCGCCGCTTCGAGCAGCCCCGCAGTTCCAACGACGTTCACGGCGTGCATGTGCGCACGTTCGCGGGGGGCAAACGAGTATAACGCGGCGCAGTGCACGACGTACCGGCAACCCTCCAGCGCTCGCGCAAAACTTCCGGGCTCGCGTAAATCGCCTGTCACTTGGCGGACGCGCGGATCCATCGACGCACTCGGCCGCCGCATGAGCGCCCGCACCGCGTACCCGGCATCGAGCAACGCTTTCAGCACGTGACCGCCGACGAATCCGGCTGCCCCGGTGAGAAAACACGACACGCCGGTGCGCGGGTCTTGCATCATACTACGCCGGTACGAGTGGCTTCATGGCCGCGCCTGCCGAACGATTCTCGGCGCGCCCCTTCTTTACAGGCCATAAAGCGGAAACGTCGAAGGTATAGGTACTTTGAAAGAGACCGTCGACGCAATTACCGTGGCAGCCAGAGAAGGCCACACCGAACATTCCGCACCGATTTACGGGGGGTACGCCAACGCTCGAGGGATGATTTCCCTCTTTACCGAGAGTTCGGCGTATCGCGTGAATTTTAAGTACCGCACGATCCAACCCAAGCCGCTTCTTAATGCCGGCGCGCAGATGCGGTACGATGCCGCTCAACCCGGGGACGTGTTCGAGTATTGCGGCGTCAGCTTTCGTCGACTCTCCAACGCGGAAATTATTGCAATTTGCTCGTCCGGCGCATTCCGCATGGGGCTCCGGACGGCGTAACCTGTCCGGGCAGCCCGAACGTAACGCGTTCGCGACCGCATAATCTGAAGAGCTCGGCTGTTCGCCGGGCTCTTTGCATGAGAGAACTAGCGGTAAAACACCGTGCCGTGGGCGATCAGCGGACCGTTCCAACCGTCGGGCCACGTGCGATTCAGATCGATCGAACGCGAGTCGAGCGTCATCGCTCCCGTGCGAAGGTCGATCGACGCGAAGGAAATGCGATGCAGAAGCGAGCCAAACCCATTGATGACGATGTTGCCCGTGCCGGGCTCGATGGCGAGCCAATGCGGCTTCGCGGTTGGACCAAGGTAGAGGCGCGATACTTCGATTGGGTGCTTGGGGTCGCGAACGTCGAGGGCGATCAGCGCGTGTGCCGACTGTTGCGCCTCAATCCAGTAATGCCCCGCGAGAACGGGAACGCCCGAGCAAACACGCCCGCCGAAATCATAAACGTAGCTCGCATTGGGGTTTGCACCGTCGATCCCGGTCAACGCAAAGAGGCCGCACGACGCCGTTTTGACGAGCACGGTCTTCCCGTCGTCGAGCAGCAACGCGTCGTCGGAAGACGTGGCGCCGCTGGTCGTGAACGGCGGTTTCGAAAGCTGGATCGTCTTGAGCAACGTCAGGTCGGAGAGACGCCAGATCTGCACGACGCTGGTTGGTGCTTTGATTTCGAGCGGCGGCATGGGCGCGCTCGTGGTAACGGCGCGATCGAGCGATTCGATCGCGAGCACGCTGTAGGGGCGGACGTTTTCGTCGATGCCCGGCGCCGCAGCGCTCGCCGCTAGAAGTACTTTTCCGTGAGCGTCGAGTTCCACCAGCGCACCGGGCTCGTCCGAGCTTCCTTTGATTTGATAGGTTGCGAGCACGTTGCCGTTCGATAGCGCCGCAAAACTGTGCGCATGGGTGTATCCGGCGGCGTCACTGAACGATTCGGCTAGGAGCGGGTGATGGACGTCCATGACATCGAAGATTTGACTCCGATCCGCCATGAAGTCGCTCGCAAACAGACGGTGGTTTGCGGGCATGGCGACATTCGTATGATGCGCCGTCTCTCCACGGATCGCGGTAGGCGCGTATCCTACCAGCTTGCCGAAATCCGAGCCGTCGCTGACGTCGAAGACCGCAAGTACGTCGCGGCCCTCTCCATGCCCCGGAATCTCTTGCGACTCCATCGCCCAGGACACGAGGTAACGCGGAGGCGCGCTCGAGGCGGCTACCAATAGCAAAGCCAGTATACTCAAGAACGCACGCATAACCACACGTTCCCGGCGGCAATCGAAGCCCCCTAGGCCGCCTTTAGCGCGTCAATGCGCGAGAGCCGCGCGGATGCTCTCCTTGATCGAACCGGTGGTTTTTGAGACTGCCGTCGGCTCGTAGCCGCAGTGCGCCATGCAATTCGCGCACTTTTCGTGCTTGCCGCGTCCGTACTTGGACCAATCGGTCTCTTCGATGAGCTCTTTGTAGGTCTTGGCGTACGGCTCGTCCGACATCAGATAGCAGGGCCGCTGCCAGCCGAAAATCGAGTACGACGGAATGCCCCACGGCGTGCACTCCATGTCGAGCTTGCCTTCCAGGAAATCCAGGAAGACCGGGCTGTGGTTGAGCCGCCACTTCTTGCGCTTGCCGCCCGCGAAGGCTTCGCGGAAGATCGCGCGGGTGCGCTCGACGCCCAAAAAGTGCTCTTGGTCCGGCGCCTTTTCGTACGCGTACCCGGGTGAGATCTGCATGGAGTCGACTTGCAGATCGTCGTTAAGATAATCCAGCACCGCGCGAATCGTCTGCGCGTCGTCGGGATCGAAGAACGTCGTGTTCGTCGAGACGCGGAATCCTTTGGCCTTTGCGACCTTGATCGCTGCTACAGCTTTGTCGAACGTCCCCTCGCGGCAGACGACTTGGTCGTGGCGCTCGCGCAGCCCGTCCAAATGGATCATCCACGTAAAGAGCGGATGCGGTTTGAACTTGTCGATCTTCTTTTCGAGCAGCAGCGCGTTGGTGCAGACGATCACCACTTTCTTGCGCGCAATGAGCTCGTCCACCAGACGCGGCAGGTCTTCATACACGAGCGGCTCGCCGCCGGCGATGGAGATGACGGGAGCGCCGCACTCCTCGGCCGCGGCGATGCAATCTTCGACCGAGAGGCGCTTTTTTAGAACGTCCATCGGATACTGAATCTTGCCGCAGCCCGCGCATGCCAGATTGCATTGGTAGAGCGGTTCCAGCTCCATGACGAGCGCGTACTTGTCCTGGCCCTTCAGCTTGCGGCCGAAGATGTATTTGGCGATTTCGAATTTTTGTGCCAGCGGAGTTCCCATTATGCCAATACCTGTTGTGCGGATGTGGGTGCTACCTGCATATCGCTTGCTCGCGCGCCCGCGTCCATCGCCAGCGCCATCAGCGGAAAGAGATGCCGGTACATGTGGTAGTTCAGATAGAAGTCGCGGGGGAACCCGGTCCCGGTGAAGTGGCGCTCGTCCCAAGTGCCGTCCTCACGCTGCGTCTCCCGCAGGTACGCAAGACCCCGCTGCGCGGCCGGATGGTTGCCTTGACCGGCCCATTGCAGCGTCATCACCGCCCACGCGGTCTGTGACGGCGCGCTCGCGCCCACGCCGGCGAATGATTCATCGACGTAGGAGTGACAGGTTTCGCCCCAGCCCCCGTCTGCGTTCTGCCGCTCGATCGTCCACTGCGCGGCGCGCGCGATCATGTCGCGGCCGGCGTTTAGTTGCCCGAGCGCCGACACGACGCACCAGGTCCCGTAGATGTGGTTCACGCCCCAGCGGCCGAACCAGGAGCCCCACGGCTTCTGCGTCTTTTGTAAGTACGCCAGCGCATCGCGGACGTACGGATCCGCCTTGTCCCGCCCCAGCATCGCCAGCATCTCGACGACGTGTGCCGTGACGTCTTCGCTGGGCGGATCGATCATCGCGCCGAAGTCCGAGAACGGCATGCGGTACAGAATCTCGCTTGTATTGTCGCGGTCGAATGCACCCCATGCGCCGTTACCCGATCGCATTGCGAGCGTCCAGCGCACCGCGCGATCGATCGGCTCGCGGACCACGTCGGGATCCCCGGTCTCGAGCAACGCGCAGACGATGACCGCGGTATCGTCGATATCCGGATAGGCGTCGTTGTCGAATTCGAATGCCCAGCCGCCGTTGGGAACGTCTTTGCAGCGCACGCGCCAGTCGCCCGGCGCATCGGGATCGATCTGCTCGCGGAGCATCCAATCGACGGCCTTGCGCAGCGCGGGGTGATCGGCGCGAAATCCCGCCTGGTAGAGCGCGCGCAGCGCCCATGCAGTATCCCAGACCGGCGACATGCACGCCTGAAAGCGCCATCCGTGTTCGTCGCGCCACGAGAAGCGTTCCATCCCCGCAAGCCCTTTACGCAGTACCGGGCTGTCGAGCCCGTGGCCTTCCAAATTGAGCGCGATGAGCGAGTAGACCCAGGGCGGCTGAATACCGCCCCAGCTGCCGTCGGCCTCCTGGCGTTCGATCACCCATTGAATCATCTTCCGGCACGCCGCTTCGCGCGTCGGCTTGAACGGCGAACGCTCGTAGAGTTTGAGCGCGCGGTCCACCCACCAAAGCCATCCTTTGCCGGGAACGGCGTGCATGCGCTCGCGCGTACCGGGGTTGATGATTTCGTCGACCGGCACGCCCAGATCGCGCACCGGTCTGCGTGCGATCACCACGCAAAGCGGGCCGACGGTACCGCGTGCCCAGCATGAAAAGTCATAGAGATTAAAGGGCATCCACGGCGGAAACCAGACGATCTCCGGCGGCATCGTCGGAATTCCGTCCCACGGATACACGCCGAAAAGCGCCATCCAGATCTTCGTGAAAACGCGAGCGGCGGCAAGGCCCCCCAGCGTGCGAATCACGTGCAGCGCCCGCGTCATCTCGCTTCGCGACGGATCGACACCGAGCACTTTTAACGCGACGTACGCTTCGATCGTCGTGCTCAAATCCGCCGGCCCGTCGTAGTACAGCGCCCACGATCCGTCCTCGCGCTGGTTATAGAGAATGTGTTCGATCGCACCGTCGCGGATGTCGCCGACCGGCACGCCGAGAAAGCGCATGAGCAGCACGTGCTCGGCCGTCATCGTGACGTTCGTCTCGAGCTCGTCGGTCCACCACCCGTCGGGATGCTGCTTAGCGAGCAGCCATCGGACGGCGCGATCGAGATGATCCTGCATCGGTTCCTTTCACTAGCACACGCGCGGCAGCGATTCCGCTGCGCACGGCCGACTCCATCGTATCCGGCCAGCCCGTCGCGGTCCATGCGCCGGCGATCGCCACGCGGGGATCGCGCGTTTCCGGGCCCGGCCTGGGAGCACCCGGCGCTGCCAAATACGTTCCTTCGGGATTGCGGGTGGCAGCACCGCGAACGAGCGAGGCTCCGCGCAGCGCGGGTACGGCCTGCTGCAGTTCCTCCCACACCTTCGTTACGACCTCCGCCGTCGGCGAGGCGATGAGCGCTCCTGCCGAGCTCAGGCTACAGCACAGATAGCCCGGCGCCTTCTGAAAGATCCATTGCACCGGCGAATCCAGAATCGCGGCGAATTCGAACGGCAAGACCCCCGCGTCGTGCCAGATGTGCGCGTCCATAATCGCATACGGTTCGTACACATCCAGGGGCGGCACGCCATATGACGCCGGATCGCCCAGCAATCGCTCGAGAGCGCGCGGAGGCACCGCGAGCACGACACCGTCGAACCGTGCATCTCCGACTGAAGTCTGCAATTCGATGCCGTCACCAGCGGCAATGATGCGCAGAACCGCGCACGAGCGATGAACGGCGTCGAGCCGGCTTGCCGCGGCGTCCATGATGTTCGCCAGCGGGACGGTGGAGAAGCCGAAGCGCGCGGCGTCGCGGTCGTGCAGAAATGCCGTCGACAAGACGAACGCCGCTTCGGCGGCGTTCATGCGGTCCAGCGGCGCATTGAGCGCCGGAACCAGAAACGGCTCCCAGAAGGCGCGCATCGTCTGCGTATCCTGGCCGCGATCGCGCAGCCACTGCGCGAAGCTTTGATCTTCGCGGGCGGAGTGCGGGCTTAGGCGCAACGCCACGAGCGCGCGCGCGACGCGAAGTTTGCCGCCCGGCGTGAGATGCGCGTAGGATGCGAACGAGCTGAGCACGTGCAGCGGCGCGGGAAGCGCTCCGGCGCGCAAACGGCTCGAAACGCCGTCCTTCGAAAAGATGAGCACGTCGAAGTTGGGCTGCGTGTGCAGCGCGCCGCCCATGCCGGCGCGCTGAACGAACGCGATAAATTCGGTACAGCAGGACAGATACACGTGCTGGCCGTTGTCCACCACTCGGCCGTCCACTTCGAACGACGTTGCGCGCCCGCCCAGCAGCCGGCTCCGCTCGAAGATCTCCACGTGCGCGCCCGCCGCCTCGAGCTCGAGTGCGGCGCTCAGGCCCGCCAGGCCCGCGCCGACGACCGCTACCGCGCCCACAACCAGGATCCCACGACGACGCGCAGTTTCTCGCCCTTGCTCAATGCGGCGCGCTCGCGCAGCGGAAGTTCGGGATCGCGATCGATCTTCTCCAGAATCCGCTCGTAAATCCCCGCCATCGTCTGCACGCAGGCCGCAGGGCGGCGCGGAATGTAGCGCAGCACCTGATAGCCGCTTTCGAACAGCTCGCGGGCGCGTGCGACTTCGAACGCGACCAGATCGTTCCAGCCCTCGCCGGGCTGCGCGCGCAGCAGCGCGTCCGGCTCGATGGCGAAACGGCGCAGGTCCTCGAGCGGCAGGTAGACCCGCCCCATCTCGCCGTCTTCGCGGACGTCGCGCAGAATATTGGTTAGTTGCAGCGCAAGGCCCAGATCGTCGGCACGTTCTAGCGCGACCGGATCGTCGAAGCCGAACACGCGCACGCACATGCGGCCGACGACGGATGCGACCAAGCGGCAATATTCGCGCAGCTCCTCCCACGTTTCGTAGC
>Ga0070740_10004220_pt1 | contig 14358 bp, 9 predicted proteins | sample Coa_R2_FD_67286 | JGI IMG/M metagenome (GOLD analysis project Ga0070740, IMG submission 67286) | Surface soil microbial communities from Centralia Pennsylvania, which are recovering from an underground coalmine fire - Coalmine... | ecosystem: Environmental > Terrestrial > Soil > Unclassified ... | reverse complement strand
GTTCCAGGCGTCGGGTATACCTTAACACGCCATCACGAAAAAGAAGAGCAGTACAGTGGCAAGGAATTGATACACACGCTGCGCGTGGCTTCCATATAGAGAGATAGAGACATGTTGTGTGTCTATTTCAGTGCTGTGAATGCCTTGCCAGAACAGAGAGCGACCGATTCATGATACTCGGTCGCTCTCTGTTCTGGCTTGTTTCTCGCTCAAGAGAAAGCGCACATTACTGTTCTGCTTTCCTGAGCGTGAATATCGCATACGTATAGTCCAGTTGAAATTTTTTCCAGTTCACCGGCTTCTCCTGGCAATCCAGGTTGATCTCTCCCGTTAGCTCCAATCCATATCCATGCGCTTCCTCCAGCATGGAGAGGATATCCCCTCTGTTAAAGATACGGATAGGAACGCCGTAAGCTTTCTGCCCGTGCGTGTCGATCGGCTCGCTGTAGTAATCTGTTGAGGTAATCAGGATGCCTTCTGGTTTAAGCAGCCGGGCCGCCTCTTTGAAAAAGGCACCGGTATCGACTCCGTGTTCTATCACGCTCAAGCAGGTAATAGCGTCAAACGAGTTATCCTCAAAGCTTGTTTGGGTAATATCCCCGTACTCGTAGCGAATCGGCCCTCGCTTGAGCGGGCGCTTAAAGACCAGGTTGATTCCGATCAGATTGCGGTAGCCGTAGAGATAGAGCCAGGGTAGGACGAGGGAGTACAACTCGGCCCCGGCATCCAGGATACGAGCATTGTGCCTGGTTGTTTTCACGATGCAGTCCAGCGCCGCCAGACTATCCCAGGTTTTGGAGACATCGTAATAAAGAGCAGGCAAGCCCAGTTTGCGAGCCTGTTCGGCGGCGTCCTGCACCTCCTGGTGCGTGAGAAGCACAGCGTTATGCCAGGGCGCATCGGGATAGCCATGAGGCCCCTTCCCGCGGAGGTTGAGATAGAGGCGGAAAGTAGCCTCAGGGGTCATGAGCCTGTTCCATATGTCGCGCTTTATGCTTTTGGCAAGGTGCTTTACTCGTAAAAATGATGTGGGCAATGGGGATGCTTGAAACTGTTGAGTCACTTTTCCCAGGACTTTCTAGACGAGCAATCCAGGATATGCTCGTATGCAAAAATGACAAGAATAGTTACTTGATGAGCCTGCTTTGCCGCCATTTGCGATAGAATAGCAAGAACACCGCTATTGCACCTATGAATACGCCGCCTGCAAGACCAAGCCACAAGAACAGGTGGGTATCGGCAGGAGGCGTGGTATGTTGCTCTGTCGCGTTGTTCGTTGGCTCCGTCATGATGATAGTAGCCGGGTTCTGAGTTGGTGCCGGCGTGGATGCGGCTGTGTTCGCCTGGCCCACAATTTGCAAAAATCGCTTGAGCGATGTGATGGTTGAGCCCTTGCCCGCGCAGGGAGAGCCGGGTTTTAAAGTGAAGTCCGCGTTTGCGATGGTCGCGAGCGGTGTGCTTTCATTATATGAAGAGACGTCGGTAGTGAACTGTGGATCAACCATCTGTCCACCGAGAGCAGAATTATCTCCGGTGGTCTTCCACTCACAGTTGCCGCTTGCGCCCGCCAATCCATCAGGCAGGTAGATCCCACCATCATAGAAGATAGAATCTTTGACGGTATTCCCCGATCCCTGGAGGAACAGGCTCTGAAACGTTCCCCCAGCTATCCCCTGGCCGGGCGTAAAGACGGTATCGTGATCGATGACCCAGCCCGTCTCTTGAACCTGCGGGTACCCCATGATGTTGATATGTTTGTTCAGGAGCAGCGAGTTTCTGATGGTAACGTTATTCACGGTCGCGCGGCCAGGCGATTGTCCTAGAATGACGCCCGTACTCATTCCCGGCCCAAGAATCGAGTTTTCGATCAACAGGTCGCTTTGCACGCCGCCATCATAGATCTGATAGCCGTCCTGGTGGACGCATTCGTTAAAAGGAAGTCCGGTTTCGCGCGGATCTTCGCGGGTGACATGCAGCCAGGAATAATTGATGGTGACATTATGGATGCCTGGCGCCTCGCCGGTGTTAAACTCGTCGTCGCTGTTATCGTGGATATTCATTTGTGAGAAGGTCAGGTTCGTTCCTGTCAGGTAAATGCCGTGACCATTTGTTTCAGGGTTCCAATTCCCGCCATTTCCGCCCTGGCTGGCCTCTCCGATATCGTAAATCTCCATGTTGCGCAGAGTGTCATTGCTCGGACCGCCCGTCATATCGACTCCATACGTGCTAAAGCCGTGGATCTGTATGCCGTCCCAGTTCATTCCGTCGATCACAACCCATGAATGCGAACCAAAAACAACCCCGTTTGCCACAGAGGCTGCTCGGTAGCTATAGCTCGGCTCCCCGCAATAGGGAAGAGGTGTTGACCTGCCCCCAAACAATATGACGGTCCCATTGTGGCCGCTGTCGGTCGAGCGTTTAATCGTGATCGGCGCTGCCTGCGTTCCGCTCTTCCCGATCGTGAGCGTTGTGGTATAGGTCATGCTTTGAGCGCCGCCATCCAGCAGGATCGTGTCTCCCGGCTGTACGACAGACCAGTTGATCTTTGCCAGTTCATTCCACGCAGTTGCCCAGGATTTTCCATCGCTGCCGTTTCCATTTTTAGAAACGTAATAGGTCTTTCCTGTGGAAAGGTTCACGTGAGGATTAGAAGCGCCGCATGCGACGAATCCAACCCCCACGCTCATGAGAACGAGCAGCACATAGAGAAAAGGCCGGGAGCGTATTTTTGCGTACCGCCTCTGAAATGTATGTATTCTCATCTGGAACAGCATCATCCTTCGTCAAAAACTAATCTCTCCGTATTTCTCAGCATGCACTATCCGTCTTTCATCAGAGAAGACGGGCCGGTATTTGGAAGAGTAACAAGAGGACCATTACCCTGTGACGTACCCGATGCTTGCCCTGTTAATCGGAATGAAACTGCATATATTGTTCTGGAAGTCCACCTCGATCATCTTGCGAGTGTTGTAGAGAGGCGGCAGATTGTAAACCACCCTGTTGGCAACGGTATCGATGACATCGCCTACATCCCCGACGTAGAGGAACCTTCCGTCTCTGCTATATTCTAGCCAGCCATCGGCGGCACAATCGTATGCGCAGTTACTCTCGTCATGATGCATCGAGCGAGAAAATTTGATATCCGCGATCTTGCGTGGAGGCGAGCCAGGCAGACCTGTCACATCGAAGATATGTACGGAATCGTTTGGCCAGTCAACCACGGCGAGGCGCGTCTCGTCGGGGGAGAGCGCAATCCCATGACTTGGGGCCGAGGGGCCACTGGATGAATCTGGGAAACCAAGTTTCGTTAAATCGACAGTATACAGGATATGGCCGCTTTGGATATCCGCCACCTGGAAGCCTAAAAATCCTGTTGTCGTTACATATGCGAGCGTCTCTTTGCCGTTGATGACAAAGGGCCGAATGCCTGAGAGAAATGGCCCGATTTTCCTGACGTTCCCATTGGTTGCGGTATCTGCAACCGTCAGGTAGGTGGGCGTGTTAGAGAAGTTGCGTGCTCCCATATAGACGTGCTGGCCGTTGAGGCTAATCACAGTGTTATGCGGGCCTGAGCCGCCGTTTATCCTTGCCCCCGTCGGCTTTCCATCTGAAGCATTAATGACATACCAGTACGGATCACTCGCCTTTTCACCGTCGGGCATGTAGATGTATTTTCCGTCAGGCGTGATAGACATACTATCGATGCCAAAGGAGTAGGATTGAGTCCATAGAACCTGGTCTGTGAGAACATCATAGGCCAGGAGCTGTCCGCCTCCGTCGCCATCGCTGCCAAAACTGATGTAGAGGCGATGTGAGGCCGCGTCTCCCACGACGCCGCGTACACCTGATGAAGTAGGTAAGTCTCGCTGCTTTACCAGCCTGGGGGTGTTATCCATATCATAGACATACATTTTTCCATCAGGAAAGACATATTCATAATGGTGTATACTCTGGCCGGGGGTCGTCGCCGTTGCGCCTGAACTGGCCGTACCCGTTGCGGGAGACGGGGCCGGTTGAGCGATGATAATCGGTTGGGTCGCTTGAGGTGTATCGCCGCAGGAAACCAGCAGCGAAACCAGCGTGAGTAGGGAAAGAGCGAATAATTTGGCTGAGTAACCGGGTCTGCTCAGCGCCTGCTTTTTCCTGGTTATGTTGTACATAACGATAACTCCTCTTTGTAAGGATACCGGTAGCACTCTGTCTCTCTAAAGTGCGCCGGGATTTGCGGGTTAGAATGGACTCCAGATCTGCACAGTTCCATCCTCGCTTGCCGAAGCAATATATTTCCCATCGGGGGACCAGACGATCTTTGTTACCCCTCTGGCGTGGCCGTAGTAGGTGTAGATCGTCGCCCCGCTGGTCGCCTCCCATACCTGCACCGTTCTGTCGCTGCCTCCCGAGGCGATGAAATTTCCGTTGGGCGACCACGCTACCGCGCGCACATAATTTGTATGGCCGCGATAGGTAGAATTAGCGGTGCCGCTGGAGGCATCCCAGATGCGAACGGTGCGATCGTCGCTGGCCGAGGCCAGCAAGACGCCATCGGGGGACCAAGTAACGGCTTCTATCGAATTTGTGTGGCCGCGACAGACCGAGATAGCAGCGCCGGTGCTCGCGTCCCATACCTGAACGGTGGCGTCGGGTCCGCCCGAGGCCATGCGTTTGCCATCAGGGGACCAGGCAATGGTCCACGCGTACCAGGGAGAGGTGCGATGGACCAGCGGATGTTGTCCTGTTGTGGCGTCCCAGATCTGCACCGTATAGTCGGTGCTCGACGAGGCGACGCGCTCGCCTCCAAGCTGCCAGGCGATATCGGTGATCCCGCTGGTGTGGCCGCGATAACTATAGATGGGCACGCCGGTGGAGGCGTGCCAGATCTGCACAGCGTTGCCTGACGCGGGAGCGCCGCCGCTTGTCAGGGGGCCTGCGCTGGCCGTCGCGATCCGCTGGCTATCGGGGGCCCAGCTTATAGCAGGCACGCTGCCAGATTGAGCATGGAAAACGAAAATGTCGGCACCCGTTTGTGCGTGCCAGATACGAATGGTGTGGTCGTCTCCTCCGGAGGCGAGCGCAGCGCCATCGGGCGACCACCCCAGGGCAGTGACCGGACCCACATGGCCCCGATAGATCAGCGGAGCATTGCTCGCTACGCCTGGTGAAGACGTTTTCAGGTTGAAGTACCAGGCTGCCAGACCCGCCCCTGCAACCGCCAGGACAGGCAAGCCTATCAGAAACGCACGTCGCGAGGCACGGCTCCCCAACAGCCGCTTCTCCTGGGGAGAGCGCGTTTTGTTGAGAGATGCCGACGCGCTCGGCAGCGTGCCAGCGTGCAGCTTCTCCGTCTCTGAGCTTGCCGATACTGGGCTTTGCTGCTCCGAATCTGCTTGCTCCACGGGAGACAAGGAGGAGAGATCCGGCATTTGTTCCCCAAGCAAGGCCTTCTCCAGAGCCTGGGCAAAGCTCGATACACTGCTGAAACGCTGCTCTGGCTCCTTCGCCAGGGCCTTCAACACGACCTCCTCAATGTCTGGCGGAATCCAGGGGATTTTTTGACGCAGGGGTGGAGAAGGTGTAGAGACATGCTGCCTGGCTATCTCGTTCACCGAGCCGGCAAAGGGCAACTCTCCACAGAGCCACTCATAGACCACAACTCCTAGAGCATATTGATCGCTTGCAGCCGCCGGTTGCCCTTGAAGCTGTTCAGGTGCTACATAGGCTACCGTGCCCGCAACCGTATCGGTCAGGAGCGAGAGCAAGCCGATGCTGCAATCCGTAAGCAGAAGTTGCTGATCGTTTCCCAGGATCACATTCTCCGGCTTGACATCCCCATGAATGAGTTCATGCTGGTGCAGGTAATCTAACGCCTCAGAGAGCGCCTGAACATACGAGAGAATCGTCTGGCGCGGCAATGAGATGCCGATGGGGTGGAGTTGACGCAGGGTTTCATTGGAGACATACTCCATGACCAGGAAATGAAAGTTTTTGTCTCCGTCGCTCGCCCTGCCGACCTCCTGCACGGGCAACAGATGAGGGTGAACTAATGCTGGAAAACCCTGTGCCGCCTTGAGAAATCTCTCGGACTCGTCCTCCGAAAGCTCTGTCCAGAGCACTTTAAAAATGACCTCTTTCCCGGGTACGCTGTGTTCGGCAAGGTAGACCTCTGCAAAAGCTGTACGGCCAAGCAGGCGGGTCAGGCGGTAGTCGCCGAACTGTTGGCCCACCAGATTAGGCATCATTTTCTCCTTCTCCCTGGATGCGTCAGGGACTGTTCTGAATATCCGATTTCAAAACAGCGAAGAGCCAAAGAACCGATCGATCTCAACCGTGAGAATATCCTCGCACATTCTATCCCTTTTCATGAGCTATGGCGAGTACATGTTCATGAAAGACTCGTTGTACAACTTTTATCCAAGATGTCGGTAAAGAAATCCCCCCAGAGGGGCGGAGATCGGCAAAGGCAGGCGCCTCCAGCAACGGGTGAGGAGTTGGTATTTTCGGCTGCTCTCAGATGTGGAGGCAAGACCGGCGATTGCTGGGAAGTAATAATAAGGGCTGGCCTCCTCAGCCGCTCCCCAACTGCGTTTGAATTGCATCAGGCCCGGACTCTCATACGCTGTGCGACCCAAATCGAGCAGCTGATACCCATGCTGCCCGCTCCAGGCGATCGATTCCCAGGTTAGCAGATAGCCTGCGCCGAGGTCGTGGAAGCGTTCGTCGGAGGCACCATACATGTAGCGCGCCATCGTGCCGGAGAAGGCGGTGATATGGGCGGCAATTACCCTGCCCTCGTATTCGGCCAGTTCCAGGTGGAGCTGACCGCTGGGAGCGAAGGTGTCCCACAGACGCAGGAAGAAGGCCAGTGGCTGGGAGGGCATGCCATGCTTCTTTGTACGCGTGAGCAGGTGGAGGCGATAATACTCGCGCATGTCTTCACGTCTCTCAGAGATGCGTACCTGCACGCCCTGACTGCGCGCCTTTTTAACCTTGCGCCGGGCGGCAGGGCGCAGGCGCGACCAGGCAATCTCGGGATCAGGGGCCAGGGAAACCAGCCAGCGCGCGTACAGATTTCCGGTAGCCAGGTCGTCGCGCCGGGCGAGCGTCTCGTTCAGGCCGGCGCGCAACTCCAGGTAGCGTACTCGCTTTTCCCGGGCCAGTTCGATGGCCTGGTCCACCAGTTGATTCGCGCTGGTCTCGTCCTCTGCCAGCAGGGGACAGTAGTCAGAGAAAGGCAGGGAGACAAGGCGTCGTCCGGCCAGAGGACTCTGCATATAGCACAGAGGCAGAAAGCCACTGATCTGCCCGCTGCTGTTCGTCGTGGTGAGCCGGATGGCTGTATAGCCATAGAGAGACGTAATCAAGTCGAGCCAGGCGGGATTGAAGTAGAAATGATCGCTGGCGTATTTCGCAAGGAACTCTTGCAACTGAGAATCTGCCCTGGTTGCCTGTAACATATCATCGATCCTTATCACTACAGCTAATAAATAATTCAAAAACTTGTCTTGCCACTTACCCTTTGAAGAAATTGTTCCTTCATTTTGCGAAAATACGCAAAATTCTTTTGCTGCTATTATTGGCGGCCTGACGCCAGGATTGCAATCGTCTGCGGCGCGCCAGGAAAGGGAAGAACACGCGGACAACCGCGCTGGCAAAGTCGCCAAAAACGGGCAGCGGGTCCCGCCAGTCCAGAACCGAAAACGTTGTTTTGCCTGGAAGTGAGCGCAGATAGGCGCGGGGAGACGTAATGCCCGCTTGCATCTCCTGAAGTGCTGCGGGGAGATCGGTGAGCACCCGTATCCAACGGTATCCATAGCGCGGCGCCGGGATCACAGGAACATCATGGAACGCATCGCAGTATTGAATCCAGGGAAAGTCCAGTCCGCAGGCCACAGCGAGCGTATGCCATCCCCAGGGCCGGGTATTAATGTCCAGGAGCTTATACTGGTCGGTTCGCCGATCATATTTAAACTCGACCTCGACCATGCCGGAGAGGCGCATTCTTGCGAGGAGCTGACGGGTCGGTTCAACAATTTCAGGGACCTCAACGGCCTCAACAAAACTGCTACCCAGTCCATAGTCGATGGGATACTGGCGTGTGCGCCTGGCGGTCATCCAGGCCAGCGTGCGTCCCTCTTTACAATAGGCTGCCACCGAAAACTGGGTCTGCCCATCTCCCGGAATAACCTCCTGGACCAGAATCTGCTCGGGATCGAGAATCTCGCTTGCCAGGCGATATTGAGCCAGCAACTCCTCCTTATCTCTTGCAGGCAGGGCCTTCAGGCGCAACTCCTGCTGAAGGCGGAGAGAGGCGACCGGTTTGATGATGAGAGGAAAGGCGGCCTGGATAGTTCGGAGATCGCCTTCGCAGCCTGGATACCAGGTTTGCGGATAAGGGATATCCAGTTCCCGGGCTACCTGATAGACCAGATGCTTTTCATTTGCCCACCGAAGGATATCCCAGGGCTGTGTGACGAGCCGATAGAGCGGAGCGAGCGCCTCATGATTGCGCGCGACCAACTCGACGGTTTCATCGGACATAGGCAAAAGGAGCCATTGCTGCAGATGATACTCGTCGGCAATCCGCCGCAGAAATTCAAGAAACGCTCGCCCATCCATACGCCCACGCCAGCGCAAGCGTTTGGCGGCATAGCGAGAAAACCAGGCCGAACGCGGAAGGTTGTCAATAACCACGCAGGGAATATGCCTTCTACCCAGGCTGCGTATCATGCCCAGGGCGCGGAAATCGCTTCCTATAACAATGACTCCAGGTCGGTGGTTAGGTTGCCTCATCCTCTCATTCTCTCTTCCCTATCTACCCATGACGGTATGACGCGTGATCTGCCGCGCGGCCACCCCTGCCCCTGCCACAAAGCGGCAGATCGGCCCAAAGACATATCCGGCTAAACTGCCAGCAAAGTAAAGATGGGATACCGACGACTCAAACCATTTGTTCAGCAGCGGGTAGCCGTTCTGTTGCTCGACCTGCTGGCGCAGGGACGAATCAATATATGAGAGTTTCTGTACGTCGGGCTGATAACCCGTGCCCAGAACAACATGGTCTACCAGTCTTGTCGTTCCATCGCTCAGCTTGAGACAGAGCTCCTCGCCCTGCTCGACCGCCTCGACAATCGAAGTATGGGGCGTGATAGTGAACTTCCCCTCCACGCGCGGCTGCATCCAGGGAGCCACCGCCGGGCGAACCGAGCGCGTATCTATGCTGACGCGCGTTTTTTCTGGCAAGCGCCTCAGCAGCAAGGGAAAAGCAACAAGCCAGCTAATGCCGGCGGGCCCAATATCGCTGGGCGGATAGAAGAGGCGCCTGGCGACCCCGGTGTAACGATACAGGCGGCGCTTAATCCAGACAACCGGGCCGCGCGCAATCAACTCCACCTCAGCCGGGGACTCCGCGAGGAGCGCGGCGGCCTCGAAGGCGCTCTGGCCACTCCCAACCACAGCGACCCGTTTTCCCCTGAATGCTGAGAAATCCGTGTGTTGCTGGGTGTGAGAAAAGAGGTTCGTCGGAAGATTGGCCGCGAAGGCGGGAATACGCGCGAACGGGGCAATGCCCGACGCCACTACCACTCTGTCCGCCTTCAAGCAGCGCCCATCTACCAGTTCCAGGTGGAAGCCCTTTCCATCCCGTGCAAGCAACGTCACATATGTCTGCTCAACCTCAGGCACCAGCTCCTGCTGGAACCATTGGGCATACTCGAGGAAAAGCTGCAAGGGGACCGGCTCCTGCTTGTGTTGATGACGCAGGGCGCTGAAACGATCGAGCGTATATGCATGAGCGGGATCGGCGAGACTGATCGAGCTCCAGGAAGATTTTAAAAACATCTGCGGCGGCATCTGGCGCCAGAATTCCATTGGCTTGCCCGTGATAAAAGGAGCCATCTTGTGCGCTTTCAAATGGGCAGCCGCTGAAAGGCCATAGGGACCGGCCCCAATAATTGCGATGGGAGTGTGCTCCATGCCATAGTTTCCTTTGTCGCGCGTTTTTTAGAGATAGGGCTGTTGCGGATTCACAATAATACCTTTTTACACCATTAAGGATAAAGATAATACTCCTTGATAGCGAAAAGGTGTTCATCCTGGTAAAGAATCCATGCGATTTTCGCCGGGAGGGGTGAGGTTCGTTACGCCGTTGCCCGCTTTGGTCACGCTTTTTCAATCGCAACGTACACCCGATTGTCACTTCTGCATGGTATAGTAAAATGCTCAGGAAGTGAACTAGAGTGAACTAGAAGGAAACAGGTATGCGTCGGCTCATTCCGTGGAAGCCTATACCCTGGCTCTGGGTCAGCGTGTTTACGCTGATACTCTTTGCCTGTGCTGCATTTTTATCGACCTTATCGGCGACGAATATCCAGCGCTTGCCCTTTTCGGGACGCCTGCTCCCCGGCGAACAGGTCTGGAGACAGGGCGTCCCTTCCTTCCTCTTTGGGACCAATGATACCTATGAGTGGTCGCCATACAATATTGAGACGCAGCCTGCGATCCAGGACGCGCTACGCACCGCCGGCTTTCCCTTGATTCGGAGCTTTTTTCGCGATGGGGCCGACGACGCGAGTATCGAGCAGCGGATACGCACGATTGAGAGAATCGGAGCGCATTGTCTGGGGGTGATTACCAGCATCTTCGATGTTCCCTATGCCGAACACCTGGTGCGCTACCTGGGCGACCGCTGCCTGATGTACGAGTTTGGGAATGAGCCAGACTACAATGGCATAAGCGCCGGCGTCTATCTGCGCCAATGGAACTACGTTGTCCCACTGCTGCGAAAAATCAATCCCCAGGCAGCATTTATTGGTCCAACTCTCAGTAGTGCAAACCTGGGATACCTGCAAACGTTTCTGACAGGAGCGGAGGCATCAAAAGTCCTGCCTGATGCGGTCAGCTTTCACTGGTACCCCTGTTACCAGAATAGCGAGGCTGTCTGTCTGAAAAAAGCTACCTCTGTCGCTCAGGAGGCACAAGAAGTGCGCGCGCTGGTCGGAAGTATTCTTGGACGCGACCTGCCTGTAGGAATCACGGAATGGAATTTCGATCCCGGCAACCCGCCGCCAGGCTACGGCGATACAAGCGAGTTCATCTCTCAATTTACCTCTCAGGCGCTCCAATCTATGATGCAGGCGGGCGTAAGCTTCGCTTGCCAGTTTGACGCGGCGAGCTTTGCCGGATACGGCCACCTGGATATGTTTGATCAGCAGGGCCAGCCAAAAATGCAGTATTATGCGATAAAAAGCGTCATTGAGCAATATCGCCTTTAAGCTCTTCAAAGAGGGGGCGAGTATGGAGCTGGCAGGTGGGATCTTTCAGCATATACTTCAGGATAGCATTGAAAAATTGTCTCATGCCTGGAAGTCACCCAATCCCTATTCTTCGGGTTTCGGCGCGCTGCTCTTTCTCACTTTAGCCACGCGCAAACGGAGCGTAACCTCCTCGTCTAGAGGAGGGAGATCGGCGGTGTCCGGCTCGTCTTTGGGACGGCGCGCATAGCCATTGGGGGTTGGAAGAAGTCTCTTGACCCTTTCCGCGGGAAGAATGAGCGTGGCTCTGGCCTCTACGGGGAGCTTTACCGCTTGCAGGATCTGGGTTCTCATCTCTGAGATATGCTCAGCCTGGATGGCCGGCAGAGATTCTGTAATGCGCGAATATATATCCTCATCCATCAATGGCTCAGCAGGCACCTCGCGCCGTCTCTTCCTGATCGACTGGAGCAACATCTGCATCTCATCGCGAGGAATCGTTCTAAGAAGAACGGCAGCGGCAACATAGACCAGTACCGCCACCGGCAGAATAAGCAGAATAGAAAAAGCTCTGAGTGGAACGACAGCCAGGCACATAATCAGCGTCGCCAGAGTGGCTTTGGCTCCCACTTTAAGGCTGCCCAGGGAGAAAATAGATCTGGGCAGGAAGAACAGAGCAACGATCAGGAGAAGCAATTCCGTGAGCGTCGTCATCAGAGCCGCGCCGACCTCCTGATAACGAGGGATCAGGAGGAGATTGAATCCGAGATTAAACACCAGGGCCAGAGCGGCCATAATAGGCATTCTTTTTTCACTTTTAAGGGTCACGATAATGGTTGTCAGCAGCGTATTGACATAAAGAAAGATCAGTCCGGGTGCCAGCATCTGAATCACGGAGATAGTGGGAGCAAAGTCGTCGCTATGGTAGAGAAAGCCAACGATATTGGGAGCAGCCAGCGCGAAGAGAGCGGCGATAGGCAGGACGCAGATGAGCAGGACATTTAAGCATTTTTCTATAGCAATTTTTAGGGCAGATTCGGAGGTAGCAGAGAGTTTAGAGAAAACCGGATACATCACCGAATCCACGATGATGTTTGGGAGAAAGACGAGGGTATCAAACAGGCGATAACCCGCGCCATACCAACCGATTGCAGCCGTAGTGGCCATCAAAGAGAGCATCACGGTATCAATGCGATAATAAATCACTCCCAGGACGCCATAGGCCAGGAAAGGAATGCTGCCTTTCAGGAGCTTCAGGAACGTCTCTTTTCTCACGACTATGCGCATTCCCACCAGGCGGAAGAACCAGGCGGCTTGCCAGAGCGTATTTGTCACAGAACCGCCCAGGATCACGAAAGCCATGACCTGAACGCTCATCCCCAATCTGAGCAAAAGAATACCTACGGCAGCGGTCAGCCCCTTTTCGAGAATTTTCGCGATGGTGGGATACAATGCCCGCTCGAAGGCATAGTGGAGCGAGCCGAAGGCGTTGCCAATTGATCCCGCGAACAGATCGATACCGCAGATTACTACCAGGGTTCGCTGCTCCACGCTGTAGCCGAGTATCCACACAAGAAAGAGAATAATACCAAAGACCAGCACCCAGAGGATAGACTTCAACAGCAACGTATTCCAGAGATAATCCTCAGCCTTCTCAGGCTTTTCCGCAACATCGCGCGTGAGTTGTTGATTAAAGCCAAGTTCGACGGGGAAGCCTACAAGTGAGACAAAAGTTATCGCGAAATACAATTCTCCGAACTTGACATCCCCCAGAAATCGCCCATACGCGCTGGTTAACAGAAGCGTCGAGGACCACGTGACGAGCTGACCGAAAAGTGAAATAATCGTATTATTAACCACTCTTCGTAATTTATCCATATATTTAAAGCCCGACGGGCAAGATTTCTTGCCAGAGAAAAGGTTCAGAAGCCCTTCTCAAAATAACATGTGGGTATGTTAAGAAAGAACGTTCATGAACCTGGACAACTTTCTAACGATACAGTATCATAACAAGTATGTCATCTGGATTGCTATAGAGGTTGAGAATGAGTAATTATAAGTCAGCAGGGTGTACAAAAGTATAGCCTTCCGGTTTATTATCGAGTTGATGTTTTATTTTGTAAACCCTGAAAGACTTATTTGCACACTATTTAAACGCTGCTGGCTACCATTTTCTTCGTGAGGAGCCTCTATACTAGGTGGGAATATGTGGATGGCGAAAGATCGCGGCGGGGCTTTTTATCGAAGTTTTTAAAGAAATCATAGCTTTCTATCGAAGAGTATCCTGAAGAAGGAGAGAACCATCGTGGACCGTGTACGCCGAACTATCTCACGCCACCTGCTCCAACTGCTCCTGGTCGTATGTCTGCCTGTTCTCATCGGCGCTGGCATCGCCTATCTGCTTCCTCGCCAGTATCAGGCGACAGCTACCCTGTGGGCTTTACATAATTATAACACGCTGACCGCGACCAACATTGACGCGAATGCGCTGGACACGCCGGCGGAATCGCAGGCGACGGCCCTCAGCGAGATGCTGCAGACGCGCTCGTTTGCGCTGGCCGTTGCCCAAGAGGCGAAACTGGCCTCCGCGCTGGGCAGCAATGTCACCAATGATACGCTGATTGCGGCGGTCTCCCAGTCGGCTCAGGTGACGGCGCAGGCGTATGATCTGTTTACCATTCAATATACCAGCACTGATCCTGTGGTGGCCCAGCAGGTCGTGCAGGCGATCATTGACCAGTACAACCAGGAGATCAAAAATACGGCCTCGGCGGAAGGACAAAACATTCTGCAACCCTACCAGGCCCAACTGGCGCAGGCGCAGCAGGATGCCCAAAACGCGCTGGATGCCCAGAATCGGTATCTGGCGGCCCATCCCCAGGAGACCCCGAATCAATTGCAGGCTGATCCGACCTACCAGCAACTGCATCTCCAGGTGCAGCAGACGCAGCAGAAAGTCCAGGCCCTGCAGAACATCATCGATGCCCTGGAGCAACAGATTGCCAGCCATACGACGATCGCGGATGGGCTATACCGGGTGCTGGACGCGCCCACCGTGCCGACCAAACCGGCCTCGCGCACGAAAACGCTCCTCATCGGCGGGGCCGCGGGA
>Ga0070740_10004219_pt1 | contig 14359 bp, 11 predicted proteins | sample Coa_R2_FD_67286 | JGI IMG/M metagenome (GOLD analysis project Ga0070740, IMG submission 67286) | Surface soil microbial communities from Centralia Pennsylvania, which are recovering from an underground coalmine fire - Coalmine... | ecosystem: Environmental > Terrestrial > Soil > Unclassified ... | reverse complement strand
ACGCCGACATAGGCGCCGAGCATGAACAATTCGCCGTGCGCAAAGTTGACCACGTCCATGATGCCGAAGATCAGCGTCAGGCCCGAGGCGACCAGCGCGAGGATCATCCCGGCGACGACGCCGTTCACCGTCTGAATGAGGATTTGGTCGACGGGGATGGCCTGGACGATGTCGGCGATCGCATTCATCGCACTACACTCCCAAGTACTGCTTGACCACGGGATGGTTGACGTCGATTTCGGACGCCGCGCATTGGTGGCGCACGCTGCCCTTTTCCATGATGTAGACGCGCTGGCTCGCCTCCAGCGTCAGCGGCACGTTCTGCTCGACCAGCAGGATGGCGACGCCCTCCCGATGCAGCACGTCGATGATGCTGCTGATCTGCGAAACCATGCGCGGCATCAGCCCTTCGGTCGGCTCGTCGAGCAGGATGATCTTCGGCTCCAGCATCATGGCGCGCGCGATCGCCAGCATCTGCTGCTCGCCGCCCGAGAGCGTGCCGCCCGCCTGATTGCGCCGCTCCGCCAGACGCGGGAAATAAGAGAACGCCTTGTCGAGCAGCTCCTTTTTGCGCGTCTCGCTCACGCCCTCGCGATCGAAGCCGGTGCGCAGGTTCTCCATCACCGTCAACAGGCGGAAGATGCGGCGGTCCTCCGGCACGTAGCCGATACCGAGCCGCGCCAGCCTGTGCGGCGCCAGGCCGGTGATGGCGGCGCCGTCGAGCAGCACCTTGCCTTCGCTCGGCAGCACCAGACCCATGATGGTCTTGAGCGTGGTCGATTTGCCGACGCCGTTGCGGCCGAGCAGGCCGACCACCTCGCCCGGCCTAACCTCGAGGCTGACGCCGTGCAGAATGTGGCTCTTGCCGTAATAGGTGTGCACGTCCTCGACGCGGACCAGCGGCGCAGCTCTATCTGCAACGGCGCTCATGTCTTCAAATAGACCTCTTGCACGCGCGCATTGCGCTGAATTTCCTCCGGCGTGCCGTCGGCGAGAATCTCGCCATAATGCAGCACCGTGATGCGATGGCACAGCTCCATCACCACTTGCATGTCGTGCTCGACGATGAGGATGGTCAAGTCGTTCCTGGCGATGCCGCGCACAAGCTGCATGGTTTCGTGGGTTTCCGCCGCGCTCATGCCGGCCGTTGGCTCGTCGAGCAGCAACAGTTTCGGTTCTGTCGCAAGCGCGATGCCGATCTCCAGATTGCGCTGCTCGCCATGCGACAGGTTGGCGGCAAGCTCGTCGGCCTTGGCCAGCAGGCCGACCGAGTCGAGGGCCGCCTCGGCCTTGGCGTTGATATCGGGAAAAGCGCCGTGATGAGAAATCATGTTCCACGAATGGCGGCGCGACTGCGCGGCGATGCGTACGTTTTCCAGCGCGCTCGCGTTCGGCATGATGTTGGTGATCTGATACGAGCGGGCGATGCCGCGTTGCGAGACCGCATTCGACGGCAGCCCGGTGACATCCTCACCGTCGAAGACAATGCGGCCGGATGTCGGCCGCAGCACCCCGGTCAGACAATTGAAGAATGTGCTCTTGCCGGCGCCGTTCGGACCGATGATCGCGCGCACCTCGCCTCGTTCGGCAACGAAGTCGACGCCGTTGAGCGCCGCCAAGCCGCCGAACCGGACCGACAATCGTTCCGTGCGCAGAATCGGCTCTGATCCTGCTCCCCGGCCGGGTGCCGGGGAGCGCATGTCGATCGCCTGGTCCACGCCGAACTACGCCGCGGGGAAGTGGCAGGCGGGCGGCACCATGGTCTTCTCGGCCGGCACCGCCTCTTTCAGGTGATAGGTCCCGCCGCTCACCGTAAAGATGAATTCGGTGATGAAGGCCTGATGGTCTTCCTTGCGCAGCGTCTTGTCGCCTTGCGGGAAGTCGTCGCTCAGCTTCATGTGCAGGCCTTCGAGCGACTCAATGAGCTTCATGGTGTCGGCGCGGCTTTCGAATTTCGCTTTCTCCATGCCGATCTTCAGCGCATTGAGCGCTTCGTAGTTGGACTGCACGTATTTGTCGGGCAGCGGGCCGCTCGGGTCGATCTTGGCGAGCCGCTTCTTCGCCTCATCGAAGAAGTGATGGTGATACGGCGTATCGAGCGGGCCTTCGAAGATTGGGATATAGCGATTGATGGCGGTAAAGCCGTCGATCTTGCTGCCGAGCGCCGGAAGATTGCTCGATTCGGTGATCGATCCATCGCCAGCGAATTTGTATTTCTTCGACAGGCCGAGATCGAAGGCCTGGTTGCCGATGGTCACGCCGTCCTTGCCGAAGAAGATGGCGAACAGTCCGTCGAAATTTCCGCTGATCTTGGAAAGGAACGGCGTCATGTCGGCGGTGCCGAGCGGAATGCCCGTGGTGCCGACGACTTCGCCGCCGTTTTTCTTGATCTCCGCGGCGTAGGCGTCGCGTGTCGCTTGTCCCCAAGCATAGTCGGCATAGGCAATGTGCCACTTTTTGCCGAGGTTCTTGATCAGGTAGGGCGCCATCGCCACCGCCTGCGCGGGCGCATAGTCGTAGGGCCGGAAGGTATAGCGATTGCATTTCGTCGTGGTCAGCGTGGTGTCGAGGCACACCGTGATCATGTTGACGATCTTGGACTCCTGCCACACCGGCATGCAGGCCAGACAGATATTCGAGAGGAAGCCGCCGCAATGGACGTCGATATTGTCCTCCTGCACCATCTTTTCGCTCTTGCGGCGCGCAACGTCCGGTTTGGATTCGTCGTCGACGATGACCAGTTCGACGGGACGGCCGTTGATGCCGCCGTTCGCATTGATGCGGTCCGCCGCCATTTGCAGGCCGACGACCGCGGTCTTGCCACCGGGCGCGCCCGGGCCGGAGAGCGGCTGCTCGGAGCCGACCTTGTACGGCTTGGCGGCGCCGAAAGCTGCGCGCCACGGCGCCGGCACCAGCATCATCGCGCCGATGGCGCCGCCGCCCCATCCGACGACGCGGCGGCGCGTAACCTTGCCGCTCCACCAAAAGTCTTGCGCCCAAGCTTCCTCTTTCCACTTTTCAGTCATCGCTCAAGTCCTCCCGCTGGATTGTCATTGGCTCAATGATAGACGGAAACGCCCGCGCGGATGCACGGGCGCCAAGCCTATCTGCAGTCGATTGTCGGTTTTGTAACGCAAAGCCGCTTCCGCGCTCGCCCCGGCGGTCATGCCGGCGGCAAACGCCACCGTACGCCAGCTTCGGCCGGCCGCACGCGGCATTGCCTGCTCCTCCCCTGCGGGCCTTGAATGGCCTCTTGCAAGCATTTATGGCCGTTAGCAAACGCGGTCCGTGGGCAAGTTTCAACCGCTATTTTCGTCTGGCCTGCCTTTTCACCCCGTCGTAAATTTACGCGTTCAACCGCGGACCGTGGCTATAACGGAGAACCTCAATGGCGGTCGCTTCTTTGCGTCGTGACGATAAGACGTCGCTCGCCAGCGGGCTGGCGGCGCGGCTAGCCGTCCGCAGGGGCGACCATCGCGGGCCGACCGCGGGGCTGGCACCCGGCAACGTGCAGGGCAATCTCGCCATTCTGCCGAAGGCGCTCGCCGCCGATTTCTTGCGCTTCTGTCAGCTCAACCCCAAGCCTTGTCCGCTGATCGGTACCTCGGAGCCGGGCGATCCGCGCGTTCCCGCATTGGGCGAAGACCTCGACATCCGCACCGACTTGCCGCGCTACCGCGTGTGGCGCAACGGAGAGCTGGCGGCGGAGCCGGAGGATATCCGCGAATTCTGGCGCGACGACCTGGTGAGCTTTGTCATCGGCTGCTCGTTTTCCTTCGAGGAGGCGTTGCTCGCCGAAGGCATCGAATTGCGGCACATCGCGCGGGGCTGCAACGTGCCGATGTATCGCACCTCGATTGCCACGCACGAGGCCGGCCCCTTCAAAGGGCCGATGGTGGTGTCGATGCGGCCGCTCAAACCGGCGGATGCTATCCGCGCCGTGCAGATCACCACGCGCTTTCCCTCCGTGCACGGCGCGCCGGTGCATATCGGCAAGCCGGAGCTCATCGGCATCAGAGATGTGATGAAGCCGGATTATGGCGACGCCGTCGAGGTGCGCGCCGACGAGCTGCCGGTGTTCTGGGCCTGCGGGGTCACGCCACAGTCGGTGATCGCGACGGTGAAGCCGGAGTTCTGCATCACCCACTATCCCGGCGCCATGCTGGTGACAGACCGGAAGAACACCGAGTTTGCGATAATGTAGCCCGCGGGCGAAGCCGGGTCCAAGCGAACCCCCGCTCTTGAAAGTTCGCGCGACCGTTCTAAGTCAAATTACGTCACACGAAAGTGTGGTCCGGATGCCCCATGCGGGATCCGGCAAGCGCGTGCAGCCGTCGGGCGGGCACGCGCACCCATGTTGCTCATCGGAGGATATGGAGGACGACCATGGCTATCAGCGATCTCATCCCCTGGAATAACCGCGGCCGCCAAGTCGGCATTCGCCGCGGCGAGGAGACCAATCCCTTCCTCACCCTGCACCGCGAGATGAACCGTCTGTTCGACGACGTGTTCCGCGGGTTCGATCTTGCGCCCCTGAGCACCGACCGCTTCCTCGAGCGGGCGGGCGGCTGGCCGAACATCGAGGTGAGCGAGACCGATAAAGAGGTGAAGGTCACCGCCGAACTGCCCGGCCTCGAGGAAAAGGACGTCGACGTGGAGTTGGCGAATGGCGTTCTCGCCATCCGCGGCGAGAAGAAGACGGAGAAGGAAGACGAAGGCCGTCTGTTCAGCGAGCGCTATTACGGCCACTTCGAGCGCCGCATCCCGATCGAGGATGTCGACGAGGACAAGGTCTCGGCTTCGTTTAAGAACGGCGTGCTGACCGTGACGCTGCCGAAGTCGCCGGCGGCGCAGCAAAAAGTCAAACGCATCGCCATCAACGGCCGCTAGGGTGATCGACGTAACGACGGCGTCGCCGCCGCAAACGGCGGCTACGCCGCGTTGCGGGCGTTGCGATCGAGCAGCCCCGCCTCAATCAAGGCTTCGCGAATGCGCGCGATTTCCGCGCGCTCGATCTTCACCAGTGGAGGACGGACCACCGCCCGCGGCAATTTGCCGAGCAGCACCAGCGCTTCCTTCATGCGGTTGTGCATATCGACGAAAGGATCGGCGTAGAACACGCGCGCGGTCGGCTCGATGCGCGCATTGAGCCGTTTGGCCTCGGCGAGATCGTTGTTCTGCACGGCGCGGAACAGCCGCGCCTGCAGATCGGCGATCACGCTGCCTGAGCCGGACAGCAGACCGTTGCAGCCCAGCACAAGCGAAGAGAACAGCCATGACGAATGCGTGGTCAGCACGTTGACCGGCCGCGGCAGGCTTTGCAGCGTGCGGATGTGCCATTCGTGATGCGGCACGTTGCCGATCCAGTCCTTGATGGCGCGGATCGTCGGCACCTCCTCGCACAGCTTGAGCAGCGTTTCCTTCGGATAGCCTTGGCCCGTCGCCAACGGATACTGAAAGACGATCAGCGGCAAATCGGTCGCATCGGCGATGCGCTTGAAGTGCGCGAGCGCCATTGCCGCGCTTTGCCCCAGCGTGAACGGCGCCGGCGGGAAGACCAGCAGGGCCGACGCCCCGCTTTGCGCCGCCATTTTTGCAAGCCGCGCGGCTTCCATACTGCTGTCGGCCCAGATCCCGTTGATAAGCGGCAGCCGGTCGCCGATCTCATCCTGCGCGATGTCGAGCACGCGTCGTTGCTCGTCGAAGGTGCAGGAACCGACCTCGGTCGAGTGAGCGTTGACGGTGACCGCGGAGAGCCCTTCGACGGCGGCTACGTCGCGCAGATGCTTGCGAAAGCTTTGCTCGTCGATGGAGAAATCGTTCTCGAACGGCAGCAGCACCGCCGGGATCACGCCGTGCGGGATGAAATCTTTGTGCCGTGACATCGGGGCGTCTCCCAATCTGCGTTCGTTCCTGCGCAAGCGGAAGCCCAGAGTACCAAAGTCCCTGATTGGCCGCACTGGGTCCCCGCATTTGCGGGACGAACGGTCGTCACTTTACCGGCGCCGCATCGGGCAGATAACGCGCGCCAAACACCGGCTCCTTGTAGGGCGTCGGCGGCAACTGCCAGGCGCCGGTCGAGGGTGGACGCACCTCCGCGTCGACGTGCACGTCGAGCAAGAACGGCTTGTTCGCCTTCACGGCGTGCTCGAGCGCGCCCTTGAAATCCTGCGATTTGCTGACCGTCATCGCTTCGACCCCGGCCGCGCGCGCCCAGGCGGCGAAGTCGGGATTGTAGGGTTTCTGGTTTGGCCCTTCGTGGAACATGGTGCCGAGTTCGCGCCCGCCGAACATACCGAGCTGAATATCGCGGATCGAAACCCAACCGAAATTGTTCCAGATCACCCAGACGACGGGAATATTGTACTCGACCGCGGTGCAGAGCACGTGCGGCACCATGGTGAAGCAGCCGTCGCCGGTAACGGCGACCACGGGTCGGTCCGGGGCGGCCAGCTTGGCACCAAGCGCGCCCGCGGCGCCGAAGCCCATGCCGGAGAAGCCCCAGGAGTTCATCATGGTCTGCGGGCGGCGCGCCTTCCAGAATTGCATGTACCAGTTGTGACTGACGCCGACGTCACAGCAGAGAATGGCGTCCGCCGGTAACACGTCGCGGCAATCGGCGACGACGCGCTCCGGGCGCATCGGCGAGGCGTGCACGTCGAAATTCGGCCTGATGAACTTTTCCCACTCGTCCTGCCAGCGCGTGATATCGGCCTGCCAGGCTTTGAGCGCATCGCGCCTGGGATTTCGCCGCTCAATCTCCGTGAGGAGCTGCTGCAGGAACGTGCGCGCGTCGGCGAGAACGCCGATGTCGGGTGGATAATTGCGGCCGAGCTCTTCCGGATCGACGTCCACGTGGATGAGTTTCGTCTGCGGGAAATTCCACGAATAGCCGGGCAGCCAGGACGAGGCCGAACGGTCATCGAAGCGCGCGCCGATGGCGATCACCAGATCGGCGCGGCGGCCGGCTTCGTTCGCCGGATAGGCGCCGTTGCGGCCGATGAATCCGAGCGCCAGCGCATCGGTCATATCCAGGCATCCCATGCCATTCGGCGAGGAGATCACCGGGATGCCGAGCCGGTGCGCGAATTCGGTCAGCTCGCGCGAGGCTTCCGACAAGGTGACGCCGTGGCCGACGAAAAGCACCGGCTGCTGGGCCTTCAACAGCAAGTCGACGCTGGCCTTGATTTGATCCGGTGAGGCGCCGTTGCGCTGCGCATTGAGCTTCGGCGCCGGCGGCGGCACATCGACCTCGTCCTCTTCCTGAAAGACGTTGAACGGCACGTCGACGTTGACCGGCCCGGGGCGGCCCGACAGCATCGTGGTCATCGCCTGGCGCAAAGCCAGCGGCAGCATGTCGACGCGTGTGGGCTGGTAGCTGCGCTTTACCACCGGGCGGATGATGTTCGGGAAATCCGCCTGAAAATGCTTGTTGATCTCCTGGAACGGCGAGCGGTTGAACTGCGAGGTCGGCACGTTCGCGGTTATCGCCAGCAATGCGGACGAGTCCGAGATCGCCAGCGCCAGCGGCATCACAATGTTGCAAGAGCCAGGGCCGCACGAGGTGAGCGTCGCCACCGGCTCGTGGCGCACGCGGAAGTAAGCGTCCGCCATGTGCGCGGCGACCTGCTCGTGGCGCGGCGAAACCAGCTTGATGCGATCGCGCGCGGCATAAAGCGAGTCGAGCATGCCGACATTGCCGTGGCCACAGATGCCGAACACGTACGGAATCTTGTTGGCGACGAGATATTCGGTGATGAGGTCGGCGCCTTTCATCCGCGGCATCAGTCACCCATCACGTTTTGCAGTTGCAATATATGACGGGGACTTTAACGATAGCGCCGCGTAGCGACAATATCGCCTTCCGTTCAAGCCGGTTTTGCGCGTAATGAAATCCGCTCCGTTCGCGTATTCTCGTCCCGCCGATGTCGACGAAGCTTGCGCGCTGCTCGCAGCCGACGACGGCGCGCGTGTCATCGCCGGCGGTCAATCATTGGTGCCGATGATGGCGATGCGCTTGGCGTGGCCGACGCGGCTCGTCGACATCGCGCGCATCGCGTCATTGTCCTATGTGCGCGACGAAAAGGACGCCGTCGCCATCGGCGCCTGCACCCGACAATGCGCGATCGAGCGCGATCAGGTGGTGGCGCGGCGGCTCCCGCTGCTTGCGCGCACAATGCCGTTCATCGGGCATGGCGCCACGCGGGCGCGCGGCACCATCGGCGGCTCGCTGGCGCATGCCGATCCCGCGGCCGAGCTGCCGCTGATCGCGGTCACTCTGGATGCAACATTGAGCTATCGGCTGAACGGCAACACCGGCGATATTGCGGCGCGCGACTTCTTCCAAGGGCTGATGATGACCGCGCTGCCTGCGGGCGCCTGCCTCGCAAGCGTGCGGTTTCCGGTATGGCCGGGCAAGGTCGGCAGCGGCTTTCACGAAGTAAATGCGCGGCGCAGCGATTTCGCGTTCGTCGCTGCGGCGGCACAAGTCCAGCTCGACGAGGACGGCAAATGCCGGCGCATCGCCATCGGCGTCGGTGCCGCAACCGCGACCCCGATCCGCCTCGGCGCCGCGGAGAAGGCGCTGACCGGCATCGTGCTCGGGGGAAAGCAGGTCGCCGACGCGGTGCGCGACGCGCTCTCCGATATCGAACCGCTCGACGACCTGCATGCCTCTGCCGCGTATCGCCGGCGCGCCGCAGCCGCTCTCGCCGCGCGCGCCGTCGCCGATGCGAAAACCGATGCGGAAAGGGCGCGCCATGCGCATTGAGCTCACCGTCAACGGCGCAAAGCATGTGCTCGACATCGAGGCGCGCACGACGCTGCTCGATTGCCTGCGCGATCACCTTGGATTGAAGGGCGCGCATGCCGGCTGCGAGCACGGCGTCTGCGGCGCCTGCACGGTGTTGTGCGACGGGGCGGCGGTGCGCTCATGCCTGATGTTCGCGCCGCAGGCGGAGGGCTCGACGATCACGACCATTGAAGGCGTAACGCCCGCGCCCGGCGAATTGTCGCCGGTCCAGGACGCGTTCTGCGAGACGCACGGCATGCAATGCGGCTATTGCACGCCGGCCATGATCCTCACCGCACACGCGCTGCTCGCGGGCAATCCCGATCCGACGCGCGATGAGATCGTCGAAGCGATCTCCGGCAATATCTGCCGTTGCACGGGTTATGCGCAGATCGTCGAAGCGATCTCGCTCGCCGCCGAACGCATGCGCGGCACCAATACGCCCGGGGGGCCGCGGCCATGAGCGCGCAGCATTTCCGCTTCGTCGCGTCAGACCGGCGCGTCCGCGAGGATCGCCGCTTCGTCGCCGGTAAGGGCAACTTCGTCGCCGACGTCGTCCTGCCGGGCACCTTGCACGTGGCGCTGGTCACCTGTCCGCATGCTGCCGCCCGCATCAAATCGATCGACAAGCGCGCAGCGCTGAAGATGCCTGGCGTGCGCTATGTGATCGATGGCGCCGAACTCGCCGCCGGCACCGATGTGCTGATGGCCGGCCTCGATACGCCGAATGTGCCGCGCCGGCCGCTCGCCTTCGAGGTCGCGCGCTATTCCGGCGAATGGGTGGCCGCCGTCGCCGCCGAAACGCGCGCGCAGGCCGAAGACGCGGCCGAAGCGGTGGAGGTCGGCTACGAGCCGCTGCCCTTCGTCCTCGACGCCGAGAAGGCGATGGAGAAAAACGCGCCGCTGGTACACGAGAAGCACGGCAGCAATGTGCTGCTCGACCGGGCCTTCGTGTGGGGCACGGTAGAAGAGGATTTCGCCGCAAGCCCGCGCAAGCTGTCGCTGCGCGTGAAGTGGGCGCGCTCATCGACCGTGCCGATCGAAACTTTCGGAGTGGTGGCGCGCTGGGACCCGGGAGGCGACATTCTCGACGTCTGGGCCTCGATCCAGATGCCGCGCTACGCCGAGCAGATTGCGTCGGCGCTGAAGATCCCGTCCAGTTCGGTGCGCGTCCACTATGATGTGGATGTCGGCGGCAGCTACGGCGTCAAACGGGGCATCAAGCACTCGGTGCTGGTCGGCTATCTGGCGCGGCGGCTCGGCGCACCAGTGCGGCTGATCGAGGATCGTTTGGAGAACATGCGTGGCGGCGACGCGCACGGGCCGGAACGGCTGTTCGACGTCGAGGTCGCATTCGACAATGACGGCACTGTGCGCTCGATGAAAATGCAGGCGCTGGAAAACCTGGGAGCCTATGCCGGCCGCTCGCCGTTCCAGCTCGGCAAACCCGTGGGCTCTATCGTCGGGCCGTACAAGATAAAGAGCGTGCAGTACCGCGCCATCGCCGTCGTCACCAACAAGACCACGCAAGACGCTGTGCGCGGTTTCGGCCAAGGGCCGACGAACTTGGCGCTCGAGCGGGCGATGGACGAGATCGCCAACACGCTCGGCCTCGATCCGTTGGAGGTGCGCCGGCGCAACCTGATCCGCGCCCACGAGTTTCCTTACCTCATTCCCAGCGGGACGACCTACGATAGCGGCGACTACGAGACTGTTATCGGCAAAGTGCTGGCCGACACGGACTACAATGCGCTCATCAAGGAGCGCGATCGGCTGCGCGCCGAGGGTAAGCTCGCCGGTATCGGCATCGCTGCGTGCCTGGAACCCTCCGGCGGCAACGCCACCTTCGAGGCGCTGCTCAATCCGAAGATCACCACCTCGACGTTCATGGATTCCTGCCGCATCAACGTCGACGGCAATGGCACCGTCACCGCGACCATGCACACCACCTCATCGGGCCAAGGTCACGAGACGCTGGTCGGCACAGTCATCGGTGAGGTGCTGGGCATTCATCCGGATGCCATACGCGTCACCCGGCCGGACTCGCTCAATTCTCTTCCCAGCGGCACGCCCGTCGGCAGCCGTATGGCCATCATGCTCGGGGGCGCCGCATTCCATGCGGCGCAAAAGCTGATGGACAAGCTCACCGCGATCGGCGCGCATGATCTCGGCATTCCGCGCGAGCGAGCGGTTTATGAGAAAGGCGATGTTTACGATCGGCACAAGCCGGCCGACAGGCGTAGCTGGGCGGAGCTGGTCGGTATCGCGCATCGCAACATTCACCGTATGCCAGCGAGCATGGAGCCGGGACTGGCGACGAGCCACATCTATTCCGTACCCACCGGCGGTGCGCTGCCGGCGGCCGACGGACGCGTGCAGATGTATCCTTGCTTCTCTTTCGAATTCCACCTGCTGCTATTGACGATCGATCCCGATCTCGGCACGCCGCGGATTCTGCGGTACCGCGTCGGTCACGATTGCGGAACGCAGATCAATCCGAAGATCGTGCGCGGCATGACGATGGGCGGTATCGCGCACGGTATCGGCGCCGCGCTTTATGAGGAGTTCGCCTATAACGACGAGGGGCAGCTCATCGCGCAAAGCTTCATGGATTATCTGCTGCCCTCCTCGCATGAAGTGCCGGCAATCAAACTTATCGAGCACGAAACGCCCTCGCCGCATACGGTCTTTGGGCAGAAGGGCTCCGGCGAATCGGGCTATCTCGGGGCCCCCGCGGCAGTCGCCAACGCAGTCAACGACGCGCTGCGCCCGCTTGGCATCAGCATCAACACGCTGCCGCTAAAGGCGACAAAGCTCGGCGATTTGATTGCCGCGGCGCGCGCGAAATCGGCAACGACAGCATGATGGCAAAACGCGCGTGTCGGTCTTTCATCGACCCACACGGCTCGGTGGAACGGCGCGCTTTAAAGTGCCACCATTCATGCCGCACGGTATTCGTGTTGTCGCCGGAACACGCGCGCGGCGAATCCGCTGCCGCCCTGTGAACAGTGAGAGTTTCGCGCAAGCGCGCCTGTCAGAGCGACAGATTTTAGGCATAAATGAAGCGGCGCGCATTTTGTCGCGCGAGGGTTAACGAGCGGCGCAAAGTTGTCCACATTGCATGGAACTTTCCACGCGTGGACTCTTTGGAGACGTGCGCATCCAGGCAACAGCAGCCGCATAATTTATGCAGCAACTGAAGACCAAGTATCCGCGTCCGGCGGCGCATTCCGACGATGAGGCCCAACTGCGCGACGCCATTTTGGCGAAGCTTACCTACGACGTCGGCAAGCGGCCGGACGCAGCGAACGATCACGATTGGTATCAGGCGACGGTGCTCGCGGTTCGCGATCGCGTCGTCGATGCCTGGATGCGGTCGCGCGCGGAATCGAGACATCAGCACAAAAAACGGGTCTATTATCTCTCGATCGAGTTCCTGATCGGCCGGCTGCTGCTCGACACTCTGAACAACTTACGACTTGTCGAACCGGCGCGGCGGGCGCTCGGGAGCATGGGCGTCGATCTCGACGATTTGCGGCGAATTGAACCCGACGCCGCGCTCGGCAATGGCGGCCTCGGGCGGCTCGCGGCTTGCTTCATGGATTCGATGTCGGCGCTTGGCGTACCGGCGTGCGGCTACGGCATCCGTTATGAAACCGGACTGTTCGAGCAGCGCTTTCGCGACGGCTGGCAGCAGGAGTATCCCGAGGATTGGCTGGCACGCGGCAATCCGTGGGAATTTCCGCGCTTCGGCGGGCAATATTCGGTCGGGTTCGGCGGCATGGTCGAATACCTTGGCGGCGACGCCGCAACCGCGCGCGCAGTCTGGTATCCGGCCGAGACAGTGCTGGCGATGCCTTATGACACGCCGATCGCCGGTTGGCGCGGCCGCCATGTGAACGCTTTGCGGCTGTGGTCGGCGCGCGCGCCGTCGCCGGTGCAGTTGTCGGTCTTCAACCGCGGCGATCTGGTGGGCGCGACCGCCGCGCGTGTGCGCGCCGAGGCGATCTCGCGGGTGCTTTACCCCAACGACGCAACACCGGAAGGCCAAGAACTGCGCCTGCGACAAGAATATTTTTTCACCTCGGCTTCGCTGCAGGACCTGACGCGCCGGCATCTCGACGAGTACGGCACGTTGAGGACGCTTGCCGATCATGCCGCGGTGCAGCTCAACGATACGCACCCGGCCATTGCCGTGGCCGAGCTGATGCGCATCCTCGTCGACGAGCACGACATCAGTTGGCCGGACGCCTGGACGATTACGCGCGCGACGTTGTCCTACACCAATCACACGTTGCTGCCCGAGGCTCTGGAGACGTGGCCGGTGGCACTGCTCGACCGCGTGCTGCCTCGCCACTTGCAGATCATCTATCTGATCAACTGGTTCCATCTCAAGCAAACCGAAGCGCGCGGCTTCACCGATCCCGAATTCCTCGCCAACGTCTCGCTCGTGCACGAGAATGGCGCCAAATGCGTGCGCATGGCGCACTTGGCTTTCGTCGGCTCGCATTGCGTCAACGGCGTCTCGGCGTTGCACACGGAACTGCTGCGCCAGACGGTATTCCACGATCTTGCCGAAGCGGTTCCGACGCGCATCGTCAACAAGACCAATGGCATCACATTCCGGCGTTGGCTCTATGATGCCAATGCGCCGCTGACCGAGCTGCTGGTGAACACGCTCGGTGACCGCGTGCTCGACGAGCCGCACTGTCTGCAAGAGCTCGAGCGGTTCGCCGCCGATGCAGACTTCGTCGGGCGATATCGTCAGACGCGCGCGGAAAACAAGCGGCGGCTGGCCGAATTGCTGCACGCCCGCACCGGCGTGCACGTACCGACCGATGCTTTGTTCGACGTGCAGATCAAGCGCGTGCACGAATACAAGCGTCAGTTGCTCAATATCCTGGCGGCGATCGCGCTTTATCAGGAGATTTGCAAGAACCCGGAGCGACCTTGGGTGCCGCGGGTGAAGATTTTTGCCGGGAAGGCAGCCGCAAGCTACGAGCGCGCCAAATTGATCATCAAATTGGCAAACGACGTTGCTCGCGTCGTCAACAATGACGAACGCGTCGGCGGGCGTCTGAAGCTCGTCTTCGCGCCGAATTACAACGTCAGCTTCGCCGAGGCGATTGTTCCCGCGGCCGACCTTTCCGAGCAGATTTCCACCGCCGGCATGGAAGCCTCCGGCACCGGCAATATGAAGCTTGCCCTCAACGGCGCCGTCACCATTGGCACGCTCGACGGCGCCAATATCGAAATTCGCGAGCACGTCGGGCCCGAGAATATTGTGATTTTCGGCATGACCGCGCCGGAGGTCGCCGAGCGCCAGCGAATGCAATTCAAAGGCGCGGATGCGATCGCAGCATCCCCCCGGCTGGCGGCAGCAATCGAAAGCCTCGGCCGCGGCGATTTTTCGCCCGACGATGCGGACCGGTACGCGCCCATCGTGCAATCTCTGACGGCCTACGATCGCTTCATGGTTGCCGCCGATTTCGACGCCTATTGGAACGCGCAGCGCGAGGTCGACCGGCTGTGGCGGACAGCAGATTGGTGGCGGACCGCCATCCTCAA
>Ga0070740_10004216_pt1 | contig 14368 bp, 11 predicted proteins | sample Coa_R2_FD_67286 | JGI IMG/M metagenome (GOLD analysis project Ga0070740, IMG submission 67286) | Surface soil microbial communities from Centralia Pennsylvania, which are recovering from an underground coalmine fire - Coalmine... | ecosystem: Environmental > Terrestrial > Soil > Unclassified ... | reverse complement strand
TGCTGTCTGCATTTGCCGGCCTGGGCATTGATAATGCCTATGTCGATGTGACCGCCTCAGAAATCCCGATTATGGATGGCAGCGCCGGGCCTTTCGTATTCCTGATCCAGTCAGCTGGCATAGAAGAGCAAAATGCTGCCAAGCGCTTTATCCGTATCAAGCGCAAGCTCAAGATTAGAGATGGCGATAAATGGGCATGTTTTGAGCCATTTAATGGATTCAAGGTTACCTTCACTATTGATTTTGATCATCCGCTTTTCAAGTCGAACACCAAGACGGCCACTCTGGATTTCTCCAGTCTTTCTTATGTCAAGGAAGTCAGCCGTGCCCGAACATTTGGCTTTATGGCAGATTTTGAAAAGCTGCAGGCATTGAACCTGGCGCGCGGCGCAAGCCTGGATAATGCAATTGCCATTGATGATTTTCGTGTTTTAAATGAAGACGGTTTGCGTTATGAAAATGAATTCGTCAAACACAAAATCCTCGATGCTGTTGGGGATCTCTATCTCTTGGGGTCTAGTCTGATTGGATCTTTCAATGGTTACAAGTCAGGTCATGCACTGAATAATAAACTCTTGCGTCAATTACTTGCAGATAAGGATGCATGGGAATTCGTTACCTTTGAAGATAAAAGCACAGCTCCTATCTCTTATATTCGTCCTATTCTCGTTGAAGCATAAGTGTCAGCGCCATGCCGGAACAATGGCATGGCGTGCTACAGAATATCAGCCATTTTTAGTATGCCGGGAAATTTTCAGCATAATATTTCTTAATTTGGGGTCATCCAGCGATTCTGCTATCTCTCTGATAATTTCTGCCGTGTGAGTTGAAAGCAGCTGCATGTTTTTGACATGCTGCTGTCGGCGCACGATGGCAGGCGCATTTACCGGGCGCACTTTACATTCAATCTGTTGAATGTTTTTTAATAACGGATTGTCCTTGAATTTTCTGAGCAGATCACTGGCCTGGAAACGCAGTTGTGTGGCGATGGACCCATTTGCAGCAAGCAGAATGAGTTTTCTATCAATAATGTTGGCTGCCTGGCAATATCTTGCGATATCAGGTTCCAAATATTTTTGCAACTCAATGTTTATTGCTTCCAGGATTTTGATCCTGGCAAAGATGGCGTTTAAATCGCGTCCCTTTGCTTCAATAAACTGGTCTGCTTTTTTAAAAGTTGAATCAGTCACAATTCATCCCGCAGTATGTTCAACATACACAATATACTAGAAATCTGACTTGAATTCATTGCGGGCAGGATAACTCTGTCTGTCATTAAAAGCGCGCAGCAATTGCACAATTTTTTGACATGCCTTGGCATATGGATTAGAATGCAGAGCAGTCCATTAACGACATTAATGAGTAGTGCGTGTTAAATATTTTTTCCTCTTTATCTGATTCAGAGACGCTGTCCGCGGATGAAATTGTCGATCAGCTCGAATCAGGTGCTCAATTCACAGATGAACAGCCAGAAGTGGTATCACTGTTTGGCAGGGATCATCGCACCCGGCACGCGAATACGTTTTTGCTTCAGGCCCTCGCCTGGAACAGGCTTGTTGCGGCAGACAAGCTTCTTGACCTGGATGTTGAAAAAATTGCGTTGAACACAAAAGACTTTTGGCCGACAGGCTCAAATACACCGCTTTTGCTCGCAGCAAAAATCGATGCTGTCAATATCATCAGTAAACTGGTGGCGTTAGGGGCAAGTCTCAATGAGCAGGATTATCGGGAATATACTGCATTACACTATGCCTGCATGCTGCGGTCCGATCCTGCGATCAGGATTTTGCTGAGCGCCGGTGCCAGTACCCGGCTTCGTGATGTTTTCGGGAATCAGCCGATTGATTATTATCAAACCGATATCACGCTTGCTGATTTGGCCTATCCTTATGGATTGTCGCCCGAAAACAGTGATTTGCTGGCCGAAGTGGCAGATACAACAGAAAATTATTATGCGACACAAAATAAATCTTACAGCGTGCTCCGATGGTTTGTTCCGCACGTTATTGTGAACCATGGATGGGGAAAAGACTATCTGCTGAATGATACCGAAGCAAATTCACCCTTCAGGACGCTTTACGATTGTGCGGAATGGTATCTGCAAAACAGGCAGGCTGTGTATCGTGCGCAATTTTATGAGGCAATGTTAAAATGTTTTTGCCTGTCCAGGCCGCTGGTGAATAAAGCAATCATGGAGCAATTAACACCAGCTTGATGCTGATTTCAAAAATGCATCGGGATTGTTTTCAGTATATGTCTCATTATTTTTGTGCATGTCATATTCTGTCATTGTATTGCTTCAATGCAGTCTGCGACAAATCAAATTCGGAATAAATAAATTTATCCTTGTGCGTCTCGTGAGTTATTTAGACTGTGGAACTGGTTGATAATGTCTTTCCACTCTGGGAGTTGCCGGATGCGTGGAATCACGGCTGTCACCATTACTAAATAGCAAGACGCCGCTATTGGTGCCTGTCGTATAAAATGCTCCAGTCCCGGTTTCGCTGCGGACTTGTGGTGGGGTGCCGGGTGCAGGCCAATCGTTGGTATCATTAATGGGCGTCACGGAATCGATTTCCATCGGACTCGCTTCATCGTTATCCGGATCGCCTTCAGGCAATAGCGACTCCGGATCCTTATTGTCTGACCGCAATAATGATCTTGTTTCTGGATCATTATCACGGTAAAGAATTTCCAGTGTTGTATCGGTGCCTGCCTTGACAGAAAATAATTCATTCATGACCAGAGCATTCAGTCCGCATAAGCTGGCAAAGCCGATTACCCATCCATAAGGATTGAGCCCAAACAGCTGGTTCATGGCGAAAATGATGCTGATATACGGCCCCAGGCCATTACCGCCAATAGAATCGATAGTGCCGGTCACATACGAGGCAATTTTATAAGATATTGTCATGCAATTGGCGGGTATCCTGACGGTATGCATCTCATGGTGGGATGTATCAGCAAATTGCTTGTAAACGGAAGGCAGCCACGAAACAACAGTCAGGAATGTCACGCCTGCCGCGGCGCCGGTCAAGGCATTCGTTCCTGCATTGCCCAGCATCTTGCCTACATATGGAAGTCCTTGAATCGCGGGTTTGGCAAAAAAGGCTGCCTGCGCGGGAAAGGTAACCAGATTCAAGGATGACAGGGTTAATGTTTTAGCCATGGCCTTATTCAGCGCGAAGTGCCGTTCATCAATACTTTCACCAATGCTCCGGGTATTTTCCCTGATGAAACGATAGTCATTGGAGTGATAGTTGTAATAAGTGAATCCGGCAATCAAAATGCCTGTCAGCTGTATAAGGGCTTCTTTCCAGGCAGCGGTTTCAGGCTCTGATGAAACCAGTGCATCCAGGCTTTTGATGATTGTGGTGGTGAGAAAGTGTGCGCTTACCGAATTCATGCTGCCATAGACAACTGATGAACCTCTCAGGCTGACATCGGCCAGCCAGCCGCCCCACTTTAAAGGAGGCCTTGCTGCATCAGTCTGACTCGAAGCGGCAGTAATATGGTCATAAGTAGTGACAGTTTTGACTAATAACGTCGAACCGGCAGTACCGATAATAGCAGTAGCGGTGGCTGCAGTGGCCGCGGGATGACCAGTACCTTTGAAATACTCAACTACCTTGAGCATGCTGTAAAATGTTTGCGCTCCGTTATAAATGACCCGGCTGGTAACGGAAAGAGTGGTGATAACAGCTGCTTTAGCTTTTGCCCAGAATCCCATAATGAACCTCGGTATGTTAAGGAGGCAGAGTATAATCAAAAAGCATTAAAATGACTAATATTCCCATCTGAGATCAAAAATAATACAATCTGAAGAGGGAGTTTCTATACGGCGGATGAGAAAATGATCCTGAGCTCGTCATCGCGAGACTGCTCTTGGTTTAGAGCTTGCCGGGATCAACATCGCTGACGCGGCGATCTATGCCCTGTTTTTTCCGCAAAATTCCCGGCTGGCCCTTGATAATCCGCGTATCATACCCATCATGTGTAAAGAGGATCTGTCTATTGTTCACCTTGAATTGAGGCCGAATAATTCAATAGTTGTTTGACTTTTTCATCGAACAGGGTAATGTTTTCGTTTGATTTTTTTCTAGGTAAAGACACATATCATGCTAAATCGCATTTTTACGAATGTTCTCGGTAGCCGCAATCAGCGTGTGCTGCGTCGGTTTTGGAAAACGATAGAAAAAATTAATGCCATGGAGCCTCAAATCTCGGCATTGTCCGATGATGCTCTCCGTGCAAAAACGGATGAATTCCGCAAGCGCTTGCAGAATGGCGAGACGTTGGACAGCCTGCTTCCGGAAGCGTTTGCCGTTGTGCGTGAGGCCTCGAAAAGAACTCTCAGGATGCGTCATTTTGATGTTCAGCTGATTGGCGGTATGGTACTGCATGGTGGAAACATTGCTGAAATGCGTACCGGCGAAGGCAAGACGCTGATGTCAACATTATCAGCCTATTTGAATGCCTTGCCGCAGAAAGGCGTCCACATTGTTACCGTTAACGATTATCTCGCCAGACGAGACGCGGAATGGATGCGGCCATTGTATGAATTCCTTGGGTTGACGGTTGGCGTCAATTTGCATGGCATGTCACAGCCGGATAAGCAGGCTGCTTACCGGGCTGATATTACCTATGGAACCAATAATGAATTTGGTTTTGATTATCTGCGCGATAACATGGTGTTCAGCATGGGTGAGAAAGTCCAGCGCGGACTCAACTATGCCATTGTCGACGAAGTGGATTCCATTCTCATCGATGAAGCGCGAACGCCGTTGATTATTTCCGGTTCGGCGGAAGAAAGTGTCGATTTGTACATCACTATCAATGATATTATTCCACAGCTTGTCAAGCAGGAACAAAAAGACGGCCCTGGTGATTACAGTCTGGATGAAAAATCGAAACAGGCTTTTCTGACCGAGGAAGGGCACCAGCATGTCGAAGAGCTCCTGACGAAAGCAGGGTTAATACGCGAAGGCGAAAGTCTTTACGATGCCCAGAATATTGTGCTGATGCACCACATTTATGCGGCACTGCGTGCGCACACGCTGTTTCATCGCGATGTCGATTACATTGTGCAAAATGGCGAAGTCGTGATAGTTGATGAACATACCGGCCGTACCATGCCGGGAAGACGCTGGTCGGATGGATTGCACCAGGCAGTGGAAGCGAAAGAAAAAGTCAAGATCAATCAGGAAAACCAGACCTTGGCTTCCATTACGTTCCAGAACTTTTTCCGTCTTTATCAAAAACTCGCAGGCATGACCGGTACAGCAGATACCGAAGCCTATGAGTTCCAGCAAATTTACGGACTGGAAGTCATTGTCATTCCAACACACAAGCCCATGATACGCGTTGATCATGCTGATTTTGTCTACATGTCAGCGGAGGAAAAATTTGCCGCGATTGTTGAGGACATCAAGAAAACACACACAACTCAGCAGCCAATTCTAGTAGGTACAACCTCCATTGAGGCATCTGAACATCTCTCCGGTCTGCTAAAGAAAGAGAAAATTCCACATCAGGTCCTGAATGCGAAATTCCATGAAAAAGAAGCGCAGATTGTTGCCGAAGCGGGACGTCCGGGTGCTGTGACGATCGCCACTAACATGGCGGGACGCGGAACCGATATCGTGCTGGGCGGTAATCTGGAGGCTGAATTAAAAGCCCTGGACAATCCGTCAGAAGATGAAATCGCAAGACGCCGCAAGGCATGGGAAGAACGGCATGAGCAGGTTGTGAAGTCGGGCGGTTTATATGTGCTGGGTACTGAACGCCATGAATCACGCCGAATCGATAATCAGCTGCGAGGACGCTCCGGCCGGCAAGGCGATCCTGGCAAATCAAGGTTTTATCTCTCCTTGCAGGACAACCTGCTGCGTATTTTCGGGGGCGACCGGCTGAATGCCATTATGCAGAGAATCGGCATGGAAAAAGGAGCTGCTCTCGAGTCCCGCATGTTGTCGCGCAGCATTGAGAATGCACAGCGTAAAGTAGAGGCGTATAACTTTGATGTCCGCAAACAGCTTTTGGAATATGATGATGTCGCTAATGAGCAGCGCAAGGTCATTTACCGGCAGCGCGATGAATTGCTGACGGCGAACAGTATTGCCGATACCATTATGGATATTGGTAATCGTGTGATGGAGCAGCTCATCCACACATTTATTCCGCAGCACAGCATGGAAGAAGAGTGGGATGTTCCGGGTCTTGAGCAGCGCCTCGAAAGTGATTTCAATCTGAAATTACCATTAAAACAGTGGCTGGAACAAGATACGACGCTTGATGAAGATCACTTGCGCGAAAAAATCCAGCTGGAATTTAAAAACGCGTACAAGAATAAGGAAAATCAGATTTCTGAAAGCATCATGCGTCAATTTGAAAAGGCGATTATGCTGCAGACACTGGATACATCGTGGCGTGAGCATTTGGCGGCAATGGATTATTTGCGTCAGGGTATTCATCTGCGCGGTTATGCACAGAAGAATCCCAAGCAGGAATACAAGCGTGAATCATTCGAATTGTTTTCGCAATTGCTGGACAAGATTAATTATCAGGTGATTTCCGCTTTAAGCAAGTTTGAAGTCAAAGTCGAGCAAGACGTTGAGCAAATTGAAGCACAGCGCCGCCAGACAATGAATCCAATGCGCATGGAATACAAACACGCAGAGATTGACGCCTTGCAGGATTCCGATGTCGCGGTTCGTGAAGATGAACAGGCATTTCTTGCCAGACAGCAATCCGTCGTGCGCGGCGCCCCCAAAGTAGGCCGTAATGAACCGTGTCCCTGCGGCTCGGGCAAGAAATATAAGCAGTGTCATGGGAGGCTGGAATAGGCTTGCCGATTTCCTCCCGTGTAACGGTGATATATGAAAATTGTGCATGCGGTCGCTGGAATATTGAAGCGCGAGGATAAGATTCTTCTTGGACAGCGGCCGGTTGGAAAACCATATAGCGGTTTTTGGGAGTTTCCGGGCGGCAAGATTGAAATGCATGAATCAGGCCATGATGCCTTGCACCGTGAATTGAATGAAGAATTAGGCATAGATGTCATCGCGTCACAACATTTGTTTAATCACACCTATTCCTATCCGGATAAAATTGTCAATCTCGAAATCTGGCTGGTCACACGCTATGCCAACGAGCCCCACGGCAAGGAAAACCAGGCATTGCGTTGGGTGACACCGCAGGAAATGTCAGGCATGAATTTGCTGGAAGGCAACTGGCCAATCGTGGACAAAATCAAAAGCTTGTTTTTTATTGTCTAAGCACACCAGTATCAACTATTGCCCAATAACTCAAATCACGAAAACTCTCTGATCAGCATATGGCGGGTTTAAGCATTTCTTAACTAATACTCTGATAAGGTGAAAGTGTGAGAAAAGAATTACTAATCACACGGAGGAGTCAGCCATGATGAAGGGAAAACATGTTTGGCAGGTGATCAAGGGAGCAGGTGAAAGTTTTACGCTGGGTGCAGGTATTGCAGGTGTGGTTTTTACTATCATCGCGGCATTTGTCACAGTTGCACCAATCATTTCAATACCAATCATCGCAGCTGCCGGAATTACATTTGCGATTGTTGGTGCATGCATCAGTCATCGTGAATATAAAAAAAATGAGCAGAAGGAAATCGATAGACAGCGGAAAAAAGAGCATGCACTTAAATCTGAAATGGATATCATCCGCGCCGTACATAAGGTTGAAGAAGATCTGGAAGTGATAAGACTGGATATTGACAGGAAATATAACGAATTACCCAAAATGATGTCGAGTCTTCCCGCTTTGGCGCAGCAAGGCAGACATGAGCATCACAGGCATAAAAAATCGTATCGCCATTCCCAGGGCGGATTAAGCCATTCGTTGATATTTTCAGTGGGACAAAAGGAAAAAATGTCTGCAAACGGAGAGTGTGAGCTGTCTGTTTTAGCAAGACCCGGGATATGCAGGAGTGCCGAGAACATCAATTCATCCAGGTATGGAAATGATAAGCAATTTGCGCTTGAACAAACAGCATGCAGCAAGAGGCAGCGATGATCAATTGAAGTGGCTGTCATCGCGAGCAAAGCGTGGCGATCCATAAAATATTGTCTGGATTGCCGCGCATCCTTCGGATGCTCGCAATGACACCGGCAACCAGAACCATGAACTCGCGAGAGGCTATTTATATATATTTCAGATGCTTGCGCAGCAATTATGTCCGGAAAATGTTGCGTTTCATTTATTAATAATACATTAACATGAATATTCTATAATAATTAACAACGATAATATGATTATGACACAAAACGAGAATTTGCCATGTTCTTACGAAAAAAACCCAAAAATCTGGGCACAATTGATCCTACACAGCTCGAAGTAGGTGACATCAAAACACGCATCCTGCGACGCTATCTCATCAAGAACAAGAGGAATAAAAAATTTTCTAAAGACGCTGTCCATGTGATTGTCATAAATGGCGTGCAGTATCAATTCCAGCTTACGCATGACATTATTCATAGAGAGCGTGCAAGTAATCCAGCTCAAGATCGCTTTGAAGTCGTGAGTAATGATAATAGACCGATAGGCAAGGGTGCGGCAGGCTCGTTTCTGCGCATAGAAGGAACACTGGCGCCTGATCTTGGCGGGAGGCTTGTTTTCAAGAACAGCAAATCACGCGGCGTTAAACGTGAGGAAGCAGGAGAAGAGACGGTTGATTTCGAAGCAAGTGTGACGCATGAATACGAGTTAACCAGCGAAATTCCGGATATCCATGTCAAAAAGCCAGCTATTGTTGTTGAACCATCAAGCAGACCAGAGCTGCAAGAAGAAAAGACAATTCCTCAGGTTGAGACAGCTTATACAGTCATGAAACGTTTACCCGGTGAGGATTTAATCCGTGTTCTAGCGAATGACAAAAATCCATTAAGCACACAGGAGCGGCTGCATCTTTCCATACAGTTATTACGCAAGCTTCAGGAATTGTTTCATGACAAAAACATTTTGCATCTGGATCTCAAGCCGCTCAACATCAAATACAACAGAACGACAGGTGAAGTATATATTTTTGATCTTGGGTTAGGAAAACGTCTGGACAACCTGTCTGGAACCGTAGGCGGGACACCTAAGTATGCGCCTCTGGAGCAATTGAATGCCGATGTCAGTTCACTGGACAAATCGACAGACAGCTATGCCATGGGAAAGATACTTTCTGAAATCTGGGATATGCCTCACATATCAAAAAATTTACCGCCAGTTAAATGCGTTGAGAATGCAGCAAAAGATACCGAATTTAATAGAGAGAAACTCGATGAAATTAATGACCTTAATGAAAAGGAAACTGTTTTTGAAACCATTCAAGACATGACCCGGGCAAATCAAGATGAGCGTTTGCCAGTTGAAGACGCATTGCGAGTGTTTGAGCAGATTAATCTTGCTTATAAAAATAAGGAAATCAAGGATAACGAAGAGTTGAAAAAAATCAGCCAGGCAAATGTCGTTGGTCTGGAAGCTTGGAAAGCATGCAGACAAATTAAATCCACTGAAGGAGACACTGCGCAGATCATTAAGATCATTAAGCTCATTAACAAGCAACTGGGTAAAATTACGGATGAAAAAGCCTGTATTAAAGCATTTGTTGATGGGTTGGGTGTAACGGCGTTTAAGGAATGCCGATCTAAAAAAGATATCGAGGAGAAACTCGAGTCCCTGAACAACGAATTCAAAAAACAGTCGGAACAATTCTATAAAACATCCGCTTCTGTGGAACGCGTCATGAAATGGCTGGAACCTAAAGAAAAGTCCCGCTTTTATAAACTTATCAAGTCAGTCAATGATGAGTTTGAAAGTGCTGACAATACAATGAAAAAACTTCCGCCTGGTATAGATGAAATGGTAATCGTAACGGAAAAAATGAAAAAAATTAATGCCAGAGCTAAAGACAGGCTAGCCTCTCTGGATGATGTCTATCAGCCAGGCAACAAGCAGCAAGAACATCAACTTAGCACGGTTGTTAGTCTGCTCATGACAGAACCTGTAGTCGGGGAAAATGAACAGTCAAAAAACCTGGCAGATCTGCGGGCATTCATCAAGCTGGCTGTGATCATTTATCTGGATGACACCTACACCAAATCAGCAATTAAAAAACAGGACAGAGCGGCATCCCAAAGACGTTTGGATGACATGTCTGAGATACTGAAAATTGTCAATGATACTGAAATTAGCACACCTGAAGTCATGATTAAACGTGTAGAAAGTCGTTTAGACAAGGTCAAGCGCGGTTTGTTCGGTTCGAATAAGTTCTTTCTGCGCAGTATGGGTGGCAGCGAACTGGTTGATAATGTCAATGATGCCATCAAACTGTATCAGAAGGAGCATCCAAAACCTGCCAAGCGCAGCATTAAGAATTGATGAATATACGCCAGGGTATCTGCTCAGGATTAAATAGTTGACATAATAAATTCAGTGTAATTCCTTGTTTATATGTAAAGCGGCGATCATTATCCTCGTTTTGTAAACAGTCAATATACTTTTCGACAGCTTATCATGCGCTGGAAAATCTGCTAAGTTGAATAAATCAGCCGAATTCAAAACTGGAGACAGACATGAAAATCATCGTCGTAGGTGGGACCGGAACCATTGGTAAAGCTGTTGTTGCGGAACTTTCGAAGCGGCATACAATTGTCGTTGCGGGATACTCACATGGTGACGTAAAAGTTGATATCAAGGATATCAAATCGATTGAATCAATGTATCAATCGGTTGGAAAATTCGATGCGGTGGTTTCCACGGCTGGCAAAGTGCATTTTGGCGATTTCAAGGAAATGACACCCGAGAATTATCTTGTCGGTCTGAATGATAAGCTCATGGGACAGGTGAATCTGGTGTTGGCTGGCTTGAAATATATCAATGAAGGAGGTTCATTTACCCTGACCAGCGGCATTCTAAGCCGGGATCCGATACGCTACGGATCTTCAGCCTCCATGGTCAATGGTGCGATAGACAGTTTTGTGATTGCTTCAGCCATTGAAATGCCGCGCATGCTGCGCATCAACTCAATCAGCCCAACCATTGTTTCCGAATCCATGTCAGCATATGGTGATTATTTCCATGGATTTGAACCCGCGCCGGCGGCACGTGTTGCGATTGCGTATAGTAAAAGCGTTGAAGGTGCGCAAACAGGACAAATCTATCAGGTCTGGTAGTGTGACAAATAAAAATCGATCGTTTTTTTAATGCCTGACTCCAGCGTTTCCTGGGGTTGCCATCCGAGTTCATTCCTGATTTTCGTGGTGTCTATCGCGTATCGAAAATCATGGCCTGGCCTGTCAGTCACGAATTTCAGCAATGACGTGTGGGATGTTTCACCCGGCCGCAGTTTGTCAAACTGTTCGCAAATGTAGCGTGCCAGATTGATGTTTTCCCATTCGTTATTGCCGCCAAGATTATAGCGTTCACCGGTCTTGCCTTGTTTGATAATTCTGAGAATGCCGCGGCAATGATCCTCAACATGCAGCCAGTCGCGAATGTTTTTTCCGTTCCCATAAATGGGAATGTCTTGCCGCATGATGCAGGAACGAATCACGGTTGGAATGAATTTTTCAGGATGCTGGTATGGCCCATAATTGTTTGAGCAGTTGGAAATGGTCACTGGCAAACCGTAGGTATGATAATAAGCGTTGACCAGATGATCCGAACCTGCTTTTGACGCCGAATAAGGTGAGCGAGGGTCATAAACAGTTTTTTCTGTGAAAAGCGGATCGCCAGTTTTCAGGGAGCCATACACCTCATCTGTCGAGATGTGATGGAAGCGGCAATGCGATGGCTGGCATGCTTTAACTTCAAACCAGTGATGACGTGCAGCCTCAAGCAGCACAAACGTCCCTAATACATTGGTTTGCACGAAAGCCGCAGGACCGGTAATGGAGCGGTCAACATGACTTTCCGCGGCAAAATGCACAATAGTGTCAATATGATGATGCTGCAGGACATGTCTGACCAGATCTGAATCCAGGATATCGCCGCGAATGAAATGATAGCGCTCGGAGTTGGGAAGATCATGCAAATTATCCAGATTGCCTGCGTAGGTTAACTTGTCAAGATTAACAATGCTGATTCCGGGTTCATGCTGTAATACATGGCGTATAAAATTCGCTCCTATGAATCCTGCGCCGCCGGTGACAAGCATGGAGTGTGGCTGGTATGTATTCATTTCAATTCCTCAATTCTTAGGCAAGCATGGCGGCTGTCGATTCGACGGCCTGCATCCATTCGGCCTGTTTGATACCAAAATCATTCTCTATTTTGCTGCAATCCAGGACGGAATAGGCGGGACGTCTGGCAGGTGTCGGGTAATCAGTGGCTGGAATGGCCTTCACTGTTTCAACACGCAATTCCTGATGCTGTCTGGATGCATTGATGATTGCCTGAGCAAACTCATGCCATGAAGCAGGGCTTGCGTCGCAATAATGATAGGTTCCTTGCCGCGCCGGTTGTTTGATGATGGAGAAGATAACCCCGGCAATATGTCCTGCATAAGTGGGGCAAGTGATTTGATCGGCTACCACGCGTAATTCATTTCTCTCGCGCGCAAGTCTCAGCATTGTTTTCATGAAATTATTGCCATACTCACTGAAGATACCGCTGACACGTAAAATAATATGGTGGTCGCAATAGGCGCGCACGGATTGTTCACCCAGCCATTTGCTGGTTCCATAAAAATTGACCGGGTTAGCGGTATCATCTTCGCGGTATGGCGATGTTTTGGTGCCATCAAAAACATAGTCCGTTGAAAGATGAATCAGTGGTATCTTGTACTTCACGCAAGCCTGTGCGATGTATTCTGCGCCCCTATGATTTATCCGCATGCAAGCTTCCCTGTCCTGTTCAGCTTTATCAACGGCAGTGTAGGCTGCTGCGTTAATGATGATGTCAGGCGAATAATGGGTAATGGCTTTGTTGATTGATGTGATATCGGTAATATCCAGTTCAGCATGCGAGCAAGCCGTTACATGGAACTCCAGAGCCGCTGCGTGATGCTGCAGTGCGTGACCCAGTTGGCCGCTTCCGCCCGTGATGAGAACCCTAGGTAAATAATTTTTCATGGGCTATCTCATGCAGCGCAGGATAGATTTCATCTTTCGGAGACAAAACCGGATTGCTGACCGGCCAGGGAATATTTAATCGCTCGTCATTCCAGGCTATGCCGTGTTCGGATCCTGGCTGATAGTAGTCAGTACATTTGTAATGAAAATCAGCTTCGTCTGACAGGACACAAAATCCGTGTGCAAACCCTGGCGGGATATAAAATTGCGTATGGTTTTCATCATTCAGGTGTATCCCAAACCATTGGCCAAATGTCGGCGAATTCGTGCGTATATCGACAGCGACATCCCAGACACTGCCGCGTGTCACAAAGACCAGTTTGCCCTGCGCGTGCGGGAGTTGATAATGCAGTCCGCGCAATACATTGCGTGCGGACCTGGAAACGTTGTCTTGTACGAATGCGGGAATGCCAAATTCCGCATAACGTTTTTGCTGGAAGACCTCAAAAAAATAGCCGCGATTATCATTGAATACGCGGGGCTCGATAATGAGCAGCCCTGGTAATGGTCCTTCTGTGACTTTCATGGTTCTCTCTTTGTAAGTAGTGTCTTGTTTACTGTGTCATTTGATCCGCATTCTAAGCACTTACCAAATTCAATAAATATTCTCCATAGCCGCTTTTAATTTGCGTGGCTGCGAGCTTTTCAACTTGAGCTGTTGAAATCAGTCCCATACGCCAGGCAACTTCTTCGGGACTGCCGATTTTTAATCCCTGACGCTGTTCCAGTACATAAATAAAATTGGCTGCGTCCAGCAGCGACTTGTGTGTGCCTGTGTCCAGCCAGGCTGTTCCGCGTCCCAGTTTTTCCACGCGTAATTTTTTTAGCTCGAGATAACGGCGATTGACATCGGTAATTTCCAGTTCGCCGCGGTCGGAGGGTTTCAGCTGTCTGGCAATGTCGACGATTTGGTTGTCGTAAAAATAGAGCCCGATGACGGCATAATTTGAGATGTGGGTCGTTGGTTTTTCAATGATATCAACGGGATGATTGTTTTCATCAAACCTGATGACGCCATAACGTTCCGGGTCCGCTACATAATAACCGAAAATCGTGGCACCGGATGTTTGCTGTGCGGCCTTGCTTAATTTATCTGACAAGCCGTCACCATATAAAATATTGTCGCCAAGAATCAGGCTGACAGAATCATTGCCGATGAATTTTTCACCGATGATGAACGCCTGTGCAATGCCTTCGGGATTGGGTTGTACGGCATAGGAGAGAGAGATACCCCATTGCGAGCCGTCGCCGAGCATTTGCTGGAACATGGTTAATTC
>Ga0070740_10004210_pt1 | contig 14381 bp, 33 predicted proteins | sample Coa_R2_FD_67286 | JGI IMG/M metagenome (GOLD analysis project Ga0070740, IMG submission 67286) | Surface soil microbial communities from Centralia Pennsylvania, which are recovering from an underground coalmine fire - Coalmine... | ecosystem: Environmental > Terrestrial > Soil > Unclassified ... | reverse complement strand
CTTGGACGCCATGGCCGCTTCCTTTGCCGCCTTGATGTTCGCGTCCGAACGCTTCTGATCCTTGGCCCCTCGCTTGTTGGCGAGCCATTCCTTGGCAGCAGGATCACCCTGCTTCAGAAGGTCACGCGCGAACCGCTTGAGCGAAGGTGCATTGGGATTCGGAACCCAAACCTTCTTGGTGGGATTCCACTTGTCACCAGCGTCCACCCTCTTGAAGTGAGCCGCATGCCACTTCTGGTGAACGGTCAGAGCGGGAGTCGCCTCCCCCAATTCGCCTCGGGGGCCGGGCACTCGCTCGTCCTTCTTCTCTTCCTTTTCCTGCTTCTTCGACTGCTTCTCTTCCGACATGTTCCTGCTCCTAGTGGCACTCCCCGAAGGGATTCAGGTTGTTGATTGTTTCAGTACGACAACAGGCGCGCAATGGCCTGTGCTGCTTCGGGAGAAGTGCACGAACCTACTAGGCGCCAGTGATGAATACCATCGCCTTTGAAGTAGACTTCCTTTTCGTGAACTTCCACTTGATTCTTTGTGGTCTGACAATTCTTTTCAGAATGGCCTTGACCAAAACAGATTCCGCAATGTGTGCTCATTGTTGCTTTCCTTTGAAGAGCCAACGTAAACACGCACACGCATGCGGTCAACCGCCCCTAATTTCTTAGTTTGACTTACTCAAGTCGGGCGGGAGGAAGTCTTTCAGACCACGATGAAGGTACTCCTCCATGAACTCTTCCGTGGTCCATCCGCAAGATTCGATGAACGCCTCGATGAAGGTCAGGTGTTCCTCGATGGTCTCGCCGGGTTTCAGTTGATAATGGGGCGGATAGAGCTTATCTACCTCGGGCGCCATCACCTCGTACGCCACCTTAGTTGCTGGCGTTTTCACTGCTTGGCTTCCAGATTTCCAATTCTGCGGCAAGTTCATCTGCCCTCTTCTTTTCGTTGGCGACATCATTCTGAGCCGCTTGCAGTTTGGTCTCCAGCTCCTTGACTTTTTCCTTCAGAGCCTTCAACTCTTTCTCTTGATCCGATTCGTCATTCCAGCTAAGCGAATGACCGTTTGGACATACGAAGCTGTGATGATTCTTTCTCCACTGAGCCGTGACATTCTTGTCCAGGCCCATGGTGATTCCGCAGGTTGCGCAAACGAAGGACTCGATTGAGCAATCGTCACAAGTTTTACTCATTGGCAATTCCCTCTAGGACTTCATCCCAGGTCCAACCGTTGACAGTAAGAAATTGATCAATGGCATCCGCTCTATCTTGGGGAGTCTCATCTCGACAGAAAGGGTTGAAGAACAATTGGTCAAGACCGACCTTGACCATTTCCCAAGACAAACGAGCTTCCACTGTCAATCCCTTTTACGCCATTCGGCTAATGCCTGTTCTGCCAACTGGTTGTACCACTCCCAATTGGGTTTGATTGGATTGCCATTCCAGTAACTTTGGAAGTCTTCCAAAGTCCTGCGAGCGGCACCCTGTTGACAGCGTTTGCATCCAGGTCCGCAACCCACTCCGAAGTTGCAGGCAGGAAGGTCACGCCAGTCCTCTTCACCTTGCAGCCTTTCCGAATCGTAGAACTTGTCTCCGACACGGACGAATGCATGCGAACCAATGTCCCAAAGCTCAACGCCCTCGAACATCTGATAGGCGATATACGCCCACCGCATGCATAATCCCTTGTTGATCTGTTTGGGATTGGCCCTCAGATCATCTTCGGGAAAGGCTAGAATGACCAATTCCGGTTGGAATTGGAGAATCTTTTTCACTTAGAACTCCCAAGCAAAAGCGCAATGGCTTGCGCGACATGGGAATCCTGTAGTCCGTCGTCAAACTTAGTCTTGACGAGCCGGCTTGTCAAGTCCCCCATGTCTGAATCGTCATCCAATATGATGAACGAACCTACATCGAGGTCAGGGTGATCGTTCAACCACAGTTGGATTTGTGAACCACGATTCCCATTAGTGTTGGGCGTTGCTCCCAAAACGGGAGCCGTAATTCCGTGGCTCGCCATTAGCTCTTTGAGCTGGTCAATCTGATTGAAGATGACGAACGGAAGCCTCCACGTAGAAGAAACTACGATGAAAGCTCCCGTTGCATCCGTCAATCGATTGAGGCGCTTGACCGCATCAGGGTCAATCTGATGAGCAGGATTGTCGAACAATCCCTGCATCTTCAGAATGAACTGCATGCTATTCAGCACGCCATCGATATCGAGAAAAACCAGACGGACCATTTCAGTTCAACTCCGCTTTCTTGGCGAAGATTAGTTGTTTCCCATTGTCACGAGCCATTGCTACTAGCTTTAGCTCAATGTCTTTGGGATGTTCACCCTCCGAGAGCCAAGCTCGGATCATATCCTCCGTCTCTTGCGGTGACTTGCCGATGGCTTTCGCCACCATTTCCCACCAGTGTTTCGGAGGATCCAGAACGTACATGCTTCCTTGGCTCCACGTAGAAGATGCACTCCAATTGCTTTTCGTACGTCTTCTTTTTGAGAGGTCGTTGGTAAGCAGGATCCAGACACACTCGTGCCTCTGCATCCCACACTACTGTGTGAAGTTGAGTGATGTCCCACGACCATCTAATGAGAAAGATAGCTGTGCGATGAAGCTTGCTCAACTTCGTGCGCTTGGAGCGTTTGGGATTGAGCCCCAACTCCTTGAGCTTCTCAAAGGCCGCCTTTTGAATGTCGATGGCCTCAATAGCATGGATTGGATCGTTGATATCCTTTCCGGGCCATATCAGTTTGAAGGCTTCATCATACGAGGTTTGAAGCACCGTTGCACAGGCTGCAACAAAACATCCCGTATAGTAATGTCCTTGCTCGACTCGATTGAGCGGCATTGCCGTTCACCTAAGCGCCTGCCTCGCGCACGTGTAACCACCAATGGCAATTCCTTTTTCGGAATCGAGGTGGTGTAGAGGGGTTTTTCGTTTGGGTCTGGACCAAACCACTGCCACCTTTGCTTTGAACAAAGGGGCAATGGCAAAAGCCAGTGCCAGATCCATGAACTCCAGGGCGGCATTTTGCCTGCCCCAAACCGCCTTGTCCCAGCCCGCAGCCAGATTGGTCCAGGCGTGTAGATACCAGTGCCCACTGGTACCATTGTCTTTGGGTTTGCGTAGAACGATTCGACCACCACGGTTGATGATCTCGATCGTTCTGTCGGAAAGAATCTGTGCCTTGTCTTTCTTGTTCATGTCTTTCCTATGGGGCACAGGAAGCACCGCCGTTGACACAGACAGTGCCCGAAGGACAGAACCGATGATTGCCACAACATGCAGCTCCCAAAGGAGCACAGTCGATGGTACCATCCGAATTGTTGCAAGCCTCTTCTCCGCTTTCGAGGCAGGCTGCCACTCGCGAATCCACGCACGTATTGCCTGGAGCGCAAACTGTGTTGTGCGGACAGCTTGTGCCGTTTCCGCAACAGACATTGCCGAGAGGCGCGCAGGTTCCGTCACCACAATCCTGAGCACCAGGACACGGATCGGGAGGGCTGTAGCTGCTACAGGATGCAAGCACCCCGAGCAAGGTAGCGAACACGAGACTCAGCTTCATGGTTTGACTCCGAAGATGTTGGAGAAGATGGAACACTGCCGACAGCAGTAAGTCCCATCGGGGCTATCCGCATATGCGTGCTCGTTTGGAGTATTGCATTTGCGGCAAGTGGCTCCTGCCGTAGTTGCCTGATAGGCAACCGGAGGAGGAGCCGGAATGGTGGCAGTTCCATTCTGGAAACTCAGAACTTCCTTTTCCTCCACCGTGTACCACTGACCATAATCGAAGTTATGGTCGTTCATGTACTCGTTCCAACGGCTTATCGCTTCACGCAATCTGCCTTTTGCAACGTGGAGTTTGATCTCATCGGCCGCTTCAGCTTGGGGCTCATCGTCCATGTCCCACCAGCTATCGATGGCCTTTTCCATGTCTTTGCAGGCAGCCTGCAAGGCATCCTTTTCGGATGCCCAAATGGTGGACTTGAAGTCACCATCATCGGGCTTGGACCATTCGACAACCCACACTTTCATGGCTTGCCTCTGTATGTTGAGCGTTGTGGAGTTGATTCGTGAGCAGCCCAAAGGCAGAACACGAGAAAGAGTATCGCACCTACACAGATGCGTACTACTGGATCTGACCAGTCTAATTGCATGGAGCTACAGGGTTGATGGGCTTTCGCCTTTTGGTAATCTCACCTGTAGCTGATTCGAGCTACTTCAGCTCGGGATGATCTCGATACACCCGATCCACCATCTGCTGGTACAGGCCCTTGAACCAGTTGAAGATCAGGTTGAACAGTCTGCGAACCGGATCGTTGAGGACCGTACCGATCAGAGAGAGCGGCCAGTACGCCATCCACGCCACGATTCTCGACTTGTTCTTTCGTGCTTTGGGCCTCTCACCCACGCTGTTGGAACCGAACTCGTGATCCCACTTTCCAGCAATGTATTGCTGGAGATCCTGAGACACTTCTTCGGTGATGACAGTATTGGTGGGAAGCTTCTTCGACTGAAGAAACTCCTCCTTGTACTGTCGGTAGCGGTCCCTCATTCGCATGATGAATGAGAACCACTTGACAAAGGACCAGGCGATTCCTGCCAGTACGTAGCCACCTACGTATGCCAGAGTGAACCATCCATTGTCCTTGACCCAATCCACCACGCTGAGAACGTGGAGGAAGTGCAGGCCCACACCTGTCACGATGAGAACGAGTGTGGCCCAACCGAACTTCTCGGCCTCCACCAGCACCATTTCCACGATGCCGATGACGACCAAGGCAACGATGACGAGCAGTAGAAGCATGTTGTTCCTTGGAGGTTACGCCGCTTGAACTGCAAGGGGCATCTTGCATCCTTTGGCTTGGTTACAGATTGTACACATCGTTTGCAGGTTATCCTGCTCCGATGACCCTCCTTTGGATTGTGGAATGATATGGTCCTGTGTCATGAGGACCAATCCTCCCTTTCGTTCCACTGCGTACAGATTCAGATGTGGTCTCTCATCCTTGTGAGACTGGAGGAGAAAGAGCACACCTACTCTTTTGCAGTGCGCACATTTGGGTGTGCGCTTGAAACATTCCAGTCTGGTACTGGACATGTTGACTTGGAACGACAGTCCGTGTGGATTGATAAGGGTTGCTCTTGGCATTCCCATACCAATGATAGGAACCAGTTCTTCGTAGAACCAGAACCCAAACGTTTTCATGTGGTTTTTTGGACGACCCATGACGGTCAGTCCTTGAGGCGAGCCTGAATGCGCGCCTTGACCACCTTCTTGGCCTGCTCCACCTTGGCGCGAGCTTCCGCCATGCCACTCAGGCACGTGCGAATGTCGTCCAGGCAACTGACGGTGACATCACCGCGCGCAGCCAAGGAGAGACTCTCCTTGACCTTGGCCATGTGGGCAGTGTGCTCGTTGATGGTGGCCAGGAGATCCTGAATCTCCTTGACCGCTTCTTCCTTGGTCATGTTCCTTCTCCGTTTGTCAGGTCTGGAAAGTCCACCGACTCCAGAAACTTCTGAATGACGTTCTGCATGCGTTTGCGCGTATCCTCATTGACCTTGCCGTTTTTGCGGAGGCTGCCTTTGAGGGTGAACGAAACGCACCACGCCTTCACTTCGTCTTTCCCATTCTCCACGAGAGAGACGCTCACGTTGCGAGGCTTCATGTTTTTGGAAAGGCCGTTTTGATCTTCTTGCTGAAACGGACCTTCTTTCCTTTCTTGTTGAGATACCATCCCGTAATGACGAGGTATCCCTTCTTCATCAGAAGATCCCCATGATCTTCTTGAGAGTGTTCATGTCGATCCCCATCGGGCCTTTGTTTGCCGAAGGGATCAGATTGTTGATCACTTGCTGCGCCTGAGCACGCAGGGCTGCATCCTGCATCATGCGCTGGAAGTCCTGAACGTGCTCGAAGCACGAATAGTGCTTTCCGTTGGGGGAGACGATGATGTGATCCATCACCTGGATCTTGAGCAGTTCGCTGCACAGCATGGCAGCATCCGTCAACAGCCAATCAGGCTGGCTGGCTGTCGGATCACCATGAGGATGATTGTGGCCCAGGACGATTCGAGGAGCCGTGTGAAGAATGGCCCCACGAAACATGTTCCTCACGCCTACCTGCACCATTTCGAGATCGCCCACAGCGACCACTTCGGAGCCGGTCACTTCCGCTTTGGAATTGACGTAGAGAACCACGAACTTCTCGACCGGAGAACGGTCCAGAATGGAGTGTAGAACGTTGGCCGCCGAACCAACGAAGTCGTTCCTACCGAGGTGAGCAAAACTCTCTACGTGCTCAAAGAAAAGTACCTTGTGCAAAAGCATCCTGTCATATTCAGGACGGACAGACCCAGGTTCCGCTGAACAAGTACAACTCCACATGGAAGGACGGAACAATCATCTTGGTGTCGTCACTCATGGCTCGTCTCCTGATTCTGAATGTGTTGCCGGCCAGCGAAGGTCAGCCTCCACACGAAGGTTTGCATGCACGCACAGCCCTTGCAACTTCCAACGACTCGGCAATCTCGGAGAGGGAAAGAGCCTTGAGTTGAAGTAGCTGGAGGATTCTGGAATCGAGATTCACTTCCCCTTCTCCCATGAGTAGGTCATGGAAGCGGCGAAAGGTTCGGGAGCCAAAGTCAGCTCCATCTTGAGAATCTCGCAACGCGGATTCTCCTTGCGAATCTCCTTGAGGAGATCCCGAACGCAAGCAACCGTCAAGCTCTCGCACGATCGCTTGCTGCGTTTGATGTTCTGGAAGAACTTGTCCACGTTGACCTGATCGAACAGGAATCCACGTGAATCCAGTTTGGGCGAACACAGACACACCATGCGGTACTTGACCGTGATGTCCTGATCCACACCGCAGTGATTCGGGCCGTACGCATACAGCCGGAACTCACCGGAACGATCCATCTTGAGAGTCTTCGCCATGATCCGTTGCTTTCCCCTCTTTGGGATTAGGGGCGCTCTAGGGAGTGAGCTTTGCTAGAAAGACTTAGTGCCTAGTCCCTAGAGCGCCGGACCCATAGGATTGATAAGTAATCTCACCTATGGGTAAGTGCGGTTCAGAAACCGCTGACTCGATCCGTGGTGCCTTCCACCAGATCCTTGGCTTCCTTCAAGCCGCACGCGGTGTATTCGCGCACCAGCTTGATTGCCAGGATCTTTTCGTTTCGGGCAAGTGCACCACACACGCGCGTGAGCACCTTCCACAAGTGGTCCCGCATGGCAGGATTCTCGTTGGAATTGACCTGGCGAGTGATGCCATCGATCCGCTGATTCAGCCCACGAATCTCCTCGCTGAGACGATCGTTTCGCCTCTGCTCTTCGTGGAGGGCCGCCTCTGCACGAGCCGCCCTTTCGAGAGCCTCCGTATAGGTACGGAGAACCTCGGTCACCTCTTCGTATTCCATTTGCAGGCGCATGAATGAACCTCAGACTTTCTTTCCGTTGATTCAGTTGATCTCGGTGCGAGTGGGATTGACTGTCCAGATCCCATCAGGTCCATGAATCCGTGCGAAACACGGAAGCATAAGAACCACGAACAACCAGGCATCCACAAACATGTGGAACCGCTCCACCACTTTTCCTTGTTGGATTACCTGATACATGATTCACCTTCTCCTATTTAGGATAGGAGATTATCACCCAAGAGGGCCTGGAGGCTCGGTCCAGCAAGGGTCAGACCAAAACTCCTCGTATTCCTTCCGCTTGCGGAACTCGCTCAAGTCCACAACCGGGGCCGTTTCCTCTTCTTCCACTTCTTCGATGTCGAAGCTCATGTCAGTAGCGATCCTTGAGCGATAGCTCGAACTTGTTCCACTGACGATTGAGATCCGCTCTGTCGGTCCATGTATGGATTCCGAATGCCCAGGCACAGGCTTGAGCATCCTCGTCAGACAGATCCTCGAATCGAGTGGGCTCCTCCTTTTTCCAGAGGAGACGAAGGTTGCGAATGGTGGTGTTCACCAGGAAACGAACACCTGCCATGAATCCGAATGAGCGAAACACCCAAACGGAATCCTGAACGATGGTTTTGACGACCACCAAGCTATCTTTTCCCTTGTTCATGTTTTCCGATCCAGAACCATGGCCACAGTTGCATCCATGGCTGCGTTGGTGACGATGAGTTGAAGGTCGCGAATATCCACGTTGGGATATCGACGCATGACCTTTTCCACCGCATGCTGCACTTCGGAATCGATCTGCATTCCGAGATCCGTGTAATTGGACCCCTCGGTGAAGAGACGAGTCAGAACTGCCGTCTCCTCCACCACATTGTCGTTTCCGATACCGCTCATGTTTCATTCCTCCCAATCGCGCTGCCACTGACGCTCACGCTCGTCAGCACGACGGTCACGACGATCCCGCATGGGACCACCTTTGCCCGTTCCAGCTTCGATCATGCCGCGAGCGGTATTGCTGCGCGGGGGTTTCCGACTCTCATCGGAGCGATGCACCTTGAACTTGCGGAGCTTGTTGCCCATGACGCGAATCCTTTTGGAGCTTTCAGTTGGCGGCTTTCGTGGCAAGGCGAATGCCGTACAGTTTCTTTCCTATGTTGAAGTGGAAAGGTCGGCGGATGTCTTGTGGATTGGTGGGCTTGCTCCAAACACGCCCAAGCGAATCCGTTTCGATCGCATCCGCATCGAAGCAGATACGAAGCATCTTTTTGGTAAGACCAGGATCAGGATCCAGCTCTCGCCATTCTTGTGAATCGACCGAAAGCCAGCGATCGATTATGATCGGGCATTGCTGGTCAAGCTCTTTCGGGCTCATTTCTTTTCCTCGGGAGGGCATTCGTGATGCCGCACGTGCTTGCGGATCTTCGGCCAGAGCAGGCCAAGAATGATCCCATCCACCAGTACCATCAGGAATATCTCGAACTCCCAATGGGCAGGATCACGAAGCAAGCTCCAGAATGTTTCATGCTCACACATGTTAGTGTGCTCGTTTGAGAGGCAGAACCGTTGCCGTTCCTGCTTCCGTATCGAACTCGATACGAACGTATTCGTCATACTCGACGAACTTGCGAAGCTGTTCCTTCAGCTCTTGAACTTCGTACTTGGCTTCACGCACACGTTCCCAACATGCATCACAGTCCTTATCGAACTGGTCATGTTCGGGACAGTGTTTGACGATGTACTCCTCGACCGCATCAGTTACGTCGGGAGTCTTGAAGGTGAGAGTGATATTCATTTGAAGTCATCCCAATCGTGATCGGGATTCTCCTCTTCCGGTTTCTCCAGAAGCGTTTGGATGTATTCGAGGTTGTGCATGACCGTATCGAGGTCACCGCTCTTTCCGTAAGCGATGGCATTCCCGACCATGCACTTGGCCACTTCCAGGTTGGTCATGACCAGAACTTGGACCACATCTTGGGCAGAACTTCCCGAAAGAAGCGTCGAATGCCCATGGTGTATCCAAACTCCACCAGTCCCTTTCCACCCTGCTCCGGTTCACCCGGATTGAAAGTGGTGCCGAGACCATCCACGTACCGATTGCACATGGAGAAAAACGCAGCCACCAGAACGGTGTCGTGAATCTCCTGATCGTTGGCGCCGAACCTGCGCGCATCCGCGATTGCATCCGGCAGAAAAGCTCTGTCGAGATTCTGAACGTGCATGGCCACGATGAGGAGAGCCCTCATCTTGTAGGAGAGAACTTCCACGTTCTCCTCCTCCAGAACTTCGTTGACCAGATCGGGATTGAGGAATCCCTCCGTACAGGACTTGTGCGACCTGTAACAGAACTGGCATTCGTTCAGCTTGGAAACGAACGAAGCAATCAGCTCACGCTCGCCCACACTCAGGCTTCGGGCTCGACGCATGATGGTCTGCCCCATGGCCGTCAGGTTCTTGGCAACCTCCCTGTCGTACATGAACAGGGAAACGATGCCGGGGAAGTCTTGATCCAGCTTGATATACGGCTTGTCCATTTCCTTCTCCCTTGGCGCATCCGCATGAGCGCGCGTGTATGATTCGTCAGGACAGTAGCAATTGAACTCAGGCCAGGGGTGAATCTGCGCCAGGCTCTTTCCGCACTTGTCGCACTTGTCGTCTTCGATGGAGAACATGTCAGTTCTTCTGAACCAGAAGATCCACCATGGTCATGACGTGAGTGTTTCTGGACCCACGTTTGCGGTACTCGGTGAGGTGGAACGTGGGACGACCAACCAAGGTGTAAGGCACACCATCGATCACGTACGTACCACCAGGCACCACTTCCAGGTCAGAAGTGGCCAGAAGATCACCACGCTTGAATCCGCCCGACCCGTTAGCGAACGCTTCGTACAGGTTGACCTTCACGTTCCTTCTCCTCTTGCACTTGACAATGGATGTTTGGACACTTCATGTCGGCCTCGCGGAGACGATTCCCACAAGGGCAGCAAGGGCAGTATTGTTCGCCCTCTTCATGCACTTCACCGCACACGTAGTGCCAAGCTTCCATTAGCTTCGTTCCTTTTTGACAGAGCACAACGTAGGGCTCGAACCTACCAAGCAGCTAGCTAAACTACTTGTCTACCCAGGTCTGCGCGGACCCATATGTAGAATGTGCCACCTACAGGTGTATTGGTGATTGCTTAGGGAATTGGTTATCTGTAGGACATACCTATCCACAAAGTCACTTACTCACTGACCAGGAAGGAGACTTGCTCTCTTACTATCCTCCACCCTCGGACCAACGATGATGGATTCGCCTGTAGCTCTAGTGGTCGCTAGGCTCGTCAGTGAGCGCATGACGCTCAGACAAGTGTGACCGAAACCACCAGACGTTGACACCTATGTAGGTGACCGTACCCAGCAGCCCTGCTTCACACTTGTTTCGCCTTGTTCACTTCTTACGAAAGGTGAAGTACGCCTCGTAAGTCTCGTTGTAGCCGGGCTTGTCGTATACGACCTTCCACCCAGCTTTCTGGTAGGCATCTTCCACGTCCAGAAGTGAACGATCGAATGCCTGTTGTCTGGTGATGTTCAGAGCTTTGGCGATTCGCTTGGCCGCCTCGTCCTGATTCACCGTTGCTTGATGACCATCCCAATTCTCCACGATCAGATCGTTGAAGACTTGGAACACCTCCTCGGGAAGTGAGGCATTCTTGCGTGCCTGCACTTCCTTGGGTTTGATGGGGCCTGCCATGTTCGTTCCTCTCAGTGGAAGAACGACATGACGAAGAAGAAGAAGCTGATCAGAGCCAGCCCGATTGCTCCACCGTGAAGGTTGCCCACCGCGTAGCCGATGCTACCCGCGAGGATGTAGGCGTTGATGGCGTTCGGGTTCACTGCCACTGCCCCCTGTTGGCCTTGGGGATGGCCTGATGCTTGGGACGGATCGTGACGTTGCCGTCCTCCGTCTCGGACTTCTGCCCGGTGCAGCGCCGATGCGTCGCCCCAGGACGCGAGACCGCTTCGGCCGAACACACGTTGCACTTGACCGACTTGAAGTTGGGAGAATGATTGCGCTTGGCCATGTTCCTTTTCCTTGTTCGTTGGCTCACATGTACGTGAGCGAATGCTTTCTAGTTCCCGAAGGAACCGGGTTTGCTTTTGAGTGAAGGTATCGTAATGGAACAGCTTGTTTCCATTACTACCCGGAACCCTGCTAAGCCCATCCGCCTCTGGACCCTTAGCACTCACACTTGGGTAGCGAACAGATCATGTGTGTAAAAGCTGATCCCATCATGGGTCTACACACATGCAGTTGGAGGCTACTTCTTGGTGGAGCGTACGCCCCACATTGATCTTGACCACACTCGCTCCAGAACTAGGTAAAGGAATCCCGTTATACCTTGAGCCGCCAGTAGCGACTTGAGGATAGACGTAGACCCCGATACACGTAGAAGCGGGAACAGAGTGAACGTTGTGAGCAGAAGGTAAGTCAGCAGCTTACCCACGGTCCTTTTGGGATGAACGTCATCGTTTGGCTCAATCCCGTAATTGGAATCGTGCCAGATGCGCTCATGTATGAATCCGAAGAAGCTGGTAAGGATCGTGAAGACAACCAACGGCTTCCACGCGATTACGTGTGACAACCAACCTGTTACAGCTAGCTGGAATGTCAGAACTTTCAGGACAGAGCGCCAGTGCGAACTTGCAGCCGAACGATCCGGTTCCCACGGTTCTCTACCATGTACCCGATCCCATACCCTGAATCCCCAAAAGAATGCAGGGTAAACGATTGGCTCAAAGTGTAGAACCAGGAAGACAGGTATCAGCTCAGGTACGCCCATCCGCCAGGAGACATATGGAAAGACTACATCTTCCACTATCTCCCACAGAATGGCAGCCCAGAAGAATCTTTTCCCGTACTTCTTACCTAGACGTTTGATCTCGCGGTAAGTCGCAACGAGATTGATCTTTTCCCAGGCTTCTTTCAGAAGCCAGCGTATCACTGCGGAGGTGCGTTACAGCACTTGCCCACAGGACAGTTGGTGTTGGGCGTTCCGCAGTAGGGGTAGTTGCTTGGGCAGCAGTACCCACCTTCGGAACGATTGTCGCCCGGCACACGACAGAAGGTAGAACCTTCTCCCATGTAGGAGCAATCCGCTTCCAGAACCTTGCCTCCACATGCGCTGAGGAGGACGAACAGGCCCACACAGACACCGATGAACGTTTTCATGTTCGGAGGTTTCCTTTTTGGAAAGGCAAGCTCGACTAACCTTTTTATGGTGGTCAGGTCCACTCTCTATGTCGAGCTTAGGGCTACATGATTGATGGGTCACCGTACTTGTAGTTTGGTGCCTTTTGGTAATCTCACATGTAGCTGTACGTCGTGTTGAAAGGGAGGGGCAATTCCCGACTTGTAGAATTGCCCCTTACCCCTTTCAGATCACTTCGACTCGGCCGGGGGGAGGTCCGCGATGCGCGCGCACCCACCGCCCTTGCCCTTCTCGATCGAGAAGAGGTTCGCGCCCTTGCCGTCCGCGTTCTCGCGAACGTAGGCGAGGACCCGCTCCGAGAGCGCCTTGTGCGTGGCCGGCGTGACCTGGAGCAGCGGGAGGGCCTGCGAAACGAGGTAGGGCATGTTGATGCGGGTGCCCTTGTGGCTGTCGAACACCGCGTGAACGGCCTCCGCCACGCGCTCCTGATCCGCCGCCTGGACGCGCGCGAACTGATCGAGGTCGCTCGCGAACTTGTCGAGGGTCGCCTGGGTGTCGATGGAACCGTCCGTGCTGCGAACGGCGTAGGTGCTGAGGGTGATCTGCATTGTCAGTCTCCGTGAAGTTGAACGTTGAAGCTACTCACTATCCCACCCATACGTAAGTGTATGGAATGCTAGTTCATAGCGTCTCTCTTACTGCTAAGTAAGATGGGGCATGAGGGGGAATCGATACTCCCCTTTTCCCTATTGGGATTCTGCACTTTTAGCCGAAGCTACCTTGTGCCATGCTCGGCTCAGTTTACGGACGTGTCCAGGTCCTTGTTTTTGGTTTTGGTTTCTTTTACTTCTGTTTTGAGTCGCGCAGAGGTTTCGTTCTCAGGATTGCGTATTCGCGTTTACATGTTTCACCTTTGGGCTCATCAGCCGGTGCACCACACCGGGACTAGCAAGGGAGAGGGGAGAATCACCCTGCTAGTTTCGCCCTGGGAGGAAAGGGCTTGTTAGCCTCGACTGAAGCTGGCGCGATCGTTTTTGGCTTTCGCTTGCCACTTCAGCGTTTTGGTAGACGTACCTTTCGCACGGCTCGCCGGTCCCTTCGGCTGCTTGAGCATGCGTGCGATGGCATCGTCACGCTGGATCATGGTCTGAATGGGACGATCCATCGTGTTTTCGATGATGGCGTAAACCGAATCCTCACGATTGAGGAGACGCCGATCCGCGAGCCGGTTCGCGTCATTGTAGGTTTCCGCCGCCCAAACTGCGGGCGAGACTTCCGTGTAGGGTTCCAGAACCTTGTTTCCGTTCTTTTCCACCTCACGGAACTTCTTTTTCTCGACCGTGCCCACTTGGATGGTCACGTTTCCTTCACGGTCGTACACCTTGCACATGAGAGTGACGGTGTACTTACCAGTGGGAACGCTGGACTTGACCTGCTTGTCCCCACGCTTGATCACCTTGGGTGCGTTCGCCTGTTCCTTTTTCTTGGCGATTGCCGCATCCGACTTGACCTTCTCACTTGCGAGAAGGTGCGTGAGCAGCGCTTGCTGACACGCCTGGATGGTAGGCGTAGGAAGAAGCTCTTTCTTCTCGTACGCCTCCAGAATCGGGTGAAGGAAGGTGTGATTCTGAAGAAAGCTCCAGTGTGCGGCAAGGAAACCCTCGGCCGTGGTCTTCCCACTGTAGGTGGCCGAGATGAAACGCTTGGCCGTCATGGGCCGTGTCTTTTTCGTGTCGTTCATTGAATACACCTCTCCCGTGTACGTTGGACTGTGTGT
>Ga0070740_10004209_pt1 | contig 14382 bp, 6 predicted proteins | sample Coa_R2_FD_67286 | JGI IMG/M metagenome (GOLD analysis project Ga0070740, IMG submission 67286) | Surface soil microbial communities from Centralia Pennsylvania, which are recovering from an underground coalmine fire - Coalmine... | ecosystem: Environmental > Terrestrial > Soil > Unclassified ... | reverse complement strand
GGAAAGAGAATGCGCCAATATTCCATCGGAATCGCATCAATCGGCGCGGAGGTATAGAAGGGGATAGCACGCTTCATGGAGCGCATGGCGCGCCAGTTTTCACCATAAGAGGCGTAGATTTTGGCCTCGCACAGAGCGCCCCATTCGTCACTGCCTTCTGCTGCCTGGATTTCCGGAGCAATGTATTCATTCAGACCGGCATTGGCCAACAGACGCGCGCGAACGACATGGGGATCATCTTCAGGAATGTCATCGGTCAGGGTTGGGAGCGGCTCGGGCTTCATCGTGTCAAGGGAGGCCACAGTTGCCGGAGTTACGTTGCCCAGTTCTGTGAGACGCTGCTGCGCGATGGAAGCATAGTAGTAATGCCGATAGAGGCGGGCGACGGTGCGGTAATATTCCGCCGCCATATCGGGCCGGCGCTCCTGGTTCTGGTATATGCGTCCGCGCCAGTAGAGAGCTGAGGGGATTTCCTTACCCCCGTGATAGACGGCAATCTGCTCGTCCATCAGACGCGCAGCCTCAGAGTATTGGCCGATGCGATAGTTCAGCCATGCGGCGCGCCAGTGCGCGCTGGGAGCAAGCGTGGAGGTGGGGAAACGCTTCGCCAGCTCGCCATAATAGGTGATGGCGTTGGGAAAATCCTTGCGCAGCAGATACATGTTGCCGCTGGAATAAAGCGCTTCAGCAAGCCAGGGACTGGATGGGAAACGTGTTTCCATCTGCTCGACGATGCTGCGCTGGGTTTCTCCGTCGTCTTTATCGCGGGCCAGTTCCATCAGCAGATACATGCGGCGCGCGCCGGTTTCATCATTGCTGTCGGGAATCCGCTCAAGGGCCTCTTTGTTCAGGCGTTTCAACTTCCAGTCGCAGTGCGCGGCGGCGACGAGGAGGGTGTTTTTCAGCCCGTCGGTTACGGCTGGGTCATTCGCCAGCGCGCGATATTCTTCTCCGGCATCGGAAAAACGTCCTGCTTTATACAGAGCGTCCGCATGGCGGCTGCGCTCCTCCACGGTAAGCGAGGATGTTGCGCCTAGAGCTGCAAGCTGCGTTTTGGCTACGGCAGCTTCATTGCTCAGCGGAAATCCAAGAAAGACGTGGCGGAAGAGCGGCGTTGCTTCGGGAATGCGCCCGGCCATCTGGTAGGTTTTGGCGAGAGCGAGTTGATAGTCGGCGTGATTGGCGATGGCTTCGCCTTTATGCGCGTCGAGGATGCGCAGCGCAGCCTGCGGATCGCCCTCCTGCAGAAACAGATTTGCCTGCAGCACGGGAATGCTGGGGACAAAAATGCTGTCGGGATGTTTTTGAACAAAGGTGCCGAGGATGTTTTCCGCCTGCGGCAGGTTGTTCGACTGCAGATCGGCCTGGGCGGCCAGATAGTCAGCATAGTCGTCCAGCGCATTGCCCTGTGCATTCGCCTGGCGAAAAGCCGTTACGGCTTCCGGAAATTTGCGGTCCAGAAGATAGGCGTGGCCGACTGCGATGTATGCGGCAGCCGAGGCTTCTCCCGTATGCGAGCGGGCGTAGGCGCTTACGCCTGCATAGGCTGCCGGAGTTCGCATGCTGGCCAACTGCTGCGCCATAGGCCGAAGCTGTGATGAGGCCACAAATGCCTGCCGCAGCTTATGGCTTTTGGACCTTGCTTTGGCCGAAAGCGGACGCCGTTTTCTGTGTGTTGATTTGTTGTGTGCCGTGGTCGCCGACTTATGTGTTGTTGTATGTGTCGTAGAGTGGATTGTTTTAGAAGACGCGCCGGATGTGTGCTTTTTATGTGTCGAAGACGACGAACTGCTCTGCGACCAGCACGAGGCCGATACCGCGCCGGCAAGAACCAAAGCTGCAAACCTGTTTCCAATCACTGCGAACGAATAACTCCCCTGCTTTAATCTAAGCCGAAAATGGGCTGAATGACGCTGTGAATGGCTTATGACACAGAAAAGCGTTCCTATTTATGCACTGGAATCGATGCTATGCCGGCACTTCAAGGCAGGCCGCGCAAATCATTTACTATGAATAGAGGCGGAGTAAACGTCCATTTGCGTCCGTCGTGAAAGGTCGATTTCCTGAAGCCATCTGCTATGCCAGACATCCAAACACAAGGAACGGAAGAAGTTCACCCGGACGTGCTGCTGGTAAACCAGGCGCGCGAAGGGGATGTGCAGGCGTTTGAGAAGCTGGTAAAACAGTACGACCGCCAGGTCTTCCGGATTGCCCAGCACATCACGCAGAACCGCGAAGATGCGGAAGATGTAGTGCAGGACGCCTTTTTAAAGGCGTACGAGAAGCTGGACCAGTTCCAGGGAAACTCGAAGTTTTATACCTGGCTGGTGCGGATTGCAGTGAATGAATCGCTGATGCGCCTGCGGAAGCGGCGCACCGGTAAGATGGTTTCGATTGACGAGGATGTCGAGACGGATGAAGGCTCTATGCCGCGCGATCTGGCGGACTGGGGTCCGGACCCGGAGATGCAGTATGGCCAATCGGAGCTGGCCGAAATTTTGCGGAAGACGATCCAGGGGCTGCCTCCGGGATTCCGCACGGTGTTTGTGCTGAGAGATGTGGAAGGTCTCTCGACAGAAGAGACTGCGGAAACTTTGGGACTGAGTGTCCCGGCGGTAAAGTCGCGCCTGCTGCGCGCGCGACTGCAATTGCGGGAGCGGCTGAGCCGCTACTTCCGCAGAAACAAAAGGGATGGTGCGAAGTGACTTGCACGGAGTTTATAGCGCAACTGGATGATCTGCTCGAAGAAAAAGTGCCGCCCACCCTGAAGGCGGAGCTGGAAGAGCATCTGCGCGGCTGTGAGCACTGCGTCATCACCATGAACACGACGCGCAAGACCATTGAAATTTACCGCAGCCATGAGCTGTATGAGCTGCCGGAGACTCTGCGGGTGCGTCTGCAGAAGGCCATCCTGGCCAAGTGCAAGAAGTGCTGAGCTTCTTTTATTGGCATCCCGACAGTAATGAAGTCGAGCGGAGGGACTGGCAGCTCTTTCCGAATCCTGGCGCAAAATAAACTGCAATTCCCTGTTACTACCTCGCACCTCGCTACAGCGACTTCGATCGGGATGACAGTTCAGATATACATCTTCCTTCTTCCGCTTTCATGGGCGCTTCGATACACTGCGGCCCATGCGCATGTTTAGAGCTGCTCTCACGCTTGCAGTCTGCTCGCTTCCCTTCCTGTCCCTCGCGCAATCTCCGCGCTTTTCTGTAAGTTTTCCAGCGGAACGCAGGCCCCAAGCTCTGGATGGGCGGCTTCTGCTGTTGCTCTCAAATGATGCATCCGCGGAACCGCGCATGCAGATCAATGATACGGCGCGCACACAGATGGTCTTCGGCGTAACTGTCGATGGTTGGAAGCCCGGAGAGGCAGCCATCGTGGATGACGCTGCATTTGGTTATCCGATTCGCAGTCTGAAGGATGTTCCGGAGGGCGACTATTATGTGCAGGCAGTGCTGAATCGCTATGAAACCTTCCACCGCAGCGATGGCAAAACCGTGAAGCTGCACATGGACCAGGGCGAGGGGCAGCACTGGAACATTTCTCCAGGAAATCTCTACAGCAAACCGAAGAAAATGCACGTCGGGCCGGGAACAACGGCGAACATCTCACTCGATCAGGAAATTCTGCCCATTCCCGAAGCGAAGGACACGAGGTACATTCGTCACCTGAAGATTCAAAGCGCGTTGCTGACGAAATTCTGGGGACGCCCCATGTACCTGTCGGCGATTGTGCTCGTGCCGGAAGGTTTTGACGAGCATCCTAAGGCGCACTTCCCGCTCATCATCTTCCACGACCATTTTTCTGAAGGTTTCGACGACTTTCGCACAGGGCCGCCCGATGCGAACCTGAAGCCGGACTACAGCGAGCGTTTTCATATCTCCGGCTATAACCGCATTCAGCAGGAAGAGTCTTATAAGTTTTACCAGCAGTGGATCAGCCCAAAATTTCCGCGCGTGCTGATCGTGAAGATCAACCATGCTAATCCCTATTATGACGATTCCTACGCTGTGAATTCAGCCAACGTCGGTCCCTATGGCGATGCGATTGAAATGGAGCTGATTCCTGCGATTGAGAAGAAGTTTCGCGGCATCGGACAGGGATGGGCGCGATTTATGTATGGCGGTTCTACCGGCGGATGGGAGGCGCTGGCAGTACAGGTGTTTTATCCCGACCACTACAACGGGACATTTGCCGCCTGTCCCGATCCAATAGATTTCCGCGGATATACCACAATCAATCTCTATGATGATGCGAACGCCTTTTACACGCAGGGCGCGCATAAACGGGTGCCGCAGCCATCCATGCGTAATTATCTCGGGCAAACTCTGGCCCTGCAGCAGGACAATAATGCATATGAGCTGGCGCTGGGCGATCATGGACGCTCAGGCGAGCAGTATGACATCTGGCAGGCTGTCTTTGGGCCGGTTGGGGCGGACGGATACCCGCAGCCGATTTTCGATAAAGAGACCGGCGTAATCGACCATAAAGTCGCTGAGTATTGGAAGGAGCACTACGACCTGCGCGCTATCATGGAGAAGAACTGGCCGACCCTGGGACCAAAGCTGCAGGGTAAAATTCACATCTACGTCGGCAGCGCAGACACCTACTTCCTGAACAATGCCGTCTACTACACCGAGGACTTTCTGAAATCGACGAAGAACCCTCCGTATGACGGCGAAGTGAAATACGGCGATAAAGCGGAGCACTGCTGGAACGGCGACCCCTCCGAACCGAATTACCTATCGCGGCTGCACTACAACACGATGTATCTGCCGAAGATCATTGACCGCATTGAAAAAACGGCCCCGAAGGGCGCGGACCTGACAAGCTGGCGATATTAAACCCCAGGTCTCAAAAGAGAGACCTGGGGCGCGCCCATTTTTGAAAAGTTGCCAATTAGAAGTCCAGGCGCATGGATACCTGACCTGAACGTGCGCCGCCAAAGTCTGAGCCGATTGTGCCGGAAATCAGACCAAAGCTGCCGGAGCTGACGTTCATGTTCGGATCGCCAAGATTGGTGTGATTGAGCACATTGGTAAACGTGCCCTCCGCCTTCAGTTTCAGCCGCTCTGTGATCGAAAACGTCTTGCTTAGACCTGCCGAAAGGTTGACCGTGCCCGGACCGACTACTGATCCGGGACCTGCATTTCCGAAGCGGCCAATGGGGTTGGGAACGGGGCCGGAACCACTGCCGGTAGTGCAGGCGGTTCCCGGCTGCCATCCAGGGTAACCAGGGCAGGTAAATGCCGCAGGATTGATCCAGTTCAGACGCGTCTGATGCGCGGGTTTGAGGCTCGCGCTAAGCACCCGATCCGGATATTGATTGCGGTGGCCGCCGTCAAAACCGGAATCAGTGCCATTCAATCCTGAGCCTGTTCCGGAGGGATCGCCCTGGCCATTCGGGAAGTACGGCGATTCAAACGGCCCGGTCTGCCAGAGGAAGATGCTGGAAAGGCGCCAGCCGCCGACTGCTGCATCGGCGATGCGGGACATGCCGGAACCGAACAGGCGTCCTCGTCCAAAGGGAAGATCATAGACGGCGGTCGTATTCCAGCGATGGCGACGTGTTCCGAAGACGTTGCCGTAATCAGCATAGCGGTCGAGGATTGATGTAGCGCGTGAGCCTCCGGTCTCGCCGGCGAAGCCGGAGTTTGCAGGCCCTTGATTATCGGAAAGCGCCCTGGCGTAGGTCCAGGATGAGTTCAGCTCCAATCCGTGCTGGAAGCGGTGATCGAATTCCGCTTGCAGGGAGTGATAATTGGCGTTTGCGCCGGTTGCGCGTGTGTTAATTCGTCCCCAGTTGGGGAAAAGACGCGCGCTCAACGGCTGATTATTCGCTGAAACAGTGCTGGAGAAAGGCAAAGTGTTCTCGTCCGGAGCCCAGACCAGTTGATGTGTGACCGACCCGATATAGGAAAGGCGCGCACCATACCCGCTGCCGAAGTCGCGATCAATGCTCAATGACCACTGTTCCGTGTATGGGTCTTTCCAGTTAGTGCTGTTGGCTGTGCCGAAGTAGTCCTGCCCATAGCAGGTGGAGCAGCCTCCACTGCCGGCGCCGGCATAGATATTTGGCCACTGGTATCCGACAGTGTGCGTCGTCGTATCAAGCGTGTTGGTGTATTGCGTGGTCTGCGCCTGCAGTGTTCCGGTGAGCGAATAGAAATTGCCACCGAGCACGGTGATGTTGTACATGCCGAAGCCGCCTCGGACAGCCGTCTTGTCATCATGGAATGGACGCCAGGCGAAGCCAAAGCGCGGCATGAAGCGCAGATGCGGATATTTTTTCAGGCCGGGAGGAAAGCCTGCCTGGCTGTAGGTCTGCACCGGCATGCAGGGAGCGCCATTGATGACAGCGTTGTTGGTGTTATGAATGCCGTCCGGATTGCAGGCATTGGCGCTGGCAAGAAAGCTCTGCGCCAGCAGATTAGCCTTGCCATCAGGGTAGATGGAACGACCGGAGAGCGGTATGCTCGGGTCGAAGTTGCCGATGTCTCCACCTTTATCGCTGTAACCTGGGTGAAGCTCATAACGGACGCCGTAGCTCAGCGTCAGGTCTGAATTGACCTTCCACTGGTCCTGACCAAAGAAGTGGTAGTGGATGGATGTTCCGTCATTGTCCTGCTGCACTACGTCGTAAAAGGTCTGATAAGGAAGGCCCGACAGAAAATCGGCGAAATCCACGCCGGTAAACAGCCCGGCGCTGCCCTTGGTGTTAAATCCGAATGTGCCGTAATTGTCTGAACCGTTAAAGCCCAGCGGCGTGATGGCCTCGAGCGTCCGGATATCGAGACCGAATTTGAACTGGTGGTTTCCTTTCGACCATGTGAGGGCATCCGTGTAGACAAAGGTGCGCGACTTGGTGAGCGAGGTGAGGCGGTCTGCATCCAGTGGGCTGATGTTGTTGAAGTCAAGCTCAGGAATGCCGTTGTAGAAAAGATTGGTGAGCCCGTTCAGACCCAGATTCTGTGTAAATGTCTTGCCGTCGAAGCTGTTCGATTGCCCGGAACTATAGAGCGTAAAACCGAAGCCGCCCTCGTTGATCAGGTGAGGCGTAATTGTCCAGTTGGCACTGACCTTCAGTACGCGCGATTGATTGGTATTGAGTGCCGAGGGCACGGTGAGCGGCTCGGGGCTGCTGGTGGGGAAGTTCTTCCAGGTGAAACGGCCCCACAGCAGAAACTTCTGGTTGGCGCCAAAATACTGGTCTCCACGGATATCGAACTGGTCGGAGTGGCCGCTTGTGTCTTTATTGACGATGTAGTTTGCCGTTCCATCGTCAACATACGCTGTTGGATCGCCGACATTCGGGTCGGGATAGAACGAGAGCAGTTTCTGCGCAGCCGGATTGATGTTGGGCAGCTTGGTTCCGTAGCTTCCACCGGTAAATGGATTGGTCAACCCGGTAAAACCCTCTGAGGAATATTTTGAGAAGTCGCCCTGCTTCATCAGTGTGCTGGGGACGGTATAGCCTCTCGTTTCCTGAGAGGGGTGTCTCCAGCCCTCGTATGCCCCATAGATAAACGTTTTGTTATGGCCGTTGTAGAGGTGCGGAAGCACAACGGGTCCGCCAAAACTGGCTCCATAGGTGTTGCCGATGAGCTTCGCCTTGTGCAGAGTAGTTGGGTAGGTGTATGGAATCGCATCAAACGCCGCGTTCTGGTGATACCAGAATGCCGAGCCGTGAATCGTATTAGTTCCCGCCTTGGTGGTGACTGTGATCTCGCCGGGCTGTCCAAACTCGGCATTATTTTGTGCGCCGTCGGCGCGCAGCTCAGAGATCGATTCGCTGGATGGAAATGCATCCGCTATGGGTGAATTGCTGTTTGCGCCCTGCACGGTAATGCCGTCTACTGAAACTTCTGTCTGGAATGGCAGGCCCCCTTGCAGAGAAAAGCTGCCGTGGTCCGCCTGTACGCCCGGCAACGTTCCGACGATATTCAGCGCGCTGGTTCCGCTGGCGCTGGCGCGCGTATTCACCGGCAGGTTAGAAACATCTGCCGCGCTGTAAACGGCGTTGATGGAGGGCGTTTCCGTGTCAATGGTGCTGATGGTGTCGCCGGAAACGGTCACCTCCTGCTGCACGCTGCCCACGACCAGTGAAGCGTCCACGCGAAGCTGTTGACGAACTGCCAGAGCGATTCCTGTTGCGGACCATTTCTGGAATCCGTTCTGGATAATTTCCACGGTATAGTGGCCGGCCTTTACATCTGCAAAGAGATAATCCCCGGAGTCACTCGTATGCGTGGTGCGCACAGAACCTTCGTCGGTATTTGTAAGGTTGACTTCAGCGCCCGCTATCACCGCGCCTGCCACATCTTTTACGTTTCCGAGAATGCTTCCCTGAATGGATTGCGCATTGCCGCTTGTGCTGATAAGCAGACAACCTGCCAACACGATGGCAAAACCCAGGATTTGTCGCAGCGATAATTGGTTTTTCATATAGATCAAACAGCCTCCTCCAAACAACACGTTCCATGAACTGCGTTGATAGCAGGCGGCGTGAGTAGAAAGAGAGATGGCGGCCGCCGGCATTTAGAAAGTCAGGCAGTGGTTCGAGTGACGCTCATTGTGCACCAGAACATCTGCTCTGTCGAGCAATTTTATGAATGCAGGGATGTCATCTTTGGAAGATGCCACAGAAATGTGACGGGACGGTTACAAATTGGCGTAACGCAAATGCCACGAAGGCATTTCACGTTATTTTCATTGTTCAGATGAAAAGTCAGCGGCGCAGAATGGCCTGCTTCTGCCGGACTTCGTTGATGGCATCCAGCACAATGCCGGGAGTCAGCACTTCGGGCAGGACATGCGGCGGTTCCTGAGCTGAGCCGGGATAGATGGCGTACGTGGGGACGCCGCTGCGCCCTAAAGAGTTCAGCGCCTGCGTAATGGTTTCGTCAGCGTTGGTCCAGTCAGCGCGAACAAGCGCGAATCCGCCATCACGCAGTTTTTGCTGAACATCAGACCGGCTGAGAATGACGCGCTCATTCACCTGGCAGCTTAGGCACCAGCTCGCGGTGAAGTCGATAAATACTGGTCGGCCTTGTGCGCGGTATTTGTCTACGAGTGCCGGCGAGAACGGCTCCCACTGAGAATTACTTGTAGTATTGACGTGCGCTGAGGCTGTGCTGAGGCTGCGCGCTGCAAAAACAGGCAAAGCAACTGCCAGCGCCAAAACAACTATGGCTGCTGCCGTTGCTGCTCTATTTGCAGGCCAGCGCCCCAGAATCCATGCGGCAACAGCGAGCAGCAGAAACGCGGCAAGCAGGCCGGCGAGCGCAGTCAATCCAGCTGCTTGAGCAAAGAGCCACACCAGCCAGATCACGGTGGCGAAGATAGGAATGGAAGTTGCCTGCTTAAGAATCTCCATCCATGCGCCGGGGCGCGGCAGCAGCTTTGTCCACGCAGGATTGAAGGTCAGCAGCAGATAAGGAGCAGCCAACCCCAGAGCGAGGGCGGTAAACACGATGAAGCTGACGAACGCCGAATGCGAAAGCGCATAGCCAATGGCCGCTCCCATGAATGGGGCGGTGCAGGGAGTGGCAACGACCATCGCCAGCACTCCGGTAAAAAAGCTCCCTGCGTAGCCATGTTGTGAAGCAAGAGTTGACCCCTTGCTGGTGAGCGAAAGGCCAATCTCAAACATGCCTGCGAGTGAGAGCCCAAGAAAGAACAGCAACAAGGCGATCACAGCAATAAAGCTGGGTGACTGAAACTGGAATCCCCATCCTAGCTGGCGTCCGCCTGCGCGCAGGACCAGAAGCAGCGCGACCACGATCCAGAAGGAAACCAGAATGCCCAGCGTATAGATCCATCCGTGCGCGCGCAGCTTATGACGTTCTTGCTGTGAAGACTGCAGCAGCGAGAGCCCTTTGATGAAAAGCACCGGGAAAACGCAGGGCATGAGGTTGAGGATGATGCCGCCAACAAAAGCGAGAACAGCTATCTTTGCAAGTCCAGCGCTATTGCTTTCCGATGATTCGCCAGCAGTAGGCGTTCCTTGCGCCGCATTGATCTCAAAAGCATTTCCATCGGCGAGCACAATAAGCCCATGCAGCGTGTTTGGATTCTGCTGCAGGTTTTCATCTTTTTTCAGGCTGATCTCAAAACCATTGCTGAGCGGGGTGACTGGCTGCGGAGCTGCGTTAGCAAGCTGATTCTGGTCAAAGGGAAAGAACTGGGCATTGTTCTCACGCCTGCCGGTAAACACCGTCAGCTTGAACCCCGTTGCTGTAGGCATAAACTTTGCCTGCATGCCCGACGGCAACTGCTGCGGCAACGTACGATGCAGCCGCGCAATCAGCTGCTGATCTGCGCTGACAAATGTGGGCGATGCTGGAGGCGAAGCCAGAGCTTCGCGTTCCACATCAAGCGTCGTCTTGCCCGGAAGGCAGACTTCGCGACAGACAAGCCAGTCTACTTTTGCGCTTAGGGTCGTCGATGCGCCTGAAGGCTTGAATGCTGAGCTGACGTGCATCGGAACCGGGAACAGGACTTCGTCTTCGTAGCCGAAATCCATTAATGGACCGAGCGGTAAACGCTTGGGCGCGGGAAACTGCATTGCATCGGCTGTTATGCCTTCGGGCAACGTCCATTTGATGCGCGGCGGCTCACCCGAATCGCCCGCATTGACCCAGTACACATGCCAGCCGGGTTCAAGCTTGAAATAGAGACCCGCGGTGAAATTCTGCCCAGTATAAATCTCTGCCGGCGGCACAACTAACTGCACCGTAAGGTGCGGCGCAGTGGCTGTAGAAGCAGGCGATGCCGAAGGAACTCCGGCAAATAAAATCAGCAGGCACAGGATCGGAATGAAGCAGCGGGCGCGCATTCTCAGTATGTCTATTGTAGGACGAGGAAACAAGCCTGAGGTTACACACGCTTGCGTGCGGTCAAATGATCTCCATAGTGTTCTCAGAAGAAATTTCTATCCAGCGTAGAAGCAGATGCGCATTTATATTGCCAAGTCCACGCCGACACGCGACACTGAATCATCTTCCCCTTGCACATCTGTTGTTTCTTTGGAGGTCAGTACTATGGCTTGGACGCGGCGTACTTTCATCACCAGAGTAGCTTTGGCCGGTGGCTACCGGGCTGCATTTACGGCCATGCAGGCGCTCGGCCTGCTTGCGGTCAAGGCGGAAGCCTCTCCTTTGCCCGATCTGCCCGCGAATTTTGGGACGGGCAAAAGGGTGGTGATTCTTGGCGGCGGCATAGCCGGGCTGGTTTCTGCTTACGAATTGCGCAAGGCCGGATTTGATTGCACCGTGCTCGAAGCGCGTGAGCGCCCAGGTGGACGAAGCTGGAGCGTGCGCAACGGCAGCAAAGTTGAGTTTACTGACGGCACAGTGCAGACATGCGACTGGGAAGAAGGTCATTATCTGAATGTTGGTCCGGCACGGCTGCCCTCGATTCACCACACAATGATTGGGTATTGCGAAGAACTGGGCGTGCCGCTGGAAGTCGAAATCAACACTTCACGCAGCACTCTGATGCAGGCAAACACGCTGAATGGCGGCAAACCCGTTGAGCAGCGGCAAGTAGTCAACGATACGCGCGGTCATATTTCCGAGCTGCTGGCCAAGGCCATCGATCAGCACGGACTGGATAGCCTGCTGAGTAAAGAAGACACCCAGCGCATGCTTGACTTTCTGCAGACCTATGGCGACTTAAAGAACGATTACAGCTATAAAGGCTCTCCGCGAAGCGGCTTTCTTTCCCCGCCCGGAGCAGGACCGGATGAAGAGAAACTGCGTCCGCCGCTGGATCTCCACGAGCTGCTGGTTTCTGACTTTTCGACCGGCGAGCTATACGAAGAACAGATTGATTGGCAGGCAACGATGTTCCAGCCTGTGGGCGGCATGGACCGAATTCCATATGCCTTTGCAAAATCGCTGGGCGAAATCGTGCATTATCGATGTCCGGTAAAGAAGGTAAGCAAAACCACGAATGGTATACGCGTGGAATACACTGAAGCCGGCTCAGCGCAGATGATCGAAGCCGATTACTGCATCTGTACACTGCCTCTGATCATTCTCTGCAAACTGGACATCGATTGTTCGCCCGAGAAGAAGCAGGCGTTCAGCGGTATGAAGATGGCCTCCATTTACAAAATTGGGTGGGAGGCGCCGCGATTCTGGGAGAAGCATTACAACATCTATGGCGGTATCTCGTTTCCCAAGCAGATTGTGGACCTCGTCTGGTACCCCAGCAATGGGCTGTTTTCGAAGACCGGGATTATTCTTTCCGGCTTCAACTTCGAGCAGAATGACTTCGGCGACAGCTCGCCGACTGCTTTCGGTGCTCTGTCGATGCAGGGAAAGCTCGATGCATCACGCGCTGCTGTAGAAATTCTGCATCCGGGACACGGTAAGTCACTGACCAAGCCAATTTACGTTTCCTGGCAGAAGATTCCATACAGCCTCGGATGTTTTGCGATGAACATGATGCCTTCAAGCAAACCTGCCTATGACGAGCTGAACAAACCCGACGGACGCCTCTTCTTCGCAGGCGATTACCTGAGCCACCTCGTTGCCTGGCAGGAAGGCGCTGCGCTCTCCGCCCATCGCGCCGTGCGTGGAATTGCGGAGCAGATGCGCAGCAGCTAACTGATCTAATGTTCAATCATTCAATCCAAGGAGTGCACGTCGTTCGCGTAGAGCATAACGAACGAACAACCTGTGTACGCATAGCAGCCAAGGATTCCACGCCGCACGAGCCGCGTAGGACCGTCATCCGGGAAGACTGAGCTGAACTTGGCAGACTTCAGCGCGCGATCAGCAGATTTCAATTCATCGGAGCCTTTAATGAATTTGACTTCTTCGACTTTTCCTTCTGACGTTCCCTGGGCACGACTCAAAACGACAAAGAATTCGGCGCTCGCTTCACCCGGAACCAGTCGGCTCAGCTTTACCGTGCGTAGCGTACTGCTGTCCTCCAGCGACTTTTGTGCGTGTGGGCCTCGTTTCTTGCGGATCTCTATCAGATGATCCCTCACCGTAGTGCTTTCCGAGAGTCGCAAGGAGGCATCAACATACTTTTCCGCCTGTTCTAAGTTCCCGATTTTGAAATGCACCCAGCCCAGTGTGTCCCAGTAAGCGGCGAGACGAGACATGCGAGCGAGATCATCGAGCGTGAGGCTGGACAGAGCCATATTCGCGGACGCCGTCTCTTCTTGTTTGACAGCTCTCTGCGCGTATTCCAGTGAAAGCGAAAGGCTCTTGTTGGCTTCAGCCATTGTGTAGGCGACATTGTTGAACATGAAAGGACGGGGATCAATCTCCAGCGCCTTCTTGAATGCATCCGTAGCCTTATCTTCGCTCCCGAGGAACATATATGACGTTCCAAGCAGAGCGTATAAGTTAGCGCGGTCAGGCCGAATCTTAATCGCTGATTCGGCGAGGTCAGCTGCTTCGCTGTATCGTTTGAGTTTCAGAAATGTTCCGCCCAAAGCGGAAATGCCATCGAGATTGCCGGGCGAGAGCCTGATCAGGTCCTGCCAGACCGGAACAGCCTCCTCGAACTTCCGCAAGCCCATGAGTGAATAGCCAAGTGCTTTATAGCTCACCAGTTGATGCGGGTCCACCTCAATGGCCTTGCGATAAGCCTGCAGCGCTAAGTCCTGCTGTCCCGTGGCCTTGTATATCTCCCCCAGCCATAGCCATGCGCGCGTAAAGTTCGGATCAATCTGAACAGCGTGTTTGAGAGAATCGATCTCGGCTTGCTGATTGTGCTGCTGATATTCCTGCCTGGCATCGTCGTAGGCGCGACTTGCCTCTGCGTTCTCGCTGTAAGGAAGTTGCCAGATTTCCGCTTGGTATGAGGTGGCAGAGGCGCCGCTGGATCTCAGTGCCACATTGAGGGCGTAGTCATCGCCAACAGCTTTGGCAAATCTCTTGTACGTTTCATAGTTGTCGACCGGTACCTCGCGGAGCTTCACCACAAGAACCCGATCGGCGGTAAGGACGCCGTCCTTCACAGAGTACGAAGAGTGATACTCGGCGAAGTCTTCCTTCAAGTTAACCGCAGCGGGAAGCTCCGGCGAGTACCCCTTCGGCAGCTCCATATGGGATTCATAATGCAATTTCTCCGGAGATCCCAGCCAAATGGGATGCGACGGCTTGGTGTCTAGGACCGGCAGTCCGAACGGTGGAACTGCGCACGCTACTCGGCGGTTGGACCAGTCCGGAAAGTTCTTGCGAGTATACATGTAGGAGAAATGAAACGGCTCCTGGGTTTTTTCCGGAGATCCGGCCGTGACGTCGCTCACCTTGGAGTGCCTGCCAAGAGATGGACCAAATGCGAAGAGAGAAAATTTCTTTGAAGGAGCATTTGGATGGCGCGGAAGCGATATACGCCCGAGCAGATTGTGAG
>Ga0070740_10004208_pt1 | contig 14383 bp, 6 predicted proteins | sample Coa_R2_FD_67286 | JGI IMG/M metagenome (GOLD analysis project Ga0070740, IMG submission 67286) | Surface soil microbial communities from Centralia Pennsylvania, which are recovering from an underground coalmine fire - Coalmine... | ecosystem: Environmental > Terrestrial > Soil > Unclassified ... | reverse complement strand
CTTGTTGCGCGGCGCGCACATGGCCGCCGCCGGGGCCGTGGCAGCGCTGGCAATCGATCCCTTGGGGCAGTTCACCGCTGTAGAGCGGCTCTGCTCCCGGTTCGTCGTGGCCGGGCGGAATTTGCGGGTACGCGTTGTGGCAGAACATGCACTCGTAGGCAATCTGACGGGGCGGCGGCAGAGAACCGCCATCGTAACCGGGCTCCATCGCCCAGGTTCCGCCGTGTTCTGCATACCAGGCTAACGGCAGCTCGGTCAGGGCGCCCCGCTGGTTGCGGTGCAAAAAGGTTTTGACATGGTTGCCTGAGCCCATGAGGTAATCGATGCTCGACTCATCCGCGAGCACCTCGGCTCCGCCGGGACCGATGCGCCAGCGGCGCTGGACGAGCTTGCCCTGCTTCCGCTCGATGGCGTACCAGGTATCCGACGGCGAATGGTAGAAGCGAACCTCCGGTGCTTCCGGAGAGCGGCGGAATGACCGAGCCATTCCGGTCAAGGCGTACGTCTGCGCGATCCGGGGATGGCAATTCGCGCAAATCCTGGCGTCTACGTACGGCGCCTCCGCGTGAGCGACGCATGTCGCGAGAGGGGCCCAAAAGAAAAGGAGCAGGCAGCCGCGCTGCCTGCTCTTCGAAGCCACGCCAATCCGCACGCGGCCATTCTACTAGAACATCACGCGCACCAGAAGTTGCACGATGCGGGAATACCCGAAGGCGCCGGGGCCCGACTGCGTCAAGCTGCCGAACCCGCTGATCTGATTACAGGCCACTCCGCTGCACCCGTTGGCGGGGTTGTTGACGGAAAGGGCCGTCGAGGTCAGATTCGGGAAGCCTGTGATGACGCCGTTCGAGTTTGCCGGATACGGCAGGAACGAAAGCGTGCTGTTGACGCCGGTGAAGATGGTGTGGTTGAAAACGTTGAAGGCGTCGGCCCGGAACTGGAAGCGAAGCCGGCCGTCGTGAAGCGTCGCGAACTCTTTCTGTAACGCCATGTCGAAGTTGAGTCCGCCCGGTGCGTTCAGATAGTTGATGCCCGATTCCAGTCCAAGGCTGCCCGGCAAGGCAGGCAGGAAGCAGTTGGGGTTGAGGTAGCTGGTCCAGGTTCCGGAGTGCGTGTACGGATTGCAGCCCGGAACGATAATCGGCCGCGATCCCTCGGTCAGGGACCCGGTGATGATCTGGTTCGACGAGTTCTGAACGCTGACGCCGGGAGTGAAGGGCGCGCCGGTCTGCGCCAGGGTGACCCCGGAAATTTGCCACCCGTTGGTCAGCATGTGTGTGAACGCGTTGCCCCACGTGAACTTGGGCGTCGTATAGACGTAGTTGACGGCGAGTACCTGGTGGCGGTCGAAGCTCGCCGGGGCGTAATTGGCGAGCCGGTTGTATTGATCGGGGCGCACGAACGAATTGTCGTTGGTGCCGCCGCTCAACGAGGTCGCCATCACCCGGCTCAGGGTATAGGAAACGCCGATGAACAGCCCGTGGGATGCCGGGCGCTGCAACTGAATCTGCAGCGCGTTGTAGTTGGCCGTCGCGGCGCTCTCATAGACGTTGACGTTGCCGTAGCCTTGCAGCCGGGCCAGGAAATTCGCGGGCAGTGTATTGCTGCCGATGGGACGCGACGGGCCGATCGCAGGCGAGCATCCGATGCATCCGGTGCCCGCGGTCGGATCGACCGAGGCGGCAGTGAATGTCGTTCCGAAGGGACTCCAATTCAGGTTGCGGTTGTCCTGCTGGTGGCGCGAGGCCGAACCGACGTAAGCGGTATCCAGCATCAGGCGCCACGGCAGCCGATTCTGTACGCTGAACTGGTAGGAGTAAGTGGTCGGCACCTTGCCGGTGGGATCGACCTCCACTGCGCTGGGCGGCGTAATCAGGGCCGAGCTGGGATTGAGCTGCTGGGCAAAACCATACTGCTCGGTCACGCTGAAGGCCTCGGGAGGGTTCGTGACCGTGTCAAACGTGCGGTTGCCCTGAATACGGTCGTAGTAAATGCCCACTCCGGTGCGGACCACGATCTTCTGCTCGCCGGTCACATCCCAAGCCACGCCGAGACGGGGGCCCCACTGCTCGCCGCGGTCTTTCGTCAGATACTTGTTCACGCAGGTGCTGGCCTGGCAGATGCCGTTAGTGAAATTGCCGCTTCCCGGAATCAGGGCGCCAATGTAATTCACCGGGTAGAAGGTGTTGTTCAGCGGGTTGAAGGCCATGCGCGTGTTGTTGGCGGGGTTTACGGCCGGCAAGTACAGCTTGGGCGCCTGGGTCGGATCCCAGTCGGATAGTTCGAACGTGGAAGCCTGGCCGGACGCATCATACTGCGGCTGGTACCAGCTCCCACGGAGGCCGTAATCGAGCGTTACGCGGGGAGAGACCTTCCAAGTGTCCTGTACGTACTCTTCGATATTCCAGTATCGGTACAAGCCGTTGATGTGATGCTGCGCCTGGTTGAAGGACTGGTACACGCCAAGGAGAGCGTTGGCAAAGCCGTAACCGGAATCCAGCGGATTGGCGCCAGTCGGTCCGCCGGTGTCGCCGAAGTTATACGAGCCGTTGAAGCTGGCGAACGAGGTCTGATTCTTCCGGCTGCGCTGCATGTACAGCCCGACCTTGATGGTGTGGGTACCCGAAACTTTGGTCAGACCGTCGGTGAAATCGATGGTCGTGTTGTAGTTGATGAAAGGCGCATCGGCGCTACCGAACGTGGTCGAATTCGCCAGGTTGGTGCCGCCGAAGGTGACGTTCGGCAGGTAATTATCCTGCACGGCGCCCGGATACAGAACCGGCAGCGGGTTCGAGCCCAGGGCACTCTGGCTGAGGTTGCTGTTCGTGGCGAAGATGTTGATGCTGTTATGCGTGTAGCCCCAGTTCACTTCGTTCGTCATCGTCGGGCTGATGATGTACGTCGCGCCGGTTGCCAGACTGCGGCCAGGAATTGGGTCGCCGATGGGGGCGAAGGGCTGCACGTTGATGCCCAGCACGAACGAGCCATAGGGCACGACCGTGTTCTGCACGTCGTTGATGTAATGCCCATACAGGTGTAGCTTGCTGGTCAGGTTATAGTCGAGGCGGAGCAGATCCTCGCGTCGCGGCATCTGGCCGGGCAACTGGGTCTGGTAATTGTAATTGGCGCCTCCCGGCAGGTTGGCGCTCGCAGCCAACGGCTGATTCGGCTGTGGGAACAGGTTGAGCAGCGCCTGTCCGGGCGCCCAGATCCGGCTTGCCGGAATGATGTTTCCCGGGAACGGGGCGCCGGTGCTGGGATCGTAAATCGTAATCACTCTGTGGGTGTTCGGATTGACGCTCTGAGTAAAGTTTCCGGACCGTTCCAGCGTGGTCGGGACCGTGACGTTGCGCGGGGTGTTCGGACTGAGCTGCTCCTGCCATTCCTGGCTCCAGAAGAAGAACGCCTTATGTCTCTCCCTCTCAAAGAGCTTCGGAATGCGGATCGGACCGCCGATGGTGTATCCGGGATCGTTGTAGCGGAACAGGGGCTTGGGAGTGGCCGTCAATCCGAAGGCCGGCCGGATGTTATTGAGGAACGTGTTGGCGTTGAGACCTTCGTTGCGGTGGTAGAGATATCCGCTGCCGTGATAGCTCTCGGATCCCGATTTGGTCACCAATTGCACCTGCGCACCCGCGCTGCGTCCGTATTCGGCCTGGTAGGTCCCGGTCAGAACCTTGAATTCCTGGATCGAATCGTTGCTGACGCTGACGTTCATGCCGCCGTTATTGCCGGTATCCACGTCGCCGATGCCGTTGATCGTCACCTGATTTTGCGAGGGCCGGGCGCCGTTGGCAGTGAAGTCGTTGGCGCCGTTTGCAGCGTTGCCCACAGCGTACGAGACGCCAGTGGTGAACTGAATGCCCGGAATCAGTTTGGCGAAATCCAGAGGGCTCCGGCCATCGACTTCGATGTTGGTCAACTGAGTGCCAATGACGGCCGAGCCGCGTTCCACGCTCTCCGTTTGCAGCACCACGGCGTTGGCGCTGACCTCAATCGACTCGGTAACCGCTCCCACCTCCAGCGTCAGATCGCCGAGCGCCAATTTATCGCTTGCGTGCAACTCGATATTGGCGCGTTCGAGCTTCTTGAAACCGGGAGCCTCTACGGTGACGGTGTAGGTGCCGGGAAGGAGGCCGGGGATCGAGAAATCGCCGGTGGCCGTGGTTACGGTGGGAAAGGAGGCCTCGCGAGTCGGCTCCGTAGCCGTTACTTTCGCATTTGGAACGGCTGCGCCGGCGGAATCGACTACGCGTCCGTTCACCGTGCCCGTAATGCTCTGGGCCCGCACCTGAGCGCCCAAGACCAGCAGAAATAGTATCGTCGCGGATAGCTTATTCATCATAGCGGCTCCCTTTTGAGTCCCGTCGAATGTCACCAGTGAAAATACGATCCCATCGGAAATGCAGCAAATCAAAATTCACGAACCGAACAGTCGTCTCTTTCCGACGGCTCCAAAACCCCGTTTTAGAGAGAGCTTAGTGCAAGTCGGATAAAGTTTCAACCTCAAATTAAAGATTTCACCAAAAACTTTACGCAGCCGGCGGTCCCCGGAAGGCTGCGGGCCCAGTCGCGAGTGGGTCAGTGTGGCTTGGGCGCCGCGCAAGACCTCGAGTGCAAACATTTCGAGTCGGAGATTTCGCGCACCTGAGTAATCCACTCAATACCCCCGGTAGATTTGCGTATCGTCACACGGCAGGAATCACTGAGGTAGGTTCGATACGGTATGGCGGATCGAAGTCGAGCAGGCCCAGAGGCTTGCCCCGGGGTTGAATCTTCGCTCGAACCGGGGCGACTAACGGTTAGAACGGCCGTTAGGCAAGGAGATCCGGCACCACTACAACGGCTTGCAAATTCAAGTTACAGATGGAATTGGGGCCGCAGGTCAGTCCGGTCTCGGGCGCTATCTGGTGTCTTCCGTGACTTCAATACCGTTGACACACGCCATCCCAACGACCGGCACGAACGAGAGGAGAATCTTGCCCTGGGCGTTGGGGCGGATGCCGGAGAAGGACCGGTCGATGGGGCGGCCTTCGCCGCCGGCCTCCTTGAAGATGTCGAAGTTGCGCATCAAGGCGACGCCGTTGCAGTATACGTCGAACAGGCGGCTGCCAGCTCCTCCTCCGCCGCTGTTCCGTTTGCCGTAGTGGCCCTCGCAGAATTTCAGTGTGACGCGATATTTGCCGTCAGCTACCGGCAGGGCGTAAGAGAAATGGCCCCATCGTTCGCTGGCGTAAAGCGCGACATCCGGCGCGCTCGAATTGCTATCCTGTGCCGGATTCGTGCGGCGGACCAGCGCATTGCCTCCGAGGAAATACGAATCGGCCTGCCATTCCTGGCCTGCGGAGTTTTTCCAGGAAGCCGTCCAACCGGCGCGAATTCGGATGGGCCTGACCTTGCCGGCATTTACGGGCAGCACCTCGATGCCGCTGACGATCGCGGTGCCTCTGACAGGGGAGAACGTCAAATGCAGGAAGCCGTCGGGGGCGGGTGAGATGTCGCGGAACACCCTCTCGTCCGAAGTGTTGGCGCCATTCGCGTCGGCGACCACGTCGAAGAACTCCAGGAGGCGTTTCCCATTGGCGGCGACGTGAAACACACGCTGCCCCTCGCCGCTCGATTCCGCGCTGATGAAATCGGCGAGGCCCGTCTCCGCGAAGTGCAGGTGCAGTTCATAGGATCCCGGCTTCAAGGGGATGGCATACCGGAAATCGCCCTGTCGCATGCGGCGATAAATATCGGGGTCCAGGGTGCGAAGAATCTTCTCGGAGGGCCGAACGAGGCTCGATCCTCCGGAAAAGAAGCGGTCCGGGCCCCAGGTTCGTCCGCTGCGGTCCATGTAGGAATTCACGCCGCCGACGCTGATCCGGAGATCCTCACCTCCGGCCGGCGCAACCGCGGCGAGGCGCGAGGCGGCCTCGGCCCCGGAATCGGCGGAAATGGGCTTTACGCCTCCCCACTTCCACCAGGAGAGGCCCCCGGCAACCGCCACCAGAGCCGCTACCCAGAGCATCGCGGCTCGCGGGAGGCGACTTTGCGGCGGAGGCAATGCCGGAGTATCGGCTACGGGCTCCGCAACCGGCGGCGGAACGGCGTTATCGGGCGGCGCCGTCTCGGCGGCCGTTTCCCATCGAAAGCCGGCTCTATAAGAGCCGGGGAGCAACTCGATCCTGACGGTGTGGGGATTGCCATTTTCGGCGAGGTAATGCTGCGCCAGCCGCTTTCGCACTTCGTTCGCCGTAACGCGGACGACCGTGTGTTGTCCCGGGTCGAAGTCCTCGGGAAGCTGGAAGAGTTCCACCCCGATGGACCGCTCCTTCAGAGCGCCGCTGGGACCGTTAATGGTGTGCTCGATGATGTATTGAAGGAATTCGCGACTTCGTTTGCTCGTGCGAAAGGAAGCGCTTTCGAGCAGCCGGTTGAGTTCCGCCCGCACGGCCTGCTCACGCACTTCGTCGAGTTCTTTCCCTTGCTCCCCACACATCATGCTTGCGGCAAATCATATCACACCGCGTCGGGTGCTCGGAGGGGCGGGGGCTAACCGTTAAACCGCAGCACTCCCCGATCCCTTCCTTCGCCCGTAACCCATAGGATTCACTTGTAGTTCGGGCCGTAACCGTACGATACCTTGCTGCGGGGGCCGCTGCACGATAGGATACCGCCGATCAGAGGGAAGTCTGCGTCTCAGAGCCTTTCCGCTGCGTGCACCGCCAGCGTAACCGTGAACCTGTTGATGGAGATGAGAGCGCTTACCATTCCGGGAGTTCCGGTTGCATTCAGGAGGAGGAAACTCAATGCGTCGCCGCCATGTCCGAGGCTTCGCCTCTCGCTTACTCTGGAGCTGCGCGGCTCTAGTGATTACCGCGCTGCCCGGCGCCTGCCAAACGCTGGGTGAGATCACCGGACGGATCACCGATGCTTCGGGGGCCGCTGTCGCCGCCGCCACGGTCACCCTTACCAATACGGCGACCAATGCCGTCCGTAATACCCTTTCGACGGAAGATGGCGATTACGCTTTCCCCTCTTTGCCACCGGGGATTTACAACATCAAGGCGGAGCACCCCGGATTTCGCGCGGCTGCCGCCAACCACCTCGAGGTACAGGTGCAGCAGACGCTTCGGCAGGACCTTACGCTGGAAGTCGGCCAGGTAACAGAGTCCGTGCAGGTCTCGGCCTCTGCGGATCTTCTGCAGACCGAAAATCTCGCAATCGGTACGGTCATCGAGAACAAAATGGTTAGCGAGCTTCCGCTGAACGGGCGGAACTACCTGAGCCTGGTGGCTTTGTCGTCAAACGTGGACACGCTTTCCCCTTCTGCCGGACAGGCGGGCTCCCGCCAGGGTGGCGACCGCGCCGCGCAGTCCATCTCGGCGGCCGGCCAGAGAATCATGTTCGACTACTATACCCTCGACGGCGTGAACAATACCGACCCCGACTTCAATACCTACGTCACGCTGCCTTCGATCGATGCGATTCAGGAATTCAAGGTCCAGACCGGCATCTATCCCGCCGAGTTTGGCCATCAGGCCACGCAGATCAACGTGGTGACGAAGTCCGGCGGCAATAGCTATCACGGGGCGTTGTTCGAGTTCATCCGCAACGACAAGTTCGACGCTGTGCCCTACCAGTTCGGGCTGGTGCACCCCGTAAAGTCGCCCTTTAAATGGAACGATTACGGTTTCGAGCTGGACGGCCCCGTGCGCATCCCGAAAATCGTCAATGGCCGCAATCGCCTGTTCTTCATGGCTAACGACGAATGGAAAACGCAGCGTTCACACAGCCAGACCAACTACACCCTGCCTACCTCCGCCGAGGAGAGCGGAAACTTCAGCGCGCTTTCCGCCACGATCTACGATCCTGCCACCGGCGGCCCCACCGGTGCCACCAAAACGCCGTTTCCCGGCAACATCATCCCCACGAGCCGCCTCGACCCGATCTCGCAGAAGTTCCTCAACTACTACGCCGCGGCGGTGCTGCCGGTACCGACCAACAACTATCCGTTCACCGTGAGCGCGCCCAACAACCGCGACGGTTTCACCCTGCGGATGGATTTTGTGGAATCCGCGAAATCGCAGTGGACCGGCCGTTATAGCTGGGGCGATGAGAATCAATCGTCGAACGGCCTCGGAGGCGTGGGCAGCAAAATCCTGACCAATTACGAGCAATACCTGGGCACCAACACACGCACCCTCTCGCCGCGGGTCGTCAACGAGGCGCGTTTCGGCTATACCCGCATCTACAATTCCACGGGAACGCTCTCGGCCGGCGTCAACAACGTGGTGGGAGCGCTCGGCATTCCGGGGCTGAACCCCGGCGATCCTTCGACCTGGGGCATTCCGGCGATTTCGTTGAACGGCGATGGCTTCAGCGGGATCGGCGACAATACCGACGGGCCATACGTGATCCAGGACAACTCGTTGCAGTTTGTGGACAACATCTCCTGGACACGCGGCAAGCACACGTTCCGCGCGGGTTTCGAGTTCAACCGCCAGAACTTCAACCAGGTGGGCAACCAGTTCTCGCGGGGTAATTTCGTGTTCCAGCCGAATGCCACTCAGAGCCCCACTCACACCGGCGGCGACGCGTTCGCGGAGTTCCTGCTGGGCGACCTTTATCAATCGACTGTCGCCGTAGCCATCGCCAACGCGCAGTACCGGCGCAACACGATGGGCGCTTTTGTAGACGACACCTGGCGTATTACACCGAAAATTACGCTTTCTCTCGGGCTGCGTTACGAGCTCACTCCGCCGTGGGTGGATCAACTCGGCAACGATTTCACGGTGGCGCTGCCGAAGCTCTACTTCGCTCCGCAGGCGCCGCGCTCCGAGTGGCCGTACTTCGTGCGCCAGGGCCATTGCACAAATCCCTATCAGGGCCTCTCGATCAACTGGACGGATACGACCGGCGCGCCGGGCACGCAGGCCAATCCGGCGCCCGTCTGCAGCAACGGCGCGTACCCCGATGCCCTGATGCAAACGGATTACCGCAACTGGGCGCCGCGCGTAGGCGTCTCCTGGTCCCCGGATTCCCGCCTGATCGTGCGCGCCGGCCTGGGCATCTTCTACAACCAGGACATCGGTAACGCCTATTTCGATATGGCGCGCAATATTGCCGGCCGTGTGACGCAGACTTCGGGACAGAACGGCGGCACGGTCGGCGTTCCGAATCTGTTCTATAGCAACGCGGTTCCGGGCGGCAGCGGCGCAGTGGCGCAGATCCCGCCCCCCTACGCCTACGTGGATGCATACGATCACCGGACTTCGTACACCATGCAGTACCTGTTGAACGTGCAACGGCAGTTTGGGAGCAATACGGTCGTCGAGGCCGGGTACCTGGGCAACGAAAGCCACCACCTGTACGGCTTCCAGGACGCCAACCAGGCGATACCGTTCGGGTATATCGGGACTGGTGCCGCCACGCCGGTGTCCACGCGCCTACCCTACCTGAACTACGGCGTCATTCAGCTCGTGCACGATGGCGGCAATGGCATCTACGGCGCGCTGAGCGCGAAGGTCACCCACCGCTTCGGCAACGGCGTCAGCCTGATCGGCAATTACACATGGGCAAAGGCTATTGACGACACGAGCGGCATTCGCACCCAGGGCTTCGACACGCTCTTCCCCCAGAACAGCGACTGTATCCGGTGCGAGCGTGGACTTTCTTCCTTCGACGTGCGGCATCGGCTGGTGACCTCGGTCTTATATGAGCTGCCCTTCGGGCGCGGGAAGGCGATGAACATCCAGAACCCGGTCCTGAACGCGGTGGCAGGCGGCTGGCAGACCGGCGGAATCATCACGATGCAAACGGGCGTGCCCGGCACGCTCAGCATCGGCGGCGTCGATAATGCCGCCACTTCGGACGGCGGCTACGACCGGCCGAACTCAACCGGCGCGCCGGTTTTCGCGGCCGATCGCACTCCATCGCGGTGGCTGAATCCGGCCGCCTTCACCGAAGCTCCGCCGGGATATTTCGGCAGCGTGGGACGGAATACCATCGAAGGGCCCGGAATCTTCAACGTCGACATGGAAGTACACAAAGTGTTCCACATGCCCTATCGCGAGAGCCACCAGATCCAGTTCCGCATCGAGGCATTCAACGTTCTGAACCACCCGAACTGGGGCATGCCGAACCTGAACATTCTGTCTGGCGCGGCGTTTCCTGGCCAGCCCGGAACCAACGCGCACCAGAACTTCGGGGTAATCAACGGGACGCAAACGTCCATGCGGCAAGTGCAGATCGGCTTGAAGTATAGCTTCTAACAAGAGCATGCTGTGCATATGACCAGTCGCAGAACCCTGCTTCGAGGCGGCCTGCTAACAGTGGCCGGCGGCGCCGGCCTGCCGTCTCTGCGGGCGGCGGTGGAGGCTGCCAGCACTCCCTACAACCGCCCCAAACTGAAAATCACGGAAATCCGCACCGCCGAGGTGCGCGTGCACGGCTACCAGGTGCACGTGCGCGTGTACACGGACCAGGGCATTATCGGCCAGGGCGAATCGACCGACGCCGCGCAAGGCAGCGTGCCTTTGATCCAATCCTTTGCCCGCCTGTTGATCGGCCAGGACCCGCTGAATATCGAGGCCGCCTTCGAGCGCATCCGCACCTCCGGAGTTTTTGCCGGCGCGCAGGCCGGCCAGTACGTCACCGCGCTCACCGGGGTCGAAATCGCGCTGTGGGATATCGCCGGCAAGGCGTTGGGAGTTCCCGTCTACCAGTTGCTCGGCGGCAAGGTGCGGGACCGCGTCCGCATCTACTGCGATTCCGGCGCGCGCGAGATGATCCCGGGCGACGAGCAGTCGAAAGCGCGCATCCACCAGATCCAGCAGATGGGCTTCACCGCGGCCAAGATCGATATCGACGACGCGCGCGACCCGGACCGCCAGGACCGCGTCAACTGGACCGCGTCCAACGGCGAGATCGAGCATATGGTCGCCAAGGTCGCCTTCACGCGTGAGCTGTATGGCAAGAACTTCGACCTGGCCGTCGATATGCACGCCCGCTACGATGCCGGAACCGGGAAGCGCGTGGCCAAAGAGCTGGAACCGTTCAAGCTGATGTGGCTCGAAGAACCGGTCCCCGCCGAAAACATCGATGCGATGCGGGAGATCCGGGCATCCACCAGCACGCCCATCTGCTGCGGCGAGAACCTTTATATGCGCTGGGGTTTCCGGGAGCTGCTGGAGAAGCGCGCCGCCGACATCATCATGCCGGACTTTCAGAAATGCGGCGGGCTGCTCGAAGCCCGTAAAATCGCCGATCTGGCCCACACGTATTACGTGCCCGTGGCGCCGCATGGCGTCACTTCACCGATTGGCATGATGGCGACGGCGCACGTCTGCGCGGCGATTCCGAATTTCCTGGTGCAGGAATGGCACTGGATCGATTCCCTCGACCTCTGGCGCAATTGGGTGAAAGAGGGCGAAATCATTCAGAAGGGGTTCATCGCCATGCCGGAGCGCGCCGGCATCGGCGTGGAGATGAACGACGACGCGGCTCGCAAAGCACAGATCCCCGGCACACCGTGGTTCGAGCCGGCGAGGAGAGCATAATCCATGCGTATCTGTCTCTGTTTGGCGGCCCTCTGCGCCGCTTCCGCCTTTGCGCAGCCGGGCATTCTCACGCGGGAGATGCTCATCAAGTACACGCCCGATTGGAAAGGGGAGCGGTTCGAAGATGGCCGGCCCAAGGTCCCGGACGGCATCCTGCAGCGAATGAAATCGGTGACGCTGGAGGAGGCTTGGGCGCAGCTCCGCTCCGGCGGCTTCAATCACGAGTACGCCGACGGCTGGCTCGTGATCCATCCGGATAAAGTGCTGGTGGGCCGTGCGCTCACGGCGCAATGGCTCCCCGGCCGGCCCGACATCGAGCGCGTCATCGAGGAGCAAGGAAAGAAGGACGGCCGCATCGGCGGAACCAACGCCTGGCCCGTCGACATGCTACAGCCGGGCGACGTTTACGTTTGCGACCACTTCGGCCTCAAGCAGGACGGCCCATCCATCGGCGACAACGTCGGCAACGCGATTTACGCCAAAAGCCACAACGGCATTGTGTATGAGGGCGCGGTGCGCGACATCAACGGCCTCAAGGAACTCGACGACTTCGTCGCCTTCGTGCGCTTCTACGATCCCTCGCACCACTTCGGGATGCTCGCGACCGGCGCGCGCCTGAACTCCACGATGATCGGCATTAACATTCCGATCCGCATCGGCCAGGCCACCGTAATGCCGGGCGATGTCGTCCTCGGCCGCGATGGTGGAGTGCTGTTCATCCCTCCGCAGCTTGCCGAGCAGGTGGTGCAGTATTCGGAGATCACCCACCTGCGGGACATGTTCGGCCATCAGCGGCTGCGCGAAGGCAAATATACCGCCGGCCAGATTGATGCGGCCTGGTCGCAGCCCATCGAAGCGGACTTCACCGGCTGGCTCCGCGAGAACATCGACAAGCTGCCCGTCGCCCGTCCGCAGGTCGAGGAGATTCTGCGGCGCCGGCAGAAATAAGGAAATCCGCTCTGCATTGATCCCAAGGAGAAATCATGAAAGCCATACTGGTATTGATCAGCCTGAGCGCCGCGCTCTGCTGGGCGCAGGACGATTGCAAGCCTTCGGCGCTGAATGTGCCGGAAGCCAAGTACCCATGCGTGTATCCAGACGGCCGGGCCACGTTCCGCGTCAACGCCCCGAACGCGCAAAAGGTCACGGTGCGGATCGGCAAGGGCTTCGATATGGAGAAGGGTGCGGATGGCATCTGGTCCGTAACGACCACGCCGCTGGTGGTCGGCTTCCACTACTACAGCCTCAACGTCGACGGCGCCACGGTGGCCGACCCCTCGACCATGACGTTCTTCGGCTCCGGCTGGCCGAACAGCGGCATCGAGATCCCCGCTCCGGACGCCGAATTCTATCAGGCCAAGGACGTCCCCCACGGGCACGTCGCCGAGCAGTGGTATTACTCGACCGTGACCGGCAAGTGGCGCCGCTGTTTCGTGTACACTCCGCCGGATTACGGCGCCAACGTCAAGGCGCGCTTTCCCGTTCTGTATCTGCTGCACGGCTGGGGTGAGGACGAGACCGGCTGGTACACCCAGGGCCACGTCGATTTCATCATGGACAACCTGATCGCGGCAGGGAAAGCCAAACCGATGATCATCGTGATGGATAACCTGAACGCCGTCCGGCCCGGCGAGAGCGCGGCGATCTACGGCGCACGCGGCCTCGTGCAGATCAATGGCGGCGCGCCTGCGGGCGGCGGCCGCGGCGCGGCGCCCGGTGGACGCGGCGGCTTCCCGGCGAACTACGGGGCGGCGTTTACCGACATGATGTTCGCGGATCTCATGCCGATGATCGAACGCACCTATCGCGTCCAGCCAGGCCGCGAGAATCGCGCTATGGCCGGGCTCTCCATGGGAGGCGGCCAGACGTTCAACACCGGCCTCAATCACCTCGACAAGTTCGCCTACCTCGGCGGATTTAGCGGAAGCTGCGGCGGCCGTGGTGCGGCATTCGATCCCAAAACCACATGCAATGGCGCCTTCGCCGATCCTGCTTCGTTCAACAAGAAGGTCAAGGTGCTGTTTCTCGGCATCGGCTCCGCGGAGGGCCCGAATACCAAGGCGTTCAGCGACGCCCTGACCCAGGCGGGAATTCACAATGTGTATTTCGAATCTCCCGGCACGGCCCACGAATGGCTGACATGGCGCCGCTGCCTCTACAACTTCGCCCCGCGGCTTTTCAAGTGACGGTATGAAATACGCTCTCGCGGCGACACTGTTGGCCCTGGCATCGATCGCGCTCGCGCTCGATGGCCAGATCGGGATCCACGACCCGTCGACGATCGTCCTGTGCAACGGCAAGTACTACACCTACGGCACGGGCGGTTCGTCGCTCGTTTCCGACGACGGTTGGACGTGGCGCCGCGGCACGCCGCTCCCCAGGCGCGGGTTGGCGCCCGACGTCATTCACATCGGCGACCGCTACTACGTCTATGTCGCGGCCAACATCGAGGCGCAGCCCAAGGCCGCCATCAATATGATCTGGAGCAAGACCCTCGAACCCGACTCGCCGGACTACAAGTGGGAAGAGGGCGGCGTGGTTGCCTCGTCCGACGGCGTCGAGGACTCGAATGCCATCGATCCCGGAGTCTTCCTAGATCCGAATGACGGCAGGCTCTGGCTGGTCTACGGTTCCTATTTCGGCTACATCCGGTTGGTCGAGCTCGATCCCAAGACGGGTAAGCGCCTCAACCCCAACGACAAGCCCCGCAACCTCGCCATCAATTGCGAGGCCTCGGACATGATCTATCACGACGGCTGGTATTACCTGCTGGCGACGCACGGCAGTTGCTGCCGCGGCGCCGACTCCGGGTACAACATCCGCGTCGGCCGCTCCCG
>Ga0070740_10004207_pt1 | contig 14386 bp, 21 predicted proteins | sample Coa_R2_FD_67286 | JGI IMG/M metagenome (GOLD analysis project Ga0070740, IMG submission 67286) | Surface soil microbial communities from Centralia Pennsylvania, which are recovering from an underground coalmine fire - Coalmine... | ecosystem: Environmental > Terrestrial > Soil > Unclassified ... | reverse complement strand
TGCGAGATCCGCGCGCAACGCCCGAACGATCAGCAGGACCTCCCGCTCTCCACCCACGGCACCGGCGAGCAGCCCGAACACAGCAAGGGCGCTCCGGCCAGCAATGGCAAACGCCGTCGCCGCGCCGCAGTGTCCGTCCAGTAGCCCGAGAAGCCATGCACTACCGCCCCGAGCGCTCGAGCACTTCGCTCCTGACCGACCTGCCGCGCGAGGACATCCGGCGCTGGCAGGCCGCCGCATGGCGTCACGTGCACCGGATCAACCCCGCCGCCGCGCGTCGCATCTGGCGCGCAGCGCGGGCCCGGCAGCGCCTGGAGCGTCTCGGGGAGGCGGCATGAGCGGCAGCCCCACGCAGCGCAGTCTTGCCGTGATGCGCGATCGAGGCTATCTTGCCGAGGTGGTCGAGCAGTGGATTCCGGCGGTCAAGCGCCGCCGCGATCTGTACGGCTTCATCGACATCCTCTGCATCCGCGACGGAGAGGTGTGCGGCGTGCAGGCGACCAGCGCCGACAACGTCGCAAGCCGCGTCACGAAGATCACCGAGCACGAGAACGTCGCCGCCGTGCGCCGCGCGGGCATTCGCCTGCTCGTGCACGGCTGGGCAAAGCGCAAGGGCCGCTGGATCCTTCGGGAGGTCGATGTGTCTTGAAGCTTCGATTCCGAGTGGTCTCCGTGACGCTGCAGGAGCACCGCGATGGCGGGCGCGCCGCAACGGTACGCCTCGTGCCGGCACGCCACGAGGATAACCGGGCGATCTGGGAGCTCTCCCCGGCAGGCTCCATCGAGCTGCACGGGGTGATCCCCCGCACGACCGAGGAGCTCTACGTCGGGGCGGATATCGATGTCACGCTCGAGGAGGCCGCCGGCGCATGAAGCGCATCCGGCCGAACCGCCGTATCGACCCGGTCGCCTATGCCCGTGGCGAGGTCAACCTCGCGGACATCGCCCCCTGCCCGCTTGCGAGCGCCCGCGTCTGTTCCCTGACGGCAGCACTGAAGCCGAAACGCTCTCCGCGGCCGAAGCGGTTCTTCTGGACCGCCTCGGCGCTCTCGGTCCTCGAGCGCGAGTACCAGCGCTCGCGCGACGCACACGAGCTTCCCGCGCTCGCTGCGCGGCTCCATATGCCGGTCAGGGCCCTGCACGCCAAGGCGCACACCCTCGGGCTCTCACGCCGCATCCGCACTCGATGACGATCGTGCACCCCTATAAAATGGTCGCTCTGCAGCAGATTCGGCCCGATCTGCGCAACCCGCGCACCCACAGCGCCGAGCGCACCGGCCGGCGCTGCTTCACGATGGAGCTGCAGCCGGTGTACGTGGATGTGATCGTGCGGCGCTGGCAGGACTTCACCGGCCAGGCCGCGCACCTCGAGGACGACGGCCGCGCGTTCGATGAACTCGCCGCGGAGCGCACCGATGCCGACACCACGGTATAAGCCCACCGAGGAGCGACGGACAGAAGTCCTCGCCTACGCGGCCGTCGGCGTCCCGCATGCGCAGATCGCGCTTCTCATCGGAGTCAATCTGCGGACGCTCTACAAGTACTACCGCCATGAGCTCGATCTCGGCAAGGCCCGCGCGAATTACCATATCGGCAAGACGCTCTACAGTCAGGCGATCAAAGGCAACATCACTGCGGCGATCTTCTGGGCGAAGGCGCAGATGGGCTGGCGCGAGAAGCAGGTGATCGAGCACACCGGGGAGGGCGGCGGTCCGGTCCGCACGGCGACCGTCACGGCGACCGTCTCCGATGAGGAGGCGATGCGCGCATACTTGAAGTTGGTGAACGGGTGAACGCCGTCGCACCGATCATCCAGCCGTCCGCCGCGGCGCCTGCCACCGCGGCGATGTACTCGGCGGCCTTCCGCGAGCGCATCCGCCGGCTCGAGCGCCTGCGCCGCAACCCGGAGCTGCTGCCGAAGCTCAAGGCGTACTATCGCACCCACATCGCCGACTTCGTGAACGACTGGGGCGTCACGGTCGATCCGCGCAACGTGCGCAAGGGCGTGCCGGCCGTCATGCCCTTCCTGCTCGATCCGCGCCAGCGCGAGTGGATCGAATTCACGTACCGGAACTGGCGCGACGGGGAGTACGGGCTCACCGAGAAAAGCCGCGACGTGGGGCTCTCCTGGCTCATCGTCGCCTTCTCCGTCGCGCTGTGCGTGCTCTACGAGAACATCTCCGTCGGCTGGGGATCGTTCAAGGCCGACAAGGTGGATCGGAGCGGGGATATGGGCTCACTCTTCGAGAAGGGCCGCAACTTCCTCGAGGGGCTGCCGCGCGAGTTCCGCGGCGGATACGAGGAGCGCACGAGCTCGGTGCAGATGCGCCTGCTGTTCCCAGAGACCGGCGGCTCGATACTCGGTGAGGTCGGCGACAACATCGGCCGCGGCAACCGCACCTCGATCTACTTCGTGGACGAGTCCGCCCACTTGGAGCACGACCAGCTGGTCGACGCCGCGCTCTCGAAGACCACGGACTGCCGGCAGGATGTCTCCTCCGTCTGCGGCATGTCGAACACCTTCGCCGAGCGCGCGCACCGCGCGGGCGTGCGCAAGTTCACCTTCCACTGGCGGCAGAACCCGCGCATGACGGACGAGGACTACCAGAAGTTCCTCGACACCTGGGGGCCGGTCATCACCGCGCAAGAGCTCGACATCAACTACCAAGCCTCGGTCGAGAACATCGTCATCCCGGCTCTCTGGGTGAACGCGGCCGTCGACGCGCACGTAAAGCTCGACATCGCCCCATCCGGCGAGCGGCTCGCCGCGCTCGATGTGGCCGATCAGGGCATCGACAAGAATGCGATCGCCGTCCGTCGCGGCATCCTCCTCGAGCACCTCGAGCAGTGGAGCGGCAAGGAGTCCGACATCTTCGCAACCGTCGAGCGCGCCTTCCGTGTGGCCGACATGCATCAGGCGCGCAAGCTCATCTACGACGCCGACGGACTCGGGGCGGGCGTGCGCGGCGATGCGCGCAAGGTGAACGAGAAGCGCAACCCTGCCCGGCGCATCACGGTGCGGCCCTTCCGAGGTTCGGCGGCCGTGCTCGATCCGCTGGCAGAGATGGTCGAGGGTCGCAAGAACGAGGACTTCTTCCTCAACCTCAAGGCGCAGGCGTGGTGGGCGCTGCGGATGCGCTTTCAGGCGACCTATCGGGCAGTGAACGGGCAGCCGTACGATCCGGAAGCGATCATCTCGATCGCCTCCACCGTCGCAGATCTCGCGCGCCTGAAGATCGAACTCTCGCAGCCTACATACTCACAGAACGCTGTGGGTAAGATGCTGATCGACAAGACCCCGGACGGCGTTGCGAGCCCGAACCTCGCGGACGCCGTGATGATGGCCTTCGCTCCGCAGCGCCGGGAGATGCGGATCGATGAGCGATTGCTCGGTGAGGACTACAGCTATGCCACTGACGCCGAAGGGTGAGCGCATCAAACAGGCGATGCAGAAGGAGTACGGCGCGAAGAAGGGCGAGCAGGTCTTCTACGCGAGCCGTAACGCAGGGAAGATCAGCGGCGTCGACAAGCTGCGCGAGGCCATGCGCGCCGGTGAACGCGAGTCCGAAGCGCAGCGCCAGGCCGCGGCGCTCCTCGAGGGCCGGTACGTCTCCGGGCGCGATCGGGCGAAGCTGAGGACGAAGCGATGAGCGCGCTCTTCAGCTCACCAGAGGAGCGCGCGCAGGCGTTGGTCATCGGGGCCGCCGTCGCCGCGCATGCGCTCATCTGCGCCCGCGGGCTCGGCAGTACGAACTCGCGCGATGTCGCATCCGCCGCTTTCGACTTCGCCGAGCAGTTCATCGACGAGGCCGAGCGACGCACCGTCGGGAAGTTGAGCCCGTGAAGCCTCGCACCGCGGCCGTGAGAGCGCGACGCCGGATCGCCCGCGAGGAGCCGCGCACAGCGGTCGACGCCAGCGCTCGAGCGCCGCGCGAATCGATGCGCATCCGTGATGCGCTCTTCGCCGCCGATGCCGCACCGCCCTTGCACGGCTACCGATCCCGGCCGATCACGCTGCCGCGCGTGCCCTTCCCGGTACAGCGCCCGGCAATGGCGATGGATGACGCTGGCGGTTATCCCTACGGAGGATTCCTCAACGCGAACACCGCAGGCGGCATGTCGGCCTTCGGCCTGTACTTCCCCGGCTACCCGTATCTCGCCGAGCTCGCGCAGCGCTCCGAGTACCGCCAGCCGGTGGAGACGACGGCGAAGGAACTCACGCGCAAGTGGATCGCCTTCAAGAGCCAGGGCACGGGCGACAAGAGCGCGCGCATCCGCGAGCTCGAGAACGCCTTCGCCGCGCTCAACGTGCAGGCGGTCGTCCGCAAGGCCTGCGAGCACGACGGCTTCTACGGGCTCGGTCACGTGTACATCGACGTGAAAGGCCAGCAGGATCACGCCGCACCCCTTGCAATTGCCCCGGAGACGATCGAACGCGGAAGCCTGCGCGGCTTTCAGAACATCGAGCCGATGTGGACGACGCCGCTCGTGTGGAACTCGACCGACCCGACGCTGCCGGGCTTCTACAAGCCCGAGTCCTGGATGGTGCTCGGGCGCGAGACGCACCAGAGCCGGCTCCTGCGCTTCACCTCGCGCGAAGTGCCGGACATCATCAAGCCGGCGTACAACTTCGGCGGCATCTCCCTCTCGCAGCTCATCGAGCCCTACGTTACGCGCTGGCTCAAGACGGTCGACTCGGTCAACCGCCTCATCAACAACTTCTCGATCATCTTCCTGCAGACGGACATGGCGGCCGTGCTCTCCGGGGAGTCGAACGCCGAGCTCCTGAAGCGCTTGAAGCTCTTCATCCGCGACCGCGACAACCAGGGGCTCTTCGTCACCGATAAGGAGCGCGAGATGCTGCAGCAGCTCGCGGTACCGCTCTCCGGGCTCTCGGAACTTCAGGCGCAGGCGCAGGAGCACATGGCTGCCCCCACGCACCTGCCGCTCGTCGTGCTCACCGGCATCACCCCTGCAGGTCTCAACGCCTCCTCGGAATCCGAGATCGAGGTCTTCCACGACTGGATTCACAGCATGCAGGAGGCGCTCATCCGTCCGCAGCTCGACACCATGCTGAAGGTCGTGATGCTGGACCTGTGGGGCGAGATCGACGCGGACATCGTCTACGACTTCGTGCCCTTGAAGCAGCTGACGGGCGAGGCGCTCTCGCGCGTGAAGAAGACGCAGGCCGAGATGGACCAGGCCTACGTCGACATCGGAGCGATCGATGCGCAGGAAGTGCGACAGAGGATCGCGAACGATCCGGACTCCGGCTACAACAATCTCGACGTGAACAAGGAAATCGAGCCACCGGAGCCTGATGGCGGCGACGAGGAGTCCGACGAGGAGCCCAGCGAGGAACCGGGGGACGAGTGAGACGGCAGAAGGCTCCGCGGCGCACGCAGCTCGAGGCGCCCGAGCTCGCGCTGCGGCCGATCCGTGCGAACGCCGGCATCGAGGCAGCCTACCGCAAGCGCCTGCAGGCCCTCGCCCGCGCGATGGCGGCGGACATCCTCAAGCGCCTGAAGCGCGCGTACCGGCCCGCCGCATCGCGGCTCGGGATGGACGAGGATCCGATCGTCACATTGCGGACCGTGATGCGCCTGTGGGGACGGCTCTGGATCAAGCGCTTCGATGACCTGTCGACCGAGGTCGCGGCGCTCTTCGCGCGGCGCGCGCAGGAGAACCTGGATGCGACCTTTCGCCGACGGCTGAAGGATGCGGGCTTCACGGTGCGCTTCCGACCCACCGAGCGCATGACGAGCGCTTACCGCGCCGTCGTTGCCGAGAACGTCAGCCTCATCCGCTCGATCCCGCGGCAGTTCGCCAAGGACGTCGAGTCGGCCGTCTGGACGTCCGTCATGCGCGGCGGTGCCATGCACGAGCTGTCGAGCGAGGTGCGCCGGCGGTACGGGGTAACGTACCGGCGCGCAGCCTTGATCGCGCGCGATCAAAACGCGAAGGCGAAGGCCGTACTTGAGAACGCCCGCCGCGCCGAGCTCGGCATCACAGAGGCCATGTGGATGCACTCGAGCGCGGGCAAACAGCCACGCCCCACTCACGTGGCGATGCACGGCAAGCGCTTCAAAATCGCCGAGGGAATGTACGACTCGGATGAGGGCAAGTGGGTGCAGCCCGGAGAGCTCATCAACTGCCGCTGCACGAGCCGGTCGATTCTGCCCGGCCGTTCCACGTGAAACGCGGCGACGTCGGCCGTCGATTGATTCTCACACGCTAAGCGTGTCTCCTCGCATCCCAATGCTGCACTCGGCGTTGGGCACTTGATTGATCCCCACTCGAACTCGGTCCGATGTGGCTCCGACTTGCGCGATGGATCGGAGCCTGCGCTCGATCGATGCCGACGGGCACATGCGGGTCGAGGAATCGCGCATCTCGAAGGCCAACATCTGCCCGTACCTGGGGCGCGAGATCCCGAACTGGCAGGCGCTCGGGCTCGACCCAGAGCGCACGTACCGGCTCTTTCGCGACCCGAAGGAACTCGAGAAGGGCGCCTCCTCCTTCGACGGCAAGCCGCTTCTCATCCGACACGTGCCGGTGAGCGCGGAGCTGCCGAACAAGGAACTCTGGGTCGGTACGCTCGGGCACTGCACCTTCGAGGCGCCGTATCTCGTCACACGGCCACTGACCGTCCTCACGAAAGAAGCGATCGACCTCATCGAGTCCGGCGAGCAGCGCGAGCTCTCGGCGGGCTACCGCTACGAGGCGGTGATGGAGCCGGGCGTCTGGGGAGGACAGCAGTATGACGGGCGCATGGTCAACATTCGCGGCAATCACGTCGCGATTGTCTCAGAGGGGCGCGCTGGACCCGATGTCCACGTCGCCGATCACCTTCCACCGGAGCTTCGATCGATGAAGAACCGTCGCAAGATCAACCTGCTCAAGCGTTTCCTGCGCGATGACGCCGACCTCATGGCTCTCGATGGAATGCTCGGTGAGACGCCGGCCGAGTCCGTGCTCTCCCTCGATGAGGAGGAGATGAAGCGCGCCGAGGACGATTACCGCGCCGAGCACGAGAAGGCCGAGGACGCCGAGCTCACCGATGAGGAACGCGAGGAGGCCTACAAGCGCGCCCGCGACAAGAAGGCGAAGGACTCCAAGCATTCGAAGGATCGCGCCAAGGACGAGGAGCGCGAAGAGGAAGCCGAGGACGAGGAGGAGCACGAGGAGAAGCCGAAGGCGAAGGACCGCCGCCACGGCCGCGATGCCAAGCACTCCCGTGACCGCCGCGGCGCTCACGACGCTGAGACCGATCACCGCAAGGACTTCGAGCCGATCAAGGGAGAGGACAGCGTGACGAAGGACGAGATGAACCGCGCGGTCAAGGAGGCCGTCGAGGCCGAGCGGCGCCGCTCGCGCGAGGCGATCCAGGCGCGCGAGGCCGTCAAGCCGATCGTGGGCAGCGTGTCGCTCGCGATGGACTCGGCCGAGGACATCTACCGCTTCGCGCTCAAGCATGCCGGGGTCAAGACCGAGGGCGTGCACCCCTCGGCATATCCCGCGCTCATCGAGATGGCCGTGAACGCGCGCCGCTCGAGCGCTGCGAGCTCGCACGCGATGGACGCGCAGCCTTCCGGTGCCGTCAATCTCGATGAGCTCTTCCCCACCGTTCGCGCCGCCTGAAGCGCAGCGCACAGCACTCTTGAGGAGTCACTGACATGCCCGGTTCCGGTACTGGCTTTCAGACTTTCGTGAACAAGGAACTCCCGACGGGCGTTGCGGGGGACTTCGCCGGCGCGAACATTCGCGCGAATGTGGTGGCGGGCCCCGGCGCCTTCGTCGCCCCGCCGGGCGGCACCATCGTCGGCCTCGGATGCTGGGCAGACCCTGCGGCCGGCATCGCGAGCAACTACTTCCGCCCGAACGCCTTCGCGGGCTTCGTGCACCGCGAGGGTCAGGGCCTCATCACTTCCTTCCTCGGCATCGCGAGCATGCAGATCGTGGGCGGTGATGCCGTAACGCCCATGAGCCAGGGTGACTTCTGGGGCATCTTCGCATCGGGTGCCGCGCCTGGACAGAAGGTCTACTTCGACCCGGTGACCGGCGCGCTCTCGGCGAACGTCACCGGCCAGTCCGTCAAAGGCACCAACACCGGCGCCTCGATCGCCGCGGGCGTGCTGACGACGACCGATGCCGATCAGACGGGCGCAGCGCTTGCCGCAGGGCAGATCGTCACGGGCGTGGGCGTCCCGCCCGGCACCTACATCGCATCCGCCGCCGGCACCGGCTCCGGCACGCACCTGTGGAACCTCGCGAACGCGGATGGGACTGCGATCCCCGATGTGGCCGCCGAGACGATGGTGTTCTACGGCGCGCAGGAGACGCAGTATCTCGTCGCCTCCCCTGTCATCGCCGATGCGAGCTTCACCGCCTCCCTCGCTCCGCCCGCCGCGGGCGATGCGAACGGCGTGCTCACGGTCACGGCGGTGGCCTCTGGGACGCTCGTGCCGGGGCAGTTCCTCTCCGCGACGGGGCTGCCGGCGAGCGCGAACGTGCAGGTGCTCGAGCAGCTCACCGGCACGCCCGGCGGCGTCGGCACGTATCTGACGACGAACTCCACGTACACGATCGCCTCGACGAACTCTTTCGTCGGCACGCAGGGCAAGCTCGGGAAGATCTCGACCTGGGCGTGAAGGTGACGCGGACCCCTCACTGAGGATTGAACACCATGCTTCGACGTACCGTAGACCTGAGCAAGATCACGCAGGCGGTCCGCGCCGGTCACACCGCGGCGATTCTGCGCCAGCTCGCAACCGATCACGGCATCGCCTTCGACGAGTCTCTCGGCGATCAGCACTTCGTCGAGATCGGTCGCAACAGCTTCCGGCACCTTGACCCGGCGATGGCGATGGATGCCCCGCAGGCCTCGCTCGTCACCGTCTCGAGCGCCGGCATCCCGTGGTTCCTCGCCAACTGGCTGGACCCGAAGATCATCCCGATCCTCGTCTCCCCGATGATGGCCGCGGTGATCGCGGGCGAGTCCCTGAAGGGCGACTGGCTTACCGAGACGGCGATGTTCGTGACCGCCGAGGCGACGGGCGAGACGAGCGCCTACGGGGACTACAGCAACGCCGGCTCCTCGAACGTCAACGTCAACTTCCCGCAGCGGCAGAACTTCCTCTTCCAGAGCTTCATGCAGTACGGCCAGCGCGAGCTCGGGCGCATGGGTCTTGCGAAGCTCGACTGGGCGAGCCAGCAGCAGCAGGCGAACGCGCTGACGCTGATGAAGGCGCTCAACCTGCTCTACTTCTACGGCGCGGCGGGCCTCGAGAACTTCGGGCTCCTGAACGACCCCTCGCTTCCGCCGCCGCTCACCGCGACGTACTCCTGGCTCAACGGCGGGGCGAACACGACCGCTAACACGATCTACCAGGACGTGGTGCGGATGTTCATCCAGCTGCAGGCGCAGACGAACGGCACCGTGCGCATGGACGACAAGATGGTGCTCGCGATGAGCCCGCAGCAGGCCGTCGCGCTCGAGCAGGTGACGCTCTACAACACGAACTCCGTGAAGGAGCTCCTGAAGCAGAACTTCCCGAACCTGCGCCTCGAGACGGCCCCGGAGTACGGCCCGCCGTACAACGCGGCCGGCCAGCTCGTGCAGCTCATCGTCGAGGAAGTCGAAGGGCAGCGGACCGTCGAGTGCGCCTTCTCCGTGAAGCTCATGGCGCACAACATGGTCGTCGACTCCTCGAGCTGGCGTCAGAAGCGCACCTCGGGCGGCTACGGGGCGATCTGGTACCGGCCGAACATGTGCGTGCAGATGCTGGCCTGAGCGTGCGCGCGGATGCGGGCAATGCAGAGCAGCGGCCGGCAATACGGAGCGGGAAGCCCGTTTCAATGGTTTCCTGAGCTCGGCTACGGTCGCCCACCGTTCGCGTCTCTCGTCGCGGGTGCCGGTGGCATCACCGCGGGCCCGAACGGCGTGGCACTCGGCCTCTTCGGCTGGGTCGATCCGACGACGCTCGAGGTCAGCAACGTCGCGAGCGCCGGGGCGCTCCTCGGCTTCGTGCTGCCGACCTTCGACCGCTGGAACTGGCAACGCGCGTACCCGCAGCCGCCGGCCGGGTGCTGCGGTGTGACGCCGAACTTCTCCGGCCTCAATCCGGCGCCGCCCGCACCTGCCGCGCCTTTTCCACTCCTGATGCTGCGCGTCGGCATGCCGTGCGTCGTCGCTGCAGCAGGCGTCTTCAATGCCCGCTTCTCGCTCGGCGGGCAGGCCGGCAATCGCGTCTGGGCCGACCCGGCCTCGGGGCTGCCGTATGACTCCGATCTCGGCGGCTACGTCGCAACGCCCTGGACGCTGATGCAGTCGGGCGGCTGCGGAGCGGCGCTTCGCATCTCCTCCTTCGTCTCTCCCTTCAACTGAAGGATCACCCCATGCCGAACGTCATGATCGGTTGCAAGCTCCCGCACGGGCTCATCCTCGAGCTCATCCCCGCGCCGCCCGCCGACCGCACGCTGCAGGGCTTCGTGCCGCTGCCCGCCGGCAAGCGCGTCACGATCAAGGGCGCGAACTCGCTGCGCACCGAGCGGCGCGCACAGCAAGGCGTGCACCCGTTCGCGATCACGCCGGTCGACAAGGATTTCTGGGAGGCGTGGTACGCGCAGCACAAGGATCGCGACTTCGTGAAGAACGGCCTGGTGTTCGTCGCGAAGGATGAGAAGGACGCGCAGGCCATGGCGCGCGAGCGGCTGCCCGAGCGCACCGGCCTCGAGGGATTGAACACCGATCTCAAGAACGAGCCGCGGATGCCGAAGAGCAGCAATCCGAACACGACCGTTGAGGCGGACCGCGAGCACCTGAAGAGCCTCGGAGTGGCCGCCTGACGGCGTGCTCAGCACCGAGATGGGCATCGCACCGTGCGCGCCGAATCCTGTCACGCCTGGGATCGTCACCTTCGATCCGGTGGCGTTCGCGGCGGCGTTCCCGGCCTTCGCGACGGTGCCGTCCGCGGCGCTTACGGCGAACTTCAACCTCGCGTGCCTGCAGCTCGACAACTCCTGCTGCTCCGTGGTGCGCGATGCGCCGACGCGCGCGAACCTGCTCAACCTCTTGACCGCCCACATCACCGCGCTTCTGAACGGTGTGAACGGCGCGCCGCCTGCGGGCACGGTCGGGCGGATCGCGAGTGCCACGCAGGGGTCGGTCTCCGTGCAGACGGAGATGCTCGCGCAGTCAGAGAGCGCATCGTACTACCAGCAGACCCCCTGGGGCGCGCAGTACTGGCAGTCGACGCTCCCGTACCGGACCGCTCGGTACGTCTCCCCGCGCTGCGCCGCCGGCTTCGATTCGTGGGATGCGTGGCCGCAATGAGAGCGCACGCGGCATGAGCGCGGTGAATCTCTCATTTCGCGGCGGTGCGCGCATGAAGGCGTACCTCGCCGGCCTTCAGGCCGCAGTTGGTGGTGCCTCCGGCGTGCGCGTCGGGTTTCTCGAGGATGCGACGTACCCGGCGCGCGCGACGGAGAGTGGCGGTGAGGCGCCGATGCTGCACATCGCGCAGGTCGCCTTCTGGAACGAGTTCGGCACGAGCCGCGCACCGGCCCGTCCGTTCTTTCGCAGCATGATCGAGCGGGAGTTCTCGGACTGGGGCGATGAGCTCGGCGCGGCGCTCAGGGCGAACGGCTTCGACTCTCAGCGCGCGCTCTCACTCATGGGAGTTTCGATCCAGGATGACCTCAAGTCGTCCATCAACGAGTGGCCAGCCGACAACGCGCCCGCGACGGTCGCACTGAAGGGATTCAACAAGGGGCTCGTCTGGTCCGGCCAGATGCTGCGCGCCGCGGACTTCGAGGTGCTCGAGTGAGCCTCAATCTGCACAGCACCGTGCGCGGGGCCGTGAACGCCGTGAACGCCGATGTCACGGTCGCGTGGCTGAAGTCCACCGGCTACTCCGTCACGGCCGCCGGCAAGCAGGTCCCGCAGTATCAGCCGGCGGTGAACGTGAAGGCGCAGGTGCAGCCGCCCTCGGGGCGGGACCTGCGACACCTCGAGTTCCTCAACATCCAGGGGACGATCCGCACGGTGTTCATGTTCTCAGATCCCCTTGCGATCGTGCGCGTGGACGCCAAGGGCGGGGACCTGCTGCAGTTCCCGCAGTTCACCGGCGCGCCGGTCGACAACTGGCTAATCGCGCACGTCGATGAGACCTGGGATGTGGACTCGGGCGGCTGGTCGAAAGTGTTCGCCGTGCTTCAGACGGACCGGCCGCAATGAGCGACACCATCACCCCATCCCTTCAGGATGCGTACACGGCGCTCGTGGCCTTCATCGTCTCGGTCACTGGCCTGCCGGCGTCCAACGTCATCCAGGGCTTGCCGAACCGCGCGGCGATGCCGCTGCCGGGGTTCGTCACGGTGCAGGCGATCCACACGCGACGGCTGCGCACGAACCTCGGCACCTGGGATGAGACGAACCCGAACCCGACCGTCTCCTCGCTCGAGCAGGGCTTGGAGCTCACCGTGCAGATCGACTGCTACGGCCCGGCATCGGGCGACTGGGCGAACATGCTCTCGACGCTCCTGCGCGATGAGGCCGGCTGCACGGCGTTGGCTCCCAACTGCCAGCCGCTCTACGCCGATGAGGCACGCATGGTGCCGCTGGTCGACGGTGAGGGGCAGTACGAGGAGCGCTGGTCGCTCGATGCGCGCATTCAGATGAACCCGGTGACGACCATCGCGCAGCAGTTCGCATCAGCGGCGCACGTCACCCTGATCGACGTTGAGGAGCGATATCCCGCATGAACTCGATCCCCGTCAAGAATCTCATCAACGTCATCCCGGCCGTGCTTGCCGCAGGGAGCGCGGACCTTGCGATGAATGCGGTGTTCCTGACGCAGGACACCTCGATCCCGATCGGGACGCTTCAGAGCTTCCCCTCTGCGCAGGCGGTCTCGAACTGGTTCGGGGCGACCGCGCAGGAGAGCGCGCTCGCCAACATCTACTTCTCGGGGTTCGCTGGCGGCACGCAGCTGCCCTCGGCGCTGTACTTCGCGCAGTACAACACCGCGGCGGTCGCAGGATACCTGCGCGGAGGAGCGCTCACGGGCGTCACGCTCGCGGCGCTTCAAGCGCTCTCGGGCACGATCACCATCACGATCGACGGGGTCTCGCACACCTCGGCAAACATCAACCTCGCGACCGCGACCTCTTTCTCGAATGCCGCCGAGCTCATTCAGGCGGGCATCCAGGGCGGTGCTCCCTCGAGCACGGCGACCTGCACCTACGACTCACTGCGCAACGCCTTCGTCATCACCTCAGGCACCACGGGTGCGACCTCCTCGGTCGGCTTCGCCACCGCCGGCACGCTCGCCACCGGCCTCTTGCTCACGCAGGCGACCGGCGCCGTGCAGAGCGCGGGCGCCGCGGCGGCCACGCCGGCGGGCGCGATGAACGCGATCGTCGGGCAGAGCCAGGATTGGGCGACCTTCATGACGGTCTTCGATCCGGACAACGGCGCTGCGGGCGGTCCGATCAAGCAGCAGTTCTCTAACTGGGTCGCCGCGCAGAACGACGGATACGCCTACGTGGCGTGGGATTCGGACCCCGCGCCCGCGGCCGGCGCTGATCCCGCATGCTTCGCGCAGGCGGTGAAGGCGCTCGATGGGACGATCCCGGTGTGGGGGGCGGACGGCTCGATCGCCGCTTTCATCTGCGGGATCACGGCCTCGATCGACTGGAACGCGGTCGGCGGGCGCACCGCCTATCACTACCGCTCGAGCCCGGCCGTCACGCCGAACGTGACGGACGAGACGACGGCCTCCAACCTCGAGACGAACGGCTACAACTACTACGGCGGGTATGCCACGCGCTCGGCGTCCTTCCAGTGGCTGCAGCCGGGCAAGATGACCGGCAACTGGGAGTGGATCGACGCCTACGTCGACCAGATCTACTGGAACGCGCGCTTCCAGGCGGCGCTCGCCGAACTCGTCACCAACGTCAAGAGCATCCCCTACACCGAGGCCGGATACAACCTGATCCGCCAGGCGTTGGCCCCTGAGATTCGCGCGATGGGCTCCTTCGGCGCGTGGGTCGCAGGCGTTGCGCTCTCAGGCTCGCAGCAGGTCGCCGTGAACACTGCGGCCGGCATCCAGATCGCGAACACGCTTCAGTCCCAGGGCTGGTATCTGCAGGTGCTGGACCCAGGAGCCACCGCGCGGCAGAACCGCCAGAGCCCGGACTGCACCTTCTGGTACACAGACGGCGGCTCGGTGCGCCAGATCAACCTCTCCTCGATCGACGTCGAGTAATACCACATGGGCACGATCACCTCAGCCAACAGCGCCTTTACGTTGAGTGTCCCGGATGTCTTCGCGGTGCCCGTGCCGATGCAGGGGTACTCCGCGGACGATGCTTTCGACACCGA
>Ga0070740_10004206_pt1 | contig 14390 bp, 17 predicted proteins | sample Coa_R2_FD_67286 | JGI IMG/M metagenome (GOLD analysis project Ga0070740, IMG submission 67286) | Surface soil microbial communities from Centralia Pennsylvania, which are recovering from an underground coalmine fire - Coalmine... | ecosystem: Environmental > Terrestrial > Soil > Unclassified ... | reverse complement strand
CGTATTCCGATAGGTATATCTGAAAGCAAGAGGCGTGCCGCCGCGCGTGGAGGACCTCGCCACGGCGGGCGCGTATCGCTTTAACGCGCGGGAAGATCGTGCGAGCGCGTCACCGCTTCGCGCTCGCCCACGCGCAACGCGTCCGCGATCGCGCGGCGGTCCAGCCGCGTTCCGTCGTCGCCCTCGATCAGCAGCGGCGTGCGCCCGTCATGCTCGACGCGGCGCGCCCAAGCCAAGGCATCATCCAGCGCGGAAAACTCCTTGAACAGCATGCGGCTCTTGGCGAACGACGCGACGTCGTCCGACCCTTTCGGTCCGCTGTAGACCCGGTAGCGCATCGTCAACCTCCTCTTCGTCGATGATTTAATAATATCAACGATCTCGCTCGGCGACGGGTTCCACGCATTGGCGGCGCCCATGGGCGTGGTATGGTCGCTGCCTCGGGCGAGAGGCGATGCGGGCGGTCTATTATGAACAGAACGGCGCGGCGCGCGCCGTCTTGCGCTTCGGGGAGGTCGAAACTCCCGTCCCCGGCCCGGGCGAGGTGCGGGTGAGGCTTGCGGCTTCGGGCGTAAATCCCTCGGACGTGAAGTCGCGGCAGGGCATTACGCGCAGAATCGCATGGCCGCGCGTCATCCCGCACAGCGACGGCGCCGGCGTCATTGATGCCGTCGGCGACGGCGTCCCGCCACGCCGCGTCGGCGAGCGGGTATGGGTCTTTAACGGGCAATGGAAGCGGCCGTTCGGCACGGCTGCCGAGTATATCTGCCTGCCGGCGGCGCAGGCGGTGCCCTTGCCGGATGCGATCAGTTTCGAGCAAGGCGCCTGCCTCGGCATCCCGGCGATGACCGCCGCGCACGCGGTCGCGCTCGCCGCGCCGAAGGATGCGACGCTTCTCGTCGCCGGCGGCGCCGGTTCGGTCAGCCAATACGCCATCCAGTTCGCCAAGCTTGCCGGTGCGACGGTGATCACCACCGTCTCCTCGAACGAAAAAGCGCGCGTCGCGCGCGAGGCCGGGGCGGACCACTGCATCGACTACAAGCGCGAGGACGTAGGCGCGCGCGTGATGGCGATCACCGCCGGCCGCGGCGTGGACGCGGTGATCGAGATGGATCTCGCCGCCAATGCCAGGCTGCTTCCGGGCCTGCTGCGGCCCAAGGGCCGCGTCATCGTCTATGGTACGGCACCCGAAGCGGTGCTGCCCGCCGCATTCTGCCTCGTCAATTCGATCCGTCTGCAATTCTTTCTGGTCTACGAGCTCGAGGCGGCCGAACGCGAGGCGGCGCTTGCCGCCATCAACGCGGCTCTTTCGCGCGGCGCCCTGATCAACCGCGTGGCGCAGCCGACCTACGCGCTTGCCGATACCGCCGCCGCGCATGAGGCGGTCGAGCGCGGCACCATCGGCAACGTCATCGTCACGCCATAGACATGGACAAGCCGTCGCATCGGTTCGGCTGGTATCTCGCCCTGGTCCAGCTGCTGTTCACGCTGTGCTGGACGGTCTATGCGATCTACCTGCCGCAGCTTGCCGCAAGCGCGGGAATCCCGGCGAGCGCGGTGCCCCTGGTGCTGATGCTCGATCAGATCGTGTTCACCGCGTGCGATTTCGCGACCGGTATCGCCGCCGACAGGATCACTCGCGGCCTCGGCCTGCTCGGCCCCTATGTGACCGCCGCGACCGTCCTGTCCTGTCTTGCCTTCCTCGCTCTTCCCTTCCTCGCCGACGCGGGGGCAGCGACCTTCCTCGGGCTCACGCTGCTGTGGACGACGACGTCCTCGGCGCTGCGCGCGCCGCCGCTGACATTGCTCGGCAAATATGCCGCGAGGCCGGCCCATGCCTCGCTTGCCGGCATCGCGCTGCTCGGTTACGGGTTCGCCGGCGCCCTCGCGCCTTACCTCGCGCTCCTGCTGCGCGAGCGCGACCCGCGTCTGCCCTTCACGCTTGCGAGCCTCTCTCTCGCCCTCGCCACGCTCGGAATGATCGCCGCCGAACGCGACCTGAAGGCGAAGGAAACCGCGCCGCCGCGTACGGTCTTCGGCGGCCTCGACCGGCGCGCGGCGAGTTTCGCGCTCGGCGTGCTCGTGCTGGCCGCGGGCTATCAGATTCATTTTGCCCTGCAAAGCGCGGCGCTGTTCCGGCGCTTCGCCCCGCCGACCGAACTTCCCTGGCTGATGCCGATCTTCTGGGTCGGGTTCAATGTGGCGATGGTCGCGGCCGGCCCGCTCGCCAGGCGCCTCGGCGGCACAACCGCGATGGGCGGCGCGGCGTTGATCGGAGCGCTCGCGCTCGTCGTCGCGCACATGGCGCCCGGACTTGGCGCGCTGACGATGGCTGAGTTTTTCGCGGGCGGGGCCTGGGGCGCGATGCTGATGAGCGCCTTTGTCGAGGCCTTCGCCGCGGGCGCCGGCGGCGGCGAGGGACGCCTCACTGGGATCCTCTTTTCCGCGCTGGCGGCGGCGACCCTCGGCCGCGTGATCATGGCCGCCGTCGATCCGGGTCTCGGCGCGACCCTGCCTTGGCTCGCCGTCCTGCTCTGGGCGACGGCGGGCGCGGCGCTGCTTGCGGCAGGTCGCCGGGCGCCGTGATGCGGTCATGAACGCCGGCTGCCGGTCGGGACGGTGCCGGCGCCCCGCGTCGCGGAAACGCCCGCGCACCGCCAAACAAAGGCGGCAATTCCCGCGCCGGGCAATCCAATTCCGCGGTCCGATCGGACGAGACTCGATCATGCTCGCATGCCCGGCGGCGGCAAAAGCCCGGGTCACCCTCGGGCTCACCCTCGTCCGTCATCGACGATGATGACGAAACGAGCGGCTGGTATCGCCGCCGCCGGTCGCGCGACACGATCCGATCATAAAATGGAACTCAGAACGTCTCCACCCACGGTCGCAACGCGACTTCCCAACTCCAGGCGCTGCGCGGCTGCTGCAGGACGTGCAGATAGGTCTGCGCAACCGCGTCGGGGTCGATGAGCGAATCCGGCTTGTCCGGCGGCTCGGTCCGTCGCGCGCTCCTGATGCCGCCGTCGATCACGAAGTGGGCGACATGGATACCGAGCGGCGCGAGCTCGCGCGCCATGCTCTGGGCGAGACCACGCAGCGCGAACTTGCCCATGGCGAAAGGTGCCGACTGTGCGTAGCCTTTGACGCTCGCCGAGGCGCCGGTGAACAGAACGGCGCCGCGCCCCCGCGGCAGCATGCGCCGTACCGCGGCCTGGGCGACAAGAAAGGCGCCGAACGCCGAGATCTCGATCGCCCTTGCGACCTCGCGCGGGTCGAGGTCGACGAACGGTCCCCGCACCCGGTAGCTCGCATTGTAGAGGACGACGTCCGGCCCCGGCACGAGCGCGTCGAACAGCTCTTCCACCTGCGCGCGGTCGGCGGCGTCGCAGCGATGTACGCTCGCCTTGGTTTCCCGCGCGAGCGCCGCAAGCCTATCGGCGGAACGGGCGGCAAGCGCGATCCGCATGCCGGCCGCGGAGAAGACGCGCGCGACGGAGGCCGAGAGACCCGTGCCCGCGCCGACGATGAGAGCCGAGGTGTACTGCTCCGGCATGGCTTCCGACTGCTTGATGCCGCCCCGCCGCGATCCTATGTCAAACGCCGGAGCAAGGATATGGCGCGATTCCTCGTCATCCTCGGTCTCGCCTTGGTCGCGGCAGGCCTGCTGTGGCCCTATCTCACCAGGCTCGGCATCGGTCACCTGCCCGGCGACATCGTGGTCACGCGCGGCAATTTCACCTTCTATTTCCCCGTCGTGACCTCGATCATCCTCAGCATCGTCCTTTCGGCCCTGCTCTGGCTGGCGGGGCGATGACGCCAAGCACGATGGCTCGCGCCGCGTTCAGGCAGCGGCGGAGAGCCGCGCATGTGCGTTTCGTCGCGCCCCGCGGCGAGGAAGGAACGAGGCGTCCGGGACTGTCGCGGGAATGGGTTCGCAGCGGATGCAACCGGCACCGTCAGGGGAAGGGAGCCCGCAAGGCGCGACGACGCGATCCGGAACGCACGGGTTCGATGCCGGATGGTTTCGCTGCCCGCGCGATGCGTCCCCGCGGGCGAGTCCCTCGCACCGACGTCCGCACGGACGCGACCGATCAGGTCCGAAACCCCGAACCCGCCCTGCGCGCGCAGCGTCCGACTGTTTTCGCCTTGGTACCGTTAGCCGCATCGCCGGCTGATCGGTCCGGCGCGAGACGATTCCAGAACGCCGCCCATGCGCCGTCTGCGGGCGGCGCGCCTCACATCCGGAACACGCCGAACCTCGTTTCCGGAACCGGTGCATTGAGCGTTGCGGCAAACGCCAGCGCCAGCACGCGCCGCGTCTCGGCGGGCGTGATGATGCCGTCGTCCCAGAGCCGCGCGGTGGCGTAATAGGGATTGCCCTCCGCCTCGTATTGCTCGCGGATCGGCTGCTTGAACGCCTCTTCCTCCTGCTCCGACCACGTACCGCCGGCCGCCTCAATATTGTCGCGCTTGACCGTTGCGAGCACCGAGGCCGCCTGCTCGCCGCCCATCACCGAGATGCGCGCATTGGGCCAGGTGAACAGGAAGCGCGGGCCGTAGGCGCGGCCGCACATCCCGTAATTGCCGGCGCCGTAGGAACCGCCGACGATCAGCGTGATCTTGGGCACCTGGGCGCAGGCAACCGCCGTCACCATCTTGGCTCCGTCCTTGGCGATGCCGCCCGCCTCGTACTCGCGGCCGACCATGAAACCGACGATATTCTGCAGGAACAGCAGCGGAATGCGGCGTTGGCAGCACAGCTCGACGAAATGCGCGGCCTTCAGCGCGCTTTCGGAAAACAGAATCCCATTGTTGCCGAGAATTCCGACCGGGATGCCGTGGATGTGGGCGAAGCCGGTGACCAGCGTCGTGCCGTAGAGGCGCTTGAACTCGTCGAATTCCGAATCGTCGACGATGCGGCCGATCACTTCACGGATGTCGTATTGCTTGCGAAGATCCGTCGGCACGATGCCGTCGAGTTCGGCAGGGTCGAGGGCCGGCGCACGCGGTTCGACGAGCGGAACGTCGGCGCCCCGTCGCAGGTTGAGATTGGCGACGATGCGCCGCGCAAGCGCGAGCGCGTCGAAGTCGTCCTGCGCGTAGTGATCGGCGACGCCGGACCTGCGCGCATGCACGTCGGCACCGCCGAGCTCTTCCGCACTTACCACCTCGCCGGTCGCCGCCTTCACCAGCGGCGGGCCGCCGAGGAAGATCGTGCCCTGGTTCCTGACGATGACGCATTCGTCGGCCATCGCCGGCACATAGGCGCCGCCCGCCGTGCACGATCCCATCACCACGGCGATCTGCGGGATTCCCGCCGCGGACATCGTCGCCTGGTTGTAGAAGATGCGACCGAAATGCTCGCGGTCGGGAAACACCTCGGTCTGGTGCGGCAAATTGGCGCCGCCGGAATCCACGAGATAGATGCACGCAAGCCGGTTCTCGCGCGCGATCTCCTGCGCGCGCAGATGCTTCTTGACCGTCATCGGGAAATAGGTGCCGCCCTTGATGGTGGAATCGTTGGCCACGATCATGCATTCGCGCCCGGCGACGCGACCGATGCCGGTGATGAGCCCCGCGCCGTGGATGGGCTCGTCATACATGCCGTAAGCGGCAAGCGGCGAAAGTTCCAGGAACGGCGCGCCGGGATCGATCAGATGCATCACCCGCTCGCGCGGCAAGAGCTTGCCGCGCGCGACGTGCCGTTCGCGCGCTTTTGCCGGACCGCCCTGTGCGGCTTCCTCGCGCCGCGCCTGCAGCTCCGCAACGAGCGCGCGCATGCGTTCGGCATTGGCGCGAAACTCAGGCGCCTGCGTGTCGACCGCCGAGGTGAGCCTGGCCAAGCATTCCTCCCCCGCTCTGCGCCGCCGAGCCTGCCCTGCCGGCATCGGGAAGGCAATGGCGCGGCCGCCGTCGCCTGCAGCCCGCGCGAACTGCGTGCGTCGAGGAACCGCTCCGCGCGTCCGACGTTGCCTTGGCACGTGTGGGCGCGCTCGTGCGTTTCGGGGGCGGTGAGAGGAGAAACACATGAAGACCGCATTGTTATCCAGCGTTGCCGCGGCCGCGCTCGCGCTTGCCGGCGTGGCAACGGCACAGACCATGAAGCAGGACGAGGCGCCGGGACGCGCTCCGGCCGCGCAACAGAACGCGCCGGCGGAGAAGACGGCGCCGCCGATGAACGCAGGCGAACGCAAGGCGCCGTCTCCCGCCGGGGAGGCGAACCGCGATAAGGCCGCTCCGCATGACGCCAAGACGATGGATCGCGCGCCCTCTTCGAGCGCGGGAGCGGACAAGGACAAGATGAACGAACCCGGCGAGAAGAAGGGCGGCAAGAGCACCGTCGGCGCGGGCAGCGAGGAGAAGGGAGAAAAGCCCGCGATGAAGGGCAAATCCTCGCCCACCGCGGGGGAGGAGAAATCCAAAGCGACGTCGGGCGAAACGTCGACCACCCGTTCGGGCAACAAGATGGAAGAACGCGATCGCAACGCGGGAACCACGGAACACCGCGAGCGCTCGACCGTCGCGCAGGGTTCGGCCGCAGGCCTCGGCAAGCTCTCGACGGAGCAGCGCACCAAGATCGTCACGGTCTTCAAGGAGCACAAGGTTGCGCCGGTGCGCCTCAACGTGTCGATCCGCGTGGGTCAGCGGATTCCCTCCTCGGTACACCTCTATCCCGTGCCGGTCGAAGTGGTGGAGGTCTATCCCGAGTGGCGCGGGTACTACTATGTCATGGTGGGCGACGAGATCCTGATCATCAGTCCGCGCACGCATGAAATCGTCGCGATCCTGGAGGTCTGAGGCACCGACAGGACCGCCGCAGCCGCCGAGGCCGATACACACGCTGAAACGCGCGCTCCGGCCTCGGCGGCTGCCCGTCGCAAACGATGGTCTAACGTCGGCGTGCCGGGAACGAGCCGCGCCGGCGCGCGGGCGCGCCGTCGCCACGGCGCGTCAAGCCCTCACCTCCTGGCGCTGGAAGGCGACATAGCCGACGGCGAAGAGGAGGATGCAGGCAGCCACGAGGCCGACGATCTGCGGCCAGGCGACGAGCACGCTCTGCGACAAGGGCAGCGGTGCGCCCATCACCGCGCCCTGGAGCTGGCTCAGATAGACGGGACCGAGCGTGCGCGTGGTCGGGTGCAACAGCGCGAGCACGATCTCGCCGAACAGGGTCGACGGCGACAGCCGCGCGAGCATCTGCCCGGCGATGATCAAGGTTGCCTCGTCGTCGCTCGGAACGAAGGCCTGGGCGATCGCCGGCGCGAGCGCCGGCCAGATCACGGTGAGAAACAGCCAGAGTCCCAATGTCACGAGCGCCGCCGTCGCCGCCGAGCGGAACAGAATCGAAAACAACATGGCGAGCGCGAGCCAGACTCCGGCATAGGCGATGGTCACGAGCAGGAAGATGAACGCGCGGCCCATTTCCTCGCCGCCGGGCGGCACGCCCAGCATGATCAGGCCGAGCCCGATCAGCAGGAGCCACAATACCAGCAGGCTCACGGTCAGCGTCGCAAGGCCCGCGAGAAACTTCCCGAACAGCAGCGCGTCGCGGTAGATGGGCTGTGAGAGGATGCGCGACAGCGTGCGGCGGTTGTGCTCGCTGTTGACCGCATCGAATCCGAGCCCGATGGCCATCAGCGGCACGAGGAAGGAGAGGAACGCGACGAAGGACGGCAGCGGTTCGCGCGAGGTGGTGAACAGACGCAGGAACAGGAAGGGGTCCTGTGCCGTCACGTCGCGCACCTGCGTGATCGCCGCATAGATGGCCGCGAGCGCGACGAGCACGACCAGCCATTCGAGCACGCGCATGCGCGCGCTGGTGAGATGATCCGCAAACTCCTTGAGCAGAACGACGCCAAGCCCCTGCCAGGGCGAGCCTTCACGCCGCATGCGCCGCCTCCTGCTGCATGCTCTGGAAATAGCGCGTGTAGATGGTTTCGAGACTGGGTTCGTCGAGCGCCAGTTGCGTGAGCCGGCCGCCCGCCGCCACCACTTCGGCCGCCGCCTCGGCACGCAGATCGCGGTCGCAGGTGAGGCGCCAGCGTCCTGCCGCCGGCTCCTCGACGCTGCGCACGCCCGGCAGCGAGGCGAGACGCCGCGCAATGTCGATCCCGCCGTCGGCCTCCACCTCTACCGCGAAGCCGCCGCCCAGCACCTGGCGGCCGAGCTCGGCCACCGTGCCGATGAGCGCGATCCGGCCCTTGTTGAACAGCGCCACCCGGTCGCAGACGCTCTGGACGCGGTCCAGCAGATGCGACGAGAGCAGGATGCTGACGCCGCTCGCCTTGAGCGAACGGATGAGGTCGAGCAGTTCCACCGCCGCCTGCGGATCGAGCCCGTTGGTCGGTTCGTCGAGGATGGCGACGCGGGCATTCTTCATGACGATCTCGGCAAGCCCCAGCCGCTGGCGCATGCCGCGCGAAAAGGCGCCCACCCGTTTCTCCGCCTCCGCGCCCAGCCCGACGCGGGCGAGCGCCGCGGCGATACGATCGGCGCGTTCGGCCGCGGGAATGCCGATGAGCCGCGCGGTATAATAAAGATTGTCGGCCGCTGTGAGGTGGTCGTAGAAGCCGACGAGTTCCGGCATGTAGCCGACGAGCTTCTTGACCGCGAGCGGCTCGCGCATCGGATCGCGGCCGAATACGCGCGCCGTCCCCTCGCTGCTCTCGGTCAGGCCGAGCAGCATCAGGATGGTCGTGGTCTTGCCCGCGCCGTTGGGGCCGAGCAGCCCGAAAATCTCGCCGGCCGCGACGTTGAAACTGACGTGATCGACGACCGTCGCCGGCCCGTAGCGCTTGGTCAGCCCCCGGGCCTCGATGACGTTCTCGGCCATGACGCGCTCACCGGCGCCCGAAGCGGACGACCGCGCCCACCAGGATCAGCAGCGCGACGCCGATGATGCCGACCCCGGCAATGCCCCACATGGTGGAGGTGGTCACGGTGATACGGAAATTGGCGCTGCCCGTCTCCCCGCGCGACGCGGCAGTGATGGTGGTCGCGTAGTCGCCGGCGATGGCCTTTTCGGGCGGCTGGATCGTCGCCTGCACCTCCTTGCGCTCGTTGGGCGCGATGCGATCGATGACCTTGGGATCGAAGCTGATCTTCCAGCCGCTCGGCGCCGTGCCCGACAGCTTGACGTTCTCGGCCGGCGCCGTGCCGGTGTTGCTGACGGTGATGGGAATGGTCGACTCCTTGCCGGCCGTCGCCTGCGCGCTCAAGAGACCCTGGCGACCGGACACTTCGAGCTTGGGTTCGCCGGTGATGGTGAGCTCGACCTTGGTGGTCGCCTCCGCCCCTTCGGCGGCCACGCGCACCGTGACCGGATAGGTGCCGGCATCCGCCGTGCTCGGAGGCGTGACCTTGAGTTTCACGTCCTTGGTCTTGCCGGCGTCAACCGGGATGGCGGTGAGCTGCTGGGTGCCGTAGGCCTCGGTGAAACTGGTGTCGAAGTTCTGCGGCGCGTTGGCGGCAAGGCTCACCAGCAGCTTCTTGCCGCTGTCGTTCTTGATCGTCAGCGTGTATTCGAAATTCGAGTTCGACGCGCCGCGCAGCTGCGGCAGATCCGTCTGCAGCGACAATTTGGCGGGCAGATCCTTGGCGAGGCTGACGGCAATCGGCAGGCTCACACGGGTGCCGCTCGCGCCCTCGGCATTGACCGTGAGCGTGGTCGTGCCCATTTCGGCATCTTTCGGCACGTCGAGCCTCAGATCGAGCGACACGCTGTCGTCGGTCGCCGGCATCGCCGCCGCGACCGGCTGGCCGCCGCCGAGCAAGGTCGCCTTCCAACCGGCGGGTACGCCGGCGACCGAGAGCGCCAGCCGCTCGGGCGCCAGCCCGTAGTTGCGCAGCCGCAGGCTGATGGTCGAGGTGGTGCCGGGCTGCACCGTGACCGCCGGATAATCGGTCAGGAGATAGAGACCCTTGACGTCGCTCTTGGCCGTGTCGGCCGCAAGAACGGGTGCGGCGAACAGCATCAAGAAGGCGGCGAGCGATAGAAGACGAATGCGCATCGGAAATCCTCGTGCTGGGCGAAATCCCTTACCAGAATGCCGCCCCCGAGCGGAGAGCACGACCAATCGCCGTGAAAGACGGGCGGATTGGGCACGCATAATCTTGACAAAATTTGGGACGGGTGCCGCCGCAAAGCGCCGCGGGCGCATTCAGGGCGCGACCGGGACGCCGCGCACCAGAGGCCAGTCCGGCTCGTTGTGCCGCATGATCCAGGGCTCCTGAAGCGCCGCCTCGCGCCATGCGTGCCAGGCCGGCAAGGCCATCACGGCCTCCATATAGGCGCGCGTGTCCGCGCCCACCGGCAGACCATAGTGGTGGAAGCGCGCCACCACCGGCGCATACATCGCGTCGGCGGCGCCGAAGGCGCCGAACAGGAACGGACCGTCGCGCCCGTAGCGCGCCCGGCAATCGCGCCACATCGCCTCGATGCGGGCGACGTCGGCCATCACGTCCTCGCCCTGCGGACGCGGCCTCGGCGGCAGCCAAAGATTCATCGGACAGGCACGGCGCAGCGCGGCGAAGCCGGCATGCATCTCGGCGGCGATGGCGCGGGCGTGGGCACGCGCGCCGGCATCGGCCGGCCACAGACGCGCCGCCGGGAATGCCTCGGCCAGATATTCGAGGATCGCCAGCGACTCCCAGATCCGGCGCTGCCCGTCGATCAGGATCGGAACCTTGCCGGCCGGCGAATAGCTGAGAATCCGTTCCCGGCTGCCCGGCTCATAGAGCGGGATGAGCCGTTCGTCGAACGCGAGCCCCGCGACCTTCATCGCGATCCAGGGTCGCAGCGACCAGGACGAATAGTTCTTGTTGCCGATGACGAGGGTCAGCGCCATGCGTCGCGTTCTCGGCGCGAGATTGCGGGCGAATTGGCGACGGCGCAAGCCGTTTGTCGCGACGAAGGGTCACGGGCGGCGCGAAATGGCTTTCAGCGCGTGCAGAGCGATGCGTCGAGGCTGCATCGCCCTGTCCGCACGGTTCGCGGGCGCCCGATCCCCCCGAAAGCCCGTTCCCGCCTGTCGCGCTCACGCGCGAGCGTCCGGCGCCTCGACCGGACCGCCTGCCTTCTTCCAGGCGCTGAAGCCGCCCGCGATGTGGGCGACGGGCTTCAGTCCCATGCGCTGTGCCGTCTGCGCGGCGAGCGCCGAGCGCAAACCGCCGGCGCAGAAGAACACGAATTTCTTGTCCTGGGCGAAGACGGGCTTGTGGTAAGGGCTCTGCGGGTCGATCCAGAATTCCAGCATGCCGCGCGGGCAATGGAAGGCGCCCGGCACCCGGCCGTCCCGCCGCAGCTCCCGAATATCACGCACGTCGACCAGCACGGTGTCGTCGCGGCCCACGAGCCGGATCGCCGCCTCGACCGGCAGCGTCTCGATCTCGCGTTCGGCGGCCTCGACCAGGGCCTTGTAGCCGGTGGTGATGAGCTGGGGCATCGCGACTCCTCGCGTCATTGGCGCGTCATGCTGGCAGAACGAAGGCCCCGCCTTCAAGCCCGCGCCGGTTGCAGGCGGGTGATCGACCGGGCACGATGACTTCGGGGACCCGATCGACATGCAGGCCTTCACCTCCGCGGACTGGTTGGCGCTCGCCTGGTTTCTCGGCGTGTGGATCGTCTATTCATGGGTGATCGAGAAGACCGCGAAGGGGCGCGCCAGCCTCAACGCATTGATGAACCGCTATCGCGACGAATGGATGCGGCGTCTCATCGCGCGCGACCTGCGCATGGTGGATGCCCAGGTCACCGCCTCGTTGCAGAACGGCACCGCCTTCTTCGCCTCGACCAGCCTGATCGCGGTCGGCGGGACGCTCACGCTGTTGCGCTCGACCGAACAGGTCCTGTCGCTCGCGGCCGCGCTGCCGTTCGGCGTCCCGCCCTCGCCCGGGCTGTGGGAAATGAAGATGATCGGCCTCGCCGTCATCTTCGTCTATGCCTTCTTCAAGTTCGCCTGGTCGTACCGGCTGTTCAACTATTTCGCCATCATGGTCGGCGCAGCGCCGGGCGCCGAGGAAAAGGACGGCGCCGAAGCCCGCGCATTCGCCCACCGCGCGGCACGGCTCTGCGCCGACGCGGGACGCCACTTCAATCGCGGCCAACGCGCCTTCTTCTTCGCGCTCGGCTATCTCGGCTGGTTTCTCGGGCCGCTGCCGCTCGCGCTCAGCACCACGGGCATTGTGATCGTGATGTGGCGCCGGCAGTTCGCCTCCGACGCGCGGCTCGCATTCGAAGCGAACCCCTGAGATGGCGAGGAGGCCGGCGATCGCGGGCCGTCATGGCGAGGCGGGGCACCGCCCTGGCCACCGTCATTGCGAGGCGGCGCATTGGTGACCGTCATTGCGAGGCGGCGAAGCCGCAGAAGCCATCCAGGCGGGCCGGCCCGCGAGTCGTGGGCGGGAGGCGTACCGTGTTGCCGCGCCGGTTCTGGATGGCTTCGCCCGCGCTTCGCGCGGGCTCGCCATGACGGGGGACCATTGTCGCTCGCGCTCGCAATGACGGGCGCCGTCCAATCCGACCGGACCCGGCGCTAATTCGACGCGATCAAAAGCGCGATGCCCGCCACGACGAGAACGGCCGCGCCCGCAGCGGCAACCGTGACCACGCGTTCGTTGGCGGCGAGGCTTGCGACCTGCGTCGCCACGGATGTCATCATCGCGTGCAGCTGGAGCGCCACGCGCCCTCCCGTCATCATGCCGTGCAACGCCGGTCGAAGCACGCGGACGCAAAAACCGGGCGCGAATCGCCTCCGTGAAGGCGATGTTACGGGGGTTGACGACGGCGGACAATCAGCGTGCGATCAGCGGCGCTGCTTCCACGCCTCATAGCGTTTCCTGTTCTCCTCGTTGGGAGGATAGAGGCCGGGAAGCGCGGCGCCCTTCTCCACTTCCTCCACGAGCCAGGTCTCGAGCCGCTCATGCTCGGCGCCCTCGCTGGCGACGAAGTCGACCAGGGCTGCGGGAATCACGACCGCTCCGTCATCGTCGGCGACGATGACGTCGTCCGGAAAGACCGCGCAGCCGCCGCAGCCGATCGGCTCGTTCCAGCCGACGAAGGTGAGCTGGTTGACCGAGGCCGGCGCCGCCACGCCCGCGCACCATACCGGCAGCCCGGTCGCGAGCACGCCGCGCTTGTCGCGCAGCACGCCGTCGGTGACGAGCGCGGCCACGCCGCGCTTCACCATCCGCTGGCAGAGGATGTCGCCGAAGATGCCGGCGCCGGATACGCCCATGGCATCGGCGACGACGACGCAGCCTTGCGGCATGGCCTCGATGGCGCTGCGCGTCGAGATCGGCTTGGACCAGCTCTCCGGCGTCGCCAGATCCTCGCGCGCGGGAACGAAGCGCAAGGTGAAGGCCGGCCCCACCACGCGCCGGCCGGAAAATCCGAGCGGCATCGGCCCTGCCATCCAGCAGCGGCGGATTCCCTTCTTCAGCAGCATCGTGGTGATGGTGCCGGTCGTTATGTTTTCGAGCGCATCGAGTGCCGACATGGTGTCACCCTCAGGCCGGGGTCATGCCGAGGCGTTCGTCGCGGCGGCGCAGATAGGCGACGAGCGGCGTGGCAAGCAGCACCATCCAGGCCTTGCCGACCACCTGCCCGGCCAGGAATTCGAGCGAGCCGAAGGCGAGCCAGAGGAAGACGACGGAATCGACCACCAGTCCTGCCGTGCTCGACGCTACCACCGCGGCGACGAGCCGCCGGCGCGCAAGCGGCGTGTAGACGGCGAAATCGGCGAATTCCGAAAGCAGAAAAGCCGCCGTCGACGCGACCACGAGCGAGGCGGGCGCGATCGCCGCCGAGAGTGCACCCCCGACCAGGATCGCGAGGATGCCGAACTCGACGCCGAGCCGGCGCTGCACGAGGTCGCGCAGCACCAGCGCGGCGCCCACCATCAGCACACCCGAGGGCGCCGCGAGGCCGGGCGCGACCGGCACGAGACAGGGGCCGCGCGCGAGGCAGGTCGTGCCGACATGGCCGATCATCCAGTTCGCCGCCGGCACGGTCAGGCAGAACAAGACGAGAAAGACCGCGCCTTCCAGGTTGCGGCGCCACTCGATGCTCATCGCGATGACCCGGTCTTGAATTTGCGATAGCCCTCCGCGCGCAGGCGGCAGGCCGGACAGGCGCCGCAACCGTAACCCCAATCGTGGCGCCGCGTCCGGTCCCCCAGATAACAGCTATGGGTGTGCTCGACAACGAGATCGAGGAACGGCTGGCCGCCGATCTCCTGCGCAAGCGCGAAGGTCGCCGCCTTGTCGATCCACATGAGCGGCGTGTGGAGCCGCACGCGCCGGTCGAGCCCCAGCGTCAGGGCCACCTGCATGGCCTTGATGGTATCGTCGCGGCAGTCGGGATAGCCGGAATAGTCGGTCTCGCACATGCC
>Ga0070740_10004202_pt1 | contig 14394 bp, 15 predicted proteins | sample Coa_R2_FD_67286 | JGI IMG/M metagenome (GOLD analysis project Ga0070740, IMG submission 67286) | Surface soil microbial communities from Centralia Pennsylvania, which are recovering from an underground coalmine fire - Coalmine... | ecosystem: Environmental > Terrestrial > Soil > Unclassified ... | reverse complement strand
TTGTGATCGGCACACGAAGTGTTGCCACTAGCACCGAGCCCGCCGACGAGCTTGCCGCCCTGATAGAGAGCGACGCCGCCGCCGAACGCGACGACGCCGCCGACCACCTTTCCGACCAGCGGATCGGCGCCAGAACCAAACTTGGTGGGATCGCCGGAGTAGAGGTCTTGCGCCACGGGCGGATTGGTCGCGGCGGCGCCGAACAACGAACCGCCCGGCTGCGACTGCGCCCATAGATTGGCCGTCGAGATCGCGTAGGTATCGAGCCCAAAAGCGTTGACGGTGTTGGCTTTCTCCACGGCGATGGCGCGGCTCCCGAGCCATTGGTCGGTTGGCTTATTGCCGCTGTAAGCGACAGCACAAACAATTCCGTCGCGGTTGACGACCGCGGCCCATTCATTGACGGGTAAGCCGCCGTTATCCGGACCACCACTTGCCTTGACGCTGTGCTTGAGCACCTGCACGAGCTTGTCATGGTCGACCGGACACGGCGCTTTCTGTGCCCATGCCGAGGACGCCAGAGTGAAGGTTACGCCGGCCGCCAGTGCCGCCAAGACAGATCTGGTGATGACGTGCAGGGCTGACATGGGACTCTCCTAAATGTCGGTGGGGCACTGAATCATTTGCTTTGGTCGGGAGGGAGTGCTTGGCCGGGACTGTTCGAGCCCGGCGGAACGGGCGCACCCGGCGGTTGTTGCGATTCTGGCGGCAGATGGGGTCCTTGCGGCGGCTTCAGCTTGATTTCCTGCCGCACGTGCTCGACCTCCGAGGCTTTCACCGGACCGAAATCGTTGCCCCAACTATTACGAATGTAGGTGGCGACCGCGGCGATCTGCTGGTTATTGAGCGTTTCAGCGAACGAGGGCATGACCCCCCGGCCAATGAGAATCTGACCGACGACGTAGTCTCGCATGCCGACGAACCGGTTCTGGCGAAATCGAGGGCCGACGCCGCCAAAACCCATCTCGCCGTGGCAAGCAAAGCAACGCGCCGCCATATAGACCTGGTGGCCGCTTGTCGGGCTGGAGTGCGCCGGCTCATCGCTGCGAGCGAAACCCGTGCCCCCCAATGCAAACGCCGTCGCCGCGACCGCCAACCAGGCGGTCCGCGAGACAATGAGTGGAATCTGGATACGCAGCATGTGTCTGCCTCCGCGGCTGTGCGCCGATGAAGAGCTCAGGCCAAAGCGTGTATTGAAAACATTTCTGAATACCGACGCAGTGCGTCACAGCGACTACGTCAGCGGAACGCGCTGACGTTCGCGGCGTTCCAAATTTCCAAACTTCTGTTGCGCGCGATGTGCAGCGACAGTGCTGTGTAGGACACCTGACTCAAATTCTAAAAATTCTGATGTGTTACATGCGTTATGGCGCAAGTCACCAATCTGCGCCGAACAAGTCGGTCGTCGATCTCACGTAAATTTTGCCTTGCCGCGATGGAACGATTTCGGAACCAAGTCTCAGGACGCAACGTTCACACCTCTACTTTCCACTCGTACATTGCAGAGGTTTTATCATGTGCCGCCCCGAGTCGCTCGGTCGCTTCGCACTAGCGGCCACGCTGTTGACTGCTGCTTTTTCTTTTCATCCCGTTTCCGCACAGACCTCACAGCAGCCTCAGGGCAATAATCCAAGCAGCGATCTCATCAAGCTCAGCCAAGACCAGAACAATTGGGTGATGGCGCCGAAAAACTATGCGAATACGCGCTACAGCGGTCTCGACCAGATCAACACCAAGAACATCGATCAACTGCAGGTCGCGTGGACGTTCTCGGTCGGTGCCGACCGTGGGCAAGAAGCCGCCCCACTTGTCATCAACGGCACGATGTATGTCGTCGGCCCCTATCTCGGTCCGCACCCTAACCAAGTCTTCGCGCTCGACGCGGGGACCGGCGATCTAAAATGGTCCTATAGCCCGAAACCCAATCTTTCCGCGGTCGGCGTAGCGTGCTGCGATGTGGTCAATCGCGGCCTCGCTTACGACAACGGCAAAATCTTTCTCAACACGCTCGACGATTATTCGGTGGCCCTCGATGCCAACACCGGCAAAGAGCTTTGGCATACCAAGCTCGGTGACATCAACAAGGGCGAAACAGTCACGATGGCGCCGCTCGTAGTGAAGGGCAAAGTCTTGATCGGCAATAGTGGCGGCGAGCTGGGTGTGCGCGGTTGGGTCACCGCGGTTGATGAGAATACCGGGAAGATCGCGTGGCGCGCTTATGCCACTGGCCCGGATAAGGACGTTCTGATCGGAAAGGACTTCAAACCGCAATATGGCTGGATGCAGGGCAAGGACCTCGGAGTCAGCACGTGGCCGCCGGACGCCTGGAAGATCGGCGGTGGAACGATGTGGGGTTGGATTCAGTACGATCCCGCACTTAACAGCATTTACTACGGCACGGCCAATCCCGGTCCGTGGAATCACGAGCAGCGGCCGGGCGACAACCTGTGGACCTCGACCCTGTTCGCGCGCGATCCCGATACTGGGGAAGCCAAGTGGGCGTACCAAATAACGCCGCACGACCTCTTCGATTACGACGAAATCAACGAAAGCCTGTTGCTTGACCTCCCGATCGACGGACAGACCCGCAAGACCATCGTGCACGTGGCGCGCAACGGCTACATGTACGTTCTGGACCGTCAGGACGGTAAGCTGATTTCGGCGACACCGTACGACTACATCAACGCCACCAAAGGCATCGACATGAAGACGGGCCGCATCATTCCCAATGACGCGGTGACGCCAAAAGTCGGCAAGACGGTCGTGGATGTTTGTCCGAACGCCGATGGCGCCAAGGACTGGCAGCCATCGGCCTGGTCGCCGCAGACCAAGCTCATCTATGTGCCGCACCAGCACCTGTGCATGAACTGGAAGACATCGGACGTCGGCTATATCGCCGGGACACCGTATGTCGGCGCCACTGTTGATATGTATGCGGGGCCTGGCGGCTACCGTGGTGAATACATGGCATGGGATCCGGTCCAGAAGAAAAAGGTCTGGGCGATCCACGAAAAATTCCCAGTGTGGAGCGGAACGGTTGTCACCGCGGGTGACGTGGCGTTTTACGGGACCATGGACCGCTGGTTCAAAGCGGTGAACGCCAAGACCGGTGAGGTCATTTGGAAATTCCACGCTCCCTCCGGCATCATCGGTCAGCCGATCACTTACGCGGTCAACGGCACGCAATACGTCGCCATTCTTTGCGGGGTTGGCGGCTGGCCGGGCGCCATCGCCAACGCTGAAATCGATCCTCGCGTGCGTAACGCCGGCCTCGGCTTTGTTGGCGCCACGCAAGATCTGCCCGCGTATACAGCCGGCGGCGGCACGCTTGTGGTGTTCGCGCTGTCGAGCAAGATCAAACACACGGTTTCCGAACAGCCGCTGCAGGGCGCAGCCGCCTCGACCACCGGTACGGGTGGTCAGCCTCCGCCTGCTCAAGGAGGCGCCAATGCCAACAAGTGAGCGGGTCGTCGGTGTTTTCGCGGTAATCGGGGCTTTGACCGCGGCACTCGCCGCTACGCCCTTGGCTGCACAACAGACTGCGGATCAAAGCAGTTCGAGCAATAGCTTTCGCGTGTGCGCCGATCCGAACAACCTACCGTTCTCGAACCGGGAGAAGCAGGGCTTTGAGAACAAATTGGCGGAGCTGGTCGCCGCTGAGCTTGGCGAAAAGGTCACCTACAGCTGGCATGCGCAACGCCGCGGCTTCGTCCGCGAGACGCTTAAAGCAAAAAAGTGCGACGTGGTTATGGGCGTGCCAGCGCACTACGACCTCGTGGAGACGACGATCCCCTACTATCGATCAAGCTATGTCTTCATCTCCCGCGCTGACCGCCACCTCGACATCAGCTCGATCAAGGATCCGCGCCTGCGGGATTTACAAAAAATCGGCGTACAGCTCATCGGGGATGACGGCTTCAACACACCTCCGGTGCACGCCCTCTCTCGGCAGGGCATCGTCAAGAATCTCGTCGGCTATACGGTGTACGGCGACTATCGCGTCCCGAACCCGCCGGCGCGCATCGTCACCGCCGTTGAGCGCGGCGATGTCGATATCGCCGCCGTGTGGGGGCCGCTGGCCGGCTTTTTTGCGAAGCAGTCGCCGGTGCCGCTGACGGTGACGCCGATCACCGAGACCGCATCGTTCGCGCCGCTCATTTTCGATTACGACATCGCCATGGGCGTTCGTAAGCACGATGACGCGCTGAAAACGAAACTCGACGACATTATCGCGCGCAAACAGCCGCAGATTACGGCCTTATTGCATGAATATGGAATCCCCACGCTGCCGGTGGCAGCAGGCAAGACATCCGAATCCGAGAGGAACAGCTCTTTGAAGTAATTTGGAGGAGCGCATGTTGCCACGTTCTCGCGCACACATTGCTGCCGCGGTTTTCATCAGCTTCGGTGCACTGACACCCGTCTACGCGGCCGACGACACCGCGCCGCCGAACGATCAAAGTCTTACCGCGACGCCCGGCACTAACCCGGTGCAGCCGACGGCCAATCACCTGCTCAGCGTCCCGTTGGTGCGCAACTTGCCCGGTGCCGTGTCGACCGGCCCGATGCCGCAAAACCCGATGGCGGGCGATCCCAACTCGGCACAACGCGGCATGGAGTACTTCAACAAGTTCAATTGCGTCGGTTGCCACATGAGCAATGGCGGCGGCGGTATGGGACCCGCCCTGAGCAACTCGTTTTTCAAATTCGGCTCAGACCCGGCGCAAATCTTCCTTGTCATTTCTCACGGCGCACCGTTGGGCATGCCGGCTTGGGGCACCATCCTGCCCACCAACGTCATCTGGGACATCGTCAGCTACGTGCAAAGCATCAGCAAGGAGCCGACCGGCTGGGGGACGACCGTCTCGATCGCGCAGCATGAGCCCGCCATTGAACAGGTGCCGGCTGAATTCAAGGAAACCTCGCAGCCGTGGAATTACACCGAGCCCTTCAGCATGGGGCAGAAGCCCACGAAGCATAACCCTACCAGCATGATTGGACAGGACACACCGGATTCGTCCGGCCCGCAGCCGTGACGCGGGCGCGCCATGTCGCCTAGACCGCATCCGGCTTCCATGGCGCTGGCCGCCGCAGCGAGCGGCATGACCGCAGCGCCCGCGGCAGCACAGGAGACGGCCTCGCACGGCCTCTCCTTCATGACCGGCTTCGGCCCCAGCAATTACGGCGTCGTGACCCTGCTTTACGCTGTGCTCATCATCTCGCTGGCGGTTATCGCAATTATCGGTGCCTTGGTGCTGTCGGGCATGCTGATCCGTCGCGCTGGCGGCGCGGCGACAAGCCTCGAAACGGTGCCGCTGGAGCGCAGCAGTTCGGGTCTCGCCTTCATTTATATCGGCATTGCTATTTCTTTCGTCATCCTGACCGGCGTCCTGGTCTGGAATTATGTCGTGCTCGCCGAGGTGTCCGCCGCGCCGAAGGACATTGCGGCGCGTATCCATGTCATCGGGCACCAATGGTGGTGGGAGGTGCGCTACGAGGGCGAGCCCGCGCAGACGTTCACCACCGCCGACGAAATCCATGTGCCCGTAGGCAAGCCGGTGCGCATCGAACTCACAAGCAGCGACGTGATCCACTCGTTTTGGGTGCCGGCCCTCGGCGGCAAGATGGACACCATCCCAGGGCAGCAAAACCACACGTGGCTGCAGGCCGACAAGCCCGGCATCTACCGCGGCCAGTGCACCGAATTCTGTGGCGCGCAGCACGCACATATGGGCTTGATCGTCGTGGCGGACGCGCCGGAGCATTTCGCCGCTTGGCGTGCGCATCAGCTCGAAGGCCCTCTCACGCCACACGCGGAATCGGAGGTCGCCAAGGCGGCACAGGGTCAAAGCGTATTCATGCACAATTGCGCCGTGTGCCACACTGTTCGTGGCACGCTCGCCAATGGCAAGGTCGGGCCAGACCTCAGCCATCTGATGCAGCGCCGCACGATTGCTGCCGGCACGTTGCCCAACACCGTCGGCAATCTCTCCGGCTGGATTTCCAATCCGCAACACATCAAGCCCGGCAATTTGATGCCGACACTAAGGTTGTCCGCCGCCGACCTTAATTCGCTCAGGGATTTTCTAAAAACATTGCAATGAGGCCGTTATCGTGACCACGACCTATGAGGACATTCCCGACGTCTATCAGCGCCTGCCCGAGGTCAAATCGCGCGACGATCGGAGCTTGCGCGAAAAACTGCATAGCATGTGGGAAACGACACCGGGCATCCGCGGCTGGTTATCGACCGTGGATCACAAGGAAATCGGCCTGCGCTATTTGGTCACTGCATTCATTTTCCTGATCGCCGGCGGCATCGAAGCGCTAGTGATGCGCATCCAGCTCGCCGGGCCCAATGCGCATGTGCTCACGCCCGAGCAATACAACCAGCTGTTCACCATGCACGGCAGCACGATGATCATCTGGTACGCCTTTCCGGTTCTATCCGGCTTCAGCAACTATCTGTGGCCGCTGATCTTCGGATCGCGCGACATGGCATTCCCCCGCCTGAATGCATTTTCCTACTGGGTCTTCGCCGCCTCGGGAATTTTTCTTTACACGAGCTTCGCCGTCGGCGCAGCGCCCGACGCTGGCTGGTTCAATTACGTGCCGTATGCATCGAAGCCGTACAATCCGGGCATCAACATCGATTTCTACTGTCTCGCCAACATCTTCATGGGCATCTCGACGACGGCCGGCGCGATCAACTTTATCGTCACGACGCTGCGCACGCGTTGCCCCGGAATGTCGGTGAATCGCTGGCCGATCATTACCTGGGGCACGCTTTCGGCCAACGCCGCAGCGATCTTCGCAATGCCGGTCGTGAGCCTCGCGTTCTTCTTTCTGTGGATGGACCGCACCTTCGGCACGCATTTCTTCCTGCCCTCCGGCGGCAACCTCACCGGACACCCGCTGCTCTGGCAGCATCTGTTTTGGATGTGGGGGCATCCCTGGGTCTACATGATCGTCTTACCGGCGCAGGGCATCGTCTCGGACGGCTTGCCCACGTTCTGCCGGCGGCCGCTGGTCGGATACACCGCCGTCGTACTGGCGACGGTCGCCACCATGATTCTTGGCTTTGGGGTGTGGGTACACCACATGTTCGCGACCGGGCTGCCGACGATGGCGATGTCCTTTTTCAGCGCGGCGACCATCATCATCACCATTCCCAGCGCGGTGCAGGTCTTTTCCTGGATAGCGACGATCTGGACAGGACGGCCGGTCTTCACAACGGCATTTCTCTATTTTGCCAGCTTCATTTTCCTTTTCGTCATCGGCGGCGTGTCAGGCTTTATGACCGGCGTAGTGCCGGTCGATTGGCAGCTCACCGATACGTATTTCGTGGTCGCTCACCTTCATTACGTGCTCATCGGCATCAATTTCTTCGGCGTCATGGGCGGCCTTTATTATTGGTTTCCGAAATTTACCGGCCGCATGCTCGACGAGACGATCGGCAAGATCAATTTCTGGCTCACATTCGTCGGCTTCAACGTGGGCTTCTTCACCATGCACATCACCGGGCTGCTCGGCATGCCGCGGCGCGTATACACCTATCCTGCGGGCATCGGTTTTGAAACGCCCAACCTGATCACCACCATCGGCGCTTTCATCCTGGCGCTCGGCATCCTCGCTTTCATCGTCAACGTCGCTTACAGCCTGCGCCGTGGCGCGATCGCCGGCAACAATCCTTGGGATGCACCGACGCTCGAATGGTCGGTATCTTCGCCTCCACCGCCGTACAATTTTGCCGTCATTCCCAGCGTCGCCAGCCGTCACCCTTTGTGGGAGGCGAGGCTGCAAGAAGGCGACGGCGAGTCGGTCCTAGACCGCGGACCTATCCTCGACGACCACCACGAAACAATGGGGGTGTCGCCGATGGATGGCGAACCCGATGTCATCCTTAAAATGCCTGGCGAATCTTACATGCCCTTCGTCGTGACGCTGTGCATTTCCGCATTGTTCGCTGGACTGCTTGCACACATCTGGACGCTTGCCGGCGTTGGCGCGGCGGTCGGCGTTATCGGTACCATCGTTTGGCTATGGCCGCGCCTTGAAGCAGGCGAACGTATGGTAGCCGAATCATGACCGACATCAACCAAGACCATTACCTTCCGGCCGGTGCCATCGGCCTGCGCGCCTCCGGCTGGTGGGGCACGTGGTTCCTACTGATTTCCGAGGCGTCCATCTTCGCCTATCTTTTTTTCAGCTATTTCTACTTCTCTATCCAGCCGCCTGCGAACTGGATTCCTGGGGGGCCGCCGAGCTTCGCCTTCTCCGCACCACAAACTGCCGTCGTGCTCATCGGCTGCCTCACAGCTTGGTTCGCCGACCGTTCAATCCTGCTCAACCGGGTGCTGTTGGCGTTACTTGCCTTGCTTGCCACGGTCGTTCTGGGCGCCGGCTTCATCGCGTTGCAATTTCTCGATTGGGTCAGCAAGCCTTTCACTTTGTCATCAAGCACCTACAGCTCGGAATATTTTGTCATCACTGGCTTCCATCTCGCCCATGTCGTGGTCGGCTGGTTGATGTTCGTCATGCTCTTCGTGTGGACGGCGCTCGGCTACTTCGACGGCGTACGGCACGTGCCGATCACTATCGGCAAGCTGTATTGGTACTTTCTCGCAGTGATCTGGCTTGCGGTATTTTTCGTGCTCAACGGCACGCCTTACTTCTTTTAGGTGCGCGCATGTCCGAGGAATTCATTGCATTCAGCCGCGCCCATCATCCCGCCAAGCATCGCGGCCGGGTAAGCCTTCTTGCGCTGTTCTACGGACTTTTTGCCGCGCCAGTCGTCTGGGCCGGCAACTTGATGGTAACTTATGCGCTCGGGGTCCATGCGTGTTTTGCCGGTGACCACCCGCTGGACCGTGCAATTCACGGCTTCGCCTTTGCCTGGCCGGTTATCTTGGCCTGCTATTTCGTTGCACTAGCCGTGTGCGGCAGCGCTTTTTACGTCGCACTACGCAACTGGGCGGTGACCGGCTCGGAGTCGGAGGGTCATGTGCACCACCTCGTCGAGAAAGGTGAAGGCCGAACGCGTTACCTCAGCATGATCGGCATGGCGTTCAGCGTCTTGTTCTTCTGTGCTGTGTTGTATGGAATCATCAGCCTCGCAGTTGAGCCGCTATGCGCTTACTGATCGTCACCGCATTGCTTTGGCTGCTGCCCGCCACGGCCTTTGCGCACGGCCGCCGGCATGAGACGTTGACCTGGAACTGGGATTGGTGGGTGTTGCTGTCTCTCGGCATCTGCATTTGGCTCTATACAACCGGAGTCCTGCACATGCGGCGGCGGCAAGGCGCTGCGCGGTTGATCGACAACGGCAAGCTTGCGTGTTTTTTCGCCGGCCTGTTCACGCTGTTTGTCGCGTTGGAATCGCCCATCGATACCGTCGCCGAGCAACTTTTCTCGGCGCATATGGTGCAGCATATGTTGCTACTCTTTGTAGCCCCGCCGTTGCTTGTGTGGGGGCGCCCGCCGATCGCTTTTATGTGGGCTTTTCGCTCGCCAGCACGCCGATCACTCGGATGGATATGGGGCCGCCTCGGATTCAAACGGCTGTTCGCGCTGGCTATGAGTCCCGGGGTCGTTTGGCTCCTGTTCAGCGGTAGCTTTATTTTCTGGCATTTCCCGAAGCCCTATCAATGGGCGCTCGCCAACGAAGGTGTGCACGCGCTCGAGCATCTCTGCTTCTTCGCTACCGGCCTCATGTTTTGGACGATCGTGATCGAGCCGTCTGGCCGACGACGACTCACTTATCCCGCGACGCTCATTCACGTCAGCACCACGGCCATTCTCGGCGGATTACCCGGGGCGCTGATCTTCCTGGCCAAATTTCCGCTTTATCCTCAACAGACGGCCGATGCCGCCGCGTGGGGTCTAACACCACTGCAAGACCAGCAACTCGCGGGGGTCATTATGTGGGTCCCTGCGGGTCTTCTCTATGTTGTTGCCATCGCGTGGCTCTTTGCCAAATGGCTGCAAGACGCCGAGCAGGAAGAGCTTAAGCGCGTCGCTCGCCTGTCCGCTGGACTTTCCGCTATCGTTTTATTGCCGCTTGTGTTGGGTGCCTGCAACGGCGAGGCTGGAGCACAACCATCTTCGTTCGGCGATGCTGGCCGCGGCGCAGCCTTGATTAGCTACTACGGCTGCGGCTCCTGCCATTCGATCCCCGGCGTGAGCGGCGCCACCGCCTTAGTCGGTCCCCCGCTCGATCACATGGGTAAACGCATCTACATCGCCGGCATGCTGCGCAACACACCCGAGAACATGGCTTATTGGATTATGCATCCGCAAAAGGTCGTTCCGGGGAATGCGATGCCGGACATGGGCATCGGTGCCAAGCAGGCGCGTGACATCACCGCGTATTTGTACGCGTTGCGCTGAAAAGTCTCTGTCGGAAGCCTGACTCTGGCGTTCCCTAAACTCTAGAGTGGAACAAAAATCCGCGGCGCCGATTGTGCCATCGGATTCGATTTCGGGGACTCGCGCGTTGTTCAAGTTGGTCGTCCTTTGTGTTGTTGTCTGCGGACTATTTGCCGCTGCGCCCGCTTGCGCGGAAACCATTTTCATTTCGAACGAGCAAGACAATACCGTTTCAGCTATCGACGGAGCGACCCTGTCGCTCGTCGCAACAGTGCCTACCGGGCGCCGCCCTCGCGGGATTGCCAGCAGCCCTGACGGCAAGTTCATCTATGTCGCGGAAGGCGATGACAACCGGATAGACGTGCTCGACGCCGCGCATCGAAAGGTCGTGGGGCAAATTCCCTCAGGCAACGATCCGGAACAATTCGCCCTGAGCCAGGATGGCAAGCGCATTTTCGTCGCCAACGAAGACGATAACCTCGTATCCGCGATCGATATTGCCAAAAAAGCTGTAGTCAACAGCGCGCCGGTCGGCGTGGAGCCGGAAGGAATGGCCGCGAGCCACAATGGCAAGCTCGTGGCCGCGACCTCGGAGACAACGAGCATGGTCCATTTGCTCGACGCGGGGACCTTGAAATCGATCAACAACGTGCTCGTCGACCCGCGACCGCGTTCGGTCGAATTCTCCCCCGATGACAAGACGATCTGGGTCACGTCTGAGCTTGCCGGCACGCTGACTGCGCTGGCGACTGACACCGGCAAAATCATTGGCCATATGAAGTTCGCAATTCCTGGCGTTGAGCGCGAGCACGTGCAAGCGGTTGGATTGGCGCTCACCCGCGATGGCAAGCGACTGTTTGTGGCGCTCGGCCCGGCTAATCGTGTTGCTGAAGTCGATCCCGCCAATCTTTCGGTCCGCCGCTACTTCCTGGTTGGACGGCGGGTGTGGCACGTTGCGTTGTCGCCCGATGAGGGCCGGCTCTACTCTGCCAATGGCAATTCGGGGGACATCTCGGTAGTCGACCTGCATTCAAATGAGGTGGTGAAATCGATTCCTTCCGGGCGCGGCCCATGGGGCGTTGCGGTGACCCCATGAGCATCACGTCCTATGTCGCACCCGAAGGTCCCGCAATCCACCGCGCCCGGGCCTTTGCGGGCATCGCTCAACGCGAATGGCTGCGCTTCATCCGACAGCACGGTCGATTAGCTGCAGCAATTGTGCGCCCGTTGATTTGGCTTGCGGTTTTTTCGGCCGGCTTTCGCAATGCGCTTGGGCTCTCGATTACGCCCCCCTACCAAACTTACATTCTGTACGAGGTTTATCTCGTGCCTGGCCTTGTCGCCATGATGCTCCTGTTCCATGGCATGCAGACATCCCTGTCGATGGTCTATGACCGCGAAATGGGATCGATGCGTGTCTTGCTGACCTGCCCTTTGCCGCGCCGATATCTGCTCGGCGCGCGACTTGCGGCAACGACTCTGGTGATTATGCCAGTCGTGCTGGCGTTTCTTCTGGTGGCGCGGTTTTGGGACGTGCGGCCGCCTTGGGCTGGTTATGCCGCGGCGGCGCCGGCGATTTTGTTATCTGGTCTGATGCTCGGCGCCTTCGGCCTTTTGATCTCATCGGTGATCCGCCAATTGGAGAACTTCGCCGGGGTGATGAATTTTGTCATCTTTCCGATGTTCTTTACGTCCACGGCACTCTATCCGCTCTGGCGACTTGAGGACGCGAGTGTCGTCATCGCACGCATCGCTGCACTCAATCCCTTCACCTACGCGGTCGAGCTGATCCGTTTTTCGCTGTATCTGCACGTTAACGCGACTGCGCTTGCCGTCGTGATCGGCACGGGCCTGCTGTTCTTCGCGGCGGCCGTGCTCGGCTATCAGCCCGAGCGCGCCTGGTCGGTCAAACAAGCGGACGCGTGAGTCAGGAACTTCGTTATGAAGCAATCGTTGATACCGCGCCGTCCAAACGACTTCCGCTTCATCGTCCAAAGTGAAAGGCCAGCCATGACATGGACCACCCCGACGTTTATTGAGATCAGTGTTTGCCTCGAAATTAATGGGTATCTCCCGGCAGAATTCTGACTTGCTGCCGTGAACGCGATCATCATTGGCTCAGCCGCTGGCGGCGGCTTTCCTCAATGGAACTGCCGTTGCCCCAACTGTTGTCTGGCCTGGGCGGGCGATCCGCGCGCCGCTCCGCGGAACCAGGCAAGCCTGGCTGTCGATTGCGGGGACGAACGAATTCTGTTGATCAACGCCACGCCGGACCTGCGCGCGCAGATCGCTGCTACGCCCGGTTTGTGGCCGCAGGCGGCGCCGCGACACTCGCCCATCAGCGCAGTACTGCTTACGGGGCCGGACATCGATCAGACCGCCGGGCTGTTGCACCTTCGCGAAGGCCAATCTTTCGAGCTTTACGCGACGACTGCAATCTTCGCTGCACTTGATGCAAACCCGATCTTTGACGTGCTGGCGCCGGACATTGTCCGCCGCCACGTACTCGCCATCGGCAAAACGCTACGGTTCGGCGATATCGAGATCGATATTTTCAGTGTGCCCGGCAAAATGCCGATCCATCGTCACCCCGGCGCCGGCGAGGATCTCAGCGTCGGTGTCGAAATACGGTCGGCTCGGACGTGCGTGGCCTACGTGCCGGCTGCAGGCGCCGCACCCCCTCGCCTCTTGAGCCGGCTGGCGCAGGTCGAAACCGTGCTTTTCGACGGCACACTCTATTCGGACGACGAAATGATCCGCGTCGGAGCCGGGCACAAGACCGGCGCCAGAATGGGGCACATGCCGATCGACGGCCCAGCGGGATCTCTGGCGGCACTCAGCGCGTTGAAGTCGCGCCGCATCTTCACCCACATCAACAACACCAATCCCATCCTGATCGACGGCTCCCCCGAACGACGAGCCGTGCAGTCCTGCGGTTGGGAGGTGGCAATGGATGGACTGGAGATCGCGCTGTGAAGCTGCTGCAGCCGGATGAACTCGAAGTGGCCCTGCGCGCTATTGGCCGCCGACGCTACCATCATCTTCATCCCTTCCATCGTCTTCTGCACGGCGGCCACTGCACGAAGGGCCAAGTCCAGGCTTGGGCGCTCAATCGTTATTATTACCAGTACATGATCCCACTGAAGGATGCGGCGCTCATCGCGCGGAGCGAGGATGCTGACGTGCGCCGACAGTGGCTGCCGCGTCTTCTCGATCACGACGGCGGTGCAGGTGATGAAGGCGGCACACAGCGATGGCTGAAGCTCACCGACGCTCTAGCGCTGGACCGTGACTACGTCATCTCCTTGAATGGACTCCTGCCGATCACCCGCTTCGCGGTAGACGCCTATGTCGCCTTCGTGCAGAAAAGAACAGTGCTCGAAGCGATCGCGTCATCGCTGACTGAATTGTTTTCTCCTGACATTATCGCCGAGCGGCTGAGTGGAATGCTGGCGCACTACAATTTCGTCGATCGGCCCGCGCTTGCTTATTTCGAAAGACGCCCCCCGCAAGCGCACCGCGACGTCCTCTATGCATTGGCCTATGTGAAGCAGCACGCCCGTACGCCCGAGCAGCAGCGCAGCGTGTTCAGCGCGCTCGAATTCAAGTGTTCCATGCTCTGGGCGATGCTCGATGCGTTGCACCATGCCTATGTCGAACCTGGACATGTGCCGCCTGGCGCTTTCGTGCCTGGAGATGGCCATGGATGACACCCGGGCTCGTCTGATTACCGCGGAAGCTCGTCCACAGTTGCGCGCTGGCGTACGCTTAATCGAGAGCGATGCGCACGGCGGCTGGGTACTGCTGGCACCCGAACGTGTGTTCAAAATCAATGCTGTTGCCGCCGACATTCTGCAGCGGTGCGATGGCCATCGCACATTTACGCAGATCGTGGACAACCTGACCGCCGAGTATCGGGCACCCCGCGCGCGCGTCGAGGCGGACGCTTCCGGCTTGCTCGATGCCTTGGCGGACAAACTCTTGCTGGATGCGTGACATGGCCACGCCGTCCCCACTTGGATTGCT
>Ga0070740_10004197_pt1 | contig 14409 bp, 14 predicted proteins | sample Coa_R2_FD_67286 | JGI IMG/M metagenome (GOLD analysis project Ga0070740, IMG submission 67286) | Surface soil microbial communities from Centralia Pennsylvania, which are recovering from an underground coalmine fire - Coalmine... | ecosystem: Environmental > Terrestrial > Soil > Unclassified ... | reverse complement strand
CACGATCACCAGCAACGGATACTCCTGGGGCGGGACGTGACCCACCTCGATCGCGATGATGCTCGCGGCTGCGGTCAACAACATCGCGCCGATTACGATCAGGAAGTCAGCCACAACTCTCATCATCCTGCACAGTAGCGACAACCGCGGGTTGCAGCCATAGCCGCGCTGCTGCCGAGGTTTGCACGGCGGGTGCGGGATGATTTACCGTTGCGGGAAGCGCTTTTGCCGATGATCGCCGGAATTGACATAGGGGGCTCGACCACCGACGCGGTGGTGCTCGACGTACCCGGGATGCGGGTGGTGACAATCGAACTGACCGACCCAGTGGCGGCCGCCGCCGGTGCGCTGGGCAAACTGGTCAGCGAATGCGGCCTGCGCCTTGACCAAATCACCGCCGTGGCCGCCACCGGCGCGGGCGCGCGCGGCCTGCCCGACACGCTGTTGGGCCGGCCGGTGTTCAAGGTGGACGAATTCACGGCGATCGGCGTGGGCGGTAGCACGCTGGCCGGCAAGGAGTCCGCGCTGGTGGTGTCGCTCGGCACCGGCACCGCGATCGTGTCGGTGCGTCCGGGCCGCATCGAGCATGTGGGCGGCACCGGCGTGGGCGGCGGCACGCTGTTGGGGCTGGCGCGCCATCTGCTGGGCGTCTCCAAGATCGACACGCTGGAAGCGATGGCGGCGCGCGGCGATTTATCGCGCGTCAACCTGACGGTGGGCGACATCGCCGGCGGTCCGCTCGGTGACCTGCCGCCAGCCAGCACCGCCTCCAACTTCGGCAAAGTCGGCAGCGATCCTTCGCCCGAAGACAAGGCGCTGGCGATCATCAACATGATCGCCGAAGTGGTCGCGGTGCTGAGCTTGAGCCATGCGCGCGCGTGCGGCCACAAGGATATCGTGCTGACCGGCAAACTGACGCGCACCATCCAGTTCGCGCGCCGTTTCGCGCACATGGAGCTGATGTTCAGCCGCGGCTTCATCATTCCCCAACATGCCGCCTACGCCACCGCAATCGGAGCGGCCCGCGCCCGCCCGCAATAGGCGCCAGGTCCGGCACGTCAAGGTAGATGGCAAATGGGATGTGAACTGCTCAAGGGGTTTCGGATGCTCGACCTGGCCGATGACAAGGGCGCGACCTGCGGCAAAATCTTCGCCGATATGGGCGCCGAAGTCATCAAGGTCGAGCCGCTGGGCGGATGCCCAACGCGGCGTATTCCGCCGTTCCTGAACGATCGCCCGGGTCCCGACACCTCGTTATACTTTCTCGCCTATCAGGCGGGTAAGCGCTCGGTCACGCTGAACCTGGAATGCGCCGACGGGCGCCGGCTGCTGACCGAACTGGTGCGCAAGGCGGATTTCCTGGTCGAGTCGTATCCCCTGGGATACCTGGAATCGCTGGGGCTGGGCTACCAGGCGCTGGCCGCGGTCAATCCCCGCCTCATCCAGGCCTCGATCACACCCTTCGGCGACCGCGGGCCAGGCAAGGATTACCACGCCGCGGACATCACGATTTGGGCCGCCGGCGGCAACATGTACCTGATGGGCGAAGAGGGCCGCCCGCCGCTGCAGATAAGCCTGCCGCAAGCCGGACTGCACGCGGGCGCCGAAGCCGCCGCGGCGCTGATGATTGCGCATTATCCGCGCCAGAGCACCGGCTGCGGCCAGCATATCGTGGTCGACATGCAGGCCTGTATCGTGTGGACGTTGATGAACGCGCAGGCGTTTCCGATCATGCACGGGGCGTCGATGACCCGCAACGGCGTCTTCTCCGGCGCGCTGCGGCTCAAGCGCAAGATGGTGTTTCGATGCGCCGACGGGCACATCTCGATGCTGCTGACCGGCGGCGCCGCGGCCGCGTCGGTCAAGGCGCTGGTGGAGTGGATGGACGAAAAAGGTTTCGCCGCCGACTGGATGAAACGTCAGAACTGGTCGGTGTGGGCACCGGGCGTAATCAGCGCGGCCACCGACCAGGAAGTCGAGCAGATTAAGGATATCGAAGAGCGCGTCGAGCGCTTCTTCATGACCATGACCAAGCGCGAGATTTACGCCGGCGGGCTCAAGCGGCGCATCCTGCTGTCGCCGGTCAACACGGTGGCGGAAATCGCGGCCGACGAGCAGCTTGCGGCGCGGGAGTTTTTCGTCCCGGTCCGCCACGATATCGACGGCGCAGTTACGCTCACCTTCCCGGGCGCGTTCGCCAAGCTTTCGGCGACGCCGCTGGCCTCGCCCGCACCCGCGCCCAGGCTCGGCCAGCACAACCAGGAGGTCTGGGGCGGTTTGCTGGGGCTCAGCGCGCGCGAGCTTTCGATGCTGCGCGCAAGCGGCATAATCTGACTCGGAGAGCGGCGGCGTATGGCACCTTTCGCGCTGGAAGGAATTCACGTCCTGGATTTCACCTGGGTCGCGGTTGGCCCGATCACGACAAAATACCTGGCCGACAACGGCGCCGACGTGATCAAGATCGAATCCGCCACGCATATCGACGTGCTGCGCGCCGCACCCCCCTATGCCGACGGCAGGTTCGGCGTCAATCGCAGCCAGTTCTTCGCCGATTACAACACTTCCAAAAAGGGCGTGACGCTCAATTTAAACCATCCCAAGGCGCGCGAGCTGGCGCGCCGCCTGGTGCCGTGGGCCGACGTGGTGGTGGAAAACTTCACGCCCAAGGTGATGCGCGCGTGGGAACTGGACTACGAGCATCTGTGCAGGATCAAGCCCGACATCATCATGCTGTCCTCCTGCCTGCAGGGACAGACCGGACCGCAGGCCTCGATGCCGGGTTTCGGGCAGTTGATGGCGGCGTTGTCGGGCTTTTACTACATCTCGGGCTACGGCGATGGCGACCCCGCGCCGCCCTACGGCGCCTACACCGATTACATCACCCCGCGCTTCGCCGCCGCCGTGCTGCTGGCCGCGCTCGACTACCGCCGCCGCACCGGGCAGGGCCAGTTCATCGACATCTCCCAGTACGAAGCTTCGCTGCATTTCCTGGCGCCCGCATTGATCGATTACTTCGCTACCGGGCGCGTGCTCAAGGCGCAGGCCAATCGCAGCGAGCGCTACGCGCCCCACGGTGCCTACCGATGCCGCGACGAAGCGGGCGCCGAGCGCTGGATTTCGATCGCCGTCGGCAGCGACAAACAATGGCAAGGTCTGCTCGAAGTGCTGGGCAATCCACCCTGCGATACACGCTTCGCCACGATGCTGGGCCGGCTGCAAAATTTCGACGCGCTCGACGGCTTCGTCGCCGCACAGGTGAAAGACCGCGAGGTGTGGGAGCTGACCGCGGCGCTGCAGATGGCAGGAGTCGCGGCCTATCCGGTCCAGAGCTGCCTTGACCTGCATCAGGACGACAACCTGGAGGCCTTCGGTTTTTGGAACTGGCTGGAGCACAAGGAGATGGGGCCGGCGCCCTACATGGGCCTGGCGCATCGGCTCAGCGCCACTCCGGGGCAATTGCGATGGGCCGCGCCGACGCTGGGTCAGCACACCGACGAAGTGCTGCGTGAGATGCTGGGGTTGAGCGCAGAGGAAATCGAGCAACTGCGCAAGGACAGCGCGCTCATCTAGCGCCAATGTATATGGCCGAAGCGGCGGCTGGATTATGATGGTGAGGGAGGCTGCGGCCTCCACATCATTGCGAAGGAGTCGTGGCCATTTCACCGCGTAAACAGTTTGGAGCCGCCAGGGGACATCCGGTTTGCGAGTTGCAGCGTATGCAATTCGCTGCGCCCGGCGCAGTGCGTCTGGCGCGGGAGTTGTGGGAAATCCTACGCCGCAAACAGGGCTGCACGTTAAGCCGCCTGTATCGCTCGCCCGCTGACGAAGCGTCGTGGCTGGCGTATTCGGAATGGAACAGCCTGGCCGAGTTGGCCGGCGCCCGGCGCGAAGCGGCCCGCTCGCCGCTTAACCGCCGCTTGCACGCGGCGCTCAAGGCAAGCAGCGAGCGCGCCTATGAGCCGTTCGGCGCGGTGCGCAGCGCGCATGGCATCAATTTCGCCTCCGCCCCGGTGGCAGTGGTGATCGATTTTTTGGAGGAGATGGAACAGCCCGAAGCGGCGCTGGGCTTTCTGGCCGAGGCGCCCGGCTACCTTTCGCACATCCTGATGCATGAGGTGGGCAAATCGAAAACGCTGCTGTGCCTTGCGCATTTCGATACCGTGCATAATGCGGAGCAGGTCGCGCACGCGCTGGCCGAACAGCCCGCGGTGCGCGACTTCAAGCCCGCCGCCGAGTTGTTCATGGTGTGATGGGAACTCAGGGCTGGAACCGGCACGAGGCTTGTGCAAGCTGAACAATAATGGGAGCCGTCGATGCGCGAGCATCCGTGCGCGCGCCAATTTTGAAAATTGGGTGGCGCAAGCCTCGGATGCTCGCGCGTGGTTGACAGGCAGGGACGCCTGTGCCGCCGAGCCGGCCGTCCCGCCGCCGACTCTTTGATTGAATGCGGTACGAACTATTAGTAGCTTCACGCTACTTGCGGTCGCGGCGCAAGTCGGCCTTCATTTCGATCACGACCTTCTTCACCGCGATCGGCGTGATGATCGGGGTGGCCGCCCTCACCATCACAGTGGCCGTGATGAACGGCTTCGAGGCCAACCTGCGCAACCGCATTCTGAGCCTTACCCCGCAGGTGCAGGTGGTACGCTACGGCGCGATGTCCGATTACGCGGCGGTGGCGTCCGCGGCGATGAAGATTCGGGGCGTGACCGGCGCCGACCCCTACATTATCGGGCAGGGGATGCTGACCTCGGCCAGCGCCGCGCGCGGCGTGGTGGTGCGGGGAATCGATCCCTCCAATCCCGCCGCAGTCGCCGACCTGCGTCGCTATCTGGAGCGGGGCAGCGTGGCCAGCCTCAACGCGCCGCCGCCGTCATCCACCGGCCCGGCGAACGTGCCGCCAGCGGACGCAGCAATTGCCATCGGTTCGGTGCTGGCCGATAAACTGCATGTCCACGTGGGCGACCAGGTGCGGCTGATCTCGCCGATCTCGGTGGCTGGCGGCGAGATCAACGCCACCAGCGCGCCCTTTCGCATCGGCGCCACCTTTCTGTCCGGCGTGCAGTTCATCGATGAAACCGTGATCTTCATGGAACTGCATCGGGCGCAGGCCTTCTTCGGGCGCAAGCAGCAGGTCGACGGCGTCCAGGTCCATCTGGCCAATCTCGACGACACCTGGCGCGTGACCGCCGCGCTCAAGAAACTCTTTCCCTTTCCGCCCTACCGCGTGCGCAACTGGATCGAAATCAATCAGGCGGCATCGGCCGGCTTCGCGATGCTCAAGCGGGTCTACAGCCTGGTGCTGATGATGCTGATCGCGGTGGCCGCCTTCAACCTGGTTGCGATGCTGATCATGGTGGTGATGGAAAAACGCAAAGACATCGCCATCCTGATGACGATGGGGGCCACGGCTGGCGCGGTGCGCCTGATCTTCATCATCAAGGGCTTGATCGTGGGTGCGATCGGCACCGGTGCGGGAGTGATTCTGGGCATCGCCGGATGCCTCGTGCTGGCGCGCTACCACTTCATCCATATACCGCGCGAGATCTACGGCATTTCGACCCTGCCGGTGGCGCCCTCGCCGGCGGCCTTTGCCTGGGTGGCGCTGGCGGCGATGGCGCTGTGCTTCGTCGCCGCTTTGTATCCCGCGCGGCAAGCCTCGCGGCAGTTGCCGGTCGAGGTTATCCGTTGGGAATGATTCCCAACGCACAGGCGCAAGTCGCCTGCGCGGTTAGGCGATACTGCGGAAAGCCGGCGCCGCCGGTCTTTACTCGCGGGGCGGGGCCGAATCGGGGCGGGGCTTGCCCGCTATCTTGGACTTTCGGATCACCAGCGTTTCGTGACCGCGCACCTTGATGGTGCGCGCGGGCTCGGACAACGGCGCCTTGCTGATGGCGGGGCGCTCCTCGCGCAAACGGGCCGCGCCTGCGCCGCCGCGTTTGCGGCGCCAATTGCTGAGCTCCTTGGAAAGTTTGGAGGCCAGGTCGCTCTCGCCGATCCCGGCCCCGGCGTCTAGCGCGTCGCTATCCGCAGGATTGTGTGACGATTCTGGGGAACTCATTTAGCTCCCTTCTCCCCTGAGGCAAATTACCCACCTTCGAACCATAGAACTATATGGGTCCGGTTGGGTCGGCTTAGGTTGGTCGGTTCTGACTTGGAAGGCCAAAAATTTTACAAGAGTTCTATGCTATCCCTGCTTGGAAGGAATCGGAATTGGGACGGTTCGGAATGGGTCCTCGGCCGTTTGCGGTTCTTCGCCTGCTGTGGTTTCAGTCTACGCCAACTGCCTCACTGTGGGAAGATACTCTGCATGCGCAACGCCAGGCCCAGATCGCCGGCGATCCGCAGCTTGCCGCTCATGAACAGCATCTGGCCATTGGCCTTGCCGCTGACCATGTCGAGGTAGTCCTGCGCCGCCATCGAGATGGTGATGTTGGGCGAGGGATGGGTGCCCTCTTTAACATCACAGGTCTCATTCTTGATCGTCACGTACCACTTGCCGCCGCCATCGCCGGAGAGATCGAACTGGTAGACGGCATCCAGGCCCTTGGCGGCTTCCTTGTTGAAAATCGTCGGCATCTGAGCGAACGCCTCTTTGCACGATTGAACTTCCGCCATGGCTGCCTCCTTGGAATACCAGCTTGCCGAATACGATGCGGCGTTGGATACTGCGGCCATCTAAGCGCCGGATCCGAAACTTGTCAACACATTAAGCATACGGCTAAAAAATTTTTCTCCGCCGCGGTTGTTGCGCCGCACGCTCCCTGTTTGCGGCCCGGGCTAGAAACTGAACACTCCCTTGGGCACCACCCGGATCAGATTGGTGCGCACGCGCACGTTGGCGGCGGATTCGGCCACCGTCACGGCGTGCTCCTTTTCGGCTTCGGTGCTGACCTGCCCGCTCAGATAGGCGTCCTTGCCGATCACCTTGGCGGTTACCTGGCTCAGGCCCGCGCTCTGAAGTTGCGCGTTGATTGCGGCCTCGCTGCGCGCCCATTCGGCGGTGTCGGTTTGCAGGGTATCGATCACGTCGGTCACACCGTCGACGCTCTTGGCGGTGGCCACCGCCAGTCGGCGCTGCTTGTCGTCGAACACTTTGCCGTACAACGTCACCACGCCGCCGCCGTTGGTATACACCTTAACGCGCCCCAAGCGGCGATCGGCGCGCAAGCGCTCCTGCACGCGGGCCAGCAGACTGGGCCGGGGCGGCGGAGGCGCAATCGCGCGATGGCGCCGGCGCGGGCGCGGCCGCGCTTCGGGCGCGGCCGGCGCGGGAGCGGGCGGCGCTTCAGGAGCCATGGCGGGCGGCGGTGCGATCGGCTCCTTTGCGGCCAGCGCCGGGCTTGCTTCGGGCGCGGCGGCGGGCGGCGCCGGAGCGCTGGCGTATTCGGGAGTCTCGGCGGGACCGAGATGGGCGATCTTGTCGGCCAGCGCCGCTTCCACTGACGCTCGTTCGGCTTCGTTGCGCGCCATCACCACCGGATAGCTGACTTCGACCGAACTGCCGCTGAAGGGCGCAAAACGCCATCCCATCATGGTCTTGATCAGCTCGGCGTCCAGCGCGGGATTGGGCGCAGTGGAGGTCTTGACCGAACCGGCGACCACTTCGCCAGCGGGATTTACGGTCAGCGTCGCCAGCACCCCGTCGGAAAACCCGCTGTCGCCCGAGATCGCCTTCTTGTAGACATCAAGCACCGCCGCCGAATTCGCGTTGAACAGCCAAGTTGCGGCCTCGACGTTGCGCGCCGGGTCGGACGCTGACTCCCCGGTAACCTGCACCGGTGTGTTGACCGCCAATTGCGCCAGCGGTCCGGTTATGGCGGGAGAGGCGGCCGGCGACGCTTCCGGCGCGGGCGCTTTGGGGACAACCCCGGTGCGGTTGAGATGAATCGCGAACCACACGCCTGCTGCCAACGCGACCACCGCCGCCAACACGTATCCGCTGAGCGCGAAGAATCGGCGCGAGGTCGAGGGCGGTTCGGGGCCCTCGTCGTCAAAGGTCTGTCCCGCCGGTTGTTCGGCTGCGGATTGCAGGACGGTCTGGCGCGGAATGGTGAAGGACGGCTGCGGCGGAGGCGGCGGGGGCTGTGAGGGAGGGTTCAGGCGCGCCCCGCAAAACGAGCAGATCTCCTCCCCCGGCAGCGCTTTGCCCCCGCACACCGCGCATTCGATGGACGGCTCTTGGCCTGCCGCAGCGGGCATCTGGGTGGTGGCGCGCCCGGCGGCTTCCGCCGGTACCAGTTGCGCACCGTCATTTGGACAAAACCGCTCCGCGTCCGGATAGGTGACGGAACATTGGGGGCAGCGCTTCATGGGCCTTCTCCCGGTCGCCTTGGATTCTCCTTCAAGGATATTAGGCCCGCGCCTTGCGCAAAAGCATCCGCAGGGGCCGTCAGTTGTCAGCCGGGAAGGATAGATAGATTAATGCATCGCACCGAAATGAATGTTAACCGCGGCTTGCCCCGTAACGGTCATCCATCATCATCATCGAGGCCGACTATCCCCGACCCCGGATCCCTGCAACGCGAACAATCAGGACTTATCCTCCAGGCGGAATCCCAGCTCGATGTGAACCTGGAAGACCGGCTCGGAATTGTTGTTCACCGCGCCGCGGATGCCCTTGACCTTGAACCAGTCCAGATTGCGCAAGGTCTGCGAGGCCCTCTTGAGCGCGTTGCGCACGGCCTGCGACACGGTGTCGCCGGAGACTCCAACGATTTCAACTACGTCGTACGTCTGGTCCGCCATGTTTGTCCTCAAAGGTAAAGGCGCAGGTGCGACCCGGCCCGATTCAAACGGGCTGTCCCTCCAGCCGGAAGCCCAGCTTGATGCTGACCTGGAAGACCGGCTCGGAGTTGTTTTTAACCAGTCCGCGGATCTCGGTGACTTCGAACCAATCGATGTTGCGCAAGGTCTGCGAGGCCTTCTTGAGCGCGTTGCGTATCGCCTGCTGAACGCTGTCTTCGGAAACCCCGACCACGTCGATAATCTTGTAGGTGTTGTTCGGCATTTTTTCGTCCTCCCCAAATTGGCCGTTCCTCTCAACTACTAGGTGGTGCGGCCGACGGCAAGCAAATTCGCATCGCGCACGCCGCCTGTTTTCCTGTCCAATGGCGGTTCACCGGCCGCCGCCGGCAGAAATCGATCCGGGCCGATGAAACGAAACGGCGAGGACGGCGGGATCCTCGATGGTTCGCATGTCCAGAGTGAAGGCGCCCTCGGAGATGCGGCCGATGACGGCCGGATCGGCGTGGCGGAACATCGCGGCCAGCGCGTCGGCGGAATGCACGGGATGGGTGATGCGCAGCACGCGGGTTTCGATTTCGCCGCCCGGCATCGCACCCGAGCCGATCTCGGATGAGGATGGAGCAACCTCGATCAGGAAGTCGGCGCCCAACCGCTGCATCAGGATTTCGCGCGCGCGCCGGGCGACGATTTCAAGTTCCTGCGGCGTGCGCGTCAGCAGCCGCAGCACGGGCAGAGTCTGAGTCAGGTCGGCGGCGCGCAGGTAGATGCGCAGGGTCGCCGACAGTGCGGCCAGCGTCAGCTTGTCGCAGCGCAGCGCGCGCCTAAGCGGATTGGCGCGGATGCGTTCAATTAGATCGCGCCGGCCCACGATAATTCCGGCCTGCGGGCCGCCCAGCAGCTTGTCGCCGGAAAAGGTCACCAGCCCGGCGCCGGCTTCGATTCGCTCCCTGACCACCGGCTCGCGATGCAGCCCGAAGCGGCGCAAATCCACCAGCGCGCCCGAGCCCAGGTCCTCCATCACCGCCAGCCCGCGCTCGGCCGCGAGCCGGCAGAGCTCGGCGATTGACACTTCGGCGGTAAATCCGATCACGCGGTAATTGGAGGGATGCACCTTGAGCAGGAGCGCGGTTTCGGGACCGATCGCACCGGCATAGTCGTGCGGATGGGTGCGGTTGGTGGTGCCGACTTCGCGCAGGCGCGCGCCGCTTTTGCGCATCACGTCCGGGATGCGGAAGGAGCCGCCGATCTCGATCAACTCGCCGCGCGAGACAATCACTTCGCGTCCTTCGGCCAGCGTGTTGAGCGCCAGCAGCACGGCGGCGGCATTGTTGTTGACCACGGTCGCCGCCTGCGCGCCGGTCAGCGCGCACAGCTCCTCCTCCACCATCCGGTCGCGCTCGCCGCGCCCGCCCTTTTCCAGATCGTATTCGAGCGTGATCGGCGAGCGCGCCGCCGCGCCGAGCGCATCCACCGCCTCCTCGGCCAGCAGCGCCCGCCCCAGGTTGGTATGAATCACCACGCCCGTGGCATTGATCACGGGCCGCCAGGCGGCGCTGTCGGCGGCGATGCGCGCGGCGGCGCGGCGCACGACCTCCCGCACGATCGCCTCGCGGCTATCGGCCGCCGGCTCGTGTCCAGCGGCAATCGCATCGCGCAGCGCGTCCTGGACGGCGCGGACGATCGAGGTCAGATAGCTGCGGTTGAAGCGGTGTTGCGCGTCGGCCGGCAACGCCCGGATACATTCGTCAACCGAAGGCATCCGGCGCAAAGTCCGGGCAAGGTCGTCAGCGCTCGGCGGCATCGGCGCACCGTTTCGATCAATCCTGCTCTTCGACCTCGAATCCCATGCGCTCGATCATTTCGCGGGTGGCGGCAACGGCCAGACCGGGCGTGGTCAGGTAGCCGTCGACGAAGATCGAATTGACGGCATAGAGCGCATAGCCCTGCAGTTCGCCAAGATTGAGTTCGCGCCCGCCGGCCGCCCGCACCTCGCTGGCGGGATTGAGCAGCCTGAACAGGCACAGCGCCTTCAGACAGGCCTGCGGCGTCAGCTCGCGGCGGCCCTCCATCGGCGTGCCCCTTATCGGGTTGAGAAAATTCACCGGCACCGAGTCGATGTTAAGCCGGCGCGTCGCGTAGGCGAGATCGAGCAGGTCGTCCTCGCTTTCCCCCATCCCGACGATTCCCCCCGAGCAGGTGGCAAGGCCGGCCTCGCGCACGTTTTCGATGGTCCGCACCCGGTCATCCCAGGTGTGCGTGGTGCAGATGCTGGGATAAAAGCGGCGGCTGGTGTTGAGGTTATGATTGACCCATCCGGCGCCCGCGCCTTTGAGCGCGTCGGCCTGCTCGCGCTCCATCAGGCCCAGCGACAGGCAGATCTCCAGCTCCGGGAAGCGCTCGCGGATGCGCTCGCAGGTCTCTCCGAAATGCTCGATGTCGCGGGCGTCGGGGCCGCGCCCGCTGGTCACCATGCAGTAGCGGCGCGCACCGGCCTGCGCGGCGCGATCGGCGCCTTCCACCAGTTGCTGGATACTTTGCAGCTTGTAGACCGGGATGTCGGCCCTGGACAGGCGCGACTGCGAGCAATAGCCGCAGTCCTCGGGGCAGATTCCGCTGCGCGCATTGCGCAGCATGCACAGCTTGACGCGCCGTCCGAAAGCGGCTTGCCGCACCCTGAGCGTCGCGGCCAGCAGGTCGCCCAGACGCTGGTCGGGGCAATTGAGGAGCGCACGCGCCGTTTCGCGATCCAACTCGCCACCGCTCAGCACATCCTCGACGATTCGGTCCAAATCCAGGTCTTCGAACTTCACCATTAACGCACCTGCCAGTTTTTGCGCCGCGCTATGATATCGCCGTTGCGCCTAGCGGGCTACCCGCGCCGCGGCCAGAACGTGGAGCCGGGAAATGAGGAAGGCGGCCGCGGCCAGCGTGATGCATCCGGCAATCACCACCGCCAGTTCAGAGCTGAGATGCTGGCCGATGAAACCCACCTCCAGGCTGCCCAGCGGCGCCAGACCCATCAGCGACATCGTGTACAGACTCATCACGCGCCCGCGCAGCTCGTCGCTGACGAATAGCTGCACCAGCGTGTTGGTCGAGGCGACATAGTTGATCATCCCCGCCCCCACCATCATCTGCGCCGCCATCGACAACACCATCCAGCGCGACAGGCCGAACACCACGATCGCCGACCCCAACAGGCAGGCGCCGGCAACCAAATGCTGGCGGATTTGCGCCGGCTCGCGTGAGCGCCAACTGAGCACCACTGCGCCGGCCAACGCGCCGATACCCTGGGCCGCCATCAAAAAACCGTAGGTGCGCGCCTGGCCGTGGAGGATGTTGCGGGCGAACACCGGCACCAGCACCGAATATTGCATTCCCAGTCCCATGATCAGCGCGATCGCAATCAGCAGGTTGAGCGTGGCCGGATGATGCGCTGCGTAGGCAAAGCCCTCGCGCACCCGCTTGAGCATCGTCGCGCCGAAGCGCTGGGTGCGGCGGGCCGGCAGATCCATTTCGAGCAGGCTCCAGATTACCGCCAGGTAGCTGACTCCGTTGAGGAAAAAGCAACCCGCTTCGCTGACCGCCATCAGCAACAGGCCGGCGACCGCCGGTCCGATCGCGCGCGCACCGTTGAAGGTCATCGAGTTGAGCGCGATCGCGTTGGGCAGGTCCTGGCGGCTGCCGCCCACCATCTCGACCAGAAATGCCTGCCGCCCGGGCAGGTCGAAGGCGTTCACCAGCCCATTGAACGACGCCAGTATGATGATGTGCTCGACGCGCACCACCCTGGTCCAGGTCAGCGCCGACAGCACGAAGGCCGAGCACATCAGGCAGGTCTGCGTGATTACGATCAGGCGGCGCCGATCGACGTGGTCAACCACCACGCCGGCAAACACCGTCACCAGCAGCAGCGGCACGTAGCTGGAGAAAGACACCAGCCCCAGCTTGAACGGCGAATTGGTCAGCCGCAGCACCAGCCAGCCCTGCGCCACAATCTGCATCCAGGTGCCGATCAGCGAAGTGAGCTGGCCGAAGAAGAACAGGCGAAAGTTGCGATGGCGCAGGGCGCGGAACGCTCCCAGCCTGGAACCACCCTCAAGGCTCGGCGCCGGTGTGGCGCCGTGCTGGTCGGGAAGCGATGGTGCTGCGGGCTGTTGCATCGGGGCTGCGCCGATTGTGGCAAAGCGCGGCGCAGGAATCGAGTAACGCGCCGGTCATGGCGCGCCAACGCGGTCGTAACAAAACGGCGCATCGCCGCCTGAAAACGCGGCTAACGGTTCAACACCACACGCGCAGTTTCATACGCCGGCGAGAACGGGATCGGGGTTGGTTGCGTCCCGGGAACCGGCGTCTGCCTAAAATCGCGGGCCGCGCATGCCGGGCGGACGGCTTGCGGAAGCGGCGCTCTTGATGACATCGGTTACGACCTGGTCGCCCGCACGGAGGTCGCCGCTGAGAATTTCGACATAGGTGCCGTCATCCAGACCGGCCGTCACCGCTATTCGCTTGAGCCGCCCATCGCGCAGCACCCAGACTCTTTTTTGCTGGCGGCTGTGGCCCTCCGAGACCACGCCGGGCGGCTGCGCTGTGCCCGCGCGCTGCTCGGGTCTGAAGCGCAGCGCCTGGATGGGGACGCGCAGCACGTCTTCGCGCCGCGCGGTGACGATTGTGACGTTGGCGGTCATGCCGGGTTTGAGCAACAGCTCGGGATTGGAGACGTTGATCACCACATCGTAGGTGACCACGTTCTGCACTGTGATCGGCGCCTGGCGCACCTGTCCCACTACGCCCTCGAAATCGCGCTCGGGAAAGGCGTCCACGCGGAATGTCGCGCGCTGGCCGTCCTTGACGTAGCCGATATCGGATTCGCTGACGTTGGCATCGACCTGCATCTGGGTCAGGTCCCTGGCGATCAGGAACAGGGTCGGGGTCTGGAAGCTGGCCGCCACCGTCTGGCCCACGTCAACGTTGCGCGACACGACGGTGCCGTCCACCGGCGAGACGATGTTGGTGTAGTTGAGGTTAACCTCCGCCTGTTTGAGCAGCGCCTCCTGCTGGCGGATGAGGGCGCGGTCGAGGCCGACCTGCGCCTCGGCCATCCGCCACGCGCTCTCGGCGGCGTCGGCCTGGTCCTGGGAGATGGTATTATTGCGCACCAGCACGCGGTCGCGCTCGAAGGTCAACTTCTTGTAGGCCAGGTCGGCCATGTCCCTTTTGAGTTGCGCCCGCGAGTTCTCAAGGTTGGCGCGCGCCTGATCGACCTGGAACTGGAAGGTGCGCGGATCGATTTTGGCGATGAGCTGGCCCGCTTTGACCGGGGAATTGAAGTCGGCGTAGATTGCCTGGATCGGGCCGGAGACGTATGTCCCGACCTGGACGGTCGTGACCGGGTTGACCGTCCCGGTGGCGCTGACCGTCCTGACCACAGCGCCGACGGTGACCGGCGCCGTCACATACTTGGTTTGCGGGGTGGCGCCAAAGTACAGGTAGCCCGCCACCAAAAGCGCAACGATCACGAACAGCGCCAGGGACCAGGACTTGATAGCTCGCCGCATGGGAATCCTACAAATCTGCCACTGCCTTCATAGTTTCCCCCTGTTGCTCGCTTTCGGCCAGCCCCGCAACGGATTTGCTCAATCGGCACGCGGGGCAACTGAG